>Ga0116158_10000033_pt1 | contig 150474 bp, 99 predicted proteins | sample AD_UKC052_MetaG_FD_89883 | JGI IMG/M metagenome (GOLD analysis project Ga0116158, IMG submission 89883) | Active sludge microbial communities of municipal wastewater-treating anaerobic digesters from USA - AD_UKC052_MetaG | ecosystem: Engineered > Bioreactor > Anaerobic > Digestate | place... | reverse complement strand
TGTCCGTGGTTCTGCATTTTCTAGAAAAGCCCGAGCAGGGAGCGCTCGTAGATCTCCTCGAGTTCTTCCTTAGTCACATAGATGCGTTCGGGGGCCAATATGGTCTCGGCGCTTTCTTCGAAGTGCTGACCGCTCCGCTGCCACTTGACCGTCGCCTTGACCTTGGCGAGGTACGGCACACTCAACCGTTTGATCTCGTCCTCCTCGACATCCCGCGGCAGGGGCGGCGTCGGCAAGTCGATCCGGGTGATATCCCAACTGGCGGTGAAGCGCGAGAATTCGCCGGGGAGTGCAACCGTCTTCGACATGGCGATGTACTCGGGCTGCAACTCGATCTCGCCGATAATGCTTTCGAGTAGGAACTTGACCTGGGTGTAGTCGCGTGCCTGGCCGCGGACGAATAGGGTCTGGCGGATGGCGCCCTGAATGGCCAGCATGCAGATGCTGAGGAGGGCCATGGCCAATGCCGACTCGATGAGGATATAGCCGAGCCGTCTACTCATCGTCTTCCCATGCACTGCCTTTGACCTTGATCTGGCCGATGTTTCCCTCGGTTTCGATACGGATGGTGTCGCCGTCTTGCCGAAGGACATCGATGCTCGCGTCATCGCAGCGGCCGCTTGGATGGAACTCGATGAAGTAGGCGTCGAGGTCGCGATCCTCGTACGCGTGCGGCCGATCCATCTCGACGCCGTCAGGCAGCGTTCGTCGTTCCGAGAACCGCTCGGAGTCTTCGAGGTACAGCGGTCCCTCGTCCGTATCCTCGAGACGCATGAGCCAGTACTGTCGCTGCTCCGGATCCAGGTATAGCCGGTATCGTGTTGTATCGGTAATGGCCCGCTCCTGGCCGTACTTGATCATGGCGATGAGGTCGCGGACGACGTAGTCCGAATGCACCGACTTGAACGAGCCGTTGAACACGGGTACGACAGCCCCCATAATGATGGTCAACAGCGTGAGCACCACGACCAGTTCCATGAGCGAGAAACCGGCGTGGGCCGTTCGATCCGGCGTCGTTATGGTACACGTATCGCGCATGAGGTTCATTCAAAGGCCGCCCAGGTTCCGACTAGTCGTCCGAGAGTTCCGTCACGTCGTCCGCATTGCCCTTGATGCCGTCCGCGCCCGCCGAGTACACGTCGTAGCTGTCCCGGTGAATGCTCCCCGGGCACTCATAGATGTAGGTGTTTTTCCAGGGGTCCGGCTTGACGTCGCGGACGTACTTGCGGTCGCCGTTGGTCAGGTCTTCCAGGGACTTGGGATACTTGCCGTTGTGATCCAGGGCATACAGCTCGATGGCGCTGTTGTAGCTCATGATATCGCCCTTCGCGGCTTTGATGCGTGCTTCCTCAGCGCGCCCCGCGAAGGTCAAGGTGACCATGCCGGACAGAATCCCGATGATTACGGTGACCAGGATCAGCTCTATCAGCGTGAATCCGCCGTTACTGCTCATAATCGCCTCCTACGTTTCCGCCGCCCGGCTCCAGGGGATTGGCGACACCCTACCTCCATTGTACGTCATTCGCGGCGAAAAATGGGACACGGTTCCCATTGATCATCCGATATGCTCGCTGAGCGTCAACATGGGCAAGAGCATCGCGATCACCAGGAATCCGATGATAATGCCCATAATGACGATCAGGATCGGTTCGAACAGTGCGGCCATGGCTTTGACCGCTCGGTCCACCTCGGTGTCATAGGCATCGGCCACACGCTTGGTCACGCCGCCGAGACGCCCGCCCTCTTCGCCGATGGCGATCATGCTCACCACCATGGGCGGGAAGTACTCGGAGTGTTCCAGACTATCGCTGATGCTCTCGCCTTCGGTCACACGGGCGTGGATCATGCTGACCTCGTCGGCAATGCACCCGTTTGAGAGGGTGTCTGCGGTGATCCGCAGGGCGGTCAATACCGGAACACCATTGTCGATCAGCGTGCCGAAGGTGCGGGCGAACTTGGCCATCTCATACTTCTGCACCACACCGCCGATCACGGGTATCTTGAGCACGGTGACGTCCAGCCACCGGCGGCCCCGCTCGGTACGGAGGTAGGTGACTGCCAACGCGATGGCGGCGGCCAGGGCAAGCAGCACGGCCCACCAGAAGCTGCCCATGAAGTCGCACAGGCCCATCACGACGCGGGTCGGCAGCGGCAACGTAGCGTTGAAGTCCTCGAAGATGACGACGAACTTGGGGAACACGAACGAGATCAGGATGAAGATGGCGATGCTGCCGATGAGGAGCAGGAAGGCCGGATAGATCATGGCCGAGATGGCCTTGCCTCGAAGGCCCTCTTCCTGCTCGCCAAAGTCCACGATGCGCCACAACACTTCCTCGAGCATGCCGCCGGACTCGCCCGCCTTGATCAAGTTGCAGTACATGGGGGGAAAGATCTTGTCGTGCCGCTCCATGGCCTCGGCAAAGGTTGTGCCTTTCTGGATATCATCGCGGACCTGCGTGACCACCTGCATCATCTTGGTGTTTTCGGTCTGGCGTATCAGCGTGCCCAAGGCGCGGGTGATCGGCATGCCGGACTCGATCAAGTTGGCCAGTTGGCGGAAGAAGATATTCCGATCCTTCAGGCTGACGCGCGCGAGGGCCTTCTTGAGGGTGTCTTCCTTCTGTTCGCCGTAATACTCCTCGATTTTGATTGGGAAATAGCCCATATCGCGCAGGCGGGAGATGGCGGCGCGCTGGCTTTCGGCTTCGAGAACGCCGCTGGCCGCCTGGCCTGGAGCCTTCTTTACTTCATAGCGGAATTGGGGCATGGTCCGTTTCCGGCACGATGGCTTCGGGCGCCGCTACCGACGGCGTCGGCGTGGGCGCGGGTTCCATGAGGTCCGTGACGTCGACGTCTGATGTCACGCGGAGAATCTCTTCGAACGTGGTCGTGCCGTCATGGATGCGTATCCATCCCGCCTCGCGGAGGGTTCTCATGCCCAACTCGCAGGCCTTGCGCTTGATGAGCGTTGAGGGGGCGCGCTGCACGGTCATATCCTTGATCGGGTTCGAGAACGGCAGGATCTCGTAGATGGCCACGCGGCCCCGATAGCCGGTGTGGCGGCATGCATCGCAGCCTTTGCCGCGCATGAACCGGCCCTCGGTAGCCATGTTTTTCGTGCCGTGGAACTGCTCGAGGAGCAAGGGATCCGGTGTGTATTGCTCGGCGCACGCTTTGCATACACACCGCACGAGCCGCTGGGCGATGGAGGCGATCATCGTGCTGGCAATAAGGAACGGCTCGACGCCCATATCAACGAGTCGCGTCACCGAACCGGCCGCGTCGTTCGTATGGAGTGTGCTGAAGACGAGGTGGCCGGTCAGACTCGAACGAATGGCCATTTCGGCCGTCTCAAAGTCGCGGATCTCGCCGACCATCATGATGTCGGGGTCATGGCGCAGGATGGAGCGCAGGCCCGTGGCGAAATCGAATCCGATCTGGGGCAGGACCTGCATCTGGGTGATGCCGCTCAACTGGTACTCGATGGGGTCCTCGATGGTGATGATTTTGCGATCCAGGTTATTCAGCTTGTCGAGCGAGGCGTACAGCGTGGTGGTCTTTCCGCTACCGGTGGGGCCGGTCACGAGGATGATGCCGTGCGGCCGGCTCAAGAACCGGTTGAACAGTTTCAGGTCGTCGCTGCGGAGGCCCAAGTCTTCGAGACTGAGAAACATCGAGGAGCGACTCAGAATGCGGATGTTGATGGTCTCGCCGTGGGGTGTTGGCAGCACGGACACGCGGAGATCGTACTGGTTATCACCCACCAGCGCCCGGATCTTGCCGTCTTGAGGAAGGCGTTTCTCGGCGATATTCATATTGGCCATGATCTTGATGCGCGAGACGATGGCGGCGTGAAAACCGCGAATCGACGGTGGCGTTGGCACCTGGTGCAACACGCCGTCGATGCGGTAGCGCACGCGCAACTGCTCCTCGAAGGGCTCGATATGGACGTCCGTCGCGTCGCTCTGGATGGCCTCGACGAGCAGTTCGTTGACGAATTTGATGATGGACGCATCGATGTTCTCGTCGGCGAGGTCGGAACCTCCGGTGGCCATATCGAGGCTCACGACGGTGCCCACACTGTCTGCATCGCTCAGAATACGTTCAACGGTGTCGGCGCCGAGGCCGTATAGCAGCTTGATGGTGCGGTTGATGTCGAGGGGCGACGCGACCTCCGCCTCGACGCGGCACTTGAGAACAAGGCGGATATCATCGAGGAGCTGCGCGTCCAGCGGGTCGCTGATAGCCACGACGAGGGCGTTGCCGCGCTGTCGTATGGGGACGAAACCGTAATGCGTGGCGAATCGGGCCGGAACCTTCTCCACCAGTTCATGGGGAATGGACATCTTGGAGGGTTCGACATAGGGCAGTTCGCAGAACTGGGCGAGGCATCGGTATACGGCGTCCTGCGAGGCGAACCCGAGCTGAGGAATCACCTCGATGAGGGGCGCGTCACTCTTGGCCGCTTCCGCCTTGGCGCGCAGGAGTTTTTCCTCATCGAGGACTTTGTCCCGCAGGAGTTGTCTTTCAAAACCTTTCGCAGCAAGCACTTCGACACGATCTCCGCACGGAAGCGCCGGGGAAACCGGCGCGTATCCGGTGGTTGGCACTAGGGTTGCGGCAAGTTGCGCAACGAATCTTGGGCCAGCTCGCGTTGCGCCAACACGGTGTGGTCGTTGTCAGCGGCCTCCGTGTAGAATGCGCGGGCCTGCTGGAAGTCGCTCAGTTCCTCCCAACAGATGTGGCCCATCTCGAGAGTCAACTGTACCATGGCGACGGGATCGGTACAACGCGCGCGCGCCTCGGTCATGGCCACGAGTCGATGGTTCCGCCCTTCGGACGTTTCGCGGTCGGGGCAAGCCAGTTCTGCCATGTTGTCAGCCGCCAGAGAAGCGACGAAGGTGCCCGGATACCGAGCTACCACGGCCTCAAGACGGGCGAAGGCCTCATCGCCGGCTTGCTTGGCGGTATCGAGGGCATACAGGGGCTCGAAATCATCACGTGCCGCTTCCACCAGCACATCGCGTCGACGGATGCTTTCGGGACTCGCCTGGAATTGACCCGGATATCGCTCGGCCAGTGCTTGGTACGCGGCACAGGCTTCGGGGTACCACTGAAGGTTTTCGAACGCGACCTTGGCCTGGAGTAGTTGGGCCTCGGCGGCTCTGGGCGCACGGGGATGCTCCTCGATAGCTCTTGCCAGGAGCGAGGCAACCTGACCATAGTCCCGGGCATCCATCAGGCGCGCGCACTCGTCCAGTACCTCGTCGAGAGGCGACGCCTCGGCCACGGTGGACATGGGTTCCGGCGTTCGAACCGCCACCGAGTACGCCACGAGGCCAGCCAGCAGCGCACAGGCCGCGACGGCCGCCCAACGCCATGCCACAGCGGACTTCGCGGCGCGGGCCTCGGCCAGACGGGCCCGAAGGACCGGAAGCAGGTCCCGCTCGAGTTCAGGCGCGGCGGCCGGCGTTAACGCCACAACGCGTTTGAGCGAATCGGCCTCGGCGCGGCATGCGCTACAGGCGGCCATGTGCGCTTCGAGTCGGGCACGCTCTTCGCCGTCGAGGTCGTTGTACACCCAGGCCGCAATGGACCCGCGATACCTCCGACATGCCATTACTCAGTACTCCCCACGTTTCGCATTATCATCGTTCAAGTCTTCCAGCGACTTCTGCAGCTTCTTCAGGGCGCGGAACAGGTGCACCTTGACGCTGCCGACCGTGCATCCGATCTGGGTGGCAATTTCTGCCAACTGAAATCCTTCGTAGTGCCTCAAGACAAACACTGTGCGTTGCGTGGGCGACAGCACCGGCAGGGCCGCCTGAATGCGCCGATCAATCTCGTGCGCCCAGGCTTGCTGTTCGGTATTCATTACCGTCGGCTCAACCGGGGCGTGTTCCGATGCCTGGCGATAGGCCTCATCCAGCCGCTCATGCCGCTGGCGCTTGCGCCTACGCAACGCGTCGACCGCCTGGTTCGATGTCAGTCTTAGGAGCCACGGCACGAAACCGCCCGTAGGCTGCCAGGTGTCGATCTTTCGGTACGCCTTGAGCAGCGCTTCCTGCACGACGTCGAGGGCGTCCTCGCGATTGCCGGTGAACCGGTAGGCCACGGCATAAACCCGACCTTGATGCCGGCGCACGAGTTCGTCGAAGGCGCGCTCATCGCCGTTCTTGAGTGCCAAGGCCAACTCCTCGTCACTCAAGACGGTCACGTCTGCTTGTCCTTCTTCCTTCACTAGCAACAACGCGCTCCAGGGGTGAAAGGTTTACACGCGGGGCACCGCGCCGGGTCGGCGACGGGGACCGAGGCCGTTTCTTGCCCGGCCGGCTCATTATACAACGGTCTGTCCAAGACCGCCTACTTTGCTGCAATGCATTGTTGATACTACGGTTACGAATGGGGACCAGGTCATGCCAGGAAGAGGTAGTCCCGGCACTCCCGATACCCCCGAGGCTCCAGGCGGCCGCGGATGTCGTCGCGAGCGCCGGGCGTTCCGACGGCCACCACGATCAAGGTCTGGCCGGGCGGCGGCAGGGCTTCGGGCGATATGACCTGGAATCCGTGGATGCGGCGTCCGATCTTGCGGGGGTTGATGTCAACGACGGCCTCGGGCCTCGGTTCCGTCCACTCCCGCAACCATTGTTTCCCGACCTCGCCGGCGCCCCACTGATGGAAGACGGGTCGGTTGTTAAGGTAGGTTCTGAACAGGTAATGCCGCTTCAGGGCGCGGAAGGTGTACGGTGCGTAGCGGGCGTCGACCATCGAGAGCCGGCCGGGCGTGTCGCGCCAGCGAAGGAGCGTTCCGAGGGCCTTGGCCATGCGGTACCCTTGCGCCCAGAGCCGGAAGCAGAGGTCGTAGTCTTCGGCCCATCCGTTGTCCAGGTATCCCCCGACGCGGGTGTAGGCCGCACGGCGAATTAGAAACGTAGGATGAGGTATAGGACACTCGACGAAGAGCTCGCGCGTCATTTGGTCGTGGTCTGTCAAACGGTTCACCCACGTCTCGTATCGGCGGCGGCCGAAGCCCACGTTGGGCCCAAACATCTCGACTTGTGTGCCACACAGGGCCACGTCCGGCTGGGCGGTCATCAGGGCCAGTTGCTTCTCGATGCGGGCCGGCCGCGCGATATCGTCGGCGTCCATCCGTGCAATGTACTCCCCCACGGCCGCTTCGCACCCCCGCTGTAGCGCCCCGACAATGCCCACATGCGGCGAACGGATCACGCGGATCCGCGCGTCGCTGCGTGCGTACGCTTCCGCGATGGCCCAAGACCCGTCGGCCGAGCCATCGTCGAACAGGATGAGTTCCCAGTCGCACCAGGTCTGGTCGATGATAGAGTCGATGGCTTCGGCGATGGTTGGACCTGCGTTCCAGAACGGGAGGACTATCGATACGGTTGGGTTGGGCATGTTCAGTGCGGCACGCCGGCATTGTCGAGGCGACGCTGGAGCGCCTCAACGTCCAGGCTCTTGAGTACGACGCCTTCCTCGATGGACATGGCCGAGGCAATGCGGCGGTCGCTCTTCTCGACGCCCGTGAGTTGCGCCCGCAGAACCAGCGTGATGTTCGGTTGCTGCTCGACCATCGTTGCGAACGCATGCTCGGCCACGGAGGGCTCGTAGAACCATCCATCGTGGCACAGTTCCCAATCCCGTGGGCAGTGTTCCGCACGGGATCGATAGTGGTCCGCCACGTGGTTGATGAACTCCATCACGAGGCCGCCGAATCGGTGACGCCGGACGGCGTCGGTGGTACAGAGGCCGCTGGCGGCCATGCCGCCGAGGTGGCCCTTGGGGCCGGTGAGGAGCACGCGGCGTCCGAGGCGGGCGGCGCTGATGGCCGCCGCAATCGCGCCGGGCGTCAAGCCGTAGACAACGAGATCGGCGCGGAAGACGGGCGCGTTGTCCGGGTTTCCAGAGGCCATGTCACGGTCTCCTGCCTCCGAGGCACGGGCCCACACGCCGAGCGATGCACCTGCGCCGGCCGCGGCCGTGCTTCGGATGAAGTCTCGGCGGGTTGTGCTCACGATTCGTCACCGTTTCGAGAGCGTCTCGATGGCCCTGGCAACGGCCTCGCGATGAGCCTCGATGGGTGCGGGATCCTTCGTGAAGTGTGTGAGGTCCCGGCTCACCGCGTCCGGCACCACCAGCAGCGTTGCATACGGGGCACGTTCAGGCTCGGGTATCGCGCGCGCGAGACGGTCGAGCATGGCCATGTACTCGAAGTCCTCGATACCGTCGCGGAGCATTTCGAACCGGATGCTGTCGACGGGGTCGTCTAGAACGGGCTGCGCCGGGCATCCGTCGGCGGCCGCTTCGGGCGGGTAGATGAAACGGCCGTCGCCGTTGCCCCACGGTATACGGAGACCGGAAGGCGTGCTGTATCCGGTCACCCATCCCATGGGATCCTGGTAGGGATTCTGGGGCCGTCCCGCATCCGGATAGGCCACGTCGCTGGTCCAGTAGTTCGTTTGCCAGATGAGGAGGCCGTCGATGCGCCGCTTCCAGGTTTGCCAGAGCCATACGCGCAATTCGGTGGCGGGATGATCGATGAACAGCGTGGCATAGGGCGCCTTGGGTCCGCAGCAGATGTACCACCAGAAGATGTCGCCTTCGGCCCTGCGTTCGGCATCTTGTTCTTTGTTCCAGGCGGGTGTGAGTGGACACCAGATATTGGGTCCTCCGGCGAGTTCGGGTTCGACTTGCTCGGTGAGCATGCGGCCGATGTCGGGCGCGGCTTCCTTAAGTTTGCGGAAGCCGTTCATGACGAACTCGTAGTCCTTGGGATCGGGTTCGTCGAACCAGTATACGAAGGCATCGTCGAGCCAGCCTTTTTCGCGCAGGTGTTCCTGCAGGCCTTGGCAGTAGTTGGAGAATGCCGTCTTGTAGTGAGGCGTGTCTTCGCTGTAGCCGAGGAGCGAGGGCTCGTGGCGCGCGTGGAAGGTTCCGCCCCCCATTCCTTGGATGGGAACGGCGAAGGTGTTGAAATGATAGGTGTCGATCGCGCGTTCCATTGCCCTATCCCATGCGTTCCAGTTGAAGGCAGGCCTCAACGAGGCCGGATCGCTGCCGAGCGGCTCGAATCCGTCCTCGATCAGCACGTGTCCTGTCCCGGCGTTGGCGATGAGGAGGTCGTCGTACCAGACGGTTCCGGTAGTCGAGCCGTCTTCGGCGTACAGGGCCGCCCAAAGGCGGGGCAAGAAGTAGCGCGCGCCTTCGGGGAACTGGTCGAGGGTGCGCTCGAATAGCTGCCATTCGCCGTTGCCGTCGATGCGTATGTCGTTGTTCTGGCCATACATCCACTGCTTGCCGGCGTCGTGGTGAAGCAAGGTGACGATGAAGGCGTGGCCCGCCTCGGCGGTCTTGTACCAGAAGCGAAGGTTGAGCCCCTTCTCGGGAATCTCGATGAGTTCATCGTAGACGCTGCTCGCGCCGTTCGTTGTGCTCTCGTCGCGAACCAGTAAGGCGCCCTCGCCGCCGTGCTTCTCGGCGGTATCGCGTTTGGCATCGGACCACGAGCCCTGCTTGGGCCAGGTGACATCGAAGGGATCCAAGGCGGCGGGGTCATAAGGCGAGATATGGTGGCGGCTGAGCGCGGCGAGGTACTTGTCGAAAACGGCGCGCTTGTGGTCGGGATCCGTCACGTTGTGGTAACGGAAGGCCAAGGTCGGATCGAATCCGAAGGCGGTCGTGCAGGTCATGCGATCCGGCAGGTCGAAGTCGAACACGGTCACCTCGATGGGCACTTCAGCGGCATACCCGTCGGCGATCATCTGGATGGCGCCCGTATAGAGGCCGGGTACCGCGTTGCGGGGGGCCGTGACGCGAATCCAAAGCGGCTGGTTCCTTCCGGCATCGAGCTGGATCGGATTCCTGAAGGGCGGCAAGGGATCCGGCCACGGTGCGGCCACGCCGACATCGTCCGTGGGGAACTCGACGGGCACGTAGCGAACACGCAGGACTTCGATGCATTCGGCCGGGATAGTCGCACCTCCCGGCCCTTGGAGCGCCGTGCTTTTCGCAAGGAAACCGGTCATCGCGTTGGCAGGACGCACGACGACCTGGGCGGCCTCGGCTTCGTTGCGCGCCGTCGCGATACGCACGGCCTTGCCGCGTGCCGTGGGCGCCGGGCGCGACTGACTGATTTTCCACCCGGAACTTGCCCACCAGAGGTTTGCATCCTCGCTGGACGCGGGCAGGAGTTCGCCGTAGTAGCTGCTGTATAGATCCGAAATCTGGAAGGAGGTTTCCGCCTCGTAGTCCACGGCTTTCCCGAGTGTGAACACCGCGTGCACGGTGCCGGTCAAGGGAATCTCGTAGGCCAGTCGCACCTCGTTAGGACCGGGGGCCAGTTCGGCGATGGTCGTCGACACGAAGGGCTCTCCGGCGCCGCAGGTCATTTCGAGTCTGGGATGTACGGTAACGGTCTTGCCTGTCTTGTTGTGGATTTGTGCCACAATCACATTCTCGCCGCCGGGAACCGCGTCACCCAAGGTGAGGATGGCGACATCCACGCTGGGATTGGGTCCGGATACAGCGATGAAGTTGGTGCGGCCGATTATGTCGGGGTGCACCTGTTCGAAGGTGGCCTGATACTGGTACGCGTTGATCTGGAACGAGCCGGGATCCGAGTCATCGCCGACTTTGCGCGTGGCCTCGGAACGGAGGCGAATCCAGATTTCCTTGGTTGGAAAGAGTTCGGGAGGCAAGGGGGCAGAGGGTTGGGCCTGCTCGGATACATCGTCCACGTGGCGCCATGTCTGGCCGTCGGCGCTGGCTTCGATGACGAGCTGACCGCCGGAATAGAGGTTGACGGTGGCGTTCAATTCGGCGGAGGTCTGAACGAGGTCACCGACGACGTGGCGATATACGACCTCGCTGTTGGCGCCGAACACCCATCGGGGCTTGTTGAAGTGACACTGGTGGTGGTCCAGGGGCCGCGAGAAGTTGAGGCCGGAGGAGTCAAACGGGGCCCGGAAACAGTAGCGATTGCCGGTGATGGTTTCGCCTTCGCCGAGGGCGATGCCGTCTCGGACTCGGTATACCGGCTCGGCGCGGGTCAACGACACGGCATCGTAGGCGACGGTTCCATTCACTTCCCACTGCCCGAACCGAATCCATAACTCAGCCGGATTTGCCTTGGCGGGCGTGAGGAATATCGACCGGAAGGCAGTCCAATCCTCGGATAGCCCTCCGAGATCCCGGTTGCAGAAGACCGGCCCGCTCGTCGGGCATCCCCCACTCCCGCTGACTTGGCGCGCCTGAAACTGGAGCATGTACAGTGTGTTGGGCTCGAGCGGAACCGGGTCGGAACGCCAGTAGTTGTTCTCGCCCGCACCGCCGCCACCGGTAACCGCCACGGCGCGATGGCCGTCGGCGGCCTCCGAGATCCATCCGCCTTGGCCACCGGACAGGGTCCATCCCGTGGGTCCGTCGGCGCCTTCCTCGAAACTCGGATTAACCACCGGGACCTTTTGGGCCGTGGCCGCCAGGGCCAAGGCCACCGCGGCGGCCAGCAGGGCGATCGTGCGACATGGATGATTGCGTCCGGACATCATAGTTCCCCTCTCTTGCTTGAGCGCGTTCGACTCGATGATCGCAGCGCTCTTGGCTGATCTCGTATCCATGTGACATAATCCCGGAAACGCGTGGGGCGATGCAAGCAGTAAGGAGACACAGCCGATGAACATCATGACCATTCTAGGCAGCCCAAGAAACGACGGGAATTCGGCCCAGGTACTGGCTTGGGTGGAAGATGCCCTGAGGTCGGCCGGTCCGAGCGTCGATCGCGTGAACCTCGCGGATCGGCCGGTTCGGGGTTTCGAGTATTCGGACATGGCCGGGCCACCCGATCCCACCGAGACGGGCATTCAAGTCATGGACGCGATGGCGGCGGCGGATGGGATCATATTGGCCGCGCCGGTGTTCTGCTGGGGATTCCCGGCGCAGCTCAAGGCTCTGATCGACCGCACCATTTACCTTGTGGGCGATTTCATCCACGATCCCGACTATGAAACCAAGCTGCAAGGCAAGCCCCTGGGTTTGGTGCTGACCTCCGGCGGGCCTCAGGAAGACAACGCGGAACACCCCATGAAGCTGTTCGAGGCCCTGGTCAGGTTCATGAAGGCCAAGGACGGCGGCTGTCTTCACATTTGGGGTTTCGAGCAGCCGGATGCTATGGGCGATGAGGTGAGGCAACACGCGGCGGATTACGCGGCGAGGTTCCTGGCAACCTGACGCGCGCCCCTGAGGGTGCTGTGGGCCGCTTGGTCCACGCCGTTCCGTCACGGCCGAGATGGTTTCAGGTGCGGGACGCGCGGCGTGCGAGGCCGAGTCGGCGTCGGATGATGTGACGGGCGGCGACAGTGAGCGCCGTGCCGCCCACCGTTAGGAATACGCCCCCCGCCGCGACACAGGCCTGCTGAACTTGTCTGCTCCGCGAATGCCCGGAAACGCACCAGCGGGCGAAGTGCTCGCAGTTGTTGCGCAGCAGGTGATAGCGGGTGTCCCCGAGACGACTGACGGCGCGGCGTACGACGGTGTCCGGATCGTCGGGCTTGCGGTGTCGGACGACCTCGACGACGCCCCCCTTGGCGAAGTCGGCCATGATGGTCCGAACGACGACGGCGTTTCTCTTCTCGCTGGCGGTGCCGGCGAAATGGACGACGGTCCCGTCACCACAGTCGATACCGTGGTGCCAGTAGCCGGTTCGCTTCACGCGCACATGATCGCCTCGGGCCATGGCCGCTCGTTCCTCCGTGTCAACGGCATTATACACCCTCCTCCTCGCGCCCTGCGTCGATCGATGGGGCGCACGACAGCGGGGCGATGCGCGTTATGCCCTTGATGATCGTGTGGAGGCGGGAGATTTGAAGGGCGTGGGCGGGCTAGGGCAGCGCGTATCGGGGGTCCTGTTTCATCTTGACGCGGATGGTACCGGCGATCCGGTCGAGTTCCTGGACGTAATCGCCGCGGCAGATCTCGAGGGCGCGTTCGAAGCACTTCTCGGCCGTGGCCATGTCGCAGGCCTTTCGCATCCGGATGGTCATGATAGCCACCTTCCGAAGGTTTTCGTCGGGCTGCATGGTCTGGCGGCCGTAGTACTGTGCCCCGAACTGGAATACGGCGACGGCCTTGCGAATGGCCTCGGCGGCGGCCTCCTCGGACATGCCTTGGCTGGCCTCGGCGAGCGGTTTGGCGAAGGCGGCCGCCATGTCGTCGGCATGGCTGGATCCGCTCGCGCTCTCGAGGATGATGCGACTGAGTTCGGGACCGTATTCGAATCGAACCAGGAGGTCGACGGCGCCCTCGAAATACCCTTCGGCGTCCATGTGGGAGATGTTGAGCTCGTCCATGAGCTGATGGACCTTTCGGGTGGCGTAGGCCTCGGTATCGTCGCTGCTGTGATGGGTGTGGGCGTAGGAATCGGCGCCCCAGAGGCCGTTGTGCGTGGCAAATCCGGTGGCAAACGCGCTGGGAGCTAGGAGTTCGAACTTGCCGTGGGTCAGGTTGGCGAGGCGGTTGCTGAGATCCTGGTCGAACAGGGCGCCCATGCTCATGTCGGGGGCCATGGCGCCGTAGATGATATCGGGCGATTTCTGTCCGGTGATTTTCATGGCGAGGTAGGCATGGGTGGCCGGACCCCAGGCCCATGCCTGGAAGGACATGACCAGGCCCACACCCAAAGCAATCGGGAAGCGACGCATCGGCATTAGTCTCCTTTGTGTACCATGAATGGGGCGTGCCGAGGCAGGGATTCCATTTTGGCACGGACTTCCCCTACGATTCGATCCATCTCGGCCTGGTAGTCCTTGCGGCACAAGTCGATACAGCGAGTGATGTACCGGTCGCAGGTGGCCGTATCGCACTTCATGGCTGGGGCTAGGGCCATGGGTAGATACTTGCGCACGTCGTTGTCGCTTCGCCGCGCAAGCTCCTCGGTGTACATTTTGTTCACCACGCGGAAGCCCTGGACCGCCTTGCGGACCTCGGCCTGGGCCTGCTCGAGGGTCATGCCGGCCACGCGCTCGGTCATGGGCTGGGCATAGGCCGCGATCATGGCCTCCTCGAAGGCCGCCGCTTCCGCGGCTTTGGCCGCCTTCTCGACCAACGCCGCCCCCTGGTCGATTCGGATGAAATACTCGATCACGCCTTCGAAGACGTTCTCGGCATCTTGCATCGTGAAGCCGAACTCGCTACAGAGGGCCTTCATCTTCCGTGTCGAGTAGATCTCGGGCGCGGAGGTGTCGTAGTAGATATGGGCGTACCGGTCCGTGCCCCACGCTCCGTTGTGGGTGGTGAAACCGGTGGCCATAGCGCTGGGGGCAAGGCGGTCGAATTCATAGTGGGTCAGGTGTTTGAGAGCGCTGTTGGCCGGTTTGTTGTAAAGGAGGCCCCCGTTGCAGTCGGGCAACATCGATCCGTACAGCACAGCGGGGTCCTCGGAGCCGGTGATGCGCGCCGCCAGGTAGGCATGGGTGACGGGCCCCCAGGCTGCGGCCGGGGACGATACCGCGAGGAGGACGAGGGCGATGAGGTACAGCGGAATGCGCACAGGCCTTGTTCCTTCTGGAGGGATAATACCCGATTGGGGTGTCTCGGTTGCAGGCATGCGGCCCATCGAGAAGGGAATAGGGCTAGTGATCCCGGCGTTTACTGAGTAGGGAGGGCGTGTCTTTCTGCGAAAAAGCATAAATTACCGAAAATAACCCTTTGCAAATCCCGCATCCAAGCGTATAATCCCTGCGGGGTAGGAGTTGCCCTTATGACTGGCATCCACCGGAGTAAGGCATCATGTCAAGACATTCTATAACTATGTGTATCGTAGTCCTCGCCGTCGCATTCGTCGTTCTCGTTCACGTCGACGCGCGCGCATGGACGAGGGATGTGTCGGAGGGGGTGGGGACGCTGGAACAAGCGATCAACGATGCTAACGGGACCCCAGATCCCGACACTCTTATTCTGACCGGCAATGAGTACACGGCCGACGGTGCTCCGTGCGTTATCACCTATCCCCTGACGATCATGGCAGCCGGCGTGACGATGGATCCAGGTCCGATCACGATCACCAAGACCACGGTTGGCGGGCCCGTGTTCCGCTGTAACATTGTGCTAGGGGGTACCCTGACAATTCTGGGCCGCTCGGCAGCCGAGCCGATCCGGCTGATTAACAATGCGGGAAGCACGCCGGTGATCACGAGTGGGAACACATCGACGTTGGGGGCGCTGACACTCGACCACGTAGAGCTGGACAAGGGTAGCTACACGGGGCAATGGATCGTCTGGAACAACGCGCCGACAGGAATGATTACACCAACGAATACACTGACGAACGTGAAGTTCAAGGGGGGCTCGGCGTCGAATCTGTCGTCGGCAGTGGTGGAGTTGGGCGGTTCGGGGAACCGGCTGGTGTGGAATCTGGTGAATTGCGACTTCTCGCAGGCGAACGCGATTGCACGGATCTATCACCAGAACGTGAACTTGACGGCGCAGAGCTGCAAGATCGAGAACAGCCCGGCCGTACCGTCGATTTGTGTTACGCAGAAGCCGTCCACGGATGTGAACTCGACGCTGACGTTTCGGGATTGCACGTTCCGGACGGGCGGCCCGTCTCGGTATCTCTTGGATGGTCTGAGCGGCAAGACGACCTACAACTTCTACCGGCCGACCTTCACCGGTCAGTGCGGGACCATTGCGTTCAACATCGGAAACAGCACGTCGGTGGTCCAAGTGCTCGGCATGACGGATAGTAGCGAGGTGATTCCGGGGTATTTCGTGGATTTCGATCCGATGATCACGAATGGCGGCAGTGGGACGGGGACGCGGGTGCTGGCGCGTCTTCACTCGGGTCAGATCACCTTCCGTCGTTGTCGGGCAACGGAGGAGACGCCGTTTGCGGGGGTGGACTGTGCGTGGGGCACGCTGACGGAATCGCCGCGCGTGAACTACCATCAGTGTGATTGGTCTAACGGCGCGGGCCGATTCTGGTCGGGGGACACGGGGGCGTCATTAGTCTTTGGGCCTTATGTATACTCGTGGAACACTGTCTGGCGGGGCGACGCGGCGGCTATCGATGCGGGCAACGAGTTCGATGCGTACATTGACATGCGACCGGGGGCCGGTGGGCATACCGGCGCAGGCACGGCGCGCCTTCGCCATACGACGATGTTCGGGCCGACGGCAGCTTACCTGATGAATGTCATGCCGACCGATTCGTTCCAAGTGGATGCCAGTATTGTGGACAGTTCGGCCACGGTTTCGGGGGCGTCGAACCAGACGCCGAGTGTGACGGCCGGTTGGACGAATCTGGCGTGGGATGGTGCCGACGGTCACGGCTTTCCTGCGTTGCCGGCCGATACGGCGATCGGCGATCCGCATCTGACCTTGGACGGCCATCTCACGGCGTCTAGCACAGCGGCGCTCGAGGCTGCGGGGAGCTCCAATCAGCAAGTAGATATCGACGGCGACGATCGTCCCTTACCGGACTTGACGCCGCGCGACATTGGCGCGGACGAGACCGAGTTCTATCCACCGGAGTGCGAATACATCAACCGTAACAATCCGCTCGCGGAGACGACGAACGCGAGTACGGTTCAGTTCCGCGTCCATTTCAATGAGGCCGTGACGGGCGTGGGTACCGGGAATTTCACGCTGACGAAGACCGACGACCAAGCCAGCCCAAGCGTCGCGATCACGCAATTGACGGGAGCGGGTAGCGATTACTACGTGACCGTGTCCACGGCCAGCGGTGAGGGCACGATCCGACTGGATCTCGCGAACGCGGCCGGTATCCAGGATGGCCAGAATAATGCGATGACGGCCACGCACGTGGGCGATGAGATCTACACGATCGATCGCAAGCTGCCCACGCTCCGTGAGGTCACCCGTTTCGATCCCGTCGATGAGTGGACCAACGCCACGGAGGTGACCTTCAGGCTGGTCTTCTCCGAGGCGGTGCTTGGTGTGGGGGAAGGCAACTTCGCGCCGTGGGTGACGGCCGGTCAGACGGGCGCGGCGGTGAGCGGCGTGTCCGGTGCCGACGATGTATGGTACGTCACGGTGGATACCGTGCCGGGCGAGGGCGATCTGAGCGTGCAGCTCAGTGTGGTGGCGGGCATCACGGATCTGCTGGGCAATGCTATGGTCAGCGGGTCACCGTTCTTCCCTCGCCAGGCGTATCATATCGACCGTGTGGCGCCGGAGGTGGCCAGCATCAATCGGGGATCGCCGACGGCGCAGCGTGTGAGCGAAACGGAAGTCACGTTCGCGGTGACCTTCGACGAGGCGGTGGACGGTGTCGCGGCGGGGAGTTTCTCGCTGGTCAAGACCGGCACAATCAGCGGCGAGACGATCACGGACGTCTCGGGCGCGGACGATACCTGGACGGTGACGGTAACGGTAGATGCGATCCCGTGCATGGGCACGCTGGCCCTTCGGCTGAACCAGAATCTCGATCTGATCACGGACGCCGTGGGCAATCCCATGGAGACGGAGTTCACGACGGGCCAAACCTACATTATCGACCGGCAGCCGCCCGAGGTGCTCAGCATCGTGCGGCACATTCCGTCGGCGGAAAAGACGAACGCGGCGCGTGTGAAGTACGCGGTGACGTTCAACGAGTCGGTGAGCGGCGTGGCCGAGGACTGTTTCCGCGCAACGGGGACAGGGAGCCTGTCCGGTGTCTCGATCGTCGACGTGACGGGTGTGGACGAAGCGTGGATTGTTGAAGTGGAGACGCTGGCCGGTGACGGCCAGTTGACCATCGTTCTCGACCAGAATCTGTCGAACGTGGTGGACTCGGTGGGCAACGCCATGGAAACGGCCTCGGGCGTGTCGGAGGCCTATCGCATCGACCATATTCCACCGGCGGTATCCTCTATCCAGTTCTCCTCCCCTCTTGTGGCAGAGACCAATGCCGCGCAGGTCACGTTCTTGGTGTTGTTTACCGACATCGACGGCGTGACGAACGTGTTGCCCAACAACTTCACCATTGACGCCACCGGCGGCCAGGTGGGTGCGTCGGTGATGTCCGTGACGCCGCTGGGCGCACTTCCGGCCGCGGCGTGGTTTGTCCAAGTGGCTACGGTCAACGGCGGCGTCGGGACGCTGAGCATTGATCTCAATCAGAACCTCAGCGCTATTACGGATGACGTCGGCAATCCGATGTCGACCCCGTACACGACGGGCCAGACCTACACCATCGACCGCAAGGCGCCGACGGTGGTGTCGATCCTACGGTCCTCGCCGGTGACGGAGCGGACGAATGCGGCGCAAGTTACGTTCGCGGTGACGTTCGACGAGCCGGTGACGGGCTTGACGCCCGGGAACTTCACGCCGGTGGGCACGGACGCGCAGACGGCGGCGACCATCGACAGCGTCGGCGGGGCGGGTACGGCTTGGACGGTGACGGTGAACGCGGCGGCCGGATCGGGCACGCTGACGGTGGATCTCGATTCGAGCCTGACGACGGTCCTCGACGCCTTGGGCAACTGGATGCTCACCGGGCGTGCCGGGGACGAAGCGTACGTCTTCGACTTTGAGGCGCCGTACGTGACCGGGATTGTCCGGCATAGCCCGATTGAGGAGATGACGAACGCCGGGCAGGTCGTGTTTGCGGTTACGTTCAACGAGGCCGTGTTTGGCCTGGATGAAACGGACTTCTCGATCCATGCGGACCCGGGCCAGCAGGCGTCGACGGTGTCCGCGGTCACGGGTGCCGGTACGGATTGGCTGGTGACGGTCGAGACGGCGCTGGGATCCGGGTATCTCGGGATCGACCTGGATCAGAACCTTGCCGGCATCACGGATGAAGCGACGAACGCGATGACGACGCCGTATAGCACGGGCGAGCAGTACTACGTGGATCGGCAGGCGCCGAAAGTCATCGCGATCACCAACGATACCGGAAGCCCGACGCAGAGCTCGACGGTTCAGTTCACGGTGACGTTCGACAAGGTCGTGCTGAACTTCGGCGAGGATTCGGACCTGTTCGTGGAAATTGCGCCGGTGGGGTCGCTGACGTATAGCACGCCGATCCTCATCGCCGATCTGGGTGGGCACGACATCTATACGGTGACGTTCAACGGCTTGACGGGCGACGGTCTGCTCGAGTTCGGCGTGAACGCCACGTCGGATGTGCGGGATCTGATCGGTAATCCGCTCGAGCCGTCCGGGATCAAGGGCAGTGTCGTCGTCGACAACCAGGGCCCGGCCGCGGTCTCGATTGCGCGGTTCGATCCGCCCGAGGCCGTGACGAATGCGCCGCAGGTCACATTTGCGGTAACGTTCGGCGAGCCGGTGGTGGGCGTGTCGCCGGCCAATTTCGCGGCGGTGGGCACGCTAGACCAGAGCGCGGCGACGATCGCCGGCGTCTCCGGCACGGCCCCGACGGCCATCTGGACGGTGACGCTCGACACGGTGCCGGGCGAGGGTGATCTGACCGTTGACCTCGTGGATACGACTGGTATCGGAGACGAGCTCGGCAACGCGATGACGGCGCCTCGTGCAGGCGATGAATGGTACACGCTTGATCGCCAGCCGCCCGTGGTGCAGTCGATCACGCTGGACACGGCGAGCCCGATCAACGCCTCGGCCACGGCGCAGTTCACGGTGGCTTTCGACGAGGCGGTCGTCAATTTCGACAGCGTCGACGACCTGTTGTTCACGGCCACCGGTACCGTGCTGCGCAACACCTTCAGTCTGCGGGCCACGGCCTCGCCCGATACGTACCTCGTTGAGGTGGGCGCGACCGGCGATGGCGCGTTGAGCTTCATCGTGGATGACACGGTTTGCGATGTGGAAGACACGGTGGGCAATCCGTTGGCGCCTTCGGCGGCGGTACCGGATGTGGTGGTGATCGACAATACGCGGCCGGTCGTGACCTTCGGAGTGCCTGTGCTCAGCCCGCCGAGTGGCGATAACAAGGTGAATCGCTATGGCTCGGTGACGTTCCCGGTCCAGTACACCGACGCGCATGCCATCACCATTACCTTGAAGGCGAATGACGTGTTTGTGACGCCGTCGGGCGGCGTCTCGCCGACGTGGGATGTGAGCGTAGACGCATCGTCGAATCCGGCGCTGGTGACGGTGAGCCATCTCGAAGGCGACGGTCAGGTACGGATCACGGTGGCGGCCGACACGTCGTACGATGCGGCGGGCAACCATGACACGGGTCCGGGCGCGTTGGTGTATAGCAGTTCGGTCACGGTGGACAATTCGGGGCCGCTGGCCGTGTTCGACTCGCCGACGCCGACGTTGGTGAACGAGGACGGGTCGGTTCTGATCAACGTTCACTTCAACGACCTCGACTGGAACAGCGCGAACCTCACGGCGGTTACGGTGAACGCGAGCGCGGGCATTGTGGGTACGCCGACGGTGTCGATCGAGCATGGGGCGACACGGCATCCCGTGGTCACGCTTGATGGCTGCCAGGGCGACGGCACGATCAGTATTACGGTGCCGCCGGGTAGCGCGTGGGATACCCTTGGCAACACGAATGCCGCCGCGACAAGTCTGACGTTCTCGGTAGACAACACGCCGCCCACGGCCTATAGCATCACGCACGGGATCACCGGGCCGACGGCCGCGACGCAAGTCACGTTCACGGTGTTGTTCTCGGAGGCGGTGATCCACTTCAACGATGACCTGGACTTCGACGAGACGGGCACCGTGGTGCATACGGGTACGCAGGTGTCGCCCGCGACGGGGCCGGCGGCGACGTATTCGGTGAAGGTAACGGGTATCGACGGCAACGGGACGCTGGCGCTGGCGGTGAGCACGGCCGGTGACATCGTGGATCGTGCGGGGAACGCGCTGGCGGACAGCGTCTGGTGTATTCCCATCACGATCGACCAGACGGCGTTGAGCGTGCTGGATATTGCGCCGAACACGGCCGGGCCGGAGTGGTGGACGGAGCCGGGCGTGTTGATGACGCGCGCGGACGCCATCGAGCTCGTGGTCCAGTTCAGCACCGACGTGACGGCATTCGATCCGAGCGACCTGAACGTGATCACGACCGGTACGGTTCTCGTGGCGAATACGCCGGTGATTGCGCCGATGGTGGAGTTCGAGGACACGTACACGGTGACGCTCTCGGGCATCACGGGCGACGGCATGCTGCAATTGGGCTTCGTGATGCCGTCGGATATCCACGATCTGCCGGGCAACCTTCTCACGGGCGGTATCCTCGTGAGCGATCCGGCGATTCAGATCGACAACACGGGTCCGGTGGTGTCGGCGATCACGCCCGAAACGCTTGGCCCGACGATGGAAGTGAGCCTGGACTTTGCGGTGGCCTTCAGCGAAGCGGTGCTCAACTTCGATGACCACGACGTGCTGATCACGGAGACGGGCGACGTATTGCACACCAACACGCAGATTCTTCCGGCGGTCGGCCCGGCGGATGCGTACACGGTGACCTTCAACGGCATTACGGGCGACGGCACGATGAAGATGTCGGTGAGTCTCTATCACGACATCGTCGATCGGGTCGGCAATCCGCTGGCGGCGACGCTGGAGAGCGCCGAGGTGACGATCGTGCGCGACCTGATCCAGCCGAAGTGCCTGGCCATTACGGCGTTGACCCCAAGCCCGACGAACCTGGATGAGATCGAGTATCGCGTTCGGTTCAGCGAGCCGATGAAAAACTTCAACGCGATGGACGACCTCACGATGATGACGACGGAGGACGTGACGTACGGGTCGTCGATCACCGTGGTTGACATCGGCGATCACATGACGTACAACGTGACGTTCCCGAGTGTGGGCGGTGATGGCAACTTCAGCTTCCTGGTGAATGTGGCGTCGGATGTGCGCGACCTGTACAACAACAAACTCAGTTCAAGTGTGGAAGGCGAGGTTACGATCATCGATAACACGCCGCCGGAGATCCTGTTCAGCGAACCGGAGCCGGCGGTGACGGCGGAGGAGCCGGTCGAGTTCATCGTGACGTACTACGACCGCTATCTGAACGAAGGGTCGATCACCCTGGCGGCGGCCGACGTGACGCTGGTCAACACGTCGGGCAAGGATCTTCATGCGCCGAGGATCGAGGTCGAGACGGTCAGCACGACGCAGCGGAAGATCATCATCTCGGATCTCCGGGACTCGAACCTTGGATTGGGTGTTGTTCAGGTTCAGATCACGCGTTCCGGCACGGCGATGGATCGGGCCGGTAACGCGGCGCCGCCTTCGGATCTGAGTCCGCCGTTCACCGTGAAGTCGAACCTTCCGGTGGCCTGGTGGCCTGTCGCGCTGGCGCTGCTGGCGGTTGGGGGTCTGGGCTTGTGGGCGCGGCGGCGGAGGTCGCTCGAGCGGTAGCCGCGAAGGGCATAGGGTGTGACGAAGGGCGAGGTCTTCGGGGCCTCGCCCTTCTTGCGTTGTTACAGGGCGAGCGCGGGCATACAATGGCATGGGATAGATTCCCTACTTCCGCTTCGGATTCGGAAAGGATCGGTTGAGCCATGCAAGAGTTCGGTTCCGTAGATATCAGACCGCGGGAGTTGATGGACATTGTGTCGCGGATTGGCGAGGGGCGCGGGGAAAATGATCTCGGCGATCTGCGCTTGACGGCCATTCTCCGGAATGTCCGCCGCTCCCCTGCCCTTCCGCTCACGTTGCGGTGTCACGTGAGGAGTGATTATGCGTACCAGAACCCGCATTCGGAGGCGGCGGACGCGCCATTTCAGGTGCGCGCGGATCTCGCGATTCTTCAGCGTATGGGGCTGATGCCCGGTGATACGCGACCGGCTATCGATCTGTTCGAGCGCCTACTGGATCGGGTCGAGACCGGGGAAGGCATTCTCTGGTTTGCGGACGGCGTGCCGCGCGAGCAGTGTCCTTACGAGGCCGGTCGGGCTAAGGGGATCGCGGCCATCATTCCGCCACGCGGCGTCGCCGAGATGAGGGGGGCCAAGGCGCTGTCCGTGGAGGCGATACGCACGGCTGAGACGCTCGATATTCGGCCGCACCATCTCATGTGTATGACGTGTTTCCATGGCGGCCGCGACGCGCTTGAACCTATCGATGAGGACAATCTGTTCGAGGCCATCGAGGTGATTCAGGCCCACCCGGAGATCCCCATCCGCCTCGTGTGCGGCCCGTGTATGATCTGTCCGCCCTGTCCCCACTTCGAGCCGTCCTCGGCGCGTTGCCTCGGCGGCAAGAGTATGGCGCTGCGCGATGAACTCAAGGATCTCGAGGTGCTTCGACGCCTGGGTCTCACGTACGGAGACGTCTTGCCGGCCCGCGTGTTGTTCACCCGGCTTTATGATTGCGTGCCGTCGGCACTCGATGTCTGCGGATTCGGCGATGGCGTCGAGCGCGCGCCGGAATGGCGCGTCTGCGGCGGTGAGGACGTGGACGCGCGCTACGCCCTTGGCCGTTCGGCGGGCCTCGGATTCCTGTGAGGGGCGCCGTTCAGCGCGCCGCTATCAGGGAGATGCGGACTTCGTCGCCGGGCGACAGGTCGATGTAGTCGAATGCCGTACCCGGGCTGAGGCCGGAGGCGTCGTCGACGTAGATCTTGAGCGGCGCGGTCGGTTCGGTGCGGGCGATGCGCGTCTCGAATCCGGAGTCTGCGCGTAGACGCTTTCCGTCGACAAATCCACAGCCATGGGCGCCGAGGTACTCGTGCGGCACGTCGGACACGACGCAGTTGGCGTCGTTGACGGCCGACACACGGCCGCAGCCGATGCACAACGTCGAGGCGTGCAGGTACAGTCGATCCGCTTCGGCGCGGGCCACGTGGTAGGCGCTGGATACGGCCCAATCGGGATGGCTGAACACGGCCACCCGATTATCCAGTCCGTCAGGCAACGGGGCATCGAGCGTGACCATACGCGCGTCGAGATCGACCGCCAGCACGTGTGCGACGAAGGCGGCCGGACCGGCGGCATACGCGTTGCCGGCGATCGTCAGTGTGTTGCAGCCGAGGGTTTCAACCGTGGCGATGGCCTCTCCGTCGCCCGAGACGAAAGCGAAATCGCCGTCGAACACCACGTCGCCGTAGGCGGAGATGCCCTCATATTTACCGGACAAGAGCAGGTCGACGGTGCCGTTTACGCGTCGTACCTCGGCGCCGCCCTGGCCGAGCCGGCGTACGGACTCGATGATGGGTTCGGGCGGCACGGCATGCGTCTCGCCGAAACTGATGCCGGCAAGGCCGAGATGCAGGCCTTCGCCCTCGGCGATGCGGAAGGTGACGGTGTGATCGCCGGGGCTTGCGTCTACCACACCGATGGGCGACATGTCCGGCCCGGAGATGTCGCGTTGGGTCAGGCCAACGGGATCGCCGACGGGCGCACCGTCCCATTCGACTTGGATCGTGGCGTAGATCGGCGATTTGTACGAGTGCATGTTGAGCATCGGGGGCTTCTCGGCGTCCAGATGGACGCGGAAGGTCATCGAGTCGCCGACTTGCGTGCCGCGCAGGTAGATCACGCCCAGGCTGTCCTTGATCTCCTTCGGCACGGAGCTCTCGAGGAGATTCTGCGCGAGATCCCGGTAGTCGAAGTCGTAGTGCAACGCCTGACCGGCGAAGGGCTCGTACACGGCGACAAATGTGCTTTCAAGTGGCGCGTCTCCTTCGGCTGAGCGGCGGGCGAGGATGTAACTGGCGTTGCTGTAGCTCGGATAGAGGCCGGGGGCGTCGGCGAAGACGGCTGTGGCGGGATCGCCGCAGAGGTGCGCGCGGAATCGTGCCGGCGCCGGCCCGTCGATGGCCCAGGTCCCCCCCCACTCGGCGTCGGCCTCGGGCGTGCCTTGCCGGACATGGTAGAAGAAGCCGTAGCCGTTTCCGGGCGGCGGATTCCAGTACGGCTTGTTGGGATAGCCTTCGATGTCGCCCTCGGGCAGGATCTTTTCGCCCCAAGCGACGCCCTCGGCGAGGCTTCCCTCCCGCGCTTCGATGCCGTCGACGCCGAAGGGTTCGAGGTCGGTTCCGAGACTGCCCCAGCCGTAGTCGTGCCGGTGGCCGCCCGTCACGCGGAACACATCGAAGAGATAGCCGCCGGTGTTCACGAGGGCGGTGGTCCGCCGGTACTCCGTGACGCCGAGAGACGCGTAGCTGCGGGCGCTGTCGGCTTGCATGACCATTGCGCTGGGCAGTTCGGCGAAGAACTCGAGGCTGCCGCCCGAGGTCGGCGTCGAGCCGACGCATTGCGAGGTTTCGTCGACGGTCACGAGGCAGTGACTGACGGTTTGCGAGCCCCATCCACACTGAACATGGGTGCTGCCGAATCCGTAGCCGATGTCGTAGCTGAGTTCGTAGCCGTTGGCGTAGTAGAGCAGGCCCATGTCGTCGAGGTCGCCGTGCGTGAGGGAGGGGCCGTACCGCAGGAGCGCGGCCTGCTGGTCGCGGCGGACGAAGGCGATTCCTTTCATACCGGCCACCCACGAGCCGTAAACGCGCGCGTCGAGGCCGCTGGGGAGTGTGGCGTCGCCATCATGGACATCGGCGGCGTGCCACAGGAGCCAGCTTCCCATGGGTGCGGCGGCGCGGAGCGCGTCGAGGTCGCCGTCGGCAAGCCATCGTAGGGCGCGGGCGAATTCGGCGCGTTTGGTCACGTCGGAGACACCGGCGCATAGGTGCTCGAGGTAGCGGTAGTCATTATCCGAGAAGGGTTGTTTAGGCCACGGCCGGTATCCGGTGTCCGGGGCCATGTCGCCGAAGTTCGGCATGCGTCCGGCCAACTGGGATTGGAGGTCCGGCAGGAGCATGCACGACTGAAACCGGGCGTCATCGTAAAGGTTGATGCCGTTGGGATACTCGGCGCTGCGGAGGTTCCGGAGCGGCATGGCGAAGGTCAGGTAGAGGTTGCGGGCGTGGAGGGCGTAACTGATCGAGGTTTCGTAGTAGCGTCCGTCCCGGTCGGTGTTGTTGGCGAGCATGGTGTGGATGGAGAAGGGGCCTTCGACGGCGTTGAGGACGTAGGCCGGCGCGTCGAGGACGCAGCCGACGGCGAGGGCGCCGCGCATGTAGTCGGCGTGGCCGTTGGTGAGGCGCGCGTCGAAGGTGTGCGAGTAGCAGTAGTATGCGCCGTCGAGCAGCAGGTTGCGCTCGATGTTCTCGCGCCGTGTCAGGCGCGCGCCGTCCGCTTCCGGTTGGCGCAACGAGGGCGCGTCCATGGCCGGGCTGTGGAACAGGAAATCGAAGTAGTCCGCGTAGAGTACGAGCGTTCGCGCGACCTGGTACCACGGGCGGCAGAGACGCCCGCTGGGCGGATCGCTGGGATAGTCCCAGGAGCCGCTCGTGGACTCGGGATAGATGGACGCGAGGGCGTCGAGGAGGAGTGTGGCGCGAGAGGCATAGCGTTCGTCGCCGGTGAGGAGATAGGCCTCGGACAGGGCGGGAAGGGCGTTCTGCGTCCATTGCTCGGTAACCCAAGCGTTCCAGACACCGATGGGTAGGAAGATTCGCCCGTCCGGCCCGCAATAGCCGGTTCCGTCATCGGGATACTCGTCGTTGGGCAATATGTGGCCGTTCGAGCAGGTGGCTTTGAAGGGCTTGTCCCACGAGCACCGCGCGCCGTGCCACGTGCCGAAACTGCCGCCGCAGATCGGGCATCCGGTGCGTCCGTAGGCGTAGCACGCGCCGGGCTTGGGCAGGAATTGGAGCCAATAGGCATCGGATTCGCACAGCCATTCGTCGGCATCGGCGATGATGCGGTCGCGCTCCTTCTTGGCCCAGTCGTAGCGTTCGATGCGGCGCTGTGCCTCGCGGATGTCGTCCGGCGTGACGGTGACGCAGGGGTGATCGGCGCGCCCGCGCGCGATGATCTCGCCCTTCGCCAATCGCGTGCGGTTGCAGATGGCCTTCCACAGGCCGCCGTCGGGATCCGACGCGAAGATCACCTCGACAAGGCCGACATAATTGCGGTCGGCGTGCACCGAGTGGATGACGGCGCGGACACGCTGTGTTGAGCGCGGCTCGAATCGGAACACGGCATGCGTCTGGTCGGGCTCGATGGATTTCGAGATGGGATCGCCGCTGCTGAACTCGAGATCGACGTCTTTCCAGGGGCTGTAGAGCGTGTCGACCGGCATATCGAGTATCACGGTATCCAGGGAAACCGGCTCGGCGAATCGGAATTCGATCCACTGAGGCAGTGCGGCGTAGTTCGCACTGGCCCACCGTGTGTTGCGATTACTGTCGGCTGCCCGAACGGGCGCGTACTTGTCGCCGGAGTCTGAGGAGGCTACGATCTCCGACGGTGTGTGGACCACGGCCGCCGCCGCCAGAAACGCCATGGACAAGGCACTGATCACCATCGATTTCCCTCCTATCCGGACGGCGCACGCTACGGCTCTTGGACACAGAACATGCGGTCTACGTATACGGCGTCGACTTCCTCAGGGTTGCCCATGGGGGCCACCCAGAAGTACATGCTCGGTGTCAGCGCGTGGACGCCGAGGTCGAAAGTACGGTAGCTCTCCCCCGCGCTGTCTTCGATGCGGACGACCGTGTTGGCCACGCCGACGCCCGCCTCCGAGTCGTATATCCCGAGCTGGAAGGCGTTGCCTGAGGCCGCTTTGGCATTGCATCGAGCGAGGATGTAACACCGAACTGCACCGAGGCGGGCCCAATCGGCCGAACATGGGTACTGAACGGCCCACTCGTGATGGCTGGCCGGCATACGCGCCGCCTTGCCATCCGAGGCCTTCGCGTCGTCCGCAAAGGTGCTCCAATTGCCGAAGCCGGCCATCCGGAACTCGTTGTCCTGGACGTCGATCCACTTGGATTCGGGCAAATTAGCGCAGATCTCCGGCGGCGCGCATGGCGGGCGGAAGCGACTGCGGAGGAGCGGCTCGTACTGCTCGAAGGGCGCGCCTTCGCGATAGCTGCCGACGTTGAAGGCGTGGGCGCGCTCGATGAATTGGTCGCAGGCGGCCACGGGATCTTTGGGCCCTCGGAACTCGAGGCCGTCGGCGGCGGCAATGCGCCGGAGCGCGTGGTAACGGCCGAGCCAGGCGTGGTCGAGGGGCATGCGCGCGCGCTGGACGCGTCTGACGAGCGCCGGATCGCCGGCGGCAACGCGCTCAGCCTCGTCGAATAGCTCGGAGGCGCGGTTCATGGCCTCAAGCGTGAACCAGGAGGAGGTGTCAGGCATGTAGCAGCGGAGCGCGATGCCGGACGCCTCGACGGCGTTGTGAATCAGATCGATGTACTGCCGGAGCGGTTGGGCGGCCGGACCGTAGTAGCCGTCCAGGAACTCGTTGATGAGCGCGTTCTCGTCGCGATCCGGATTCCACATGAGATGGGCCAGCACCCACGCGCGGAGTTCCGGGAAATCGCTGCACGAACAGCCCGAGTCGCCTTGCTCGAATAGGCCGATGGCCTTGTGATCGATGAAGAATCGGATGTTCGGTGCGAGGACGCGCATGTTGGGATGCGGCTGAATGTAGTTGCAGTAATTCGTCACGTAGTCCCAGATGTAGAGATGATGCGCCATGGCGCTCCATTGGTCCATATCGCGTTTGAACGTCTCGTTCTGCGGCCCGGTTCCCAGTGGCTGCGAATACGAGCACTCGATCGAGCACAAGCGAACCACGACGTTGTCGCGCGGCCGCGCGAGCTTGGGTGCTTCGCGCGTGTAGCTGTAGGCGAGCGTCTCGATGAGCATGTCCGGGAACTCTTTCTCGACGTCCTCGGCCACGCGATTGACGAAACGGATGATCGGTCCGGAATGGGCGCCCTCCTCTTCTTCGACGGCTCGACATGCCGGGCAGGTGCACCAGCCGTGCCAGTCGTTTTGGCTGATGCTGATGATGCCGGAGGACGGGTCGCGGCGAATCCATTCGAGGGCCTTCTTGGTGAATTCGGCGCGCATTTCATCGTTGGTGAGGCAGAGCTGGGCGCCATCTTTGACGCGTTTGCCGTCGATTTCGCTGTACCACTCCGGATGCGCCTCGAAATACTCCTCGGGCGGCAAGAGCTGGTAGAACGTGTGACACCAGCCGAGGATGGTGTAGTGACCGCCATATTCCTCCGGAATGCGCTCGAAATGGCCGTTGCACTTGCAGCGTGCCGCGAAGGTGCCATCGAAAGCGTCGCGATAGAACGCCTCACGACACCGGAGTTTCGGCGTGTAGGTCACGTCGAGCGGCGGGATGGTGATCGTGGGCTTCTTGGGCACGTACTGCTCGGTAGAACTCCACCATCGGCAGCCGACGACATCCTCGAGGAAGGTGTAGACGGCGTAGAGCGTGCCGCGCGGGCGGCCGCCGGCCAGGATGATGTTGTCGCCGGCGGTCTTCATGACGATGCCGTCGTGGCCGGCGGCGGCCCAGTCGAAGTTGGGCAAGGCCTCGGTGACGGATGCCTGCGGGCCCACCATGATCCATCTGCCCGTGCCGCGACTCTCGAGTTCCGAGATGATCTCGAGCGTGCAGCCGGTTACCTCGGCGAGGTAGGCCTGGAGTTCTCGCGCGGCCGTTTGCTCGGCCGGAATCGGATCCGCCGAGACGGCAATCGCGTACGGCGACGCGCCGTTTTCCACCAACGTGATGTCCGCCGCCGCAATACCCGTGACTATCGATGCGCACAACATGATCTTCAACATGGTTTCCCCTCGTTCCCTACGTTTCCGTGTGAATTCTCGAAACACTATAGCACGCGGAAAGCGGCGACAGACAGCCGCCCTCAAGGAACCAAGGCTAGAGTTGGAATCCCTCTGCGTATCTCGGCGTTCTCGGCATCTCTGCGATGGATGAATCCTAACGCAGAGGCCGCAGAAGGCGCAGAGTTCCGGAGAGGAGGATTTGTTGCGACGCGGCTGTGAAGCCGGTCCCAGCAACGGACGAATCGACACCCCCTCGTGTCATTCTCCCGGCGGTGTCGTGTAGGATTCTTTGCGCTGGATCCAGGATGCGTGCGTCGGTGTCACGACGGCGATGTCGATGGCACCGCCGATGGTTGAGTGATATTCCGCCGGCTCATCCAGCGTGCCCTTGAAATACTTCGACCAGTCGATGCTGGTTTGGATTGCCAATCGGACAACCTCGACGGCGTCGGCGAGCGGGATGTTGTCGGCGAAGAGAAACTCCTTCTGTTTGAGCGCCTTTCTCTCATCGTCATCCCAGCGTTTGTCCTCCGAAACCCTCGTGTCCACGCCGAGGATCAATCGGGCCGGGATGGCAACATCGCCAATCCACGCCAGTCCGGGATTCTCGGTGGTCTTGAGTACCTCTACCGTGTTGTCGGGGACCTTGACCTCGGCAAGCTGCCCTACGCCGTCTTGGTATCCGGCGATGAGCATGATCACGATGTCATCGTCGGTTGGATTCTTGATTTCACGCTTGTGGATCTTCGTCAACTCCCCCGCGATCGTCTCCATGAAATCGGTCAGGTTCTTGTTCGAGGGCATTTTCTCGCCAATTTCCTGCACAGTTCGCCAGACCGATTTCCCGCCCAGATCGCTCTTACCGGCCAGTCCCACGAGTATTCTGGATTGCAGAATGAGGAGTTTCGTCTGCTCATCCGAGACAATCTGATGTGTTCCGCTCGGCGTGACCCGGCCCAGCCGACTATCTGCGGATATCACCACGCCGTCGTGCGTAGCGAACCCGGCAATCAACGATGCGGCGGACGGTAGGGACAGCAACGAACAAGCTAGACAGACCACGTACGGAACGAAACGTTTCATCACCGGACACCCCTTCCCTGCCGCCACCCACGCGTACAGCACACGACACGGCCATACTATGGCCTCCGACGATTTCTGTCAAGGCTCAAGGTCGCGTGAGATCCCGCGTCAGTTGCCACGTCTGGCCATCTGCGGTGGCGACCGTGAGGGCGACGTGGTCGGCGCCGATGGTGTAGTCGTCGGCGAGGGCGGCGCCGATGTCGGGGGCGTCGGTGCCTCGGTAGGGATAAAGGATGGTGAGGTAGGCTGCCGGAGCGGGGCTGTTGTGGCGGAATCGGATGGCGGTTCTTGGTGTGCGTTTACCGTAACTCCAGGCGAACCAGCCGTCTTCTTGGGCCACGGTCACGGGGGCGTCGGGGGCCTGCCAGACGATGATGTTGGCGTCGTCGTGGGCGGTGGTGGCGCAGTGCTTGTCGAGGTCGACGTGGACGTCGCCAGGCGCGAATTGGAAGTTGAGGTCGAGAGCGCCGGGGGCGTCGCCGATGGCCTCGTCGAGGAGGACGAAGAAGCGTTTGCCAACGAACCACACGGTACGACGGTGCGTAAGGCCCTCGTACGATGCGTTCTCGACGACGAGCACGTCGGGGCCATCGCCGCCGACTTGCCATAGCAACTCGCGCCCTCCCACTTTCGTGTCCTTGCCGTCGAGGGTCAGCGTCTGGTGCGCGCGGGTCTGGCGATGCCATGCTCGGGCCTCGGGATCGTGGCCGTAGGTGTAGTAGCCGGAATCCGTCATGAGCCAGCGGCCATAGGCCCACAGCTCGAAGGTGCCGTTATCGGGCTGGTCGTGTCCGCTGATGGCGGGCGGCGAGCAATGGAGAGCGAGATAGACCTGGTCAGGTCCCCACTGGTTGCGCAGGGCATACATGCCGGCCTCGTGAAAGGCATAGCTCGTTTGCGCCGGCAAGTTCTCCGCGTCGAGTACGGCGCGGGCCTTGTACTTGGGATCGTCGAGCAACTCGGACGCCGCAACCAGCTTACTGTACAGCTCCATATCAATACGTTTCTCGGGCGAGGGATAGGCGCGCCCGGCATCGCCGAACATGGGAAAGCTGAGGTCGGGCGCGGCCATGGCGAAGATATAGTCGTACATGGCGCGGATACGGTCTTGATAATCCTGCGGCACCTCGATGTCGAAGGCCTTCATGCGCTCCATGATCTCGACGGCATCGCGGAGGACGCCGAGGTGGTATCCGGCGGACCATTCGCGCTGGACGCCATCGGAGGTGGTTTGGGCGAGGAAATTTTCGCGGACGCGTCCCATGGCGAGTTCCATCCAGCGGCGCGCGTCCTTGAACTCGGGGAAGGTGTAAGCGATGTTGATGAAGCCGCGCTGCTCGAAGACGGCCTTGTTGTGGACGACGCCCATGGGTAGATGCTCGGTCTTGACCTGGTGATCGTAGAGGCTGGCCAGGAAGACGCCGAGGAACTCGGGCGTGAAGGCTTCGGCGTGGACGAAGACGCGGAACGCTTGACACAACTGGGTTGCGCGGATGCCGGTCTGGATGTCGAGCCAGGCGAAGCCGCGCCAATTCGTATACACGTAGTGCGTCTTCTCGTGATCTTCGAGGGGGTGCTTCGCGATCCAGTCACGCGTTAGGTCGACAAAGGCCTGGGCGTATTTCTCATCGCGTGTGGCGCGGTACGCGTCGGCGAGAGGAGCGGCCCAGTAGAATCGGTAGACGGCGGCGACCCACTCGATATCACCGCGCGGATCCCATTCCCAGTGGATGTCCTGGCCGTAGTCTGCCGGCTCGTAGGGCCCCCACTGGAAGACGTGATGGACGGTGCGGTCGGCCGTCTCAAATGGTCCGCCACCGGTGATTGGGTCGCGAGGACACGCTGCGCGGTAGTGGGCCAAGAGGGCGGCCAGCGCCTCCTCGCGTTGGCCGGCGTCGACGCGCTCCTTGACGGCCTCGATGCCGGGCCGCGTCAGGTCGAGTTTATCGAACAGCTCGCCCGGCTTGAGCGACTTGAGGCCGCCATCTTGTTCCTCGGCGGCGTGACACAAGCCTCCGGGGCTCATGAACCCAGCCGCCAGAAGCAACGCGGGCGCCATCGCTGAACAGATCGCGTTTCGCATGGGTCAGACTCCCCTCTCCCCCGGGCGAACTCGCCGGGCTCCTGTGTCGACCGCTACCACGGCGGTCCGCAGAGGTCCACTTCGCCCTCGGGCCACTCCTGGCCGGCACACGGAAACACCATGGCCTCTTCGTTCCAGTATTCGAGGCCGGTGGTTTGGCCGAACATGACTGGGGCATCCATCAGTTCCCAACCGAGTTTGCGATAGAAAGGCACCAGGTCGTACGAGCACAGCAGGAAGCCGAAATCCGCCTTCAGTTCCTCACAGATGAAGGCATGGACACGGTGCATCGCGATGCTGGCCAGTCCGTGATCGCGGAGTTTTTTGGGCGTCATGACGCTGCCGACGCCCGCCAACTTGACCGCCCGGTCGTCCACCGTTGCCGAGCGTTCGGTTACGGCGAGATAGCTTACGGTTTCGTTGCCATCGAGTACGAAGAAGTGCCAGTCCGGTTCGGACCATTCGTGTTTGAGTTCCGTGTCACCGAAGATGTCCTCAATCCATTCTTGGATCAGGGTCTTCTGGGCAGGCGTCAAATCCTCGCGGCGCTTGATCTCGATGCGGTATTCGCTTTTGCCTTTTGGCATGCCCTTGTCACAAGTCCTGCAGCGTCTCATATTCTTGCTCACTCCGATTCATCGTATTCGTTGAGCCTTCGCGCTAGGTGTTGGCGGGGCTCAAGCGCTTGATCCAATACACAGAAGAGGGCTCTTCGCCCGGCCGCAATCGAGCCGAAGTCTCGGTCCATTCCCAGAAGCCGAGCCGGGGTCATGGCGCCGGCCCGCGCGGCCTCGACGAGGCTGCATGGTGCAAACTGCGCGAAACGGGCCACCGCCCCGGCCATGGTTAGCGTACTGCCGCACAGGCCTCCTTCCGGATTCCGTGCGGCGCCATCTACCACGGTGTACTGCGTCATCGGGGACTCAACTACCTGTCCTTCGTTGGCTGAAGCACCACCCATGAGCGAGTCGGTGATGAGGGCGATACCGTCGGGGCCTTTGGCGCGATACACCAGGCCGACAAGCATCGGGTCGACGTGTATGCCGTCGCAGATGATCTCACACACGATACTCCTTGACGCCAGTCCGAGCAAGTCGAGCGTAACGTCCAGGACCCCGGGCTCTTTGAAGCGCATGATGGCGCCCGTGTTGAAGAGGTGGCAGATGGTCTGGGCGCCGGCCTCCTGTGCGGCGAACAGGGCATCGCGGTCCGCGCCGGAATGGCCGATGGACACGGCCAGGCCTCGGCGCCGGCACGCGCGGATGGCGTCGATGGCGCCGGGCAACTCGGGCGAGATGTTGATGTACTTGGCCCATGGCCCAGCTGCGTCGAGCAGTTGTTCCACGGGGAAGTCTTCGGGCGTGGTGATGGCCTCGGGGAGGAATCCGCCGCGCATTTCCGGCGCCACGTAGGGGCCCTCAAGATGAATGCCTAGACATCCTTGCCCGGCACCGAGGGCGTCGAGGTTCGTCCGCAATGCTTCGAGCGTCTCGACCTGCTCGCCGACGGCGATATTGCCCGTGGCGAAGAGGAAACCGGCCGTGCCGAGGCCGCGCAGGCGGTGACAGAGGCCCGCCAGGCGGGCTTGGTCGAGTCCGTCGGCCATGGGCGGATGGGTGTGGAGGTCGATGAGTCCCGGCAGGAGATAGCACGACTCCAGGTCGACGTCGCCCGAGTCGCACCGCTCGAAGACATGCATCACACGGCCATTCAGGCATTCTACGCCGCCGTGGGGCAGAATGCGCTCGGGCGTGACAACGTGGGCGTTGAAGATGCGCATGGGCCGGTTTCCGTCCTCCTCCCTCACAGAGTAGCGCACAATGGCCGGTATGGCAAGGGGATCGTTGAGACGGGGGGGCGGTGCGGGATGGTGTCGGCGCGGAAGGCGTATACGCCATGGGCGAAACCGGGTATAATGAGAATGGAATCTGGATGACTTGGGGCGGGAGAAGTCGATTCCAGGAAGCCCAGTCGGTTCGAGGCGGGTGGATGGCCTAGTGGCCCGTCGATCGGTTGGACGCGGTGGGGCTTCGTGCGTGAGGATGTGGCGTTCATCCGTCCCTAAGGAGGCACTGGCGGTTGGTACACGAGATGAGTGTCGCGCACAAAACAAGACCTGATTCCTTCCTTCTCGTATCCGGGGTTGATCCCTTTTCTTCTAACAGCGTCCGAGCCTTTAGGCTGCAGCAACAAACACTGGGAGCACGGTATCATGATGGGAAGCAGAGTGCGTGGAGAGTCGACATGGCCGCTGTTGGCTGCGGTGGCCGTTGTCGTGGGCGTTCTGGTGGCCGCGGATGCCTCCGCCGGGGACGAGGAATGGGGCTGGATCGAGGGAAGCCAACTCACCAACCAGTTGGGTGTGTACGCCGATCCTGATCCAGCCAACAATACGCCGGGCGCCAGGAACGGGGCGTCGGCCTGGATCACTGCGTCGGGCGATCTGTATCTCTTTGGCGGGCACGGCTACGGCGTCACGTCCGCCCTGGGGAGACTGAATGACCTGTGGCGCTACGATCCAGCGGCCTCAACCTGGACTTGGTCTAAGGGCAGCAGCGCGATCGACCAAGCAGGCTTCTACGGAGTGCGTGGGGTGGCTGACGCATCCAATACGCCCGGGGCACGACGCTACGCGGCGTCGTGGACGGCGCCGACCGGCGATCTTTACCTGTTTGGCGGGTCGGCGGCATCCGGTTTTCTCAACGACCTTTGGCGCTTTGACGCGAGTTCCGGCAATTGGGTGTGGATGAAGGGAAGCAACGCGGCGAACCAAGCCGGTGTCTACAGCGACCCGAACCCGGCCAACAACACGCCGGGCGCGAGGTATGTGGCCGTATCATGGGTCGGCGCTCTCGGAGAATTGTATCTTTTCGGGGGCAACGGTCTGGATGGCACGGGAGCGACGGGGCGCTTGAACGACCTCTGGCGCTATGATCCCATGACCGACCTGTGGACCTGGATCGAGGGCAGTAGCGCACGGAACCCAATCGGCGTGTACACGGATCCCGATCCTTCACTCAACACGCCGGGCGCGCGTCAGGCGGGCGCGGGCTTCACCGATGCCTCGGGGCGCCTCTATCTCTTTGGCGGCGATGGCCTGGATAGTGTGGGAACCCTCGGCCGCACGAATGACCTGTGGCGGTATGACCCGACATCCGGCCTGTGGTCATGGATCAAGGGAGGTAAAACGGTCAATGCGGCGGGCGTCTACAACGACCCCGATCCCGCCAACAACACGCCGGGCGCGCGATACCTTGCGGTTTCGTGCACGGGCGCCTCAGGAGAGTCTTATCTCCTGGGCGGTGATGGCCTAGACGGGGCCGCCGTGGTTGGCTATCTGAACGACCTTTGGCGTTACGACCCGGCCAGCAACAACTGGACATGGCTTAAGGGCGGGACCGGTCACAATGATTTTGGGGTGTACAGCGATCCGGATCCCGCCAACAACACACCGGGCGCGCGGCGGGCCACGATCGCTTGGGCCGATGCATCAGACTGCCTGTACGTTTTTGGCGGTGACGGGTACGGTGCCTCGGCGTTGGGTCGCCTGAACGACTTGTGGCGGTTCGAACCGGCTACGCCGCCCGAGGTGTTCTCTGCGGCGGCCACGGATGCGACGACGGTGCAGGTCGTGTTCAACGAGGACATGAGGGATGACGCGGCCCTGGTGGATGCCGCGAATTACACGTTCTCGGGCGGCGCAGGGCTCCTGACGGCGTCCGACGTGACGCGGCTGGACAGCCGGAGCGTGTCCGTGACGGTCAACGAGATGACCGATGACGCGGACTACATGGTCTACGTTGAGACGGGTAGTGGCGGGCCGACGGACCTCGTCCCGCTTCACGTCGATCCGGCGCACGACAGCGCCGGGTTCGTCGGAATCGGCGAGGCGCCAACGGCGGCGCTGAGTTCCTCGGCGCCGGATCCGACCAATGCCGCCATTACGGTCGACGTGGCCTTGAGTGAGGCCTCGGATGACCTTGAGGCCGAGGACGTTGTTGTGACGAATGCGGCGGTGGGCGATTTCACGGGTAGCGACGACACATACCGTTTCGTGCTGAGTCCGATCGGTGACGGTCTGTTCTCATGCGCGATTGGCATCGGCACGTTTATGGATCTCGCCGGCAATACCAACGCGCTCGAGTCGAATACCGTATCGCGCACGTACGATGGGACGGGGCCGAGCGCGACATTGTCCAGCGCGGATCCCGATCCGACGAACGGCGCGGTCACCGTCGATGTGGCGCTTAGCGAGTCGAGTAGCACGTTTGGTCTCGAGGATGTGACGCCGACCAACGCGAACCTGGATGGGTTTGCCGGCTCGGACATGACGTATAGCTTCGTCATGACGCCCGTGGCCGAAGGTGTGTTCTCGTGCGTGGTGGAGGCCGGGAGCTTCTCCGACCTGGTGGGGAACACCAACGCGTTGGCCTCGGCGCCCCTCGCGAGGACCTTCGATGTGACGCCGCCCACGGCAACCTTGAGCAGCGCTGCGGGCGCCTATGTCAACGGCCCGATCACGGTGGAAGTCGCGTTGGACGAGCCGTGTCAGGACTTGAGCAACGGAACGGTCACGCCGACCAATGCGACCGTCATGAACATGACACCGGTAGGGCCTGTTCCGACGGCGCAGTATCAGTTCGCGTTGGCACCGCTCGACGAGAACGAGTTCTCGTGTGTGATTGCGGCGGGGAACATCGAGGACCTTGCCGGAAACGCGAGCACGGCCGCGTCCAATACGATCAGTCGGATCTTCGACGCAACGGCGCCGACGGCTGGCACGGTGACCTCGGATGCCGGCGCCTATACGGTGGACAGTACGCAGTTGGCCTTCTCGTGGTCCGGTTTCGAGGATTTGGGCAGCGGCATCCAGCGCTACGACGTGGCGCTGGGCACCTCGTCGAGTCCCGAGGCCTACGAGGTGTATACGGACGTGGGTCTGGCCGAGTCTCGGGTGTTCACCAACGGGCCGTATGCCGATGGGGAGTACCTATGCTCGGTTCGTTGCTTCGACAACTCGGGCCGGTTCACCACAAGCACCGGAACGGTGTCGGTCGACACGCAGGGCCCGGCCGTGCAGTCGATAGCCCTCGCCGGCGACCCATACACCAATGCGGCTTCGGTGCAATTCACCGTTACTTTCGATGAAGCGGTGACCGGCGTAGACTTGGATGGCCCGTTTGAAGACTTCGCCGTTGTTACGTCGGACAAGGCGGTTTCCGGCGCGGCGGTTGTGGCGACGAGCGGCAGCGGAGCCACGTACACCGTGACCGTGAGCACGGGCATAGGCGATGGCACGCTCGGTCTGAAGGTGGTGGACAATGATACGGTTTCCGATAAGGCGGGCAATCCGTTGGGCGGTCCGGGCGCCGGCAACGGAGACTACACCGGCCCCGCCGTTTTCCACGTGGATAGGACAGCCCCCGGCGTCAGCATCGGCGAGCCGTCCAAAGAAACGACATCAAGCGGGCCCGTCACGTATGACGTTACGTACACAGACGCCGCCTCGGTAACGCTCGATGCGGATGATGTCCAGCTTGTCAAGCACGGGACTGCCCGCGGCAGCGTGGGCGTCAGCGGGAGTGGCACGGCGAAGCGCACGGTGACGATTTCGGGCATCAGCGGCAATGGTTCGCTGGCCATCTCGGTTGCCGACGACACGGCGCGTGATCTCGCGGGCAATCAAGCACCTTCGGTGGGTCCGAGCGAGTCGTTCACGGTCGAGTCCGGCTTGCCGCTCGATTGGTGGCCGACGGCGTTGGTCCTGACGCTGGCGTTTGCGATTGGGGTGCGCCGCCGCGCGCGCCGCGCGTAGTAGGAACGGTCAGACACGGAGACGTGCCCAGTGGATGCTGAGTGCATCGGGCGCGCCTCCGTAGAATGCGCAGAGAACGGAACCGTCCTTCAGGACAAGTCCTTTGGCATGGCCGAAAGTCCACCGGTACATGTCGTTCCAGTAGTCGGCGTCATGGCGTGGTCCCGTAGTGCCGGCTTCGACACCGGCTCCGCTCTGGTACACGGTTAGCTCGCCATTGATGTCCCATGTCCGGCCTAGGTTGTGGCTGAGGACGGCTCGGATCGATGGCGGGTCGTGTCGGTGGACGTAGAGGCACAGCAGATCGTCTCCGCCCATGGGCAGGGGCGCAGCGATTTGCCCGGCGATGCCTGTCGGGGCCGGCAGGGACCAGTTTCGGCCGTCAGGATCGGACCACGCGATGTGGATATCCCTATCCAGCCCCGCATGGGGATCGTGTGTCCAGAAGAGCGCCACGAGACGGCCGGATTCAGGATGTTTTGCAACACGGTTGTCCCAGTAATAGAGGTCCTGGTTCGGATGCGACGCGATGGTCTCCCACTCATTCCAGGTCCGGCCGTTGTCGCGGGAGAATCGCAGGTTGCCGGACTGCACGCCGGCGATGTCGTCCCACTCTTTCCAGCTTTCGTAGGGCAGGGCCAGTGTACCGTCATCAAGGCGGAGGATCTCGCCGGTGAGCGCGTTTCCGGTATGGGGACTCAAGATGACTTCCCGCAGGGGGCCCCACGTCGCGCCGGCGTCCTCGGATTCGCTGAGCAGGCATTTCATGGGCAGGAGGCCGGTGGTGTCCGGGTTGGCCAGTGGTCGATCGGGGTGGCTCCTGTCGACCCACACCAAGGCCATCCGTAGCCTTCCTGGGGCGATCTCGAAGGGGTAGCCGCTGGTGAACGAGCCCGGCACTCCCTCAAAGACTGGAGGGAATCCCTCGAAGAGTTGCGTCCACGTTCGGCCTTCGTCTGTGCTTTGCATGGCCACGATGGTGTCCGTGGGCGAGAGCTTCTGGGGCCCGGACTTGAACGTGCAGAGGATGCTGCCATCGAAGAGTCGGGCGAGCGAGGTGAACGCCGAGCCCTTTCGATTCGGGGATGCCGTCGAGGCATCGAAGACCAGTCCTCGGTCAACGAGTTCCATGCGTTTCGGTCCCCTCCTCTACCTAGCCTTCGCTGCGTTTTTCTTCGAGTTCGTGGTCGACCTCGTGCACGTACCAGCGGTTGAACGCAACCACGATGACGGTCATGATACCCCAGACGTAGGGACTGGTCCACACGCGGCGCACGGGGTCAAAGACGCCGCCCAGGATTGGGCCGCCCGCGTCGGCGCGGATCGCTAAGGCAATGCCGCACACGGTGAAAGCGAGCACAGCGACGAGCATTTGCGCTGAGGTCTTGGCCTCGAAATACAGGACCTGTCTTCGAATAACGAGGAGGAACGCGGCTACCAGGAACAGGAGGGCGAACCCTCCGTATACGGCGACGTCCGGCAGCACGCCATAAATGCCGCCGAGCCGAAACCGCGTCGGGGCGCGGTTGGCTGAGGAGACAGCCAGGGCGATGGCGTACAGGCCGAAGAGGATGCCTGCGGCTAGGTTGCACCACCCGACGGTCTGGCAGATTCTCGATGATTTCGGCAAGAATGAGGCGCGATGGTCTCGAATCGAACGGGCCACGCGGAGCTGGTGGTTCGGTCCCAGCATGGCAATCTGCTGAACGCCCCACATGATCAGCAAGCTCCCGACCAATACGCCGACGAGGTTGTCTTGCGAGAGCCGCCATGGGTAAAGGTCGCAGAGGCCGACGAGGATCATCCCGAGGCCGTTCACGGCGTAGAGGGCGCGCCTGGGGGCCGCGAGGCCCAGAAGGCCCAGCACGAGCAGGCCGGCTCCGAGAAACCAATGGATGCCACTGAGGAGGACGAAGTGCAGCGCGCCGAACAGCATGACGCCACAGCCGGACCGACGAATCTCGCGCGCATCCTGGGCAGGTTCCTTGTGAGGCAGCCAGGCGAGCATGGAGGCCAGTTGTTGCTTGTTGCACTGGAACGTGTAGGACTTGACGCCCTCGATGATCACGAAGGTGTACGTGCGGCCGCGAACGAGGTCGTACGTGAACCGCATGTAGCGGGCGGCCTCATCGCGGTGCAGCTTCAATACGGCCTCATGACCGGCGCCCATGAGCGTCAACATGTCGGATTCGAAGTGGATCGTCCAGATGTCCTTTGCGTGGCCGTGTACCGGGCGAAACTGGAGCGAGAATGGCGCTCCCTCATACAGCGTGCCGAGGTCGTTGCCGGTGTTTTTCATTGGCTATCCCCTTTCCTGCGGTCTGTGCACACTATCGGTGCGCCTGCTAATTCTACCATACCGCGCCCCGCCCCGAATCCTAGAAGCGGATCCGTCTCCGCCTCTTGCGGTCCTGCCTCAGCTACCGCTGGGTAACGTTCGTAGTCCTCCTTTCAGATGAATCCTCGGACGACGAGCCCGACCCCGGTTTCTCCGTCGCGTCCGAAGATGCCACAGTCCAGTCTCCAGGTCACGGGCGGCCTTGGTCGGAAGCCGAGTCGCGCGTCCTGGTATTTGGCGAGAGTCTCAGAGGAATGGCGTTGCTCGGCCGTGAATCCAAGGCCCCACTCAAGACCGTCGTCATTGGCCTCGATCTTGGCCAGCGCCAGGACGGGGATGTTGAATGGCCGGGCCTTGGATATTCGTATCTGGGCCTCGTCATAGGTCACGTCCGCGCGAATCTCATCGATCTTCAAGCGCTTGCTGCCGAAGAGCTCGATATCGCGGATCCGCGTTTCCCACCGCACGATGTCCTGAATGCCGTCGTCGATGTCCAGCCACCGCACGCGCGAAACGAGATTGTGATTCGGCCCGAACACACGGTCGGCGACGCCTTCGGCCCGCACGACCTCGAGCGTCTGCGCCTGGTCGCGCGCAAGCTTCTCATCGGCCCGTTCGAGCGCGCTGAAGTTGGCCTTGTCGGGCGGCCGGTTGGCCGACGTCACACCGGGATTGGCGAGTGAAACGACCGCATCCTCCATTTCCTTCACGAAAGGTTGCTGTTCGAGGGCGTGAAGAAGGCTGTCCAGCATGTTGTCCATCACCCAGTCTTCGAAATCCTCGTAGCGCTCCGGATACAGCTCGTCCGGAGCATGAAGATCCCACTGCCGCATGGGTGTCGAGTACTCGCCCCAGAAGGATAGGGCGTTCATGGCTTTGCGGTTCAGCCGGTCGAATTCCTTGCCGAATTCGTACTGCACCGCCTCGTCGAAGGCGGATGGCAAGTCCTGACTCGGCAGGATGGGTTCCTCGGTGTACCGCAGGTTCGCCTCCACCGGCGACGTGGCCGCCTCCTCGGCCCGAACGGGAACCGAGGTTCCCAGGGCACAGATCGCCGGGACCAGGAAAAGGAATCTACCCCACCGACCGAATCCCCGAGGCGCAACGATTATCAGACGTTTAGGCGTCATCGTGCACCGCCTTTCAGACGATCTCATCCTTGAGCCGTCCACCAAGATTCTACCACAGGTTTGCGTGTTTGGATGGCGGAGGGTAGTGGCGGTAGAGTTAGTCGCCGCTGGCCAGGATCTCGAGCGCACCTCGATTCGCGCTTTCGGGCGGGAGGAGGGCTGCAATGCCTCGGTCGAAGGTGACCAGCTTGCCGTTGTTCCGGATGGCTAGTCCGAGAAGATATGCATCGTTTACCTGGCGGTGACTGACGAGCAGCTCGGTTCGAAGCGATTCGCGGTCGAAGGGCATATCGTCCGGCCAGAACACGTGATGATCGAGCCTCACGACTTCGTGCAGCAGTGCAAGGGCTTCGAGGGGCGTTACGGCCTCGGGAATAATCCTCGGATTGGAGGAAACGCGGACAAAAGCGGATTGCGTCAACGGACACGTTGCCCATCCGGCCGCGCGGTTTGCCGCGAACCACGCGTGGGCCTCACGATGGTGCACATGAGACGGCCAGGCCAACGCTATTAGGACGTTCACGTCGAGCAGTCCGACGCTCATGTCTCGTCTTCCCACTTCCTGACGTCGTCGAGCGTTATGGGATGCGCGCCAGGCTGGACGCGAAACACGGGGAATGCTCCTCTGGTCTCCTTGTCAATGCGCGAGGACGCACTCAGACCTCGTCTCGCCAAATCCGAGATCACGCGGCCCACCGACACCGACCTTGCGCGAGACAGGCTCTTGGCGGCGGCAAGGATGTCATCATCTATGGTTAATGTCGTCCTCATTTGCAGGGATTGTCCCACATTCCCGACGTGATGTCAAGATGCGCACGCATCATGATGCCAAAACCTCGCTCGTAGCTGAGCCGGTTAGACTGTGGACCGTATTGACCTCATTGACGCCATTGACCCCAGCGTGGCGACAGCGTGGGCACAGCTAAGATCAGATTGCGAAATAGCGCTATGCCGGGCGGACGGTGCCGATGCCGTCAAGCGGCCTTTGGCAAGGTCCAGTTACGGTTTGGGGGCGCTGAGGTGCTTCGTCTGTTTCGCGTGCTCTTGCAGGATGAGGTCGACTCGAAGGTCGGAGACGGTCGCAGGCGCATCCTTGAGTTCCGGTGTGGTAGCGTGGAGGTAATCGGTCACGGCGACGCGGAGTCTTTGGTCTGGGCCGCACTTTTCATTCCCAATACTCAGGCCCGCGCTCTTCCCGCCCTCCTTGTCGAGACGGCAACCCACGCCCATCAGCTTTCCGCTCGCCAGGAGCCCTTCTATCTCCGCGGCCGTGAGCTCTGCGATCACAATTCGGTTGCGCCACGGATTGAGCCGGACGAGGTCCGCGAGCGTCACGGGGCCGGCCGTCAAGCCGTTGCACACGTCGCTCCTACTGAGGAGGACTACATCGGTTGCGGCGACCCTCTGTATCGCGGCGCCCGCCCATTGGGCGATGGGCGAATCGCCGGCTCGGGCATAGTTGATGTCCTCATCCGCAACGCAGATAACTTCCTCGAGCGGGCCCAAGTAGCCCTGGAGCAACGCCGAGGTCTCCGCGTCTTCGGGAACCGAACGGTCCACAGGAATGAGTCTGCCTTGGACCTCCGCGCGGCTCGCATCGTCCTGCCCCGTCGCCACAGCGACGTCGAGGCGGCCCAGAAACCGGTAGAACTCGCCGGCTTGAGCGACCACCACCTCGCGTCCGTCCGGCCCCTTTACGCGTCTTGGCGGATCCATGCAGGTGTGCGTGTGCCCGCCGATAATGATGTCGACCCCGGGCACCTCGGCGGCGATGCGCATGTCTTCCCCCTCACCGACGTGCGTCAATAAGAGCACCAGGTCGGCTTTGGAGCGAAGAAGAGGGATATAGGCTTTCGCGGTGTCGACGGGATCCCCAAGCGACAGGGGCTGCGACGCCGGGTGTTCGGTGCGGATGAACCCGAGGCCCAGAATGCCGATGCGCACGCCGTTGACCTCGCGGACGGTCCACGGCTGGAACACCTCGCCTCCGCTTTCCCGGTAGGCGAGATTCGCGGCCAACATCACATACTGGGCCTTGGCCCGCAGAGGCAGTACGCGGTCCAACCCGCCGTAGAACTCACCGTTGCCGGGCGTCATGGCGTCTAGACCGAGGGCGTTCATGACCTGCACCGTGGCCTCGCCACCATGGTAAATCGTGATCGGCTCGTCGCTTGACAAGTCGTCGCCCGCGTGCACGAACAGGACCTTGTCCGGATTCTCCTCGCGGATACGCCGCACCAAGGTAGCCAATCGGGCCGCGCCACCTTCATCGGACGGCACGGCCTTGTCCTTGTCTCCCGACGAGTCATCCTCATCGGCTGGGGGCGCGAAGAGATAGCCGTGCGTGTCGTTGATATGCAGGATCACCAGGTCGCGCGGCCCCGACTCGGCAAAGACGGCCAACGTAACGGATAGGAGCAGAGCTAAGAGCACATTCCGGGCTGGCCCGGACATGGGGGGAATCGCGGACGCTCTCATCTTGTATCTTCCCTCGGTGCCTTGCGAGTGGTACGAGGACCAGAATGGTCAAACGCTTCCGGTGACCTGTTGTTTGTTGCGTTCGGCTTGGATCCGACGCATGGCCTCATCATCAAAGAACTGCGCTTTGCAGGCACGGCACTTGAGGTGGGCAAGCTGCTCAACAAGTAGACCGTCCTCCATTCGACAGTCCTCGACGGTCCGGATCATCGCCAGAGCACCGCATTCCGGGCACGGCAGCGGCTCAGACGTCGGTGCTTCTCTTTGATGAGATGAGAACATAGAAGATATCTACACCTGCCTTTCTCAGGACCTTTCCTTTGGTATAGATGGCGATGCCGTCAAAGGTCAAGCCCTTGATCACATAAAGCTTCTCGGTCCCTTTGGTCTGTGGATTTCGGGAGCGCAGCGTTTTGAAGATGGATGGCGCATTCAGAATGGATTCGTACACAAGCTCAGGCGTCAGCGCTTCAGCCGCCATCTCACCCTCAGCCTTCCGAGTGAAGAGCACGTTGCGTGCTATGACTAGGCGCTTAATCTGTGCGAGTGTGTCCATAGTCACCTCGGGAAAGATTCTAGGGGGATTCGGCCGTACGTTCAAGGAATGCACGGCTCTCGCTCGGTCCGTAGGCCCGCTGCGGTGCGCCGCCCCGCGGGCGGCGTGGTATGATGCGGGAACCGCGACGTAAGTAGATTGGAGGCATCGTGCAGAGGATTCGCGTAACACGCAGGGAGTTCATGGGCCGGGTGGCTCTTGTGGGGGCGACGGCCGCTGGTTTGGTATCGGGAGTGGCTGAGACGGCTGAGGGAAAGGGCGGCATGAAGGTACTGAGCAAGGAAGTCTTCATTCCCACGAAGGATGACACGGGCGTCTTTCCCGGTTTTGTTACGTACATTGACGCGGCTAAACCGAGGCTCCTCATGCGTTTCGGCTGGGTCGACAAGTCGGACACCTACGATAACTTCCACGATCAAATCAGCGAGGATAACGGCAAGACGTGGAGCGAACCGGTACTTGCCCTCAAGAGCGTCGAGGTCGAAGGTGGCCGGATGCGGTATTGCGAAAATGGGGCGTTTTTCGACGCGGATACCGGTATCCTGGTCACGGCGGTTAGCAAGTTCCTATATCCCAAGGATCATCTGGACGTAGATATGCCGCGGAAACTCGAGATGGCCGCGTACCGGCCCGGCAAGGAGGAGCCGAAACCGTTCACGACGGACTTCGATCTGCCTCAGGGCTTGGCGATGAGCTTCTGTTTTCCCATCAAGACGCGGAAGGGCCGCATCCTGATTCCGGCGTTCCATCCGGAATCCGACGAGACGGGTGCGGTCCGACACCATCCGAAATCGGACCAGGTGGTCTATCAGGTGCGCATGGTCATCGGCGAGTACCGAGAGGATGGCACTATCGCCTGGCGCCCCGGCGAGCCGCTGCGCTCGGATGTAGCGCGCAGTTCGAGAGGCTTCAGCGAATCGACGCCGGTCGAGCTTGCGGATGGACGCATCGCCCTCCTGTGCCGAGGCAGCAATGCCGGCATGGCCGACGTGCCCGGGTACAAGTGGCTGAGTTTCTCCGAGGACAGCGGCGAGACGTGGAGCGCTCCGGAACCGCTCTGCGGCGATGACGGCGAGCCCATTGAGTCATCTGCAACCGGATGCGCATGTTTCCGTTCCGCCAAGACCGGGAAGGTCCATTTCATCGGCAATCTGTGTCCGCCGGGCACACATGCCGACGGCAACTGGCCTCGGAGTCCGCTCTACATCGCCGAGATGTGTGAAAAGCCCTTCGCGATCAAGCGCGACACGATCACCGTGATTGATGAACGCGACGCGGACGACTCGCCGAACACGCAGATCTCGAACTTCCGCTACTACCAGGATCGTGAAACGGGCGACGTGGTCGTGTTCGCCACGCGGTTCGGCGAGCGCGATGCCAAACAGTGGAAATGGGCCGATCACTATCGCTACCGCGTAGCGCTTGCATAGGATTTCCAGTGATGAGCTTCGCCGCACTCCTGCTGATATCCGCGCAGGCCGCCGCCCTTCAGGTGACGGCCGACCGCTGCGAGGCGCCGGTGTTCGAACGCGTCACGCTGCGCGTAGCGCTCGATACGACGTACGCCAATCCCTTCGACAGCCGCGAGGTGCGCGTCGAGGCCGTGGTCACGCCGGAAGGCGGCGAGGCGTGGCGCGTGCCGGGATTCGTGTACCGGGCGTGCGAGCGAGCGCTGGTGGATGGCCACGAGCGCGTCGAGGTCATGGGCGATCCCGAATGGCAGGTGCGCTTATCCTTCGCCAAAACCGGTCGCCACACGGTTACCGTCGAGGTTGCCGATGCCTCGGGCACAAGCACCTCGAGTGCCGTTGAGATCACGGCGACTGCCGCCGATGTCGCGGGCATGGTTCGCCGCTGCGCCACGGACCATCGCTACTTCGTGACGGATCGCGGCGAGACGCTCTTCCTCGTCGGCGCGAACGTGTGTTGGGGCAATCAGGCCGGGACGTTCAGTTACGATACGTGGTTGCCCCACTACGCCGAGGCCGGCTGCAACTTCGTCCGCTTGTGGTTGAGTCCGCACTGGATGACCTTCGGCATGAACACGCCGAGTTCCGGCTATGACGCGATCGATTTGGCCAATGCCTGGCGTTTGGACTATGTGCTCGAGATGTGCGAGCGGCTCGGCCTGCGCGCCATGTTGTGCATCGACAGCTTCAACATCCTTCGGTCGAAGAAGGGCCAGTACGGCTTGTGGGAAGACTCGGTCTATGCGCGGGTGAACGGCGGGCCGCTTGACACGCCCGAGGCCTATTTCACGGACGAGACCATGCGCCGGGCCTATTGCGACCGCCTGCGCTATCTCGTGGCGCGTTACGGCTACAGCGCGAGCGTGTTCGCCTGGGAATTCTGGAACGAGGTCGACATTGTCGACCACTACGATAGCGCCGCCGTAACCGCGTGGCATCGCGATATGGCGTGCTATCTGCGCGATCTGGATCCCTGGAAGCACCTCATCGGCACAAGCCACGCCTCGCCCAAAGGCGATCCGGACGTCGACGCGTTGCCGGAACTGGACTTCGTCCAAACGCATCACTACGGCGCGCGCGATATTGCGCTCGTCTTCGCCAATGATCGCGAAACCAAGGCCGCCGCCGCCGATAGGCCCCATTTCCATGGTGAGTTCGGCATTACCGGCGGTGGCGAGACGCCCAAGGTGGATCCGAAGGGCATTCACGTACATAACGGGCTGTACAGTAGCGTCGGCCGCCTCGATGCCGGTACGCCGATGACCTGGTGGTGGGATTCGTACGTCGAGCCGTGCAAGCTGTATCCGGTGTTCGCCGCGTTCGCGCGATGGATACACGACTTCGATCTTGTCGCGCAGAAGGCCCGCGCGGTCAACGCAGAGATCCATTTTGCGGCGGGATCCTGGCCGCGCACGCCGGAAGACGCCTGGCTCAATCCTGAAGTGGTTGCGTGGCAGCCTGCGCCGTCGAATGTGCCGATGACGGTGGTCATTGCTCCGGACGGGACGTTGACGTCGGAGGGGCCGTTGTCACGGATCAGCCACGGGGTACGGAACCATCCTGACCTGCACAATCCGGTGACCTTCGAGGTCGACGCGCCCGAAGCTACGAGCTTCGGTGTCGAGGTTAACGGCGTATCGGGCCACGGGGGCGCTGCTCTACGCATTAGTGTGGATGGCGAGGCGGTGCTGACCAAGGACCTCGTGGACGTCGACGGCATGGAGTCTACCAAGACGCTCAACGAGCATGACGGCCTGTACTCCGTCGAGATGGGCGAGGGCCGCCACACGATCCTCGTCGAGAACACAGGGAATGACTGGTTCTTCCTCCGATACCGCGTTCCGTGGCTCAAGCCGGAACCGCCGCTACGAGTCTCGGGCGTTCAAGGCGACGCCGAAGGCCTGGTCTGGATCCAGAACCGCGTCTACACGTGGTCGAATGCCACGCGAGATGGTTTCGAGAAACAGCCTGTCTGCGGCGCGGCGTTGGTGCTCCACGATTGGGGCGAAGGCCGGTGGCGCGTCGACCGGTGGGACACCGTGTCCGGGACTGTCGTCGATAGCCAGGTGATTGCCTCGGACGGGAACCATGATCTGGTCGTCCCGCTGCCGGACATCCCTTGGGACGCGGCCTATCGGTTTGCGCGCGAGTTCGCGGAATAGGCGGCGGATGCCATGACTGAATCATTACACACTCCAGCAGAGAAGCCGAAGGTGACGGCGGCCGATATAGCGGGAGGCCTCGAGCGACTCGGTATACGGCCCGGCGACGGGCTGTTCGCTCATTCGTCTTTGAGCAGCTTCGGTTACGTCTGTGGTGGTGCCGAGGCGGTTGTTGATGGGATGCTACAGGCCGTCGGCGCGAAGGGCACGGTTGCCGTGCCAACCTTCACGTGGGACGCATTCCATGATCGCGTCGTTGTGACCTTCGACGTGCGGCACACGCCCACGGAGCTCGGTCGGGTGCCTGAGGCGCTTCGGCGCCGTTCCGGCGCGTTGCGCAGCGAGCACGTGTGCCACTCGATCGCGGCTCTCGGCCCGCTGGCGTCGAGGGTCATGGGCGAAGGCGTTCGCCCCTTCGCGCAGGGCAGCAGTATGTACACGCTGTACGAACTCGATTTTCGGTACGTGTTCCTGGGCTGCGGTTTTGAGTCGTGTACGGCGCTGCACATGGCCGAAGAACTCGAGCAGGTTCCCTACCGCTACTATCGCCACTTCCAGGGGTCGACGGTGATCCGCATGGATGGGTCATGTGTGGCGGCGCGATCCATCGAGTTCCTGCGGCGCACGCCCTACCGGAACGATCTTGGCCAGATGGAAGGGATCCTCGCGTCGCGGGGTCTCTTGCGCGAGGCACGGGTCGGGCAGGCGCGGCTCCTCTGCGCCAAGACGCGCGCCATCGTGGATACGGCGATCGAGGGTCTCCGTGGCGATATCGGCTACCTGCTTGACGCCGAGTCGCGGCGCTATCTCGAGCACGACCTGATTCGACGCTAGGCGATGCCACGCTTTCGGAGGTGACGCAAGGCGTTGGTGACTTGCACTTCCATGCCGGGGGCGAGGCGCGAAGGAAGGCCGTATTCCCAGGAACTCACGACTTCGTAGCCGCCTTCGGGCAGCATGCGCGAGGTGGGCAAGTACAGGCCGGTGCCGTCCGTATAGCCCAGCGGGAACGTCGTGCCGCCGCTGTAGAAGTCCTCGATGAAGTAACCCCACTCGTGGACGGCCTCGCCCTCGATGCCGATGAGGCGTAGTCCTTCGCCGAGCCGGATTCCATGGGCGGTCAGCGTGACAGCAGTTGGCAAGGTCAGACCCTTGTCAAGGAGTTCAAGCTGATGCTGGGCCCACAGGCATTGGACATCCCGGGGGCGGCTCTCGGGCGCGGTGTTCTCGACGACGGCTTCAAACTCGACGCGGGGCGGAGTCGGTTCAAGCGCCCATGCCATCTCGACGCTTGCCGTCTGTACGTGCGGTTCGATAGGTTCGAGGCCCTTCTTGAGCGCCTCGATGGCCTCGTTGGCCACCATGGCGCCGGCCTCGTCCATGAGCTCCCATGTGCCCGGGATCCAGCGGTCGACGCCACGTCCGATGACGAGGGGCTTCGAGTCGCCGCCGACGCCTTGCAGGAAGAGGCTACAGGGTGTTCCAAGGTACTCATCGAGACAGCGCATGGCGGCGCCCGGATACTCGGCGGAGATCTCCCATCCGCTCATCATGGAGGGATGCGTCGAGATCGAAAACAGCAGACAAATCGGCTTGCCGGACGTGTCCTCGAACAGGCACAGCGGCAACCGGTCGTATACCTTGCCGTCGGGATAAGGCCGGTTTTCGATCTGGCCGGCCTCGTTGGGTCGGCGTCGGTTGACCGGCAAGGCCGTCCGCGTGCAACCGGCGGAGAGCGTTGCGTCGCGAGCTTCGTCGCGGGCGCGGCATGCGGCGGCGACGGTGGCGCGCTCGAGTTGGTTCAGGTAGTCGCGTTCGGGAGTCTCGTACCCGGCCGAGTACCAGGTGCCGACCGACGGCCCGACGTGGTTGTGGGACGTGTTGAGGAAGATTTGCCTCGGCAGTAGGTCCATGACGCGGCCTATCGCGCCTTTGAAACGGTCGGCCTCCTCGCGGCCGAGAAAGCACAGGTCGAAGCCCATGATCAGCGCCGGCTCGCCCTGGTGCTCGACGTAGATCGCTCGGGCGTGAATATCGTCGTGAATGCCATCGCAGCCGTGATCCATGTCACGTCCGCCGAAGCCCATCATTGTGGTTCCCAAAGGCGGTGTGATGCATTCTCGGGCAAATCCAGCTTTCATGGTTGCGGTCCTCCGGCCGGCTAGCGCGGTCTTGGGGTGCGCCGAGTTGAGGGCGGTGAGTCCGACTCCGGCCACCGTGTTCTTTAGAAAGTCGCGTCGCTTCATGTTGTTTGACCTTATGTTGCCATCAAATGGCGGGCATCACATTGCCGCCCGACACGGGAATATACGCGCCCGTGATGAAACTTGCGAGATCCGATGCCAGGAAGGCCACCACGTTGGCGATCTCCTGGTCGGTGCCTCGGCGTTTGAGGGGAACGTTCTTGACGTATTGCCGCTCGCTGAGCGAAAGCGACGGGTGTCGGTTCTCGCTCAACGTGTAACCGGGCGCTACCTGGTTGACCGTGATGTTGTGCGGACCGATCTCGCGGGCGAGAACGCGCAGTACCCCGTCCATGCCTCGCTTGGCCGAGCCGTAGGCCGACTGGTTCTCCCAGTACTGCATAGCGCACTCGGTGTTGATGCCGATGACTCTCCCCCACTTCTTCTTGATCATGTCCGGTACGAATGCCTTGGCCATGAACACGTTGTGCAGGACACACGAGCGGAACTGGCTCTCGTAATCCTCGGCATCTTGATCCAGGACGTGTTTCCACGAGTACTGAATGACGGCGTTGTTGACAATGATGTTGGCTGGGCCGAGCTGCTTGCGGGCGGTGTCACGTAGGGCCATGACGGAATCGAGATCCGTCACATCGACCTGGATGGCCATTCCTCGGACACCCATGCCTTCGAGATCGGCGACGAGTTCGTCACCCTTGGCGCGGTTCTGGAGATAGCCGACCACCACGTCCGCACCGGCCCGCCCGAGCGTTCGCACCATGACGCGACCCAACTCGCCCGTTCCGCCCGTTACCACCGCCACTTTTCCACGCAGATCGATGTCTATCATCTCATGCAGTCTCCAGGCTAGTAACAAACGGCCTGATGGCCGCCGTCCACGCGCAAGGTTACGCCGTTCACGTAGTCGGCTTCGGGCGATGATGCCAAGAACACACAGGCGTGGCCGATATCCTCTGGCGTGCCGATGCGGCGCACGGGCACCCGTTCTTTGATGAACGCCGCGTTCTCGGGCTTCATCCAGTGCGATTCCGTCATGGGCGTGAGGATCATGCCCGGGGCGATGGCGTTGCACGTGATGCCGTACTTGCCGAGGGCGGTGGCGAACCCGACCATGGTCATGCGCAGGCCGCCCTTGGACGCGCCGTAGTCCACCTGCGCGGGCCCCGTTACGTTCTCGGCCAGGGAGGTGATGAAGATGATTCGTTTGCCGCGCCCGGTCTCGATCATCTTGCGCGCGACGACTTGCGTGCAGTGAAATGCTCCGGTGAGATTGACATCGAGTGTTTTCTGCCAGATCTCGGGCGTGAGATCCATCACGTCGACAAAGGGGCAGATGCCCGCATTGTTCACGAGCACGTCGATGCCGTCGAAAGTGTCAACGACGCACTGGGCCATGGCCTCGACGTCATCGCGGTGCGTGATGTCGCACGCCAAGCCGAGCGCGTCCGTTGCACCGCAATCCAACAGGTTCAGCGCCGCGCTTTCGGCCTTGTCGCCGTTGGCATCGGCAATCACCACGACGGCGCCTTTTCGCGCGAAGCACGTGGCGATGCCGTAGCCGATGCCTTGTGCCCCACCGGTCACGATCACGACTTGACTGTCCATATCGAGTCTCCTCACGTTCCGCCCGCTCGGTTTGGCCACCGCGTCTATCGTACCGCATTTCTATATCGAAAAGCCCCACTCAATCTTGCGCTGGGGAGACGGACTCGCCAGAATGTAGGCACAAGACGCGCCGACCCTTCAGACGTATTGTGGAAATGAGGAGCAAACAATGAACAAGGCTCTCATTCTCGTGACCGCCCTCGGACTGGGCAGTGCGGCCCAGGCTGTTGACATCGTGCGCGATGGCCAGCCTGTCGCGAGCGTGGTCCTGGCGCCGGATGCCTCGCAGGCGCTCAAAGACGCCGCTCAAACGCTCGTCGAATGTGTCAAGGAGGCGACAGGCGCGGTACTGCCGGTTGTCCATGAGGCGCCTGCCACCGGGACGCTGGTATGCATTGGTGGGTCGACCGGTGTCGACGTAGAAGGTCTCGACGACGATGGATTCGTGATCGCGTTTCCCGACGAACGAAGCATCTGCATCCTCGGCCCGACGGAGTTCGGCACCGAGTTTGGCGTGTACGAGTTCCTCGAGCGCTACGTGGGCGTGCGCTGGTTGATACCGGGGCCCGACGGAACGGATGTGCCGGCAGCCACGACCATCAGCGTGCCCGCCGAGCCGGTGCGCCAGGAGCCGGCCTTCTTCTCACGGTTGTTCAGCGGACTTGTCGGTCCCCTTCAGTCGACTTGGGCGCGGCGGAATCGCATGCACGGCCGTATCAGCTTTCACCACAACCTGCTCAACCTGTTCCCGCCCGAGACCTATACCAAGACGCACCCCGAGTTCTTTCCGCTGCAAGGCGATAGGCGCTACCTCCCGCCCACGAATGAGACGCACCACTGGCAGCCGTGTTTCACGGCGCCGGGCATCGTCGACGAGGCCGTCCAGAATATCACCGCGTATTTCGCCGAGCATCCCGACGCGACTTCGTACTCGCTGGGCACGAATGACAGCAGCGGGTTTTGCGCGTGCGAGCAGTGCCTCGGGCGAATCTCCGGCGATCACAACTTCCTTATGCGGACGGACTACTCGGACCTTTACTATGACTGGGCCAACCAGGTGATCGACGGCGTTCTCGAGCAGCGCCCGGACAAGTGGTTCGGCTGTCTGGCCTACAGCGAAGTGGCCGCGCCGCCGAAGAAGGTCGATGTGCACGCGCGGCTCATTCCGTACATGACCTACGACCGGATGAAATGGATTGATCCGGAGCTCCGTCGCGAGGGCGAGGAACTGACCAAGGCGTGGCATACCAAGAGTTCCATTCTGGGCTGGTACGACTACATCTACGGAAGTCCTTACTGCCTGCCGCGCGTCTGGTTTCACCACATGGCCGACTACTACCGGTTCGGCCACGCCAACGGCGTCCGCGCGCTCTACGCGGAGGCCTATCCGAACTGGGGCGAAGGCCCCAAGCTCTATGTGGCCCTCAAGCTCCAGTGGAATCCGAACCTGGAGGTGGATGCCCTCCTCGATGAATGGTACGAACGCTGCGTCGGGAAGGAGGCGGCGCCCTTCCTCGCCCAGTATTTCGCCCATTGGGAGGACTTCTGGACGCGCCGCATCCTCGATTCGTCTTGGTTCTCGAAGAGCGGGCAATACTTGAGTTTCTACGGTGTCGGCTACCTCAAGGATGTCGATCCGGTCGAGATTCAGCAGAGCCGCGTGTGGCTCGAGCGCGCCGTCGAGAAGGCCGAGACGGAAAAGCAGAAGGCTCGCGCCACGACCCTTCTCCGGGCCTTCGAGTACTACGAGGCGACGACGTATGCCTATCAGGCTCAGGTTGGCGAGGCTGACCGACCTCTGGATTCAGCGGAGCGCGCGATCGAGGTCCTTGGGGATATCCAGAAATCCATCGTCTACTCCGATAGACGCCGCCATCTCGCTTTGGACGTTTTCCCCGAGGATCCGCTGTTGATCCACCCCATACCGATCACGAATAACGATGTGCTTAGCGGCGAGTCGTGGGGCGGCGGTTCGCTCTGGCGGTGCTTCGACATGGCGGCGCAGGCCGACGGTGCGGTGCGTGCCCGGATTCGAGAACTGGCGACGGAGTCCGAGTCGCCCATCGCGCGGGACCAAGCTTCCAGCATGTTGGCCCTGCTCGACGAGCAGGCAGAGCCGGTCAACAGGAATGGGTCATTCGAGGAGGGTGACGGCGAACAGGCCGCCGGATGGGAGTGGTGGGTCAAGTGGGGAGTTGGCAAGATGAAGCGCAGCCGCAACTTCGCCCACACCGGTGAATGGTCGCTTCTCTGCGAGGGTATGAAGCGAGGCGGGCCCGTGCAGGTGCTTCCCATCGAGCCGGGGCGATACGGGCTTTCATGCTTTGTGTTTGTGCCGGAGCGCACGAAGTCCGAAACGGGTACGGTGGAGCTTTCGTTGACGCTGCGCAACGCCAACGACATGAACCTGCCCAAGTCGTTCCCGCGGACGACGCCTCCGCGGGGGCGCTGGGTTGCGCTTGGTTTCGTGGCTGACGTGCCCGCCAAGGTCGGCGATGAGGACGTGGCCAAAGTCTTGCCCATACTGATCGTTGATGGTTTCGAGCCCGGGGACAGTGTATTCATCGACGATCTGAGGCTGACACGACTTGAAGCGAGGTGAGCCGCCGGATCGGTCCTATTCCTGGGGCAAGATAGCGACCTTGACGGCGTTGTGGTCCTTGAGCAGCTTGACGGCCTTTCCGTACTCGCCCAAGGGCACGGTGTGCGTCACGATGGCGCCGAGGTCCAAGCGTCCGTCGCGTAGGTGTTCGGCGGCGTACTCGGCGGCCTCGCGGGTGTGACGTCGGGTGCCGGCAAGGGTAAGGCCTCCCCAGAACTCCGGATGAAACACGTAGGGGTCGCGCTGGACGGCGAAGAGGATGACGAGGTGATTCGTGAGCGTCATCGCTTGGTGAACCACGGCCGGCATACCGACGCAATCGATGGCCGTGTCGATGCTTCCGGGCCTCAGGCGCTTCGGGAAGTCGGACGCCTCATCGCTATCGGGCTCGATGGCGCGGTCGGCGCCGAGGGCGAGGGCTAGCTGGCGCCGCTGGGCAATCGGATCGAACCCGAGGACTTCACTCGCTCCGGCCGCGCGGGCCAGTTGAACGGCCACGAGACCTGCCGGGCCCAGGCCGAATACGCCCACGCGCTGGCCTGCAAAGGCGTCGAGGCGCTCGCCGTACATGACGTGGGCGCTCACGCACATGGCCAATTCGAGGGGGGCGCAGGCCTGGGGAGACAACGCATCGGGCACGGGTATCACCGATGGCTCGTCCACCACCACGTATTGCGCGTAGCATCCCTGGACATCGTGTCCTCGATCGCGCCAGACGCAGACGCGATCGCCCGCTGCGACAGAACGCACGCCCGCGCCAACCGCTGCTACGTCGCCGCAGGCCTCGTGGCCCGGCTGGCCGAGCGTATAGGGGTAGCGGATCTCGACGCCGGGAAACATGGGGATACCGCCGAGGATGTGCATGTCCCAGTGGGGGCAGGTGGTTACGGCGAGCACCTTGATCAGGACCTCGCCCGGGCCGGGTTCGGGCGTCGGTACGTCGTGCACTTCGAACGTACCGGGAGCCAGAATCTGAAGCGCCTTCATGCCTTTTCTCCTTGACGCGCGACGGCGCGCCTCGATCTTAGGTGTGGCACTCGTTGGGCCACTCGAGCACCACACCGAGCACCGGTTCCGTTTTCTCGAGAATGAGTTGCCACGCGTCCGCCGCGCGCTCCACCGGAAACCGGTGGGTGATAAGGCCCTCGGTGTCGAGGTATCCAGCGGCAATGAGGGCCAACGTTTCGCACATCCGCTTGTGTTCCCAGCCGGAGGGCGCATGGAGTGTCAACTCGCCGAACCGGAGTTTCTGCACATCCATGTGGGAGTTGCCTGCGTGAAAACCCGCCGAGACAATGTGGCCGTTGTGTCTCATGAGTGGGTGACACGCCATGATCGTCTCGATCGAGCCCACGGTGTCCACGAGAATGTCCACGCCGGATGGTGTTATCCCTTTTGTCCCGGAAAGCACATCGGTGACTCTTGTGTTGAGTCGATGCTTTCGCAATCCGCCGGAGAAGTGTGCCAGCCGATCCTCGTGGCGTCCGGCGAGGATGACGGTAGCGCCGCGCCAATGGAGCGTCTGCGCTGCCCAATGACCCACGAGGCCGTCGCCGATGACGAGTGCCACGGAGCCGATGCCTGCTGGGGGTCGGGCGCCGCAGTTGTAGCCGACTTGGGCAAGGACCAGTCCGCTCGCGGCCACGGGGGAAATCCCCTCCGGCAATCGCCAGACCTGCGAGCGATCCATGACTTTGGGCGAAATGTGCCCGCCGGCCGGCTCGTACATCCCCTCGATGCGTCCGATCGTGCCGAAGACCCACTCGCCGACGGCCACGTCGGTCACATTTTGTCCCACGTGCGTGACGATGCCGGTGCTCTGGTAGCCGGCGGCAATGGGAAAGGGCCACGGGTCACCCGGCCGGTAGGGCGTTTCGCCGTTGACGCGCTCGCACCGAAGGAACGAACCTTCGGTACCGTTGCTGATCCACGAGAAACGTGCATCGACGACCACGTCGTTGGGTCCAGGTTCGGGCACGGTGACGTCTTGAAAAACGACCTTCAGCCGGTCCGTAAATATGACTGCTTTGGCATCCATGGGCTCAGGGCTCCGTATTACGGTGAGTTTCCCTCGGTCTTCGGAGTGTATCGAATGGAGGCATGGGGTTCAATCTCAGAATAGCGTCGGCATGACTTCTTCGCCGCGTGATTGCGCCTCGGTGTTCTCGTAGGAACCGAAGAACTCGGAATTGCAGTCCAGCCACAGGGCCACGCGCCGGAAATCGGCGTCGTCCAGATTGACGTCGTAGTGCCGGCGGTCGAGGTATTCGAGGAGTGGTGCGACGCGGGCGCCGAATTGGCCGGCCACGGAGCGAACGCCGCCGTGGATACCGGTATTCATCGAGCCATTGCGTACGTGGTAGTAGAAACCGTAATCCTCGGCGAGGTTGGTGTAGGAACGGCTCCAGCCGTAGTCGCCTTCGATGTTGCCGCGGAGATCAACGGCTTGTTTCTCGACGTGACACGCGACGCAATGGCGATCGAGGACGGGCTGAACCAGCCGCACGTAGCTGAAGGGACTGGAACCCTCGGGCCCTGGCTCAAGGGGCGATGGCGACCGCCTCAAAGCCAAGGGTACCCGGGCCTCGGTGGTTTCTACGGCGAGGCGCTTGGGCTCGTGACATCCGAGGCAGGTGAGCCGCTCGCCGGGATGCACGTAGGTGCCGGACCGCATGGACTGGATGGCCATGCCGCGGTCATCCAAGGCTTGGAAGTAGATCTGTCGGCCGGCCGGCACCTCGAAGAGGGCGCTGCCGTCGGACTCGACCGGAACGGTGCCAAGCACGGCGCGGGCGTTTGTCTGCTCGGCGACGCCGATCCGTGGTTCATTGGGCGGTGGCGTGGTCTTCGGAAGGACCTGAATGACACGCAGCGCCGCGATGCGCGTGTCGGCCGGCCACTCGAAATCGCCGTCGTAGATGTTCATGACGGCCACGACGCCGGTGGAATCGGCCGGATTCACTTCGGCGACCTGGTGAGTCTGAATTGGGATGATAGGCGGCCGAGGGCGCGGCCTGAGGGGGATGGGACTCAGACACGCGATCTCAGGGTCGCGGTACAGCAACTCCCGGTTTCCGAAACGGTCGATCCAGTAGATGCCCCAGTTCTTCGCATGGCGGTCGTACACACAGAGGTAGTCGTCTTCGGAGAGCGGCCAAGGCGTGCCGTAAACCATGCAGTCGGCAATGGGTTTGATGTGACGCTCGGCTTCCGGAAAGGGCACTTCGGGGGTGAGGCGCGTGAGTTGGGCCATGGCGCCGTCATCCTCGACGCGCTGGTCTATCAAGACGAGCGATCCGAAGGCGTGGCCGTGATGGGCGGCCGCCGTCGCCACGAACTTGTGGGAATCCGGCACGGCACGGATACTCATTTCCATCCAGGGCCGTCCTTCTCGGCGTTCGGGGTAGTTGCCATGGTAGGCGCGCGGGTCGCGGCCGTCCGGATAGCACGTCCAGATGTGGTGGGCCACGTTGGTGTCGCGGTCCACATAGTCCCAGCGCGTATAGACGATCATACCGTCGTGCGTTACGCTGGGGTGCCACTCGTGGGTTTCGTGCCAGCTCAGACAGATGATGCCGGAACCGTCGTCGGCCATGGCGTGGAGGGTGTAGGTTGGGCAATGGCGTCCGCACCGCAGGTAGCCGCCGCGCCGTTCGCTAATGAAAGCGATCCGCCCGTCGGGAAGGACGCACGGATCGAAGTCGTTCCAGGGGCCGTCCGTCAGTTGCCGGAGTTGGGAGCCGTCGACTTCGATACGGAAGACGTGAAAGCTGCTTTCCGGAGACCACTCAAGGTCGGCGCCTTGGGCCTGGCTGTAGGCGAAGAAGATCGTATGCCCGTCAAATGAGAGTTCGGGTGATAGGAAAGCGCCGGGCGTCAAGGCATGCCCCGCCAGTCGCCCGTTCTCGAGGGCTGCGCCTTCGAGCACGTTCCGAATGGCCGGTGCCTTTCCAAAAGGGTTGGAGAGGACGAAGAGCCCGCCGCCCGCGACGCTGTTGAATCCGTAGTATTGGTCGCACATGTGAAACACGCCCTTGGCGTCATGGCGCTTCACGAAGAGGATTGCGTCCATGTCGAGGAGTGGGTTCTGGAAGGCGATGGCGCGTTTGGCGCCCCGAGCGTCGAAGTAGAGCGTGCGTCGTGCCTCGATCTCGGCCATGCCGCTTCGCTCGGCCTCGGCCAGTCGGCGCTCGACGTTATCCAGGGCGGCCGCGGTGGCGGTTTCCGATAGTGCCAGGCGGAGGGCGAGTTGTCGCCCTTGTTCGAGGATTTCGTGCGTGTGGGCGAGGCTGAAACGCGAGGTAACATCGGCAGACGCGGGGCTCTTTCGCGTGGAATAGGGGCTTACGCTCTTCTGGTCTGCGGGGCGGCCGAGGGCGACGTTCTCGTTGGGGGCCTGACGTGGGTAGACCTCGACTTCATCGAGTGCGAACGAACACTTGCCGGGAATCCGGAGGCGAACGAACCGGGCCCGGACGTCCTGGTTGGCAAAAGCGACCACCAGGGGCTTGTCTTCGAGGACGCCGTAGAAGACATCTCCGTTGTGTTCATAGACCGTCCGAAAGTCAATGCCGTCTTCACTCACAAGAACCTGAACGGCTCGGGTACGTTCCGGCGCGACGCCGGCGGTTCGGTTGAACACGACCACGCGATCGAGGGTGTGAAGTTGACCCAGGTCGACCTGCCACCAGGGATCGGTCTCGCCGCTGGCAACATGGAATCCGTAACCGCCGTTCTTGATGCCGTCGCATCCCCCGGCGGCATCCTCAGCGGTCGTTGCCGGTTCAGCCGGCGTTGCCGTTTGACGCTCGATGAAAGCGTCGTCTTCGTCCACCCAATCGGCCTCGATGAGTGCGGCCATCGAAGCCGGCGAGTATTCTCCAGACGCCGTGGCGGCCGAGCACAAGAGCGCCATCAGGAGAGCGGCCGAGAGGGTGCGGTTCTGTGGTATCGTCACGTATCTTCTCTCCCTTCCGTGACGGATGCATTTCCGTGGAGGATTCTGCCACCGATGGTGGCCAATATCAATCTGAAGGGTGATCGCGTGAGGTCGCCCAAACCCGTGCACGGGCTGAATGGGTCTTCGGGCTCCTCTTGTCCGAGAACGTGTACGAAGGCGCGGGGTGTCTCTTGGCGCGCCAAGGGGTCCGGTTGCCATGCAGCATGCTTCTTCGCCGTGAGCGGCTGCTGGAGCGGCAGACCGTGAAAGTCATCTATCCCACTGTCTCGCGTGGGAGGGTTTCGACGGAGGAACATGCCTGGTCGCCACCCCTCGGATCGAGGGACTAGGTCTCGACGACTGCGTTATCCAGGGCGTCGCGGACAGCGGCGGCCAACGTGGCCGTATCCACGGGCTTGTTGAGGACGGTATGGGCTCCCACTTCGGCGACGCGTTGGGAGGTGATCGCCTCGCTGAAACCCGTGAGGAGGATGACGGGCTGGCCCGGACGAATCTGCCTGATGCTCTCGGCCAGTTGGTCACCTCTCATGTGCGGCATGGTCACGTCTGAGATGACCAGGTCGAAGGCGTTGGGATCCTGGGCAAAGAGCTGTGACGCTTGAGTCGAGCTTACCGAGGACGTGACGCGATAGCCCAGCTTGCGGAGCCGTTTCTCGAGAAGAGTCACGAGGAGCTGTTCGTCGTCCACGATGAGGATCCGCTCGTTGCCGCCCACAATGGCCCCCGTGCCATTTCCCGCGGGCGCAGGCTCCTCTTCGGCTTTGGGAAGCCACACGCGGAACGTGGTTCCCTCCCCCACTCGGCTGGACACGCTGATGTCACCGCCGTGTCGGGCGACGACGCCGTGCACGACGGCGAGGCCGAGCCCTGTGCCTTCGCCCCGCTTCTTGGTGGTGAAGAAGGGATCGAAGATCTGTTCCAGGGTGGCCTCGTCCATTCCGTGACCGGTGTCGCTGACGCAGAGCTCGATATAGGGACCTGGATGCAACGCGGGCGACTTGGCGGCCATCGCGGTGTCGACAACGATGGGCTTCAGGCTGACGCGGAGCCGACCGCCGTTCTCCCGCATGGCGTGGAAGGCGTTGGTGCACAGGTTGACGACGACCTGGTGCACCTGCGTCGGATCGATCATCGCCAGGCCGCTTTCCGGGTCGATATCGGCCTCTACTTGGATGGTCGAGGGGAGGGCCGATCGAAGAAGCTTGAGGGTTTCCTTGATGAGGGGGGCCGGGGCCATCAACTGCCGCTCTTGTTCGTCGCCGCGGCTGAAGGCGAGGATCTGCTGTATCAGGTCGCGGGCCCGTTCCGCCGCCACGGTGACGCGGGCGAGGTCACCCCGCAAGGGGCTGTCTTCGGGTAGTTCCTCCGCGGCGATCTCGGTGTAGCCGAAGATGGCGGCGAGGGCATTGTTGAAATCGTGCGCGATGCCGCCGGCCAAGGTGCCGATGGCCTCCATCCGTTGGACGCGGCGCAGGTGCGATTCGAGTCGGCTCTGCTCCTCTTCGGCCCGCCGCTGGTCGCTGATATCTCTCGCCAACTCGAGTCCGCTGACCACGTTGCCCGACGCGTTGCGCACCGGATAGCCGTGGACGTGCCAGACGCGGCCATCGGCGGCCTCGAAGGTTTTCTCGCAGGTGCGCTCGGTGGCCATGGCGATCTCGACGGGAGACTCCTCAGAGGGCGGCCATGCTTTGGGCCAGGCCTCCCGCCACGGCCGCCCGATCAACTCCTCTCTGGGCAAGCCCGCGAAGGCGCAGGCGGCTTGATTGGGCCACAGCACGTTCAGAGAACGATCGAGCAGACAGACGTGATCGGTGATGCTGTCGAGTATCGTGGCCTTCTCAAGCTCAACGTTCTCGAGTATCTCGGCGGCCCGCTTTCTCTCGGAGACGTCAAGCGCCACGCCGATGGTGCCCTCGACTTGCCCCGAGGCGTCGCGCAGCGGGGCGTAGCGCACTTCGAAGGAGATGAAACCGACGTCGACGGTGCTCCGGAATGCGCGTCCGGCAAGGGCCATGCGGATATGCTCGACAATACCGGGATTGTCCTGGTAGACCTCAAAGGCCGATTGTCCAACCAACTCTCCTGGTCGTAGGCCGAGCGAATCGAGGCCGCGCCCTTCGGAAAAGGTGAACACGCCGTCTTTGTCCAAGGCGAACACGATGACGGGGGCATAGTTGAGTACACCGCGAAGGCGCAGTTCGCTCTCTCGGAGGGCCAGTTCCGCTTTTTTCCTCTCGGCGATGTCTCGGATGGTCCCGGTGGCACGTAGGGGTTCTCCGGCGGGGCCGCGTTCGACGACCTTGCCGTGGGATGAGATCCATTGCCACTCCCCGTCCTTCCGCTGGATGCGATACTCCATGTGATAGTACGTCGTTTCCCCGGCTTGGAATGCGGCGAGTGCCGTCCTGGCGCGCTCCGCGTCCTCGGGATGAAGCAGTCTGTCCCACGTCTCGGGTGAAGGGGCAAGCTCCCCGACCTCGTAGCCAAGCGCACGGACGACGCGTTCGTCGACCACGAGCTCACCGGTCCGGATATTCCAGCTCCACACGCCTTCCTGAGCGCCCTCGAGGCCTTGCCGAAGCAGGTCTTCGCGGCTCTTCAGGATTTCCTGGGCTCTTCGGATCTTCGAGACATGCGTGCGAACGAGGCCGAACACCAATAGTGCGGTCACCGCGACGAAGAACCAGCCCTTGTATGTCTGAATGTAGACTAACGCGCGTTGGGAGGGAGCCAGACGGGCGACGAGTGCATCGGACAACGAGATCCACAGCACGCCGAACACCGCGTAGACGAACGCGACCTGGAAAGGCAGCCAACCGCTGCTCGATTTTGGATCGGTGGTCATATGATCTCGCTCCCTGCACGGCCCAAGAAGCCGCTCCAGCCTCTGGGCGACCCATCCATGCGGCCTTACCTGACGTATCGTATGCCACACACTCCCGGAGAAGGAGCATACCACATTGAGGGCTTGGCATGCGGAATCATGTGTTCGGTTACTCGGCGAACACGGACATCATGGCTCCACGCAACGCATCGGCCTCGGGTTTCGGTATCCAGCGATACGGCCAACGCAGACGTGTCCCGATGTCGGCCCAGGCACCCACGGCGGCCATGAACTTGTCCACCGCCTGGGGTGCGTAGCCTTGATCGCGGATATACGGCACGATGGACTCGTCCATGAAGGCCCTGATTCGGTTCTCCACCGTCCGTGCCCGGGGATCCCCGGCGGCGATCATCGTCCACCAATGTTGGGCCATTCCCGGATGGAGACAGGCCACATTCGAGTAGGCGCCTCGGGCGCCCAGAGGATACTCGGAGGCCAGGTGATGGCCCGCGACGAATACGGACACGCCATGCGCGAATCTACGCATGGCCGCGTGCCATGCCGCATCGCCCCCCAGCATTTTGACGCCGACCAGCGCCGGAACCGCCGCCTTGAGGCGCCCCACGGACTCGGGCGATAGCACACGCTTGGCGTGGGGTGGGTTGTAGAGTACGAGACCCACGGGGTTCGCGACATCGGCCGCGCGCGAGAGGAACGCGATGGCCTCGTCATCGGAGACCGGCGACCAATCCGGCAGTATGACCTGGACGGCGCCGGGTCTGAGTTGCACGGCACGCCGAAGCCGGTCGATCGAGATGCGCGGACTCATATGGCTGACACCGAGTTGGAACGGCATGCCGGCGGGTTCGCAGCGTTCGGCCAGGATGGTGCTGACGCGATCGAACTCGTCCTCAGTCTGGTTGTAGAACTCGCCAGCCGTTCCGTTCGAGTAGATTCCGCTCACGCGGTACTCGACAAGTGCGTCGACTTCGTCGGCAAGACGCACGAAATCGATGCTATCGTCGTTGTTAATCGGCAGCAGCAAGGTGGCCCAGTTGCCCAAGATCTCGTCACTTCTCAAGGGACGCATTTCGTGCCCTCCCGTGGGAGATTGTAGCGGAGATGGTCCGCCGGCGCGACCTCCGGTTTGCATGGCTTCCGTTGCGCGCCATTTGTCCTGCATGGTACCGTCAGACGCGGCAATGCATGCAGGCAACCATAGGGAGGAACCGGCCATGTCGATCCGGGGGGCATCTCTCATCGTCCTGATGGGCGTGGTGACGCTTGGAGCGTGGGGTGCGCCGACCTACGAGGTGGTTTGGACCGTTGACGGGGACGGCGGGTTTTCGGCGCCGAACCTGATGCTCGAAGGGACAACCGGGAAGCCGACGGCCATTGTCGCGAGCGTCGGCAACGTGGGCGTGTGCTGCTTGGAACTCGATGGCCGCGTTCGATGGCAATACGCCATGGCCACTCCCCTCACGGCGGCGCCGGCCGTGGCCGACCTCGACGGAGACGGCACGGACGAGGTGATCGCGGCCGACAGCAAGGGCCATGTTGTGGCGCTGCATCCTGACGGGCAGCCGCTGTGGAGGGCTCGGGTACCGGCGGAGGTGATCGCGGATTCGTGCACGGCCGCGTCCGATCTTGACGAGGACGGTCTGCTGGAGGTGCTGGTGGGCGATGTGTCGGGTACGCTCTCGTGTTTCAGCAGCGATGGGGCGATCCGGTGGCAGTTTCAGGGCGATGGCACGCAAATGGGCCCGGCGTTGGTGGCGGACATATACGATACGCGGGGCCAGGAAGTCATCGTCACCTCGCACGATAGCCATGTTTACGCCCTGACCAGCGAGGGCGAGTGGCTGTGGGACCTCTGTTTTCCCGATGACCTCTTTCCGAACAGCACGCCCCTCCTTGCGGATACGGATGGCGATGGTGTCCCCGAGCTATACATTGGCGGTGGCCTCAACCATTTCTACCGGATCGACCTCGCGGAACACCGAGTCGCCTTCGAGAAGAACGTGTATCTGCACGTGAACAACTGTATCGCCGCGTCCGATATCGATGGAGATGACCGCGATGAAGTCGTGTTTGGCACGAAGAACGTGCGACTCTGGTGCTACGACAACGGCGATATTGCCTGGACGCGGGACTTCAAGAGTGCCGCGTTCTATGCCGCGCCTACGTTGCTCCATCTCGACGAAGATGCGGCGCTCGAGATGATCGTGCCCTCGCTGCAAGGGGACCTCTTCTTTCTGGATACGGACGGCTCGACCATCGCCGAGACTAGGACCGGTCTCAAGGTCTTCGCGGCCCCGCTGGCCGGTGACTTCGACGGCGACGGCATGCTCGACCTTATTCTCACGGAGTCGGGCTTAAATGCCGCCCGAGGCCTGATGGTCTACGCCAAGGCGGGTGTTCCCTATCGTGAGGATCCGCGCGATCGCACCATGTTCGCCGGCGATCGGGCCAATACCTGCCGGCCGCCCTATCCGGAGTCGTTTGCGACCATCGCCACGCCCAAGAAGCTCGTCGGCTCGAGTGCAGCCGAGGCAAAGCTGCGTGGCGAGTTCGCCGTGTTGAGTGGAGCCAATACCTACCGGTTCGACGTCGCAAATCCGGATCGGGAACGCCTTGTCCTTCTCACCGAGATCGCCGCGCCGGATGGAAGCGTGCGGCGACACGCGCGTCACGTCAGCACGGCCGGTGCGCGTGTGCGTGTGGATGTTGAAGCGGGGTCGCCCGGCGCCTACACGTTCGCGCGGAGACTTGTGAATGCCGATACGCTGGCGGCTTCCGGGCCGTCTGCCGAGCGGGCCGTCTATGAAGGGTTTTCCAGCGATGCGCGCTACCTCGATGCCCATGTGTTTCAGGGCCTCGACGAGAGTCTTTCGCTGTGGGAAACCACGAATCCGGAGGCCGTGCGGGCGATGGAGTCCACGCGAGACGCGCTGCGTGGCCGGTTGCTTCAGGCGGGCCAGGCCGGTGCGACACCGGCGGCGTTGGCCGAGTTGCGCGGCTCGGCCGAACGGCTCGGCGCGCTGGCGCAAGCCGGCGTGACGTTGGCGCCGGATCAGTGCTTCATCGCATGGCCGTTCACGCCGTGGGCGTACTTCGACTCAATGGAAACGCTTCCATCGGCCAAGGACCGGATCGAGGTGCTGCCAGCCCTGTTGTGCGCGGGCGAGTACCAATCGTTAGTCGTCAATCTCACAAGCGTGTCCGGAAGCGCACTTGATCTGAGGGTATCATGCGGTCCGTTTGACGGCCACGAGGACGTTTCGGTGGCGCAGCATGTCGAGCTCCGGCGCGCCGTGTCGGTGCCGACCGTCCGCCGCGAACGCGTAGCCGATGCCTTGCCGAAGCTGGATGAGGCCGGCCTGCTGCGCATCGCGCCGTTGGCCTCGGAGCAGCTCTGGATCACCGTGAATGCGGTGGATCTCGAACCGGGCACGTACACCACGTCGATCCGGATCAAGAGCCTTGAACCGGATCCGAGCGAGGTTGAAATCCCTTTGGCAATCCACGTCCATGATCTCGCTCTCCCGCGTCCGAGGCCTTTTCGTTTTTGCCTGTGGGCCTACGATGGCGGGGATCTTGGCACCGACAGGCCGGACGTACTGGAAGACCTCGTGGAACACGGCGTAACCGTTTTCTTCGGTCAGCCGCCGGAGGCCACGTGCGACGAGAACGGTACCCTGGTCTGGCCGCTCGACTTCGGGAGGCATGATGAGTCCGTCGCGCGGCTCGCACCGCACGGATTCCTCCTCTTCGCGAGTCCCCAAGGCCGCCTCACCGGTCAGCCGTTCCTATCCGAGCCTTGGCGCAAGGCCTTCGTGCAATACCTGCGCGCGTGGGCGGGCCACATGAAGGAACTAGGCATCGCCAACGATAGTTGGGCGCTGTATCCCTACGATGAGCCGTCGACGCCCTACGCCGAGACGACGCTCAATTTGGTCGAGGTAGCGAAGCTCGTCCGTGAGGCCGATCCGAACATCCTGATCTACACCGATCCGACGAGTGGCACGACGATGGAAACGGTCCGTATGTTCACGGGGCTCATCGATATCTGGTGCCCGTCGTCCGAGTTGCTCGAGCGGCTCGGGCCGGAACTCGTGCCTGCGGCGCACAAGGCCGGTAAGGAAGTCTGGTTCTACGACGCGGCCGGTCGCTCGAAAACGCTCTCCTGCCTCGGCCTCTACCGGTGGCGTTTCTGGCACGCCTGGACGCAGGGTTTCACCGGCGCCGGCTGGTGGTGCTACGCCCAGCACGGCGGTCTGGATCGATGGGACGGGCCAAATGCTTCGGGCGACTTCTTCGCCACGGTCTACGACGGCGTGGACGGCGTGGTCAGCAGCAAGCGGTGGGAGATCGCGCGCGAAGGCGTCCAGGATTATGAATACCTCTATATGCTCCGCGAGGCGATCCGCGACGCCGAAAGGCGCGGTGTCCCGGCGGCGAGACTGGCGTCGGCCAAGGAACTGCTGAATACGCTGCCGGCCGAGATGGAGGCGACGCTGTTGTCCGTAGGGCGCCGGATCCCGCTGTCGACGGATAGCGTTCCCCTCTATGAAGAGGCGACGAAAGCGGTAGCCGATGCGCGCGCCAAGGTGGTCGAGGTATGTCTGCATGTCAAGGAACTGGAGTGACGTTGGAGGCGTGATATGACTGCGCGCGAACGCGTGCTAACGGCCTTGGCGCATTGTGAGCCGGACCGCGTGCCTTACGACTTGTGCGGTACGCACGTCACGGCGATCTCGAGAGGCGCCTACGACAATCTCAGACGGTATCTGGGTCTTGCGCCGGAGCGGCCGCGCTGGCTCGATGTGCTTCAGCAGGCTGTCATACCGGCCGACGACATCCTCGAACGCCTCACGGTGGACACGCGGGGAGTCTTCCCACTCACGAGTCACAACTGGAACGTGTTCGAGCAACTTGAGGATGGCGGCGAGAACTGGGTTTACCACGATGAGTGGGGCATGACGCAGCACTTTCCGAAAGAGAACGGTCTGTGGTTTACGATCGTGGCTGAGCCGTTGGCCGACGCACCTCCCGATCCGGCGTCCGTGGATGGGCACGCGTGGCCGGATGCCGCGAACCGCGCTCGAATCGCGGGCTTGCGCGAGCAGGCGCTCGCCTTTCGAGAATCCGGCTACTGCGTGATGCTGAAGGGCCTGTGCGCCGGCGTGTTCGAGATGAGCCAGCGGATTCGCGGCATGCAGAACGCCTTGCTGGATCCCATGCTCTATCCGGAGTTCTCGGACAAGCTCCTCGGGAAGATCGCCGACCTCAAGATCGCCTTCTGGGAAATGGCCCTCGCCGAACTCGGCGATGTCGTGGACGTGGTGGTCGAGAACGACGACTATGGGACGCAGCAGTCCCAGTTGATCTCGCACGACCAGTACTGCTCGAGCATCAAGCATCACCAAGTGCGGCTCTTCTCGGCCATCAAAGCGGCGGCGCCGGATGCCGCGCTCTTTTTCCATTCGTGTGGCAATGTGCGGCCATTCTTGCCGGACTTCATCGAGGCCGGCGTTGATATCTTGAATCCGGTGCATGTCTCGGCGGCTGGCATGGAGCCGGTGGCGCTCAAGAGGGATTTCGGCGATGCGCTGACCTTCTGGGGCGGCGGCGTCGAGACGCAACATGTCCTTCCCACCGGCACGCCGGAGCAGATCCGCGAGGATGTGAAGCGGAACATCGAGGCGCTCGCGCCCGGCGGCGGCTACGTGTTCAACACGGTGCACAACATCCAAAGCGAGGTGCCGCCCGAGAACATCATGGCCATGTGGGAGGCCTTGCAGGAGTTCGGCATGTACTGAGCGATGCGCCGGGCAGGCGCGGGGCCGCCGTTTGCCGACGGCGGATGAAATGACGCCATGGATGGAATGCAGAAAGCCGGGCGCGGGGTGTGCGTGGCGATTTCCGCTTGTCCGTCCAGCCCGCATGTAGACGGTGCGTTGCGCTGCGCTCCACGCACCCTACGCCTACGCTGGCCCGAAGAAGAGCGGTAGCAAGCTACCGCAGTCCACATGGGGACCATGGGAACGAGGGGTGGAGGCCATTCTACTGGTGGCTCAGAGTGTGCCGATGGTGCTCCATGCACTCCACACGCCTCGGGCGTCCTGGGCGCGCACGCGCCAGTAGTAGGGCCGGCCGTCGATCAGCCAACCTTCCGGTACGGGCCATTCGGCGGTATCGGCATCGATGATGCGGTCGAGGTTCGGCGAAACGGGCCAGGACATGTCGGGATGGCCGCTGATCTGGACGTGATAGGCCGCCATGGCGTCGCCATCGGTGTCTCGAGGCGCGTCCCAAACGAGCGTCTCGTGTGAACCAGAAACGACAGCCGGAGGCTCCGGCGGGTGATGATCGTCGTTCTCGTGCCAGCCGTGCTGGATCCGTACGCGGGCCTCCGGGCCGGATTCGTGCCCGAGCTTCACGGTGTTCTTCCCGACGGATAGTGCAGGCAGGGAGGTTGCCGCCATCTGCAAATCAGTCTCGATGTAGGCCGCCATGAGGACGGCGTCCGTCGGTCTTTCCTGGGCCTTGAGCTCGAATCGAATGTAGTACGTGTAGATCGCCGGTCTCAGAAGTGGATCGAGGATATGGTCGATTCGAACGTAGACCTCATCCTCACCGGGGTCTTCGGCGTGCCAGACTTCGATCCAATCGGTCTCGCCCACAGCCACGGAGATGCTCGTCCGCGCGGCCTCGCGGCGCTGAAAGGTGCCGCCGACCAAGCCGCCAACGATGGGATAGGGCGCGGTCACTCGGTAGACGACGGTTCCGGCGGGGGCCGCCATGGCGGCCCCCTCGAGGTCGGTACAGGTCACGGATTCCGGGTGGACGCCGCTGGAATCGCTGACGAGGTTGCCGATGGACACCGCGCCTCGGAAGAACGGCTCGCCCGAGAGGCGCGGGCGGTAGATCAGCTTGCCATTGGCCAGTTGATACGGCGGCAAATCGCTTTTCCCGCGCGTGTTGGCACCGTACCGATAGCGGCCGTCGTCGCTCCATCGCCAGACGATTTGCTCGCCGGGCCTCAAGGTGAGATCCACGCGACTCAGCCATTGCTCGACGGGCATAACGCGGGGCGGATAGTACTTGCGGTAGTCCTCGGCGTGACTCTTCATGTCGCCGGCTGAGAACCCGCCGTCGTGCGTGCGCTCGACCAGTTCGGGATTCTCGTGGATCGTGCGGTACGAGGCCACGGTGAGGTTGTCGCGCTCGAGATAGAAGGAACGCCGCTCGGGATCGAAGAGGTGCCAGTCGCCGTCATGCCAGACCTCGCCGACGCAATGGGTCTGATACGTGTTGAGCGGACACATCCAGACGGCGCGGGCGGTCAGGCCGGCGCACCGGCACAAGATGACGAAATTGGCGGCCGATAGCGAGCATCCGCTGCAGTAGTAGGCGTTAGCCGCCTTGACGGGGTTGGCGCGCTCTTGGAAGGTGTTGCGCGATGGATGCGAGACATCGAGGTTGTCGTGTTCGGTGCCTTCGGCCGGGAAGGGCGGCCCGACACGGCGATTGTTGTCGTGGGCCTGGACTTCGATGCTCGAGCAGAACCGGAACACGGCCATGGCCTTCTCGGCATCGTCCATCCCTGGTTTGAGGATACCTGCGAGGATCTCCTCGGCCGAGTGCCAGTTCCTGCGGCCGTTGACGACCAGGCGCGCATTCACGATGTCTACGTTGCCCACGTTCTCGAGTGCTACGTAGTCATTGGGCTCGAAGCCGGACTCCTGGCGCATGTGAGCGCCGTAGGTTTCGAGGTACCGTACCGAGTTGAAGCCGTCGAGATAGCCGCCCATCGAGACTTCGTAGTCGCGCGCCGGCCCGGTGAATTCCTCGACATGTTCGTGATCCGCCGCGGGTAGCGCGTAAGGCCCGCTATCCGACGCTGCGCAGAGCACGATCGCCCCTAAGATGCCTACAACGAGTTCCATGGCGCGTTCCTCCAACATTCAGACATACGATGGCGCACGACGGCACGACGCCCTACCCCTTCAGGGCCGCCAGAGCGTGCCGTCCGGCAGTCGCGAAACCGTCCAGTCCGGATTCTCATCGGTGCACGGGAACTCGGCCGCGCGCTTCTCGTCGAACTCGATGCCCCAGCCGGGGCGATCATTGGGATAGGCGTAGCCATTCCTCACTTCCGGAAGGCCGGGAAATATGGCGCACTCGGCTTCGCTCCGCAACGCCCACTCCTGGATGCCGAAGTTGATACACGCCACGTCGAGATGGACGTTGGCGGCCATGCCGACGGGCGACACGTCGCCGGGGCCATGCCACGCCGTGCGAACACCGAAGGCCTCGCAGCAGTGCGCGAGTTTGAGCGCGGGTGTGACCCCGCCAATCTGCGATAGGTGGACGCGGATGAAGTCGATGAGACGGCCGGCGATGAGCGGTGTGATCTCGCGCGGATTGTTGAACAATTCGCCCATAGCGATGGGCGTAGCGCATACGGCCCGGATCTGCTGAAACCAGTCGATGTCCTCGGGCGCCAAGAGGTCCTCGACGAAGAACAGCCGGTATGGCTCGAGCGCCTTGGCCAGCCACACGGCGTCAATGGGCGCGAGGCGTTCGTGCACGTCGTGGAGTAGCTCGATGTCCTCGGGCAATTCCGCGCGCAGAGCCTCGAAAAGGCGTGGAATGGCCCTGAGTTTCTCTCGCGGATCGAAATACGCGCCGGGGAAAGCGCCGTCCGGGCGGCGGTCGGCCGCGTCAAGGCCCGGATAACCGCCGAGCTGGCACCGAACGTAGTGGTATCCCTCGGCGATGAACCGGCGCGCATGATCGGCCACTTCGGCGGCGTCACGGCCGTCGGCGTGCGTGTAAACGGCCGCCCCGCCACGGCATTGCCCGCCCCAAAGCTGATAGCACGGCATGCTGGCCAGCTTGCCTTTGATGTCCCACAGGGCCATGTCGACACCACTAATCGCATTGTTGAGGACAGGCCCGTTGCGCCAGTAGCCATTCACCATGGCGCTTTGCCAGAGGTCTTCCGAATTGGCGGGATCCTTGCCGATGACGAATGGCCCGATGTGTTTGTCGAGAGCCGTCTGGACGGCGCGGTGGCGTTGCGTGTAGGTGGCGCAGCCCAGGCCGTAGAGACCTGGTTCGCTGGTGGACACCTTGACGATGATCAGCCGGCTACCGCCGGGTTGTGTCAGGAAGGTCTCGACGCGGTCTATCTTCAGTGATGCCATGGGAGCCTCCGTTCGGTTGCACTATCCGGAAAACGGGGACTGACTCCGTCCGAGTCTTCGAGGACGGCTGTCTGTCCCCGTTTTCCGGACGGTGTCAGTCCCCGGTTTCCGCTAGATGAAAATGCCGGGGGGTGTGAGCTGGGCCGTCAAGCCGCCATCTACATACAGCACTTGGCCGGTGATATACGATGCCGCGTTCGAGGCCAGAAACGCCACCGCCTCCCCGACGTCCTCCGGACATCCTGTTCGGCCAAGTGGAATCCCGGCATGCTCGCGCACCGCGTCGGGCGTTTGTCCGGGCGCCACGGCGTTTACACGAATGCCGTGGGGGGCGAGGTCGAGGGCCATGGAGCGAGTGAGCGCGTCGATGGCGCCTTTCGACGCGTCGTAACCGGCGAGGCCGCGATGCGCGCGCAAGCCGCCGACGGAGGATATGTGGATGATGTTGCCGCCGTCGTGGTCGGCCATCCACCGTGCGACACGGAGACTCGGTTCGTAGATGAGGCGCATATTCCGCTCGAAGCTTTCGCGGTACTCGGCGTCGTCCAGACTCAGGAAAGGTTTCGAGTTGCGGTACGCGGCGTTGTTCACGAGCACGTCTACGCCGCCATAGCGGTTCACGGCTTCATCGAGCACGCGTTGCGCGTCATCCGCAGCGGAAAGGTCGGCCGTGATCCAGTGGCAATCGACGCCGGCCTCGACGAGCATTGCGGCGACATCCCTCCCACTCTCTTCCGAGCGCGCGGAGAGCACCAGTCGCATTCGCTGCGCGCCCAGCACACGGGCGATGCCGACGCCGATGCCTCGGCTGGTGCCGCTGATGATTGCCACATGGCCGGCGAGATCCGGATAGGATGCCGCCCCGCTGTCCAGTATGCCCGCCATGAATCCGCCTCCTGCTGGCGGAGAATGTAGCACGATGCTGCCAGAGCCGCAACCGAATTGGTTTTCAGCTCGGACAGGCGGCCAGGACCAGGCGCTCGACACTGATGGCGTTTGCCTCGGAGGCCCGGCCGTGAGGAAACCCCGGGCCCTCGAACTTGATACAAGCCCAGATTTCAAACCGGCGATCCGGGGCCCCTGCATCGACCACATCGCCCACATCGAACTGGATGATCCAACTCCAGAAGAAATACACATACGAGGCGCGGGGGATTGCGAGTTCCCCGAGCTTGAACCAATGGTAACCGGGCTCGGACACCTCGTCGGCCTTGATCGTTGCGCTGCCAATCGTCTTCTCGGCGTCCACGTCGTAGAGTCCCCAGGACATGGGCAGCGCATACTTCGCCATGTCCTCATCGCTCAGTTCGAGGCGATCCGCGAATCCGCTTTCGGCCGAGGGGTCGGCAACGGGCTTGGCCTGGTCTTGCCAATTCCTGGCCGCCAAAGGTGAATACACAAACACGTCGCCGGGCATGCGGTCCTTGAATCGCTTCGGCATCGAGACATACGCCGGCAAGCTTAGGAGGCGTTGCACTTCGTTGTCGGCTTCGGTGCGCTCGGCCGCGCGCTGGCCCTCGGGAATGCGAAGGTCAATCTCGGTATGCCACGAGGCGCGGTAGCGATTCGCCACCGCTTCCCGATTCAGGGGGAAGGCGGACGGCTCGTTGCCGGCTTGAACCCACTCGCGCATGAGTCCTTCGAACAGGATCACGGTTGCACGATCCAGGGGCAGACGGGCGAAACGCACGCGCCTCAGCAGAACCGCGTCATCGCCGGCGGCCAGTTCGGCGGTGTCAAAGAGATGCTGTGCCTCGGTGAGAAATCTGAGGTCGAGGTATCGATACTGGCGAGGTGAGGCCGACATGCTCAGATAGCTGCTCTTCTCGATCGAGGCGGCCCCAAGGGCATCAAGGTACTGCCTGAGGTATGGCCCGGCTGGGCCGTAGAAGCCGTCCAGGAAGGTGTGGACGAGGGCGTCACAGTCGCGATACGGGTCTTCGAGCAGCTTCATCATCATCCAGACTTTGAGGTCGCGCCAGTCCGCGAGAATGGGATATTCGTGCTCGGTGAAAACGCCTTCGACGTTGTGCTCGGCATAGAACCGGTAGTCGTCGGCGTACGTATAAACCGACGCGAGCGGCAAGCCGTAGAACGGCCCGTAGGTGACGGCATAGTCCCAGATGCGCAGGCGTTTTGTGATGCGGCACCAGTCCGTCAGGATGTTACGGAACGCTTCGTTCTCCGGATCGGTGATCGGTTTGGTGAAGTTGCTGCGCGTGTCGCACAGGCGAACAATGACGTTGTCGCGCGGCTTGATGGTTTTGGGTGTCTCTTGCGTCATCTGATAGGCGAGCGTATCGATGCAGATCTCCGGGTACCCCGGCGCAATGGCATCCGCGATGTGGTTCACGAAGTCCAGCAGCGGCCCCGCCTGGCAGCCTTCGGCATCAACCAGGGCCTGACATGCTGGACACTGGCACGTGCCGTACCAATCGTTCTGCGAGATGCTGTAGACGAGCGGGGCCGGTTTGCCGGCCTCGGCCGCATCGGCGCGGGATTGCTCGATGTACGTCTTCAGTTTGTCCACCATGAACTGCCGCAACTCCGGATTGGTGAGGCAGAGCTGCTTATGATCATGCGAACGCTCGCCTTTGACGAGCGAGAACCATTCGGGATGCTCATCGAAATACTGCTCGGGCGGCACGTACATGTAGAACGTGTGAACATGATACGGTGGCCCGTAGGCCATCTCGCCGCCGAATTCCGCCGCGATGGGCGCGTCGCCGTCGCGATTCAGGCGGTTTCGCGCGGCGAAGCGGCCATTGTCATTGCCGTACAGCATATAGATGTCGCGGTAGCGGAACGTGGGCTTGCCTCGCCGATCGAGAGGCTCGACGGCGAAGGTTGGTTTGGAGGGCACGTACTCCTCGAAGGGATTCCACCAATGCACGCCGGCGACATCCTCGAGGAATCGGTAGGCGGCGTACAGGGTGCCGCGCGGCCGGCCCCCGGTGAGGATCAGCGCGTCGGCCGTCGAACGGATGATCCACTCCTCGGCTTCGAGTTGCTGGACCTCAATGCCGTGATCACGCGCGTAGGCGGTTTGGCCAACGTATATCGCGGTTCCTTGGAAATTGGGATCCGTGTAGGTCTGGAACGTGCCGCCGGTGATGCGGCCGAGGTAGGCGGCCAGTTCGACCGCGGCCGTCTGCTCGCACGCCGTAGGGTCTGCGCCGAGAACGATCGCAACCTGCGCGCGGCCCTCCTGGGCCAACACGAGCGCGCCGGCGGCGGACGCCGCAAGTAGCGCGAGCACTGTGGCCAAGCCAATTCGGATAGCCATGATCGCACCTCTCCTTCCTTGCTGTGGCGGGCTTGTCGTGCGGCGGTTTCACTCAGGCTTGGCCTGGGCCAGCGCCGCCAACCATGCACCGCCGATTACCGCCGCACCGCCTACGAGCTGTAACGGCGCCAGGTGATCACCATACACCAATGCCGACAGAAGACACGCTACCACGGGCGTCAATTGCATGATCGACGAGGAAATGACGGCCTTGATCTCCCGGAGGGCCGCGTAGTAGCAGGTGTGCGCTACTACGAGGGAGAGGATCGCCGTTGCGGCCATCAGGGCGAGCGGCAGCACCGGTTGCCGCCATAGGTCGGAGACACCGCCGGCGAAGATCAGCGGTATACACAACACAATGGCCGTCATCCACGAAACGTGCCGATAGCAGACCAGCGGCGGAATATCGCGTACGGCATGCTTGATCGTGAGGGCGTACAAACTCCCAAAGAGCGCATTGGCCACGCAGATGCCTATGCCGATCCAGAAATCGTTGTCCGAGACGTTCAGGCGGGCGAGCAATTCCGGATCGCGTCCGATGATGACCGAGCACACGCCAACAAACGCGAGCGTTGCGCCGATGAGGAATCTCGGAGAACGGATCACGCGGCGCTCGTCGTGAAATATGAGGAACGAAAGCACCGTGACGAAGATGATGTTGACACGAGACACCAAGCTGCCGACGGCCGGGTAGATGAAGTAGTACATGCCGGCGAACGTCGTCTGCATGAGCGCATTCGGTGCCGTGACGAGCGCTAGTTTGACCCATTGGGAGCGGTTGAGCCGGTAGGGCGGTATGACGCCAAGACGACCCAGCACCAGTAGAATCGACGCCGCGAAGATATAACGAAAGGCGTTCTGTGTCCAAACGTCGTAGTACGACGCGAAATGACGCACGAACAGCGGCGTCGCGGCCCACATCACCATTGTGACCAAGATGAGCAACACGGGCCGCAACCGCAACGAATGCGAATCAGTGGAATGAGAGGACATCCGAGATCACCAATGATCCAGTGTCGAAAGGACGCATTGCGGCGTGCGTTATAGCAGGGCCGCTCCCCGCGAGACAAGGCGGCTTATGAATCTGCTCGAATCGAGGCAACCCGTAGCAACCCGTAGGGTGCGTGCAACGGAGTGGAACGCACCATTTCCGGGGTAGGCCGTCGGCGTGAGGGCATGCGGCACGTTGGTGCGGGCGCTTGCGGCTCGTTTCGCACGGGTCGTGTACCCGACGGGGGGGATTTGCGGTGCGTTCCGCTTCGCTGCACGCACCCTACGGGGGTACGGGGCATTCGTGGTGCGTTCCGCTTCGCTGCACGCACCCTACGGGGTGTGGGGTATCCTTGTTATCCTTGAGGATGATCGTGATAATATGGTTCGTGATCGAAAGATGGCTCCGTATTTCATGATGGGATGTGCGCGATATGCCGAACTACGTCCGGCGGCGTCAGGACGTGGGAACGTTCTTTTTCACGGTGGTAACGCATGAACGGCGTCCGTTCCTCACAGAGCCGCTCGCGCGGGAATGCCTGCGGTGGGCGTGGCGGGAAACGCGGACGCGGCATCCGTTCGAGCTGGTCGCGGTGTGTCTGTTGCCCGATCACCTGCATACGCTATGGACGTTGCCGGAGGGGGATTCGGACTATTCCGCGCGGTGGCGTTTCTTAAAGGCTCGCTCTTCGTGGAAATACCGGCGTGCGGGCGGCGTGGAAAGCGAACGCTCGATGTCGCGTCATGGGCGCGGCGAACGGGGATTCTGGCAGCGGCGCTCTTGGGAACACACGATCCGCGATGACGATGATTTCACGTGGCATTTCGATTACATCCATTACAATCCGGTCAAACACGGTTACGTTCAATGGCCGCACCAATGGGAATGGTCCACGTTTCACCGGTATGTGCGAATGGGGTGGTATGACGTTGGCTGGGGTGATTCCCCCATCCAAAACATCGACGATTCGGAGTGTGAATAGCGTTTGCCGTGCGCTCCGCACGATGGGCGTACCCGACGGGGGCTGTTCATGGTGCGTTCCGCTTCGCTGCACGCACCCTACGGTCTACGCTCTACGATCTTGTGAATCGGGCCGGATTGCGGTACTGTGTGATTCGAGTACTGCGAAGTCGCGGACAACTTCTGGATGGGAGAACCGCCATGAACTGGACTGAGCTGCTGACGGATCTGATGAATGCCGCATATGGTTCGACGAAGGGCCTCATGGATCTGGTGGATGAGGATTTGCTGGGCTGGAAACCGGCGTCGGGGGAGAACTGGATGACGACGGGGCAGTTGCTCGAGCATCTCGCCACTTCGTGTGGCGCGCCGTGCAAGGGATTCGTGACGGGCGACTGGGGTATGCCGGAGGGCGTTTCCGTAGAGGATATGCCGCCGGAAGACATGCTACCCCGCGCCGAGAGAATGCCTGCTGTCGAGAGCCTGGACGAGGCACGACGCAAGTTGGCGGAAGACAAACAGACGGCCTTCGAGATGGTGGCGTTGGCGGGCGAGGAAGCGTTGGCCACGCAGCCGGCGATGGCGCCGTGGGATCCGACGCCGCATCCGTTGGGCTACATGCTGCTCCAGATGGTCATTCACTTGAATCAACACAAGGCGCAGTTGTTCTACTACCTCAAGTTGCAGGGAAAGCCCGTCAACACCGGCCACCTCTGGGGCATGGCTGAGTAGTGGAATCGTCCGGTGCCCGGGCGAATTGAGATTATTGCGGAAAAGCGCTATCTTCTGACGCGGGGTGAGTATGTTTGGAGTGCCCTTATGCAGTTGGATCACATTCTTCATCCGCTTGGGATGAATTCGTTTTGGTACTGGCGGCGTTTGCTGAAGCAGTTTGGCCCGGTGTCACCGGGACTGCGTCATCGCGCGATACTGATCAATCTGTTTAGTCCGCTAACCGCAGGCCTGCGGCTTCAGGACCGACTGATTTACGGCCGCCGTATCGCGAAGACAGCGATCACGCGGGATCCGTTGTTCATTCTCGGCCATTGGCGTACCGGCACGACGCACCTTCACAATGTGCTTGCCCACGATCCGCAATTCGGATTTGTGACCACGCTCCACACGCAGGCGCCCGGTTTGTGCATTACGGGCCGCCCTATCATGAAGCCCATCCTCAAGTTCTTCATGCCGGCTCAACGCCCCATGGACAACATGGCGCTCGATCCGGATCTGCCTCAGGAAGAGGATTTCGCGGTGTGCAACGAGTGCCCGCACGCCTACTACATCGGCCTGTATTTCCCGAATCATGTGCGTGCGCTGTTCCACAAGTGGGTGCTGTTCGAGAACGTTTCCGATGAAGAGAAGGAGGAGTGGAGTCGGGCCTACAAGCACGTGATTCAAAAGGCCACGTTCATTGCCAAGGGCAAACAACTTGTGCTCAAGAACCCGCCCAATACGGCGCGGGCACTCGAACTGCTCGAGCTTTTCCCCAACGCGAAGTTTGTGCACATCTATCGCAATCCTTACGCCGTGTTCAAGTCGACCATGCGTCTGGCGCATGCGTTCCGCCGGTGGATGGCGCTCCAGGATATCGGCGAGGAACAGCTCGAGATCAATGTGCTGCATTATTTCCGCGAGATGATGACTCGATACCTCGCCATACGCGACAAGATACCCGCCGGACAGTTGACGGAGCTTCGCTACGAGGATCTCGAGCAGCGTCCCGTTGAGGAGTTGGCCCGCGTGTACCGAGAGCTGTCCGTGCCGGGTTGGGAAACGGCGCGAGAGCCTATCGAGGCGTATCTCGCCAGCCAGGCGGACTACCAGAAGAACACGTTCACCATGTTGGAGGCCGATATCGCGAAGGTCGAAGCCCACTGGCAATTCGCCATCGATGCCTGGGGCTATGAGCGGCCGGCTGTCGCGCGCGGTTGACCGGCTTGGTGTTTGTTCTTGACATGGGGGCCGACCGCGCAAAGAATGGAACGTGGGAGTGCGCGTTTCGATGGATCATCGCATGTAGAGGGAGATGGGTTCGCGGCGCGTCGTTCGAGGATGAGACGCGCGGCGAAAACGCGTAGGATAGCGTCTGGAGGGGTAGGCTATGGCGTTGGCCAAGTGCGCGCGATGCGGCAAGCTGTATGAGCAAGTCCGTTCTGCGGTGTGTCCGGCCTGCCTTCCGGACGAGGATGCCGACCTGGCCAAGATTCGGGCGGCGATTGAGGCGTATCCCGAGTTCAATGTGAGCCAGATTGCCGAGGCGGCCGAGGTCACCACGGCCTGCGTGCTGCGACTGATGGACGAGGGGGCCGTTGTCAGTGCCGACGGACGGACGCTGGTCAAGTGCGGCCGGTGCGGCGCCCCGGCGCTTAGCCCGACGCATCGACTGTGTGGCCGGTGCCTTATCGAACTCAACGCGGACATGGCATCGAGTGTGCGTCGAATTCGTGAGGAACTCGACCTTGCCAAGCGTGCGCGAGGCGTCGATCTCGGCCTGGACAAGGCTCGTGCCCAACGCATCCATGAGACGCTGTCCGAGAAACGACGTAGCGCTCGACCGGAGGGACGCAAGACCGCGGACTGGCGTCGAGATCACTTCGAGCCTTGAGACGCAACCTGGGCCACCTGCCCGCCGGGATGTGTCAGGGCAGAATCTGCGCTGACATCCGATCGAATTGCTCGTCGTGAGGCAGGCGACGTCCGTGGACGAACGGCGTCGGGTGATCGTTGGCCTCGACCTGGACGTTGTCGATCCAGAGCCTGGCCCGGCCTGTGGGATGGCCGTTGAGTCCGAAGATGACGGTGAAATGCGTGACGTATCCCGGCGGCGTGTGCAGCCCGGGGATCACAGGAAACGCGAGGAAGTGCCAGTCCCGGGATCCATGGAATGTATGTAGCGTGTGAACCTGGGTTCGATCCGTGTCAATCGAGTAGCCCGTGGTTTGGATGAATCCTTCCTCGATGACATGTTCGTACTTGAGCATCATCGAGACGGTGTACGCTTGGTGCGGATCGAGCGAGGGCAGATCCCATGCTCGCACGCGCACTTCATCCACCAAGGCGATGCCCTCCCCCGGCCCCACGCGCGCGATTTCGATGGCGATGGATTCGGCATCGGCTTCAAGGGGTATCTTGGCCCGCGCAGTCAGCTTCGTCCATTCGCTGGGGCCGGCATGCTCGGTTGTGATGCGGACGGTTTCGCCCGGCACGTCGTAAACCAGCGACAGGCATAGGGTCGCCTCGCCGTCCGCCTTGGCCTGAGCTTGGACCTCGACGGTGTGTCCCGGAAGCGATCCTAGGGGGATGCGCTGATGCACGGCGCCCCCACCGTCTTTTGGCGCGAAGGCGAGGGCGTAACGGCCGTTGAAGGCATCGCCGCCGGGGTAGACGACCTCGTCGCCCGACGAGAGGCGCCACCCGACCGGTACGTTGTCCTTCCACACTTCGAATCCGCGGTTACGGATCCACGGGGTGTCGCTCTTGATGGGCAGCCACAGGGAGACATCCTGATCGGGATCGGAGAGTGCGAGTCTGAGGCATCCGTTTCCTTCGTAAGCTTCGGCGGGTTTACCGATAGCGAGGCCGGGGGCGCTCCGTCCCTCCATCAAGCGGCGATTGAGCTCCCCGACCTCGCTTCCGCCGTTGGACATCAGGTTGGCGGTGGGCTCTCCCACCACCCAGATCATGGGCGTGGCGGCGAAGGTGCGCATGGTGCCGCCAAGCGGCCCGAGGATGTTCTCTGCCGCCGCGTTCTGGGTGGGCTCGAGGATGAACCACAGGTTGGACTCGGGAAACGCATTGGCCAGTGCGCCGACGGTATCCCGCGTTAGGGCGCCGGACTGTGGCGAGTAGGCATTCACCAACGCGGGCCCATTGGCTTGTCCCGAGCCGAGGGAGAGATTGAACGGGATACGCAGGCGGCGGGCATTCCCCGCATCTCCCACGAAAAACACGGGATCGTGAGCTTGCATGGTGCGACCGACGTAATCCGTGAGACCTTTCCAGTCACGGTACGGCCGGTGTTTGTAGTACTCGCTGAGGCCCCGGGCTGTCGGCAGTGCCAAGCTGGCGAGCAGGGCCATCACGGTGAAGGCGTGCGCCAGCGGTCCCAGCCACGCTACCGAGCCCCCTCCGCTTGCCCGATGCTCGATGGATGTCCGTAGCCGCTGGCCCAGGCTACACATGCCGACGGCGATGCAGACGACCGACAAAGGAACCACGAAGGCCATGTGCCGGGCCGCGTAGAAGTGCGACATATCAACGAAGAAGAACGGTATCGGCAACAGGAACATTGCGGAAAAGAACATGAGTGCCATCGGGCGATCTCGACGGAGGAGGGTTCCCAGGCCCCACAGTCCGGTAAGAACGAGGAGGGCACGCGCCGACGTCGACCCAAGCGGGAAGAACTTCTTCGGGAAATCAATGAGGTAATTCCGCGCCGTTAGGCGATAGACGTTGTCGTCGTCACTTGGCCTGAAGGCTTCGTCGGGCCCACTATCATCTCCTCGGACCAGGAAAGAACTCAGTTCGAATCCGCTCACGGAGGCCACCTTGACATAGCCCAGCCCGGCCGTGCCCAGGCCGATCAGTACCACGAGAATACGCGCCAATCGAGCCCGCCGGCTCGCGATGCCGCGCGTACCCATGAGCCAGATCAGTGCGCTTCCGTAGACAACGCCTGCAAACGGCAGCAGAAAGCCGTGGAGCAACATGCCCCAGATCGTCGCCGCGCACGCACCGGCGGCATCCAGTGGGTTTCCCCGCCGTGTGAATCGATAAAGGAGCCAAACGAGCAGGCTGCTAGCCAGCATCATGGCCGAGTACATGCGGAACTCTTGGCTGTAGCGTACGTGGAATGGGGCCGTGGCGAGCAGGAGGGCAGCAACCAGACCTGCGGCTGCTCCCCCCACTTCCGCGGCGAGGCCGTAGACGACCAATACCCCCAACGCCCCGAACAGAATGCCGGGCAGGCGCAAGAGGGCCTCGGACCGGCCCAGGTGGAGCATCATCTGCGGGAAAACGTAGAAGGCCGATGCCGAACAGCTCTGCCATGTCCACTCGACGCCGCGCTCGACGCGCATCCGTGTGATCAGCTCGTCTTCCCAGAAGCTGGCGTTGAGGTTCACGGAGCGGATTCCCAACGCCAGCACAAACAAGGCCAACAATGTGACACCAACGACTAGCCGCGTCCTACGGGCCGCGTGTTCTTGCTCGTCCATCGTATTCCTTACCTATCGAGTCTTCATTGAGAGAATCAGGGCGCCCTGTCCGGATTGCCTGGGTGTTCGTTGGCAGGCCGATCCGCTAGCGCGCGTGTGTTCGGTCCTTTTCGTTGTCCACGGACGCCACCGGCATGATGGTCAGATTGAACTTGGGGCCGAAAGAGGCTCGTCCCCGTGCGTCGAACGTGAGCACGATGTCTTCGGATTCCGCTGGCGGCCCTTGCGTGAGGGCTGCCTCGAACGTGAGCGTCTCGAAACGCTGGAGCGGTTGTGGCAATAGCGTTTTGACGGAATTGCCCCGCCCTTGGGCCAGCACGTGAACGAAGCCCAAGTCCTCGGCGGTTTCCGGCCCGGCGCTGGCGGCGACGTTCGCAGCGCCGGACTCGGGGGCCGTGGCCGCCGCGCTCGCCTCGCCAGGCCCTTGCGAGACGCGGGAAACGCGCCATGAGGCCTCGCCCAGGTTCGTCACCGTGAGCCGCGCCGTGGGCACGTCCACCGTGCTGACTTCGACACGGCCGCCTTTCGATAGCTCGATCCATTGCCCCGTCGCGTCGCGGACCTCGACGCGATCGAAGAACCCGTCGAGATGTTTTGGAGGATTGGATCCGTTGTGAGGTGAGTTGCCGACAGCGATGAGCGGACACGTGGCGGAGTCCGACCCGGTTGCCGAGGTTTTCAATCCGGGTGTCTTGCCGCTATCGACCGCTTCCCAGAAGGTCGTAGCCAGTTCATCGTAGATTCCTGGGAGACCGTCGGAGTGTTGGTCTCGGTCCATGACCAGCCAGGTGTCTACGGGGTTGGCGGCAGGTCCCTGGATGAATGCCTGGGCGTATTTCCGGATCACTCTCGATACGGGTCGATAGGAACCGTCTGGGTTAATGACGCCGTAGTCGCTGTTCTCGCCCGTACGGAATCCGCCCGGATACCACCAGAAGAAGATGCCGTCTGCGCCGCTACTGATGAGCATTCGGTACAAGCGCTGGTAGAACTCCGCTTGGAACTGGAGTTTCTCGGGCGATGATTCCATTCGAGCCATGTCCCAGGCGTGGACGCCCGCTTCGGCCCAGAGCAGGGGCAAGGCCGGGTTGGCCCAGCGGGCATACTCGAAGGTGAAACACCCCGCTTTCACGCGTTCCCAATCTCCGATTCGGCCATAGGCCTCCGGCTCGAGCACATCGACGGCCCCCGCGAGGTACGCGAAGTCGTAAGGCATCACCGGCGGCCACTTGTAGGTTGGATCGCCCGCGACGGACATCCGGAAACTCACCGGATGCTTGTCGTCCAGGGTCCGCACCAACGTCCGGGCGCGGCTGTATTGCTGATAGAGCAGCGTATCCAGAAACCGCCGGTAGGCGGCAATCATCTTGTCCCACCGGGTCTCTTTGCCGATGTTCTCGGGATCGATGTTCACGATACGGCCATGCCCATCGCGCGGCACCGGTACGCCCCAGTCGGCCTCGGCGTTCTCGACACTGCCGTTGCGCTCGACGATCCATTCGACCCACCCCTCGTTCCACCGGTCGCGTTCCTCGGGATCAAACAGCGGTTCCCAGGCCAAGTCGAGGGCAAACACCGTGTCCTGTTCCCAGAGCCGGTAGTACTCGATGAGGGCCCGGACATCGTCCCACCGCAAGTCCATGGGCGTTCCCGGACGCAACGAGAGGTTTGCTTTGAGGTCCAAGAGGTCGAGCCGACGCAGGAGATCGAGCAGGTTCTGCGCCTCCATAGAACACCGGTAGATGAAGACGCTCACCGAGTTGAATCCCAAGTCTCTGACGTGTTCGAGATCGCGCTGGACGATCTTCGGATCATAGGAGCGGGCACCGAGCCAGTACTCGAAGTAGGGGCCGTCCTCGGTGCCGATACCGGAAGAAGGCATGTAGTTGACGCCGTGGGGACGCCACCGCTCGCCGTCGAGCATGAAATCGCCATCCGCCACCGTGACAAACTGCGGCTCGGCTTTTGGACGCCATACGTGAGCTTCATGAAATGCCCAGTCCACCACGACGCCATCGCGTAAGAGCTCGGCCTTGACCGTGAATCCGGCTTGCGGCCACTCGCTCGGCGTCCACGTTTCTGATTGGGTGACCGTCTCGCCCGGGTCCACTTCGACGGGCCATAGCGGTGTCGTATGAACGGTGCGTCCGTCGGCGCGGTCCTCCACCACGACGCGGGCGACTACGCCCTTCTGGGGGTCGCGCCCGACGTCAGCCACACGCACCCCCAAGCGCATGGGCTGATCCTCGAAATACGTGTAGAAATCCGCGCCGCCGTCCACCAGGCACAACGGCTCGCGCATCCGCTGGGCCAAGGCATGCACCATGTGCCGTGCTTCATCGCCCAGATACCAATCGGCGTCCTCGATGCCGCAGGCCGCCCACACGCCGCCTTTCCAGGGGCCGTCGACGTGCCACATCATCGTGGCCGGTGTACCGCGCCACGCGCCAGCCTTCGTACGCGCTTCGAGGACCGGCATCCAGCGCCACTCGCGGCCCTTGTCGAAGCCGCCGGCCTCCGGACGCGGGTGAGGGCACTGCACGTTGCGTGTCAAGGGGAAAGCCAGGCCGGAAACCAGGCTCTCGCCAGGCGCTGCGCCGAGAATGCCGACGTCGGTCGATGGGAAGTACTTGTAGGAGGGACAAAGAGTGTCCAGCTTGGGCAACTCTTCTCGGGTTAGGAAGGCTTCGTGTTCGGGCCCGCGTTCGGCCGTGCCGAAAGGTCCCATCCAGAACTCATGGCGGCCGCCCGCGTTCCCGGTATGGGTAAACGATAGGCCAACGCACATCCGCGCGGCGTTTTCCGGTTGGAAACAGGACCCCGCGCGAGTCGGCACGCTCTCCCAGAACTTGAAGTCTTCGGGCGCCAAGACGTACTGGCGCCACTCATCGCTCAGCGGGATGACGGCGATCCAGCGGGAGCCGTCGTGTTCGGACCATTCGATGGACAACTGCGGGGTGGCTGCGTCGCCTCTGGCGGAAAACAGGGTGAGCGTGTGGCCATCCGGAAATGGTTCGGTGATGGTTTGCGGGCCGAAGGTATCCCAGCCGTCCAGGCTGCCGATGGTCACATGCAAGGCCCGTTGGCCCGGCGCGGGGCCGTCAGCCAGCGTTTCGTATTCCACCGGCTGTTCCCGCCGGAAGGCGGAACGCTGCCAGGTGACGATATCATCGGGTTCAAAGGCGAACAACACGTTGGGCGGCACGTCGCCCGCCCGGAGCCGCTGAAAGGTCCAGGGCTCGATCCATTGGCCGTCGAACTGGATCAGCCGTGCTCGGCCCATGGGGGTGCGCAACGCGAGAATGTCGCCTCCGAGTTCAAGGTAGCGCACGATGGCCCCGGCGCTGCCCATGGGCAAGGATCCGGCGTTGGGAATGGCCAAGAGAGCGTAACGTTCCGGAGTGAGGTCGCCGGCGGCGCACAGGGCGTCGCCGTTGATCTCCTCGACCACGAACCCGGCGGCGGACAATTCCTGTGCTACCGTATCGCACAGCACCGCGTGCTCGCCGGGCAATTCGCTGCGCAACAGCGCTGCGGCCGTTGCTGCGTCGCTCTGGGCGGTTGCCGTGGCGGACGCGCCCAGGACCAGTCCCAATGTCAACAGGCTGGTAGCGCTTCGCATCGATTGGTTCTCCTTCACGCGTGATCCACCGTCGCGTGCCCCTCCGAGGACAGGCTACGCCCCACAAACGAGACCATTATACCAACGGCGCTCCCAAGAGGTCATTTTCGAGATCGCCAGTCGCTTCAAAACGCAATGGGTTTGTGGTAAGATAGCCCGCGGTGAACTACATTCCCCAGGAGGTGCGTGATGAAACACGTCAAGTCGATCACTGTTGCGCGGGCACAAGAGGAAGTACCGGAGGATCTCTTCGGGCTTCTGTCGATGATTTTCGATTTCGTCATCGAGCTGGTTCAGGTGAAGGGCAAAGCCGGAACCCCCGAGACGTAATGCCGTAGTCCTCCCCCCCGCGTCCGCGTTGACGTGTTCCCGTTTCTTCTGTGTTCGAAAGGATGGAACGGGGCGATATGGTTTCTGGTAGGCCCGCCGGGAGTACGGAGTTGCCCGGCGGGCCTTTCTGCTTGCGCACAGCCTGGTGTCGCATCGATCCGGGAATCCTTTGGTGGCGCCCGGCAGTCCATAGGCGGAGCGGGGATTTGAACGCATGGACGGATCGTGCCAGAATCGGGCGAACGGGGCTGTCGGCGCGCACCCAGGGGGGGCGCGAGTGTGGGCAGCCCGTGGGTATGAACGGTTGGACATGAGCGAAAAGACGTTGCTGTCGATAGTCGCTCCGGCGTTCAATGAAGAGGGGAACCTCTTCTTGCTCTATGAGCGCCTGGCGAAGACCTTTGAGCCGCTCGACTTCGATTGGGAGCTGATCCTGGTCGATGATGGCAGCACGGACGCGACCGCTGAGCGGATCCGAATGCTGCACGCCCGCGACCCTCGGGTGCGGGGCGTCATCCTGTCGCGCAACTTCGGCCACGAGATCGCCTCGACGGCCGGCTTGGACGCCGCGCGCGGCGATGCGGCCGTGCTGATGGATGCGGACCTTCAGGACCCGCCCGAGACGATCTCTGTCCTGATCGACAAGTGGCGCGAGGGCTATGAGGTGGTTTGTGCGCGCCGGGCGAGTCGTGAGGGGGAATCCGCCGGCAAGAAGTTGTCGGCCTTCTTGTTCTATCGTCTGATGAAATGGATGGTGGGCGGGGAGTTTCCTGCCGACACGGGGGACTTCCGTTTGTTGGATCGAAAGGTGCTGGATGCGTTTCACCAATGCCGCGAACGGAATCGGTTTACGCGGGCGCTCTCGCTCTGGCCGGGATTCCGCCAAACCGTGATCGAGTTCGACCGGGCGTCGCGGTATACCGGCAAGACGAAGTACGGCCTGAGAAGTCTTGTTCGGCTGGGCATCACGGGGATCGCGAGTTTCTCCGTTGTTCCGCTACGCCTGGCAACGTGGATAGGGCTTGCCGTGGTCCTGCTCTCGTTCGTTTTCATCATCACGATGTTCGTGCAGAAGATGATGGGGATCACCCCGCGCGGCTATGGGTTCATGATGGCCAGCATCTGGTTCCTCGGGGGCGTGCAGTGTCTCCTCATCGGGCTCCTGGGAGAGTACATCGGCTTGACCTACACCGAAAGCCGACAGCGGCCCCTCTACGTGGTGCGTGAGGTACTGGGCAGCCATTCGGACACGGCGTGGCCCGAGAAGTAGACGGGTTCCCCATGGTGACTGGAGGGTCCAGCCCGGGCCTGCGGTCTACGCATTTCCTATCCGCCGAGGGGCAGCGAACCCATCAGTACGAATAGGGCACACGTGGCGATGATGAGAATGAACAGAACCAGACGCTTCGAGGTCGACACCTACTTCACCTCTCTCCTGTCTGTCTAGCCTGACACCACACATTGTCGGCCCGGTCGCCTCATCTGCCCCAGCGCAGCCCGACCTGGCCTTTTTTACGCGAGGAGTATATCGCTTTCGAGGCTATCTGACAAGAGCGAAAGGATCGACAAAGCAACATAGGGCCTAATCTGCGCAAGCAAAGAAAGGTGCGCCGGGCGAAAAAAGAAGCCGGCCCAGACGGCTGTCTGGGCCAGGCCGGAATGTGTGTTTCGGTTTGTTAGTAGCCGACGTCAACGGCGGTAATACGCCAGATGCCGTCCGCCTCTTTCGTGAGGACCAGGTCGCCGGAGAGGGCACCGGCCACGGTGGTCATCCGGATGGGACCGACGGTTGCCTCACCTTCTTCGATGGTCGTCCGCGTGTCCTCAGTATCGATGGCCATGTCGTCGCCCATTCCCATTTCGAAGGCTTGAGCGAGCATTTCCTTGAGGGTAGCCTTGTCGGATGCCTCGTAATGCGAGAAGGTGTCGGAGAATGTGCCGATGACCTTGTCGACGTCGTGGGCGATGAGGCCTGTTTTCCACAGGTCTACGGTGGCGGCAATCCGTTCTTCATCCGTTGGGCCCTTGGGCGCTGTGGCGCATCCGGACACAGCAAAGACCATTGCGACTGCACAGGCGCAACAGATCACACGTGCGTTGCTCATGGAACACCTCGCTGGGTGCCGGCGGCTTGGTGTCACCGGGCTGCGTGCATGAGTGGACCGAGACGGTCTAGAGTCCCTCGATGTCCATCGTGGAGACCATCCAGTCATCGCCTTCCTTCGTGAAGGTCAATTCGATCGTCACGGAACCGGCGGCACTGCTGAGGTCGATGGGATACACGACGGCGCTTTCGCCATCAATGGTGATCTCGGCTTCCTCGGCGTTGACCTCGATGTCTTCGAGATAGCCCATGTCCACGGCGCCTTCGAGGAATTCACGAAGGCCGTCCTTGTCCGACACCTCATAGTGCGTGAACTTGTCGGAGTACACGGCCAGGATCGCGTCGATGTCTTTCGCGACGAATCCGGCTTTCCACGCATCGAGCTTTGCGGTGATCAGTTCTTCGTCCGAGGGTCCGCCGGCGAACATGGCGCAACCGCACAGCACGACCGCCGCCAGCACACACACCAAACCTTGCGTCAACAGATGGGACCGCTTCACGTCAACACCCTTTCTCGTTATGGCCCAACCGGGCCCCCATTCAGCTTACTATACACGAACGCTGCGTTCATTACGATCCGGCCACGGCTGGCACGACGTCCGGATAGGAACGGCCGCGGCGCAGCCAAACCCACTCCTTGGCTCCGCGCATTCCTGCGCCGAATCCCGAGGTGAGAGCGCCCGGCTGCGCCGCATTTGCTAGGGAATTACCGCTAGATACCTTCGACATCGGCGCCGATGATGCGCCAGACGCCGTCCGCTTCCTTCTTCAAGGTCAGTTCGAGGGTGACGGAGCCCATGTCCGCACTGGCGTCAATGGGATACACGGTGGCGGTGTCGCCGTCGATGGTGATCTGGGCTTCTTCCCAGGTCATCTGGGCATCATGCTCTTCGGCCATGCCCTCTTCCATGTAGCCCATGTCGACACCCATCTGGACGTAGTCAGCCAGCGTGGCCTTGTCCGGAACCTCGTAGTGCGAGAAATCCTCGGAGAACAGGGCCAACAGGGCCTCGGGATTCGCGGCGAACGCGGCGTCCTTAAGGGCCTGGATCTGCCCGAGGATGAGTTCCTCGTCGGTCGGGCCCTTCGGCCCAGCGGCGCAACCGGCCAACAGGGCCAGGGCCAATACGCTAGTCAGACTCAGTAACGCGGTTGATTTCCTCACCTTTCCATCCTTTCGTTGTTTGGAGAAGTCTCTCCCTCTGATTTCCACCAGACCACTCAACATACCGATCTCATGACACAGCCTTGCGTTGGATCGATGTGGTCAATGGACCGCCCATCGAGTCGGAAGGTTTCACGAGAACGGAACACACGGTTCAGCCGGCCGCACCCAGCCACGGCACAACGCGTATTAAAATAGGGGATGCAGAGACCGGTTGTCAACTTCGATGTCCCTCGGATCCAACGGCAGGCAACCTCCGTGCTGCGGCTCACGCGTTGTCGGAACATGCTGGAGGTGCGCGCCATTTCGGACTCTTGACCTGAGCGAATTGGGTCTGTATTCAGGCGTCCCCCTTGCGGGAACGGCAACTTCGTCGGGGGCGGAGATAGCAACCAGAGGGCCCAGGACGGATCGGACGGATCCGACGGATCGGTCCGATCCGTCCGCCCGTTTCCTGGCGGGCGAAGAGGCGGCGTTGATTTCGGTCTCTCGGGGGGCTATGGTGGAAGCGACTCACACCGGGGCCATGGCATGGGAGGCGAACATGGAGCACATCACGACGAGCCGACGGCGTTTTCTGGCTACGGCTGCGGCGGCCGGCGTATTCACGATTGTCCCGAGGCATGTCCTGGGCGGGACAGGCGAGACGCCGCCCAGCGCGAAGATGAATATCGCCGGCATAGGCGTAGGCGGCATGGGCGCGCACAACCTGCAGCAATGCGCCGCAGAGAATATTGTGGCGCTGTGCGACGTGGATCGCAGCTATGCCGCCAAGACCTTCGCGCAGTACCCCAATGCCAAGGTGTACGCGGACTATCGTCGGATGTTCGACGAACAGAAGGACATCGAGGGCGTCGTCATCGCCACGCCGGATCATACGCACGCGGTGATCGCCATGGCGGCGATGCGTCGCGGCCTGCACGTGTATTGTCAGAAGCCGTTGACGCACGATGTCTACGAATCGCGCACGCTTGCTCACGCCGCGCGCGAGACGGGCGTCACGACGCAGATGGGTATCCAAGGCCACTCGGGCGAGGGCCTTCGGCTCATCTGCGAGTGGATTTCGGACGGCGCCATCGGCGCTGTGCAATCCGTCGACGCCTGGTGCAGTCTCTCGTACTACCCGCCGGGCCACGCGGGCTGGAGCTCGAAGTGGAGCGATCGCCCCACCGATACGCCGGCCGTTCCGGAGGGCTTGGACTGGGATCTCTGGCTTGGCCCGGCGCCCTATCGCCCCTATCATCCCGCCTATCACCCGGCGGTGTGGCGGTGCTGGTGGGATTTTGGCTGCGGCATGATGGGTGATCGCGGTGTTCACACCTTGGACTGCGTCTACACCGCGCTCCAACTCGGGCCGCCGGAGACCATCGAGGCCTCCGTCATGGGCGGGAACGCGGAAACGCATCCGCTGGCCGCCATCGTGACGTTTCGGTTTCCGGCCCGGGATGCCCTGGCCCCGCGGGTCGTGACGTGGTACGAAGGCCTCGAGCCGCCGCGGCCGATCGACATGGAAGAGGGCCGTCAGTTGCCGGCGGAGGGCGGCGTTCTGTTCCGGGGCGAGAAAGGGACCATCGTGTGCGGCGTCTACGGCGATAGTCCGCGTTTGGTGCCGGAATCCGCCATGCAGGCCTATGAGCAACCGGAGAAGACGCTGCCGCGCGTTGTCGGCACCCACGAAGAGGACTGGATCCGCGCGTGCAAAGAGAAACGGCCCGCCGGGGCCTGTTTCGACTATGCCGGGCCGCTCACCGAGCTTGCCTTGCTTGGGAACGTCGCCCGCCGGTTCCCGGGCCACGTGTTGCGCTGGGACGCGCCGAACCTGTGCGTGACCAACCTGCCCGAGGCCAACGAATGGGTGAAACGCCCCTACCGCGACGGCTGGTCGCTGTGAGGGCCACGGCCTTGACGCGTGGGCCGACAAGCGGTTATACTCTGGGTATGAAGACAGCCGTCTCGATAGCCGATGACGTGTTCGAAGAGGCCGACCGTTTGGCGAAACGCATGAAGAAGTCCCGCAGCCAACTGTACAGCCAGGCCCTCAGCGAGTACGTAGCACGGCATGCTTCCGAACAGGTGACTGAAGCAATGGATCGGGTGTGTAGCGAGATGGGCGCCGAGGCCGATCCCTTCACGGCGGCTGCTGCACGGCGCGTCCTGGAGCGTAGCGAGTGGTAGTCTCCCAAGGAGACATCTGCTGGGCCGACCTTCCGGAGCCGATCGACACCGGGCCGGGCTTCCGAAGACCGGTCATCGTGGTGCAGGGGAATGCACTAAACCGCAGCCGGATAGAGACGGTGGTTTGTGTTCCACTCACCAGCAACGTGAAGTGGGCCCGTGCGCCGGGCAACGTGCTGCTTAGCCCACGTGCAACCGGCCTGCCGAAAGAATCTGTTGCCAACGTTTCCCAGGTGGTCGCTTTGGACAAAGGGTTGCTTACAGAGCGGACAGGTAAGCTCTCGCGGGCAAAGCTTGAGTTGGTGATCTCCGGAATCGATCTTGTGCTCGGCCGGTAGCTGCACGACATTCGGCAACAACGCCCCTCGACGGAGTATTGTTCTGACACCATGAGCGAACGTGAACCACACTATGCGGAGGTGCCGGCGAGCGAATTGCCGGCCTTGCCGCGGAATCCCGTCCACGTCGTTCTCGACAATTTTCGGAGCGCCTACAATGTCGGTTCGGCATTCCGAACCTGCGATGCCGCGGCCGTCGAGCACATTCTTCTCTGCGGCATGTCGGCCCATCCGCCACACAAGAAGATCGAGAAGACGGCCCTGGGCGCCTTCGACTACGTGCCGTGGACCTACCATGAGCGGACGACATCGGCCATCGAGTGCCTCAAGGCGGATGGGATCCCGGTGGTGGCCATCGAGACAGCCGACGACGCTATCCCCCACGTCGAGTTCGTGTGGCCCCAGCCGGTCGCCGTCGTGTTCGGCAACGAAGTCACCGGCATCAGCGCGCACGCACTCAAAGCCTGCGATGCCGTCGTCGCCATCCCCATGCACGGCTACAAGAACAGCATCAACGTCGCCACCGCCGTCGGTATCGTGCTCTACCACATCCTGGACCGCTGGAAACGGCTGTAGCGGCTTCCATCGTGCATTACTCCGGCAACTCGATATTGGCGTAGCCATCCTCGATGGTGAAGGTCGTCGTGCCCCGGAAGCTCCATCGGTCTTTCTCGTGGTCGTGGCCATATGTTTCCGCGCGATAGTCGCCATCCGGGACGCCGCAGATGAAGAATCTACCTATGGCGGAGGAAACCATGTGTTTCTCGTAGAGGCCGCCAGTGGTGTGCGCCGATGAGAAATCACCGTAGACCGCCGACAGGTTGCGCATTCCTTCCGCGGGCGTCCAGCCATCAAGGCAGCCATCCTGAGTGGACGCAGCCGAATCGACTTCCGGTACCAAGATCACTAAGACGAGGTCCTCGTTCTCACGGGGTGGAGCTCTGCCCTCGATGCGGCCTGCGACGCCGATCTCGAACTCGACGTTGGTTTCCCCTCCCGACGCAACCACGGCCTGCGCACGGCGTTCGACGTGCCATCCTCTGGCCTTCTGTTCTGGAAACCAGATCTCTTCGCTCAAGGTCACGTCGTAGGTGTCCGGCATCACGCGAAGGCGATGCACACGACCGTTCTCTAGCTCCTCGATTTCCTGAAGGCCCAGGACTGAGCCGTAAGGGATGCCGCGCGTGGAGGCGGTACCGGCCGATGTTGAGGGTTCGATGAGAACGCCCCTGCCCCCCAACATCTCCTTCGTGATTCCGCCCGAAATGCGTACGTGCACGGATAGTGTGCCCGGTTCGTTGAGGAGTATCGTGACCGTCGTGACCGCGTCCGGATTCACGCGGATGCCCGTCTCGAAATGGACGCCGTAGTCCTTGGTGGCCACGACGAGCGTTGCGTCGCCGACGGGCACGCTTGGCAACGAGAAATGGCCATTCTCGTCCACGTTATCCGTCTCACCCGTGGCGATCGCGCGGTTCCGCTCCCAGGTGTCGTCCAGGAGTGTTCCGTCGTCGCCGAGAACGCTTGCCAGCATCACTCGGGCCTTCGTCACCGGCTTGTGCGATTCCCTGCTCTTCACATATCCCTCGATGGCGCCGCGCGTGTCGGTGAGGCGCTGCAGGGTGACAGTAACGAAACTGCCGAGAGAGAAGTCGCGCAAGACAGCCTGTTCGTAGCCTTTGCACACGCAGAACAATCTCAACTGCCCTTCGGGACGATCATCCCTGATGATGGTCTCGATCTTGAATCGCCCATCTGCGCCGGTTGGCCTCGTGCAGACGCCAAAGCGTTCCGTTTCGCCCTCCGGCCCTATCCATGCCTCGGCGCCCTCGATAGGCATTCCGGCCTCATCGAGCACGATTCCTTCGAGTCGGGCGTCGGCCTGCGCCGGGACCACGATCTCTACGCCCTCCAGGTGCTCCTCCGGCTCGACTAGGACCGTGACCGTAGGAATCGCTTGATTCTCGAAGCCGAGTTGATGGACGTTCCACGACGAGAGCGCTTGGCCATGGGAAAGGTCGGCCTGCATGGTCGGAGGTTCGCCAACGTATCTAGGCACGCCTTGTAGCCTGTATTCACCGCCATCCAGGTTGACGAATGTGAATGTACCTTCCTTTCCGGTGTCCGGCGCGACGGATCGGTATCGGGATCCCTCGGCAAGCACCGCAACACCGGCCACCGGCTCGCCGTCCAGGTTCACTACGCGGCCGGAGATGGCGGCCAACCGATGTAGCACGAACTTGAGACCATCGATGCCCTCCAAGGGAATCCGGATTCCGCCGAACTCGGCCTCCCGGTGGCCTGTCGCGCTGATGCGAAACAATGCCATCGAACCGGCACATTCAGAAACATCCAATGAGAAACGTCCGTCTTCGTCAGCGGATATCTCGCGTATTGACCCTTCGACAGGTCTTCGGGCGACGGCGCCGACAAGAGTGTCGAGCCACGTGTCTTCACGAAACGAGATGCGTGCCTCCGGCACCGGTTCTCCGTCAACATTGACGACTCGGCCTGAGACGAAGACACCGCCCGTTGCCGCGGCAGGATTGCCATCGGACGCGAGGGACACATATTCGGATGGCCTGCCGAAGCCGTGGTCCGTCGGATCGGCTCTACGCCGGGCCACCGTGCCGCTGGTCTCGGAACGGCGAATGGCGGGCGTCGGCCGCTCCTGATCCGGCCAGAGCAGCAAGAAACCTGCGAGAGCGAGTAGTGCGGCCGCCAGCAGCCCGACAAGCCGCCAGTCTCCCCCACCGCGCGCTTTGTGTCCTGGGTCCAGCATGGCCCTTCCTCCCGGACCCCGCATCTCAAGCGGGCAACATCCCGTCATGAAGGCAATGTCCTAGGGAGCCTATGTGGGAAAAATATCACACTCTACGACAAAAGGCAATGATCCCCCTAGGCAATCTCGGGCATAGGAATCCGCCTCCGCCGATCCGGATGACATCTCGCCGTAAGATCGGCATAATCGCGTGCAAGTGGAAAGGGAGTCTGTACGCATGGACGAGCGAATCGCACAGCATTGCGCCGAGTTAAACCGCTGCAATCAGCGCGGCGGCCGGATGCTTTCGGTATTGGATCTCTTGGATGCCGGGACGCTGGATCTCGATCTCGCGGCGTTTCTCATGGCGCGGATCGCGCGCGGCGCGTCGTTCATGGTCGGCGCCCGTCCAGGCGGCGCCGGCAAGACGACGGTGATGTGCGCACTCCTAAACCTGGTGCCGGCGGACGTGCCTCTTGCGGCAGCCACGGCCCAGGCTGTGCGTTCGGCATCCGAGGACTCAGTCCGGCGCTGCTACATCTGCCACGAAATCGGCTCGGGGCCCTATTTCGCCTATCTCTGGGGCCACGACTTGCGCGCGTACGCCGCCCTCGGACGCCAAGGCCACATCCTGGCCACGAACCTCCACGCCGATGACCGCGACGAGACTTTCGGCCAAGTCTGTGAGGATAACGGCGTGCCCGAGGAGGATTTCAGCGCCTTCGACCTCTTGGTCTACTTGCGCGTTGGCGGCGGCTGGTCGAATCGACGGCACTGGATTGAGACAGTGTCCGTCTCCGATGGCGTTCAGCGGCATGTCGAAGTGTTCAACACGCAATCCGGATTGCATCCCGAACGCGCACCGGGCTCGCACGACGCCGCATGGACGGCCGCGTGTCGCGCGTTCATCGAAGAGTTGTGCCGAAGCGACGTTCGCGCCATCGAAGATGTCCGCCCACGCGTCGTGGAATTCCTGAAGAACAGTCCGAGCTACAAATCCACCTGAGCGCGGCGCAGATTGATTCTGCGCAACGAATGGGCACCCATATCCCCCTTTGGTTCCCCCCGCAAGCGGTGGGAAAGCAGGACAGTGCAATCCGGTACCCCGTCGTTCGTCACGACCTGTCTCCGGATCAGCGCACGATGATCGTGCGCCAACTACCACGCCAAGAGCAGCGTGCGCTTACCGTCCGAGGATCTCGCATTCGGGCAGGGCCTTTTCGAGTGCGGCCACGGGATCTTCGGTGAGGTTGAGTCCGGCGAGGTTGAGTTGGCGCAGGCCACGGAGTTTCATGAGGCAGCCAAGGCCGTTGTCGGTGACCTGTGTGCCGCCCAGACTCAGTTCGGTCAATCCGGTCAAAGGAACAAGGTGTTCAAGCGCATCGTCGTCGACGTCGGTTTGCCAGAGGTCTAAGCGCTTCAAGCTCTTCAGGCCGGCCAGATGCTTGAGGCCCTTGCCGGAGATGTCCATGCCACCGCCAAGATAGAGTCCCTCGAGGCTGGTTAGTCCGGCGAGATGCTCAAGTCCTTTGTCCGTCACCTGGCATCCGTAGAGGATGAGCTCACGCAAGGCGGTGAGTCCCTCAATGTGCTGGAGTCCGTCATCGGTCACTTCGGTGCTGTGGAGATCCAGGATCTTGAGGCTCGATAGGCCCTCGACGTGCGCCAGGGCGATGTCGGTCACTGTCGTATCGCCGAGATAGAGGGCCTCGAGTCCCGTCAGATGGGCGATTTGTGCCAGGGAATTGCCAGTTGCGGGCATGGATTCCATCGAGATCTCGGCAAGGGCGGCGGGCGCCAGCGCCTTAAGCGGAGTGAGATCCTGCATGCCGTCCTCAGACAGATCCAGGCGCAACTCCTTGCCGGGCGGCACGCGCAACGCGCCGCAGGTTTCGCCGAGAGGCTTCCATTCGTCGAGAGTGCCGGCATCGCGGATGGACAGGAAGCCCATAGAACGATCCGTGGGAAAGACGACTTCGCGCTCACCCCAAGCGCCTTGCGTTTGGCTTTCCTCCGTGGATTCGCCCCCCTCCTCCTGCGTGGGCGCATTCGCAACTTCCTCCGACGCCTCGGATAGACTTTCCTCCTGGACAGGTTCCGGCGCACGTGTTGCCGCGGGCGCTTGCGGTACTGGGTTGACCGGCACAATCGGCTCCTCGACCTTCGGGGCTGGCTCGGGCTCGACGTCCGCTTCCTGCACGGCCGCCGGTTCTGGGGCAACGACAGGGGCTTCCTCCGGCACCTGAGCCGGCTGCGACGCGGCCTGGACCGGTTGCACAGCCGCCCCCTCAACGTTCGAGGTGTCGGATGCGCCCGTGAGTGCGTGCCACGTCGCGAACACGATGAGCGCGGCCACCGCGACGCCGACCCCAACCTTGGCCCACGGAACACGGCTTGCGGGCGTCGAGGATACACTCGAAGTCGATACGGCCTTCTGGACGAGGGCGCTGTATTCCTCGCGGGTAACGGCTACACCGGGCGACTCTGGTGCCGCGGCTTCCTCCTCGATATAGAACGCATCCGGCGCGATGGCCTCGGCCTCCTCGACGGTTGGCTCCGGCTCCTGAACGGGCAAGGGCGCCTCGACAATCGACTCGACCTTCTCGGTCAGCACGGGCGCTTCAGGTTCGGCCCGTTCTTCCGGCACTTCAGGAATTGGTTCGGCCTCTTCGGCCAGGGCAGAGTTCAACGGTTCAGGCGCAGCGGCTTCCTCGGTTGTGGGCCCAACCAGCCGCTCCTCCTGTTCAGTTTTTGCCTTTTCCTCGAGCACCTCGATGATGGGCTGCTCGAGCTTGGCGGCTTTCCGAACGTGGCGTCCCTTCTTACCTCCCCCGCTTGGCCGCGCCGGTCTCGTGACGCTCGGCTCTGCGGTCTCCGCGGGCACGGGTGCTTTCGCGACGGCTTCTTCGGCATGAACTACCGAAACAACGGGGGCTTCGGGAACAGGTGCATGAGCCGGAGGTTCCTTGGTCTTCGCCGCGCGGCCCTTCCCCTGTCCTTTCTTTCGTTTGCCACCTCGCCGCGCAGGCGTGGAGACGGGTCGCTTGATAACGGGGGCCGTCTCCGGGGCGCTCTCCGTCGGCTCGGCCTTGACGATTGGTTCGGGCTCTTGGACATCCGGCGGCGCCTCGGGGACGACTTCGACCGGCTCGGCCTCGACGATTGGCTCGGGCTCTTGGGCCGCCGGCGGTGCCTCGGGGATAGCTTCGGCCGGCTCGGCCTCGACCATTGGCTCGGGCTCTTGGGCCGCCGGCGGTGCCTCGGGGATAGCTTCGGCCGGCTCGGCCTCGACGATTGGCTCGGGCTCTTGGGCCGCCGGCGGCGCCTCGGGGATAGCTTCGACCATTGGTTCGGGCTCTTCGGCATCCGGCGGCGCCTCGGGGATAGCTTCGACCATTGGTTCGGGCTCTTCGGCATCCGGCGGCGCCTCGGGGATAGCTTCGACCGGCTCGGCCTCGACGATTGGCTCGGGCTTCTCCTGTTCCCAAACCGCCTCCGTCAGGACATCATCGGCTTCGACCTCGGCGAGATCGAGGTCCGAAGGCGATATCCAAACGCCCAGTACTTGCTCTTCTTCCTCCTCCTCCGGGCGTGGCGGAGCCTCAACGCCTGGTGCGTTTTCCTGACGAGAGACCGCGTCTCGAGAGGCCAGGATGCTGGCCCTCAGTTCTTCCCCTCGTCGGTCGCTGCAAACTTGAGTCAACCGGTCGCAGAGCTCGAAGGCCTTCTCGGGCCGGCCGAGCTTGTCAAAGCAGAGCGCCCGGGAGTAGATGACGTTGGCGTTTTTCGGAAAGGCCAGGGATAGCTCGTAGAGAAGCTCGAGTGCCTCGGCGTACCGCTTGAGTTGGTACAACGCATTGGCCCGCTCGTACTTCGTGGTGGCCTCGACCTTGTCCATTCTTGCCCCCCCGGCGCAACGCGCGCCCCGGAGTTACTCGTTGCCGGCTTGGCATCGTTCAGCCGCGTTGATCGATGCCGAGCAGCATATCGGACCATCCCAGTCCGGTGCCGATGTCAACACGCCCTGTCGCAACCTCCCTCGCGAGAGGGCACCCGAAGATACTGGCAGTTCATCGCGTGTTTTTTCAAGAACATGGAACAATTGGGGACGGATAGGCGCAGTCCGCGAGCAGAGCAATCCATCGTCTGTGGCGCGGCGATCATACTAATCAAAATGCGCAATTAAAGAAAGATTCTCCCAATAGGAATACTTGACATTCAGTCCTATGGACCTTATGCTATACTTCATGTTTGAAGTCCAGCGAATCGCGGGCGGCGAGCCTAGTGTTCTGTCTCCGAAAAAGAGGCTGCAGATGTCCGCCGGAGTTGCTCAACTTGGGGATAAGCGCACACGCGCAGAAGCGTTATCAGATCCGTTGATAGCTTTGGTTTTGGGCGGGTTACGACGTGGTTGTCTCCGCTGGTGTTGCGCGGAGCGTCGTGGCGGTTGACTTGATTTCGAAAATGGTGTAGGTATGCGTTCATTGATTGGGCTTGCTGACAGTCGCCAGCGGGCTTAGAAACCGTGTCCATCGCGTTGAGGAGAACGGTAGCATGGGAACGAAGACGAAGCTGGTTCTGGCATCTTTGGTGAGCCTCATGATGGTGGTGGCATTTGCCATTGGCCTATTTCCGTCGTACACGACGCCGGCGGCGCGCGCCGCGGGCGCATCGGATGTGAGCATGGCGGATGTGTTGGGGGCCATCCTTGGACCGAAGGAGTTGACGGCCCCGACCATTGTCTCACCGCCGGCGAATATGGTGTACAAGGTGCCTGCCACGGCGACGGAACCGGTGTGGCTCAGGGTCGAGGCCGAGACTGCCGATCCGGCATCGACGCAGAACATGGGCATTACGATCGATGGCGAGTTCTCGATCCCAGGCCGTTGGACGGAAGATGGATACGGCTTTGGCGAGATCATCACCGAACCGCCCTATGCGCTGGACGTGGATCTGACGGAATTGCTCAATGCCGGAGCGTGGTCTCATCAGCCGACGCACTGGATCGGGGCTATCGCCAATGTGGCGGCGGTCCAGGACGCGGCATACGTGTACCACTGGGAGTTCGACGACGCGCTGAAGTCCCGGGTTGACATCGACGTCGTTGCGGCGAATCAGGTGCTGGTCGACGCGGACAACAATGGCATTCCGGACGACCTGATGGATGTGGTCATTGGCCTTGCTCCGGGCGAAGTGTGGACGGGCCGTAACTCGCAGGGCGCCCTGGTGATTGCGGCCAACTTGGACAAAGGCGGCGCGAAGGATCTTTACGGTCTTGACGGCGTGACGTTGGCGTTCGACAATGTTCGTATCGAGGCGCCCTCTCGGGAGATGCTTGGAACGGGCGAAGGCAATGCGGGCCTGATTCCGGATGGGGACGACGCGTTCATCATTGTTTGTCTTTCGCCGAGTTTGGATGAGTTGCTCCTCGACTGGATGCCGGACACTCCGGGCCTGGCCGCCGAGATCGAGGGCAAGCAGCCGACACCGCCACTTGAGGTTGCGGAGGACACGTTCGCGCAGTACGTAGAAGTAAGCATCATCTTCAATCGTGCCGATGACGGACGCGCCGACGACTATGATGAGATCGAGGAACTGCCGGCCGAGTTCCCGGTCAGTGTTACGATGAGCGGCCTCTTGTCACGCGACGGCAAGGTCGCCCGATTCCTCTCGTATCCCACGGTTGTGAGCCCGACCGCTCCCCATACGGTCACGACCTCGGCGGACCATGAGTGGGAAGACAAGAACCCCACGGACATCGTACTGGACGGTGCGATGACGTCTGACCTGACCTTTCTATCCCTGCTGGCGCCGTTCGGGTCGATCCTGAGTATCTACGACGTTATCCCGCGTATGGGACCGGTCGCGGGCGGGAACTCGGTGCAGATCGATCTCGATTTCCCGTGGGCCCAAGATGCCGCTACGCCTCAGGAAGCCGCAGCGATGATGAACGTCTACTTCGGCGATACGCTGGCGGCGTTCGATGGCGGCCAGTCCATGGTCATTGATGGCAAGTTTGTCCACGTGCTGGCGCCGGCAGGTGTGGCCAACGACACGGTCGATGTGAAAGTTGAGGACGCGCAGTACACCTATGACTCGGACGTCTTGCCGGATGCCTATACCTACGTGCCGGTACCGACCGTTGGCGCGGTGGTCCCGAGTATCGGGCCAGCGTCAGGGGGTACGACGATCACGATAACGGGGTCGGGCCTCACCCATGCATCGGCGGTGCATTTCCTCTATGGCGGCGTTGATAGGCTGTGCACGGGTTTGAACGTTTTGGGCGATACATCGCTGACGGTGTCTACTCCCGCGATGAATGCGGCGTCGGTGGATGTGGTGGTTGTGACACCCGGTGGCGAGGCGACGAAGCCGCAAGGCTTCACCTACACCTCGCAGCTCCTTGTCTCGGTCGATCCGGCGGGGGCCGGTACGACCGATCCGGCGGCGGGCGTTGCGCAGGGGTATCCCGTCGGCACCGTTGTGCCCGTGTTGGCGACGCCGGCGGACGGCTTCGCGCTGTATGGCTGGCAAGTGAATGGCGCGGGCGCCGGGATCTCGAATCCTCTCGAGGTTACGATGGGGACCACGGACACGCACGTGGTGGCTTGCTTCGTGGCGGAAACAGCAAACATGGCCGTCGCGTCCGTGATGCCGGATTCAGGGACGTGGGATGGCGGCACGCCCGTGAAGATCACGGGGACTTTCCCCGTATCGACCGCACTGACGTCGGTGGCTGCGGCAGAAGCGGCGTACACGGTGTACTTTGGCGGCGATCTAGTCATGGCGGCCTTCGATTCGACGGTGCCGGAGATTGTGACCGCCAACGCCATGTACGTCATCACGCCGCCGCACGGTGCCGGGCCCGTTCCCGTGCGCGTTGCGGATGCGCTTGATCCGACCCATTTCGCGCAGCTCGACCAGGCATTCACCTACGTCGCGATGTCCATACCGGAAATCGATTCGGTGACGCCAAACGTCGGCCCGACGGCCGGCGGTCTTGTCGTCAGAATCCGGGGATCGCGCCTGACGGCGGCGACGGGCGTGCTCTTCTCGACGGCGACGACGGACACGCCGGCCCCAAGCTTCGAGATTGTGAGCGATACGGAGATGCGGGTGGTTACCCCCGCGCACGAAGCCGGGACGGTTGATGTCCAAGTTGTGGGCCAGTATGGCACAGCGGTGCTGACGGATGGGTTCACGTTCACCGCGAATCTGGGCACGCTGTTCGTTACGGTCGAGCCGGCCGGCACGGCAACCACCGCTCCTGTTCCTGACACGGTGCATACCTATCCCGTGAACACGGAAGTGACGATAGTGGCCACGTACGACACGCTTGACTACGCCGTGGACTACTGGGAGATCGACGGAGAGCCCGCCGGCGCGAGTGATCAGGTGGTGGTCACGGTTGTCGAGGGTTCGACCAACGTGAAGGTCCATATGATGCCCTTGTACCACCTTGAGGAAGCCGTGCCGAATCAGGGTCCGGTCGAAGGCGGCAACGAGGTCGCGCTGCTCGGGTTCTTCCCCGTCGCGCAGACGATTACTTCGGTCGAGGCGGCGGCGGCGGCTTACCGCGTCTACTTCGGCCCGATGGATGGTGTACCGGCCGACTTCGATGCCAGCGTAGAGAACATCATTGCCGCCGACAAGGTGTACGTGATTGCTCCGCCTAGCGGACCGGGCGTCGTTGATATCTTCTTCGTGGATGCGCTTGAACCTTCGCAGTTCATGGCCCTGGAAGACGGCTACACGTATATTCCGGCTCCTCCCGTGATTGATGATATCGTTCCGGACAATGGGCCGCGGTTAGGTGGCACGGCGGTTCGGATCATCGGTCAGAGCCTGCTCACGACCCACGCGGTCTACTTTGGCGACGAGGATCCGAGTCGCCTTGCCGTGGGCCTTGTAGCCATCAGCGATACGGAAGTGCTCTGCTACACACCGCCGAGTCCGACCTACGCCAAGGCAGGTCCCGTGGAGCCGGTGGCGGTAACGCTCTACACGACGGGCGGTGCGGCGGTGAGCGGTTACAACTACACCGATGAGCCGTACTTCACGTTGACGATTCAGAAGTCGCCGGAGGAGGGCGGTATCATACGGCCGGGCCAGGAGAGCCGTTTCTCTCAGGGCACCACGGTGATCATCAAGGCCACGGCCAACACGGGTTTCATCTTCGACCACTGGGAAGGCGATGTGGCCGATCCGAATGCCTCGGCTACCACGGTTGTGATGGACGCGGACAAGACCATCACGGCGGTATTCTTGCGTCAGTACACGCTGAGCATCGAAGTGCTGCCGCCGGAGGGCGGTTACTGTTCGCCCAGTCCGGGCACCTATGTGCGTACGGAAGGCGATATGGTTTCCCTTCAGTTCTATGCGTACGAGGGCTGGGTGTTCGACCATGCCGAACTCAATGGGATGAACATTGGTATCCCGGAAGACGTCCCCGTATTCCCCATAGAGGAAGACATGGCGATCACGCTGGTGTTCTCCGAATTCCACGTGGATCAACTCGTTCCGCCCGCCGGTCCTCTTGAGGGCGGCACCGCCATAGACATCATGGGTGTCTTCCCGGTGGCAGAGGCGTTCAGTTCGATCGAGGCGATCTACGCCAGTTACGCCGTGTACTTCTCGAGTCCGGCGCGTACGGCAAAGCTTCCGTTCAATGTGGGCGCGCCCAAGATCGAGGCGGACGAGGTCTTCACGCCCACCACGATCAAGGTTGTGGCGCCGGCGTGGTCGACTACGGACACGGTCAATCTGACCATCGCGGATCTGGTCCAGCCGAGCCGTTCGATCACCGTGCCTGGGGCTTACACCTACGCGGGCACGCCCACTATCGACGGTATTACGCCGAACATGGGCCCGACTATCGGCGGTACGGCGGTGTTCATCACCGGTCAGCAGTTAGCCACGGCGTACGCGGTGTACTTCGGTGATAATCTGGCCGAGATTCGCGGCGTGGAACCGCTGGCCACGGGCCAGGACTTGCTCAAGTTGACCTCGCCGCCGTCTCCGAGCGTTGGCGAGGTGACGGTACGCGTCCTTGCGGGCGGTGGCGAAGTGATGACGTTGTTCACGTACACGAAGACCTTCTTCACGCTGACGGTACAGGCCTCGCCGGAGGAAGGCGGACGCGTACGGCCGCAAGGCACCTACAACTACGCCCAGGGTGATGTGGTCTGGGTCAATGCCATCGCCAACGAAGGCTATCTGTTCGATCGTTGGGAAGGCGGAGTCAACAGTCCGAGTCAGGCCGGTACGTCGGTTACCATGGACGGGGACAAGACGATCACGGCCTTCTTCATGGAAGGAGTGCGGTTGACTATGGCGGCGGAGCCTCCGGAGGGCGGCACGGTTTCACCGTCGGTGGGTGCGCACTGGTACCGCAATACCGATACCGTCACCCTCTCGGCTACGGCCAACACGGGCTGGTTCTTCGATCACTGGGAGATCAACGGCGCCGCCGCCGGCACCGACGCCACCCTCCTCAACGTCCCGATGAACGAGGAGAAGGATGCCGTAGCGTACTTTGTCCACTTCGAGCTGTTCGACGTGATTCCGGAGCGCGGTCCGATGACGGGTGGCACCTTGCTCGACGTTCTGGGCGCGATTCCAGTGGCCCAGGCGCTCAATACCATTGAGGAGGTGTACGCGTCGTATGCGCTGTATTTCTACTCGAGCTACGGTCAGCGCGAGCTTGGATTCTCCACGGTTCCTCCCATCGTGACCGGCGAGCACATTTACGCCTCTTCCCCGGGCTGGGATCAGGCCGAGACCGTGAATCTGCGTGTCGTGGACAAGGTGAATCCCGGTCGGGTGGCCACGCTCTTGAATGCGTACACGTATCTGGGCATGCCCGAGGCCGACGCGATCACGCCGCCGGTCGGCCCGATGCTGGGCGGGACCTTTGTCACCATCACAGGGCGGCACTTGGCGTCGGCCTATGCCGTCTACTTCGGCGAGGCGAAGGCAGCGATGCCTGCCATTGACCTCGATGTCGTGAGCGACACCACGCTGACGTGCGTCACTCCGCAGTCGGATGTGGAGGGTTCCGTACCGGTTACCGTGTGTACCGAAGGCGGCACCGATAGCCTGACGTTCACGTACGTGAAAGAGCACTACGACCTGACGATCGAGGCCACTCCGGGCGGGCAGACGTTGCCGCCCGTGGGCACGTACTACTATGCGCCCGACACGATCGTGGGTCTCTGGGCCTTGCCCGATGATGGTTTCGCCTTTGATCGTTGGGAAGGCGACGTGGCTGCACCGAACAGCGCGGCGACGCCGATCACGATGGACGGCGACAAGACGGTGAAGGCGATCTTCGGTGTGGCCCGGAAGCTGACGATCGCCGTTTCGCCGGCGGATAGCGGTACGGTCGCCGCCGATCCGGCGTTGGACCAGTACGCCGAGGGCAAGGAAGTGGGATTGTCGGCGACGCCGAAGACCGGCTGGCGTTTCGACCACTGGGAAGGCAACGTTGCCGATGTGAATGCGGCGGTCACGACGATCGTCATGGATTCCGATGAATCGGTGACGGCGCACTTCATCAAGACCTACACGCTTGAGGTCGCGGTTGTTGGCGAGGGCGGGGTGAACGTGATGGCCGGCGTGTACGATATCGGCACGGTGGTGGATCTCGTAGCCACGCCAGCCGCGGGTTGGCTGTTCGCCCGGTGGGACGGCGCGGTTGCGGATCCGACGAGCGCGGCTACGACCGTCACGATGAGCGCGAATCGGGTGGTCACCGCGAACTTTGCGAAGGGTTACACGCTTACGATGAGCGTGCAGCCCGAGGGCGCAGGGTCGGTGGCGGCCAATCCGGACGCAGCAGGCGGCCTGTACCGTGAGGGCATTAACGTAGCGGTGAGCGCTACTCCCCATGACGGTTGGGCGCTCGATCACTGGTTGGTCAACGACGTGCGTCTCGATCCGGCGCCCAGTATTGCCCTCGTCATGAATGAGGACAAGAATGTGGTGGCGGTGTTCGTGTCAAGCGGCGTGTATGCCATTACGCCGGTTTCCGGGTGGCTGTTCGGTGGTGTGGTGGCTCAGATCACCGGCGCAGGGTTTTCGGCGGACTCCGTGGTGAAGTTCAACACGGTTGAAGCGGAAGTGGTGAGCGCGACCGAGACGGAGTTGCTGGTGCTGGTTCCTGCGTGGCGCTATGCCGCTAATGAGGCCGAGGTTTCCTACACCGTGACCGTGACGGTGGACGACCAGGAGGTTGGGCCGTTCACATACTACCGGAACCTGTTCGACGGTAACGTGATGGCCACGGCGTTCATCTACGTGCCCGAGGCCGACGTCGATTCGACAATCACGGTGGACGTTGCTCTGGGCGGCGTGGAGGCAGCGTTGTTGACGCTTCCCGTTGCCGGTAAGAGCACGACGGACGTGTACGGCCTCGTTCGCGCCAGCCAGACGCCCGAGGCCCTCGATAGCGACGCCATCACGTCTGTCCTTGGCGCAGAGACGCCCATCAGCGGCATCTGGGATCTTGCCGTGCATCTCTATGAAGCGGTGGACGGACTGGTCACGACGGGCCTGGCGGTGAACGACATGGTTTACGCGGAGATCGATGACTGGACCTATGCGTCCAGCGATCCGAATCCGGGCCGCATTGAGTTCCCGGTGGGCACGGCAACGCTGGGCCCGGACGATCTCCGTGGCGGTTTGGCGCTGTGGGCGAACAGGTACACCTTCGACTACGGCACAAACACCATGGGCACGCTGCCGGTTCCGGTGGTTCTGTATCAATCGACCCTGCTGGCCAACGAGGTGACGCCTGAGGTCGCCGCGCACACGGGCGCGGACGCAGTCCTCACACGGATCAAGGCGCGGCTGTACAATGTGGGCGCCTACAGCCTGCGGCGCAACACCCAGTTGCCGGACAGCCTGATAGACGCCATCGGCGCTGGGATCAAGCTGGATCCGGGCCTACATCCGGAAGGAACCGCCTCCGGGCCGCTGGCCGGCGGCACTCAGGTGCGTCTGCGTTCCGACATCGGCGGTATGGGCTACTCGATAGATCGCGTGGTGTTCGGCTCCGCCGAGAAGGCGTTCTCAGGAGCGAACGCCACCATCGTCGAGCCGCGCACAAGCCAGTTTATGATCGACGTGACGTCGCCCGAAGCAGCCAAGGCGGGCTGGGTGGACATTGCCGTGTATCCGAAGACGGTAGGTGGCGCCGCGGTCGAGCCGTGGGTCATCAAGAATGCCTTCGAGTACAAGGCTGCGAAGCCCGAGTGCAACATAGACGTTGGTCTTCTGGCGACGTTGGGCGGTCTCCTGGTGGCGTTGCTTGGCCTCGCGGCCGGTGGTGGCAACGGCGGTGGCGGCGGCCCCTGCTTCATCGCCACGGCGGCGTATGGTACGCCGCTGGCTGCGGAGGTTGACACGTTGCGGGCCTTGCGTGACACGTACCTCCTGGACAATGCGGTTGGCGCGGCGTTCGTGGATGTGTACTACCACGTGAGCCCGACGCTGGCCGCGGTCGTGGCCAAGAGCCCGGTGGCGGCGGCGGTCGTGCGGTTGGCGTTGGTTCCGGTGATCGTCGGCGCGAAGTTGGTCATGGCTATGCCGGGTGTCAGTCTGATGCTGGCACTGTGTAGCCTGGGCCTGCTGGTGAAGCGCCGGATCCGCCACAAGGCATAGAATCCATTAATCCAAGACCTCCGGCGAGGGGCGTAGCCGTTCGCCGGAGGTCGTTTGTTTTTGGGGAGCCCTATCGCTCTGGGCTGCGCGATGCGCCGGTCACGTCTCCTGCTGGACCTTGGCTACGATGTGGTCGTATACCTTCCGGTAGTCGCTCACGATCATGTCGAACGGGAGATCGGCATGGATACCCCGCCAACGGGCGTACTCCGCATGGCGTTCGCCGGACGCCGTCGTGGAATGCAGCAAGGCATCTTCCTCGCCCGTGAATTCGACGAGACGCAGTCCCCTGCGCTCAACAACATCCGGCGAAAGCGCCGGGCAGGCCAAGACCCATCGCCCATCCAGATGGAATGCTGTAACGGCATGGGATTCGAGCACGTTCGAGCCGAGTGCGCAAACCAGGCGCTGCGGCATCGTGTAGTCTCGTAGATCGGCCACAACCAGCGCCGACGGGATTCCGGCGGCTCGGCCGAGCGTCGCCAACAGCATGGCTTTCTGCACGCAGAATCCCTTCTTAATCTTCAGAATGTGAGACGCGACGTACTCATATCGGTTGACTTTGGCGAAGAACTCGTACGGCACCTGGTCACGAACGAAGTTGAACGCCCTGACGGCGCGTTCCTTGGGCTTGAGTCCGGCCAGGTCGAGGCGATCAACGCACGACACAACGACCTCGTGCCGGAAATCCATGAATTCCGTCGGTTCCAGACAGCGATTCGGATCCAATTCCCAATCCACGTAGTCCACTCCTTGTACTGATTGCCCTTGCGGCAGAGAGCCCCGATTCTATAGGGATCGGGCCGGGCTGGACAACACGCAGCCGTTTTCCCGAATGCTGTTGACTGCCCATCGCATCGGCGCTAGAATCTTCCCGGGTTGGTTCAAGCACGGAGGTGGAAAACCTGAAACGGCAGCCATTGGGGGGAGGCCCAACGCCATGAACGCACTCGACCGCTACTTCGGAATCCAGGAATCCGGCTCGACGTTGCAGCGTGAGGTCGTCGGCGGCATCACGACGTTCGTCACGATGAGTTACATTGTCTTCGTTCAACCGACGGTGCTCAGCATCGCCGGTATGGACTTCGGATCGGTTCTGTTGGCCACCTGTCTGTCGGCGGCCGCGGCCTGCTTCTTGATGGGCATCCTCGCCCGCTATCCCTTTGCGCTCGCGCCCGGCATGGGCGAGAATTTTCTGTTTGTCTTTACGGTGTGCCTCACGATGGGTTTTTCCTGGCAGGCCGGGCTGGCGATTGTTTTTCTTTCGGGCGTGGTGTTCCTTCTTCTTTCGCTCTTCCGCACCCGCGAGCGGATCATGGAGGTCTTCCCGGAATGCCTCAAGAACGCCATTGGTCCGGCCATCGGCCTGTTCATTGCCTTCATTGGCCTGCAATGGAGCGGCATCATCAGGTCTAATCCGGCCACCATGGTATCCCTGGGCGGATTCCACACCGGTCCGGCGCTCATCACGACGGCCGGGGTCTTCGTCATCGCGGCGCTCATGGCATGGCGGGTTCGCGGCGGCATTCTCATCGGAATTCTCCTCACCGCCGGCCTTGGGTGGGCTTTCAAGATCATTCCCCTCCGAGAGACGCCCGTCGATCTGAATTTCTCGACCTTCTTCCGCCTCGATTTCGGCGAACTCATCGCGAAATGGCAGGACGCGCTGGTGGCTATCGCGCTGTTCTTCTTCCTCGACCTCTTTGATACCGTTGGCACTCTTGTCGGCGTCGGCAAGCAAGCCGGATTCATCAAGGATGATGAGAAACTTCCCCGGGCCGCCAAGGCGTTCCAGTCGGATGCGGCCGCCACCTGTATCGGGGCCCTCTTCGGCACGTCGACCGTGACCAGCTTCATCGAGAGCGCCACGGGCGTGGCGGCAGGCGCGCGCACCGGTTTCGCTTCGCTGGTGACAGGCGCATGTTTTATTCTCGCCATCGCTTTCGCGCCGATTATCGCCTTTGTCGGCCAGGATATCGGCCCGGCGTTCTACGGCGTCGATCCCACGTCGCCTCACGTTGCCATGTACCCGGCGGTGGCGCCCGCGCTTATCGTCGTGGGATTCATGATGATGGCACCGATGCGGAAGGTCAAATGGGACGACGTTACCGAGAGCCTGCCCGCGTTCCTGACGGTAGCGATGATGGTGTTCGGTTACGGCATCACCGAAGGAATCGCTGTCGGCTGTATTTCGTATGCCGTCATCAAGCTCGTGGCCGGTCGAGGTAAGGAAGTCCATGCCATCATGTACATCATTGCCTTGGCCCTCGTCGCTCGCTACGCGTTCCTGATGTAGTGCCTGGACTCGACCATCACAGCAGAAAGGGAATCTCGTGACACACGCGCGATCCGTCCTCTTGGCTTCAGTGGTCTCTGCCATCGCTTGCGCCGCCCCTGCCGCGCCCCAAGTGCGATGTTGGATCTCGTCGCAGGACATGACGCTCACCTTGACCGAAGGCGAGAGCATTACGTTCGAGACCCAGGCGCCCTCGGATGTCGATCCTATCCAGATCGATCCCGAAAAGACCTATCAAACCATCCTCGGCATGGGCTCATCCCTAGATCACGCCACGTGCCATAACCTCCACCGGCTTGCCCCGGAAAAGCGCACCGAGGTCATGGCGCGCATCGTGTCGCCCGCCGAGGGTATCGGCATGAACCTGATGCGCGTGTGCATCGGCACTTCCGATTTCGCCCCTCTCCCCTACTACTCGTACGATGATCTGCCGCCGGGCGAGGCGGATCCGGAACTCGCGCAATTCGTCGTCGAGAAGGATCGCGAGTACGTTCTGCCAACGCTGAAGCTGGCCATGGCGAAGAATCCTGGCCTCGTGTTCTTCGCTTCGCCCTGGAGTCCGCCTGCGTGGATGAAGAAAGGCGAGAACCTCTGCGGCGGGGCCATGGACGCGGAGCACTTCGCCGACTACGCGCGGTACCTCGTGCGATTCATCAGGGCCTACGAGGCCGAAGGTATCGCGATCCACGCCATTACACCCCAGAACGAGCCGGGCATGGTCTCCAAGGACTATCCGACGTGCCTCTGGAGCGGGACGCAACAGCGCGACTTCATCCGCGATGCCCTCGGGCCGGAATTCGCGCGCCAGAACATCGCCACGCGGATCTGGTGCTTCGACCACAACTTCAACAACCTACCGTTTCCTCGCGCGGTGCTGTCAGATGCCAACGCCGCCCTGTTCGTCGAAGGCACGGCGTTCCATCACTACGAGGGCAAGGTCGAGGCCATGTCCGAGCTGCACACCGAGTTTCCGGACAAGCGCGTCCACTTCACCGAAGGATCCACCTTCGGCGTCTCCGGCGCGCGCACCATCATCGAAATCTTCCGGAACTGGGCCGAGAGCTACACCGCGTGGGTCACGATGCTCGATCAAGACCAGCAACCCAACAGCGGCCCCCATCACGCCAGCCCGACGTGCATCGTACTGAATACCGACGACCTGAGCGTCGAGTACCGGTTCGACTACTACATGTATGGCCAGTTCATGAAGTTCGTGCAGCGCGGCGCCGTCCGAATCGACTCCAGCGCGGGTGACCGTTCGTTCAGCAATGTCGCCTTCAAGAATCCGGACGGTTCGATCGTACTCGTCGTGGCCAATCGGATGGCCGAACGGCCTTTCCGTATCCTGTGCGGCGGTCTATCCGCCTTCGCGACGGTTCCCGCCAAGTCCGTCGCCACCTACGTGTGGCAACCCTAGGCGCTACTCCGTCACCACGCGTATCTCGTCCGGCGCGTCAATGCGCGTCTCGATGCGACCATCTTGCGCCGCGCAGTGTTCGACGCTGAGGATGCCGTGAGGCGTTGGGAATCGGCCTCGGGCAAATTCGAGGCCGGCAAGGTTGGGCTTCACGCGCACGACGCCTCCGCCGGGCTCGACGGGCCGTACGCCGAGTACGTGTTGCGATAGCCACGCCGTCGGCCCGCCGGCCCAGCCGTGACAGAGGCTATGGCGAAGGCCCTTGTAGCAGTGGTCGCCGAAATCGCCGTGGATATCCTTCATGCCTTCAGGCACGAGGTCGTCAATCCCCGCCGCGCCCGGCAGCCAGTCGAGATTGAAATCCTCCCAGAACGTCGTCGCGCCCCTATCGAGCATGGCGCCCCAATAGCTGCGGATCAGGTCGAGCGCGCCGGCGTAGTCGCCGGCCAAGGCGCGCGCCTGGAGCACGTAGTAGCCGTAGAACGTCGATACGCGCTTGAGCGGCTCGACGGCCAAGACATCGCGGTTGACCTCGACGGCGTCGCGCAGGCCTGCCAGGGCGAGCAGCGCGTTGGCCACCTTGCTTGGCGTAGGTTCCGGCCGGTGCGTGCGCAGCCTGCGGGCTGTTTCGAGGCACTCGCGGGCTGTCGCAGCCTTGTCGAGCACGTCGCACAAGTAGGCGCCCGCCTCGAGGCCCATGACCAGCAACGCATGGAGGCCGGCGTGAATGGCCGTGGCGTCGCCGCTCGAGGGCCAGTCGAGGAACCGGTGGTTGCCCATGGTTTCTTGGCACTCATCGCCGACTTGGCTGCGCAACAAGGCCAGCACGTCGAGCAGATAGTCGCGCTGTGCTTCAAGATAGGCCCGATTGCCATGGTAGACATACCAATCGCGCTGGATCAGCACCCACCAGATCGAGTACGAGCTGATGCCATTCATCCAGCCGGGAATCGGCGTGCCATCGCGGACGTAATCGAGGCTGATTGGAACGACGTCGGCCTCGCCAAAGACGGTGCCGATCACCATGGTCTCGGGATGCATGTCGCCCAGCCACACAAGGCGGTCGCGCTTGATGCCGTCCCAGAGCCTATCCTGCATGCACAGGTGCACCGTGTACGCGCCGGTCTGCCAGATGCGGTTCAAGCGCTCATCGCTGCACTCGAATGCCCCTCGGTACTCGAGATCGCGGTAGAGGAACACGGCTTGGACGCGTAGGATATCGATCTCGGTGCCGGGATCCACGAGATCGATGCGGACGAAGCGGAATCCCGTGTTGCCAATCTCGACATGGCCGTACCACGGCGCCGCACACGTGTTGTCGTGAATGGCATGGTCGTTGTTCGGCTCGCCCATGGCCTCGCTCACCGACTCGCCGAACCGGACGCGTAGCCTGACCGGATCGTGGCCGCCGACCAGGCCGCGTTCAATCTGAACGCCGCCGTGCAGCTCTCGTCCGAAATCCAGCAGGAATCCGGGGGCGCCGTCGCCGAACTTCATCGCGCACGCGCCGTCACCGAGCAGTCCGGAGGCATCGACGCCCTCGCTCTGCCAGACGACACGGCACGGCCGCACATACCGCCGGACGCGCGGATCCGCCACACTATTCGCCACCTCGAGTCGATTCGATTCCATTGGGTACTCCTCTCGCCCTTGCGGTTGGAGGTGCGATCATAACGGATGAGGGTCCGAAGATGCATGCGGCGCGGGATTTCGGCATAATGGGGATTCTGCGGACACGGATTGATTGGGATTCCCGAAGGAGGACTACGAAATGAAACGGTCGCGGACTCATCACGCGTTTCTTACAGCAATGGTGTGTGTTACGGCCGCGTTCGCGGTGTCGGTTGCGGCCTATGGCCAAGATGTGCCTCGGCCGGAGCATCCGAGGCCGCAGATGGTTCGCGCGGAATGGCTGAACCTGAACGGCCCCTGGGAGTTCGTCGAGACCGATGAGGACACCGAGTTCCTCGGCGATGCCGAGTATCCCGACACGATCACGGTGCCCTTCTGCCGCGAGAGCAAGCTCTCCGGCCTAGAACGCCTCGGTTTCGTTGAGAACGTCTGGTACCGGCGAACCTTCACGATTCCAGCAGAATGGACGTCGCCTCGGGTTCGGCTTCACGTCGGCGCCTGCGACTACCGTACGCGCGTGTGGGTCAACGACACGCTGGTCGGCACGCACGTAGGCGGCAGCGCGGCCTTCGCTTTCGACGTGACCGCCGCGCTGAAGGACGGCGAGAACACCGTCATCATCCATGCTTTCGATGACACGCGCAGCGGCCTCCAGGCTTCCGGTAAGCAGTCCCATCGAGAGAAGAGCTACGGCTGCGTGTACACGCGCACGACGGGCATCTGGCAGACGGTGTGGCTTGAAGGCGTGGGCGCCTCGTTTATCAAGCAATTCGCCGTGACGCCGGATCCCAATAACAGCCGCGTTCTCGTCCATGCCGAGATTGACGGCCCCTCGATGGGATTGACGCTGGCGGCCATCGCCTCCGCCGGGGAGAAGGCCGTTGGCACCGCTGAAACGGCGGCGGACTGGCGTCACACCGAACTCGTGATCGATTTGACCGAGAAACGCCTGTGGGCCGTCGAGGATCCGTTCCTCTACGACCTGGCATTCGTTCTCAAGAAGGGCGATCAGGTTGTGGACACCGTGAACAGCTACTTCGGCCTGCGCACGGTTTCCATCGAGGGCATGGCCATCCTCATCAATGGTGAGCCGGTGTTTCAGCGTACTGTGCTCGACCAGGGCTTCTATCCGGAGGGCATTTGGACCGCGCCCACCGATGCCGCGCTCAAGCATGACATCGAGCTCTCGCAGGCGGCCGGTTTCAACGGCGCTCGGCTGCACCAGAAGGTGTTCGAACCACGGTTCCTCTACTGGGCGGACACGCTGGGCTACCTCGTTTGGGGCGAGTTCCCGAACTGGGGCCTAGACGTGAACAATCCGCTGGTGAATCTTCCGGTAATCGACGAATGGGTCGAGCTGCTTCTGCGCGATCGGAACCATCCCGCCGTCATCGGCTGGTGTCCGTTTAACGAAACGCCGCCGCCGGCCGGACCGATCCAATACACGGTGGTGAATGTCACGCGTGCCATTGACCCGACGCGCCCCGTCATCGAATCGAGCGGCTACCATCACGGCGTTCCCGATCCGGATGTTTTGGACGCTCATGACTACAACCAAACCCCCGAAAGCTTCAAGGAACGATGGGACGCGCAGTTTGGCGTATTGGCGCTGCCGGCGCGCTATGGCGGCGGCCCGGCGGCGAACGTGCCGTTCTTCGTGAGTGAATACGGCGGCATTGGCTGGAACGTCGAGCAGGGCGCTTGGGGATATGGCAACAATCCGAAGACGTTGGACGAGTTGTACGTGCGTTATCAAGGCCTGACCGACGCCCAGCTCGATAACCGTTTCCTCTTCGGCTTCTGCTACACGCAGCTCACCAATATCGAGCAGGAGCAGAACGGTGTGTACAACTACCAGCGCGAGCCGAAGTTTGACATCCAAAAGATCCACGACATCAACGCGCGCCAGGCGCAGTACGAGGTGGATCCGCCCCTTGTGCCGCCGGCGACGCCACCGGCCTGGCAACTGCTGTTGGGCGCCGTGCCGGACGGCGAGTCGTGCCGCGAATGGCGGTACACCACCGAGACGCCGGCCGAGACGTGGCTCGATTGCGGTTTTGATGACGCCGGTTGGGCCGTGGGACGTGCCGGTTTCGGGCAGAAAGGCGGTTGGGAGAAGCGTATCGGCACGAAATGGGACACGAAGGATATCTGGTTGCGCCAGACCTTCACTTACGCTGGCGGGACCTTTGAACACGCGCTCCTGGTCACCCACTACGACAACGCAGCGGAAGTCTACGTGAATGGCCGCGAGGTGTGGCGTGGCGACGGATGGAACAATGAGTACCAAGGCTTCGAGGTGTCGGCGACGTTGCGCGAAGCACTCCGTGCGGGTGACAACACCGTTGCCGTTCATTGTCATCAAGATGATGGCGGCCAGTTCATCGACTTGGCGCTGCTCGTGGCCGAGTAGAACCGCTGCCGAACAGCGTGGATGGAGAATCGCAATGCTCATTGGAGGGATGCTGATCATGAGTTCTGTCTTCTGCGCAGCGGGTGCGCCCCTCGAGGCGGTGCCGTTCACCGAGGTGCGTATCGACGATGCGTTTTGGGCGCCACGTCTGAAGACGACTCGGGAAAAGACCTTGGCGGCCAACTTCAAGTGGTGCGAAGACACGGGGCGTATCAGCAACTTTGCGAAGGCCGGCGGACTGATCGAGGGCGACTTCGAAGGCATCTACTTCAACGACTCGGATGTCTACAAGGTGCTTGAAGGGGCCGCGTACATGCTCCATCTTGAGCGTGATCCGGAGCTGGAGGCGTATGTCGATGGCATCATTGCCAAGATCGCCGCGGCGCAGGAGGACAACGGCTATCTGAACACGTTCTACACATTGAGCGAACCAGAGAAGAAGTGGACGGATCTGGCGCACAAACATGAGTTGTACTGCGCCGGTCACATGTTCGAGGCGGCGGTCGCCTACTACCGTGCTACCGGCAAGCGTACGCTTCTGGACGTGGCTTGCCGGTTCGCCGACCTCATTGACTCGATCTTCGGTCCGGACAAGCGCCACGGCCTGCCGGGCCATGAGGAGATCGAGCTTGCCCTCGTCAAGCTCTACCAGGTAACGGATGAGGAACGCTATCTCAACCTCGCGAAGTTTTTCATCGACGAGCGGGGCAACGCCGAGGGCCATGAACTCTTCGGCGATTATGCGCAGGATCACATTCCCATTCGCCAGCAGAGCGAGATTGCCGGACACGCCGTTCGGGCCATGTACCTTTATAGCGGCGTGGCCGATGTGGCGCGCCTCACCCACGATCAGGCCCTCATCGAGATGATGGATCGTATCTGGCGCGATGTAACGCTGCGCAAGATGTACATCACGGGCGGTATTGGCCCCTCGGCGCACAACGAGGGCTTCACGGTGGCCTACGACCTTCCGAATGACACCGCCTACGCCGAGACGTGTGCGGCCATCGGTATGGCGTTGTGGAACCACCGCCTGAACCTCCTCCACGCCGACGGACGCTACGCCGACGTGCTCGAGCGGGCGCTGTACAACGGGTTGCTGTCAGGGATCGGACTGGATGGGACCTCGTTCTTCTACGTGAATCCACTGGCCAGTCGCGGCACGCACCATCGGCAGAGCTGGTTTGGTTGTGCGTGTTGCCCGACGAATCTGGTGCGTTTCCTTCCCTCGCTCGGCGGCTACGTCTACGCGCACGCGGGGAACGACGTCTATGTGAACCTGTACCTCGGCAACGAAGGCAGGATTCCACTCGGGGATGGTTCGGTGGTGTTACGGCAGGAGACGAAGTATCCGTGGGAAGGTCGCGTTGAGATTGCCGTGGAAGCGGATGCGGCCAAGGCTTTTGCGCTCCGTCTGCGCGTTCCGGGTTGGTGCAATGAGTACACGGTGGCGGTTAACGGCCTGACCGTCGAGAACGCGCCGGCGCAGAACGGCTACGTGGTTCTGGATAGGACGTGGCAGCAGGGCGATTCGGTTGTGCTTGACCTGGCCATGCCCGTGCGGCGCGTCTACGCTCATCCGGATGTTGAACCGGATCGAGGCCGGGTCGCCTTCCAGCGTGGTCCTGTCGTCTATTGTCTCGAGGCCGTCGATAACGGCGGCCGCGTGCGCCACCTGGCGGTGGAACCCGGATGCGCGATCGGTGCGGCGTTCCGCGCGGATCTGCTAGGGGGCGTGACGGTCCTCGAAGGCGCCGCGCTGGCCCGGCAGGCCGAGGACTGGCACGATGCGCTCTACCAAGAGATGCCGGCTGCCGTCGAGACGCCGTTTACCGCCGTTCCCTACTGCCTATGGGATAACCGGGCGCCGGGCGAGATGGTGGTGTGGATTCCCGAGAGTCCGTCGTTGGCGGAAGTACCGCCTGACCTCCGCATCGAGGAAGCAGGCGGCACGTCATCATAGTCGTTGAGATCCCTCTTAAGCTCTTCACTGGCACTCACCAGACACCAAGAGTGGTCTGTTGGGTCCCGGAACCGTGTTACCGTCGGACGAGCGTAAGGGCCAGCGATTAGCGGAATGGATGAGGAGGACGATGCGTGGCAGGGACAAGGCAGGATGATGAGGGTACTTGTTTCTCCCATCGTGCTGAGCGGCCCTGCCGGTGTTTCTCTCCGGCGAATTCCCTAGGCGGATTCGCCGGAGGGAGAGATGAGATGTGCCGCTTTCTAGGAATGGTGTAACGAATGCAGCGTTTGGTGGGGTTGTTGCAGGACCTCAGTGCCGGAGGGGAATGAAGATGACTTTCACGAAGAGGCCTCGAGTATGGATGTATGTGGCTTGGGCGTGCTTCCTGAGTGTATGGGGCCTGCCCGGTGCTCAGGGGCAGCCGGTTCCGGTACGGAACCCTTCCTTCGAGTTGGGTGATACCGCACCCGAGGGTTGGCGTTTGCCGGAAGGCAAGGGTGCCTGGATCGAAGAGGGTGCGCATGGCGGGCGCGCGATTGCCGTAGCGGGCGACGGCACCGATCAATCGGCCAATTATTGGCTGTCTCAGGATGTGCCGCTCGAGCCCAATTCGACGTATCGCCTTCGTTTCCAGGCCCGGCATGTCGAGGGGCAAGGGCGCTCGCTGTTCACCGGTTTCGTCTTTCACAACCGTGATCTTCCTGAGCTCACGCAGGAATGGCAGCCATTCACGACGTATCTGGTCACGCCTCCGGAGCTTCGGCGGAGTCAAACCCAACTGCGATTTGGACAATGGGATATCGACGGAACAGCAGCCTTTGACCACGTCGAGGTGATTAAGACCAAGGCCGTGTACCGGCGCATGGGCGATATCCAACTGGGCGAGGGCGAGCGCATCGAAAACGGCCGGTATCTGTTCAACGCGCCGTTTGCGGGGGAATCCACCAATCATGCGCGGCCACTGGAGGGTTTCACCTGCTATTTCAACAAGCCGAGATGGGTTTTCGGTCCGGGCGACTGGGTTACCTACCGGCACGAAGTGGGCTCACTGACACAGACCGGTGCCGAGGTCGAGGTGGTCATCGGTCACTACTCGGGCGGTGCTATCGACGTAGAAGCGAGCGCTGACGGGAAAGCCTGGGTACCTGTCGGCGTGCTCGACGGGCGCGAGACGCTGCGCGTGCCTGTACCGGAGTCCCTGTTCCCTGCGAAAGGCATCTGGGTGCGTTTGCATATGCGTCCTTCCTCCGAGCCGATGCAGGATCCTCTTGCCGGGGGATCGATGCAGGTGCACGGGTATGTCTACCGCGCGGAACTGGCGGATGCCCCGGGCGACTTCTACGGGGCCACCCGGTTCGTGGCGCCGACGGGATCCAGCCCATCGGTGGACGTTTCGTTTGATGATTTCGGCGCGGCGATTCCTGGCGAGAACACGCTCGACCTGCGGGTGACCAACCGGAGCAATGCTGAGGTCGAGATCACGCCCGTGATAGAGGCGAGCACCGCTTCGGGCCAGCGCGTGGAAAGGGTGTCTGCGCCCCTGTTGTTGCCTCCAGGTGATGCGCCGGTGGCGCTCGCGCTGGTCTATGAGATTCCTGGGATTGGTGATGTCACCATCAGCGTCGATCTGGGCGGCGATTCGGGGTATCGCGCGGAAACAAGCTTCCGTCTATCCTGCTTGTATGAGGCGAATTACGGGGTGTTGTTGCCCGGGAGTAGTGACGAGGTGGTGCTTTGGGGAGCTTCGTCTGGCTGGAAGGTGAGTCGTAACCGTCCTGCGCCTCGGGAGCGTGGGCCGGCGCTGTGTATCCGCGCGGCGCGAAACGAACACGAAGCGGCGCAAGTGGTATTGCGCCCGTCGAGGCGACTCGACGGGTTGCGTGTTATCCCGCAAGCGCTGGTGAGAGCGGAAGGCGGGGCGCTCGCAGCCTCGGCGATCGGTTTGTTCCGTGTGGGATATGTGCCGGTTGAAGCGCCGACGGATATGCTCAGTGCGGTGGCGCCCTGGCCCGACCCCCTGCCCCCGCTCGATGATCCGATCGATCTGAATGCCGATGAGAACCAGCCGTTTTGGGTGCTGGCGCGCGTACCTCGCGAGGCGGCGGCCGGCGTGTATCGCGGCGCCATCCTGTTTGAGGCTACCGATTGGCGGACCGAGGTTCCGTTGGAAGTCGAGGTTTTCGATTTCGCCTTGCCGGACCGGAAGACCTGCCAGAGCGCGTTCGGTTTCGATGGGGGTCTTGCCGCGACGTATCATGGCGTGAGCTCGCCGGAAGACCGGCGTGTGTTGGCTCGTCTGTATAGCGAAGCGTTCGGTGCCCATCATATCTCGCCTTACGAACTTGGCCAGCGATTGATATATCCGGAATTGGAGTACGGCTGGCCCCATCAGCCGATGTGGAGCGGCCATGGCCAGCGCATCACAGGCGAGGAATACCAAGGCGGAGGGGCAATGTGCATTCGGGACGAAGACGCGTCGCGAACCTTCAAAGTCTTCTACGATCAGCGCTTCAGCATTCCCCAGGATGGTTTTCGGGTTGCCTTCCGACATAAGAGCGCGGAACCCGATCACGACTGCGTTCTTATTGTTTCACACCATGATGATAGAGGCGCGTAGATGAGCGGACGCAATGCTACTCACACGATAAGGAGCGGAACGGATTGGCAGGATTCCGAGATTATGGTTTCCTTGTTCCCGGAAGGCGCTAAGCAGGCCGCCTTCGAGTGGCAGCCGGCCGAATACGTGGAAGACGGGTCCACCACGGGCGCGCTGTGGCTCGACTGGGTCCGAGTGAGCGATGCGGGAAATGGCACGGTCTTGATCGAGGATGATTTCGCGTCCTGCGAGAGGGCGGAAATGGATCGGGTCTTCAAGCCCGAGTTCAACTGGGCGCCGTGGGACGTTGAGATGGCGCGCATCCTGGAGACCTATCATTTCAACTCGTTTGTGTTGCGAACCCCCGGCCTGGGCTTCGGCGCGGGATGGGCACAACACGGCAGTATCCCCGGAAGCATACTCGGGTATGGCGAAGACACGCCCGAGTACGGAGTTGCGTTCAAGGCCTGGTATTCGGAGGCCGAGGATCACCTGCGCGAGAAGGGCTGGCTCAAGAAGGCTTTTATCTATTGGTTTGACGAGCCCGAGCCCCATCAATACGACTTCGTTATGGAGGGCAATCTGCGGATGAAGGCCGCGGCGCCGGATCTGCAGCGGATGCTCACGGAACAAGTGGCGCCCGAGTTGGTCGGCGGCCCGAATCTGTGGTGTCCCGTCTCCTATGAATTCGATCAGGAGGCGGCCGGAGTTCGTCGATCCGAAGGAGATCGCTTCTGGTGGTACATTTGCACGGGGCCGAAAGCGCCGTACGCTACGCTGTTCATCGACCATCCCGGAACCGAACTGCGGGTATGGCTCTGGCAGACCTGGGAGCGGAGAATCGAAGGGATTCTGATCTGGCAGACGAACTATTGGACCAGTAACGCGGCCTATCCCGAGAGCTTGCAGAATCCCTATGAGGATCCCATGGGCTGGTGTCATGTCATGGGTGATTTCGTGCCGCCGGGAGCGCGAAGGCCTTGGGGTAACGGTGACGGCCGGTTTCTCTATCCCCCACTGAAAGCCGCCGCGGGGAATCCCGATTCGCCTGTGCTCGATCCGCCGGTCGGATCGATCCGGATGGAGATGCTGCGTGACGGCATCGAGGACTACGAATACCTGGTCATGCTTGATCGACTGATTGAGGAACGCCGAGCCAGCATTCCGGAAGTCGAATGGGTGGCCTATCGTCAGTTGCTTGACGTGCCTCCTTCGATTAGTGAGAGCATGACAGAGTTCACCTGGGATCCGGCGCCTATTGAAGCGCGCCGCGAGGCCGTTGCGCGGGCCATTGTCCGCTTGGGTGCGGGGGCATGAACCGCCCGGAAGGAGTAGCGCCGAGTCGGGCGTAGCCCGGCGCCTGGTCGATCCCGCGTAGCTGCGCAGTGAAGTGCATGCCGGGCACGGCGTCCCACGTCGTGCTATGCTCGGGAGACCGGTGTGATTTCGATGCCCTCTGGGCCTAACCGTGCCGCCACCGGTCCCGGGAAGACCTCTTCGACCTTGTAGTGGTTGTCGCCGATGCCGATGACCGTGTCGGGGAAGAGGGACTTGCGGACCACGACCTCATCGACGGCTTGGCTACGCGACGTTTCGTGGGCGCCCTGGATGCGTTCTCGGAGTTCCTCGATGTGCTTGGTCAGTTCGCGGGCACTCTCGATCAGTCGTTGCAGTGCAGGCTTCTTCGCCTCCGGAATGTCCTGCAGCCGGTTCAGCCAAGGTTTCACGCCGGCTTCGATACGGACGAGTTGGGCTTCCTTCTCCTGAATCTCGCATTCCCAAGCCTTGATGTCCTGTGCTAACCGGAAATCGATGCCGGTGATGATCGTCGTCTTGACCGCACCCTCGCTGCCGGCCATCCCGCACGTCACGCCCTTCAGCGCGAGCAGGATGCCGCCGATGAGTCGTCCGTCGGGTATCATGACCGCGCCGCGCGTACGTATCGTCGAGTTGATAATGCCCCGTTCGACGACGATGTCGCCCCCGGCCTCGATTTCGGCATCGAGGATGAACTTGGCGTGCACTTCTCCGCCGATGACCATCTTATGGCCTTTCCCGCCGGTGATTCCTCCGCCGACGATGAGACTCCCGGGGGTCGTGATATTGGCCGGTTCCACGATTCCGTGTACCTCGATGTCGCCATCGGCCTCGATGGAGGCACCCTCCTGGACATCCTTTTCGACAAGAACCGCCCCCGGATGCCTGACATCGCCGCTCTTGAGGTCGACACTTCCAGGAATGGTGAAGAGCTCGTCCACGGAGAGAACACCGCCGAACAGATCCGCGTCGGGTTGCCAGGAGATCGTGCCGGGTGAAGCCGCGTAGAACGCCTGGCCTTCCTCTTCGGTCGTGACCTTGCTGCGGGTTCGTATGCGAACCCGCTTCGGCTGACGTGTAGGGATGGGCTTTCCGAACACGTCTTGGCCTGGGCTACCCTCGCGCGGGGCCCGGATTCGGGCTAGAAGCTGGTTGGCGTAAACGGTTCGGTGGGCCGCGCGACGGCGATAGTCGAGTCTCCCCGTGGCTTCGTCCAGCACGTATCCCTTGGCGAAGAAATCCTCGGTCCACTCGATCCGCCCGTCTTCTGGCTGCACTGGGGGAATTCCCTCGGCCAGTACGGCGTCTTGCACACGGCCATCGGGTCCAATCGCACGATCGAGCCATTCCGTGAGCCGAGGTTCGTCCCACTCTCCGTGCAGTCCGAGCCGATCGAGTTTGGCGAGCAGCCGCTGGACAAAGGGCGCACGATCCCCTTCCGGCACCGTGCACGACAAACGCGCGACGAGTCGGTCGGGCGCGACGCACACCTCGATGTCATCGGGCACCTCGATAGGTGCCGATTCGGTATATTCCTCGTCGGAAACCAAGGCCCCCTCCTGGCTTTCGTTTGCACACGTGATTCTGCATCATTGCGCGGCGCGATCACAAATTGGAGACTACGCGCACCGTCACCTCACTCTGCCGTCCCGTCAAAAGGTCCCGAGCCGTGATGCGATAATCCTCCGGGAACTCGTTTGCGGCCAGTGGGAAAAACCCTTCGCCGAATCCGCCCTTGCACAGGATCACCTGCGCGTAGTGGGGCAGTTCGCGTCCGTCGAGCCGCACCAGGCCGATGCGCACAAGATGATTGCCCGCCAATCCCTCCTTCGTCTTTTGGGAGACGTACATGCGCAGGCGGCGCCCCGCTTGAACCCGGTCGGGCGCCTCCAGCGCGAAGCCGCTCAGTTCGTAGGGCAGCTCGGAGAAGAGTGCCGGTCGACCCGGTTCGAGGATTGCCCGCGTTCGTTCGGGCCTTGCCACCGGCATGCCCGTGAGCATGTTATACACGAAGGCGTTGCCGTTGAGCCGTAGGGCGGTCTTCACTTTTCCGCCGTCGGCGTCGGCAAGGAGGGCAATGATGGCGGCATCGCCAAAGGTGAATCGAAACCCTTCGGCGCATACCGGAGCATCGTGGGGATCGGCTAGGGCGAAGTCCGGTTCCACGCCGGCTTGGCGCAGCAGCGTTGCCAACAGAACGCGGAGCCGCGTCTCTTCTTCCCCCGTTCCTCGTTTCCGGTAGGGAGGTATGGAGTGATTGGCCAGAACGGTCAGCCCTGGCCCCCGCGTTCCCACCAGCCAGACGGCCACGTCACCGGCCGCACCGTGCGATTCCGCCTCGCCCGACGATACGCTCGGATCCACGGCGACCGCCGTGAAGTCCGAAGCGGATGTCCTGGGCTTGTCCATCCAGTCATCCGACACGTTGGCATTCGCTCGCGGCATGGTCGCCGGCGCGCCGACGTGGCGCACGCCGAACACTTCGGCCAGCGGCGACCAGGGGCGTGCGGCGCCCGAAGCATCGTGGGTGGCCGGGAGCAAGTCGGCGACCAGACAGTTCCCGGCACGGTAGAATGCGCGCACCCCCTCGATTTCGTCGTCTCGCATGGCCCGCACGGTCGGCAGCACGAGAACGCGATAGTCCTTGAGCACACCCGAGGCGACCTGTTCCGGTGAGACGAAGTCGAACCCGTAGCCTAGGTCGCGGAGGATTCGGGTAAAGGCTTGCTCGGAACAGGTGTCAGGTTCCTCGACGGGCTGGACGGGCTCGACGAGGTCGAGCAGTCGACTGACGCGACTATCGAGTACGGCGACCTTGGGCAGTGCGCGCTTGGCCTTGAGTAGGAGGGCGTCCAAGCCCGATTCGCGTAGTTCGCGGACTTCCCGGAGGAGTGCCTCGAGCCCGGGCGATGGCCGGTCGTCCGGCAAGAGCCCCGCGCGTGCAGTGCCGGTAACAGCGTTGCCCACGGGTTCTCTGAGCCAGAGCAGCGGGAGTTGGTGAAGCGCCAGCCGCCACGGCGACCACTCCTCGAGTCCGTTTTGGGCATAGACCCGCACGCCGAAACAGGCATCCGGGCGGCAGTACGAGCGCACCTTCTCCATGACGAGTTCGTCGGGGGGAACGCCTAGGATGTCGCAGGCCGAAGTCAGCCGCCACCACGAGTAGCCTTGGTAGCAACGGGGGTTGTCCTCGGTGCAGAACCCCACGCGGCCATGGGGATCGACATCGCGTACCGCCTCGCGTCCCTGCCGATGCGCGTCGGCGAACACGCCGTCCATGGCGTCGCGAAAGGATACCCAGGGCGCTGGCCGACCGGACCCGGCGGCCTCGGCTAGCGTTGTGGGATGGACCTGGGCCCATTCATGGAAGTCCGTTTGCCATGCCGCGTTCAGGGACGGCAAGTCGCCGTAGCGATGCTCGAGGATCTCGCGAAACCGAGTCAGGCATGTTTCCGATTGACAGACGCTCTCCTCGCTTGATACCAAGGCGTTGCCGCTTCCCAAGGAGTAGCAGCCGGAACCTCCCGTCTCGAAAAGCACGACACCGTCACGGATTTGCTGGCGTTGAGCGTTCATCCATGAGGGATCGCTGAGACACGGCCGTCGGATCACGCCGTCCTGAGCGGCAGGGCACGTCCAGCGCGTCAGTTCCGGTAGTGGGGCGAGTCCCGTTTCCGCCAAGAAGCAGCGTGCGGCCGTCGTTGCCGGCGCATGAACGACGTCGACGCCGAGGTCCCGGAGTACGCGGAGGGCGTTGCGCCCGTTGTATTCGGCAGCGGGGCATCCGTCCGCGATGACGTGGAATCGGTCGCGCACGAGGTTTTGACGCACATAGAACTTCCGGGACTCGTGTGCAGCACGCTGCTCATCCCATGCCGTGAAGGGAATGCCGGCGCCGGCGCCGAGAAACACGTCAACGGTCACGATGTCGGCTATCAAATCGGCAAACGTCAATCTCAGCCCGACCTGACCGCCGTGCGTCGGGGCTGTCACGTACGCTTCTGAGACGATGCGGTCCAGAGGATCAACCGCGCGGGCGTAAGCCACGCATTGTCGAGTGACATGGAACAGGGGCCGGACGCCGAACGAGATGTCGAGCGCGTCATTCGGCAGGAGGGCATCCTTCGAGAATTCGAGATTCGAGAAATCCGGCCAGCCCTCGATATCGGTGACCTCCGTGTACCAATCCACGACGCCCTTCCCATCGCGCAGAATGACATCTACGAAGTAGCGCCCGGGCCCCATGGCGAGTTGCACCAAGCCTTTGGTCTCGCCCGCCTTGATGATGGTTTCCCGTGCGTAATCGACGTGCATTCGCCGCTCCGGCTCGCGCACGTGGACCTCGACCTCGAGATCGCGCTTCCAGGGGGTGCTCAATTGCACATTGAACGGCCGGAATACCTGCGCCGCGGCACCGTCGCGCATCGTCTGGACATACTGCTCGGGAAGATCGGGCGGGATTTCCTCTTCTGTAGGCGTTGCCGGAGCGGCATACTGCACGGCAACGACCTTGACGTCGAGGTCGCGTCCGGCAGCCCAGCGCACCGCACGCGCCACCAGGGATACGTACGTGTCCTGATACTCCGGTCTGGCCTGAAGCGGGCGCGCGAGCGCCGGCAAGAGGAAATGGGTTAGCGGTGCTCCGCCCGGATAGTCAAGCACAACCAGCCGGCCCGCCTCGTACCGGCCCGCCCGAACGAAACTCAATCCATCCGTCCACTCGGCCGTCAAGGCCGCACCGATGCCGCGGGTCACCTCGGCCGAGGCTCCGTCATCCACACCACCCTCGATGAGCTCGCGCAGTGCTTCTGGCACACAGCCTGCACCCGGATGGGCTAGGACGAGCCCCGCGCCGCCTCGGACGGCGTCGGTGATCGCGCTCAACACGTTCTCGGGCAGGATGGAAATGTCGAAGTTGCCGAGTATGATCGCTTCCGGATGCTTGTCGAGCGCCCGGGTAATCCGATCGAGGACCTCCTCGGCCGTTGCGCCGTCAATGCGATTGGCCTGGATGGCGGGGTCATAGCCCAGGTGCGTGGCATCCCAGACGCCGATCGACGTGGCATCCAAATCGAGGCTTTGGGCCACTTCAGTGACATCGGCCAAGGTGTAGCGCGGCCCCACAAACAAGGCGCGCACCGCACCCCCCAACAAGGGACGTCCCCATACCACGCGCAGTCGGTCCGCGCCGGGTATCGCGCTATCGATGCTACCCGAGGTGGCGCGGGGCGCGGCTTGGGCGCCCAAACACACGCTGACCAAGAGTGCTACGGCTACTGCCAATCGCTTCATACACGGTTCTCCATCGCTCCGGCCTCAATCCTCTCACGAAGACCCGCTGTCCCGCAACGCCAGCCCCCGCCGGTTCAGACAAGCAGGGTGTTTCCTGTATACTCGCGAGGGAAACACGAGAAACCGAGGACCGAGTCGAGTATGAAGACAGCGGTTATCCTGGCGGCAGGTGAAGGCTCGCGGGCCTGGCCCTATTGCGGCATTCGGCAGAAGGTCACACTGCCGGTCGTCAACGTGCCCATGGTGCGTCGTCTGACTCTCGACCTGATGGCGGAGGGCATCGATCGGATTGTGGCCGTGGTGGGCCATCGTGCCGAAGCCGTCCGGGCGTGCCTCGGCGATATTGGGTGCGTGCGATTTGTTGATCAGGGCGTGCCCAAAGGGCCTGTCGATGCGGCGCTGGCCGGGCTGGGCGCCGTCGAGGATAGCGAGGTATTGGTGTGCTGTGGCGATATCGTGACCTCACGGTGCACCTTGGGCCGGATCGTGCGCGGCTTCTCCGAACGCCATTCGGCGGCCCTTTTGCTCACCGCCGAGACGCCGCCGGGACTCACAAGCTCCTCCATCGCGGTTCAGGTCGGCGCCGACGGGACCGTTCTTGGCATCTGGGCGCGGGGCGGCTCTGAGCATCCGAGGTTCGCCGGAATCGCCGCGGCCCAGACCGAGCTGCTCCGCCGCTACCTCCTACGCGATCCCGGCATGATGCTCGGTGTCGGTGTTGGCGATATGCCGCCGCCCGAGGGCAATCTGGCCTATCCCTTTGAACTGATGCGTAAGGATGGTATCGAAGTGCATGCCGTCCAGGCCCAGGACTTCCTGGTTGACGTCGACAAGCCGTGGCATGTGCTGGAGGCCAACGCGAAGGCCGCACGCCACGCCATCGACGCACTCGACGGGATCGTTCTCGATAAAGGGGCGGCCATCGACGACGGCGCGGATATCCCCGGAGACGCGCGGGCCGCCCTGGGCCCCGGCGCTCGGATCGGCAAGGGTTGCCACATCGACGGGTCTCTCATCGTGGGTCCGAACACCCAGATCGTGAATGGCGCCATCCTTGGAGCGGGATCGATCCTCGGCGCCGACGTGCGCTGCGAGGACTACTGCCATGTCGGCGAAGGATCGGTACTCGGCGATCATTCTATCGTCAGCCACTGTGCCGAGTTCCGCGGCGTCACTTTCGAACGCGTCTATCTCTACCACTACTGCTGCGTGACCGGACTGGTGGGGCGCAATGTCGACATCGGCGCCGCCACGGTATGCGGTACATGGCGGTTCGACGACGGCGTCAAGACACAGAACATCGCCGGCCACAGGGAACTCCCGGAGTGCTTCGGCTCGGCGACGTACCTCGGCGACTTCTGTCGAACCGGTGTCAACGCGATCTTCATGCCGGGCGTCAAGATCGGGTACTATTCGTGTGTGGGCGGCGGCGCGATTGTGTATGACGATGTGCCGGAGCGAACGATGGTATTGCCGAAGCAGGAGCTTGTTCATAAGCCTTGGGGACCCGAGAAGCTCGGCTGGTAACGTCGGTAGCCGGACTCTTGTGTCGCCGGGATCGTTTGATGGCCAGGAACCTTTGTTTTTGGGGCATGCTATGCCCGAAAGGAGTCTTCATGAAGTTCAATCTCGAAGGCGTGATCCCTGCTTTGCTCACCCCATTCACCAAGAATGGCGATCAGGTCGACTACGACTCGGCCTGCGCCTTGGCGGTGCGGCTCGCGGACCAGGGGGTTCACGGCGTTTTCACGTGTGGAACCACCGGCGAGGGCATGTTGATGACGGTGGAAGAGCGCAAGCGCGCGCTCGAGGCGGTCGTGGCGACCGTAGGCAAGCGAATCAGGGTTATCGCCCATACCGGCGCTCTGGATACTTCCACCACCATCGAACTGACCCGTCACGCAGCGGAGGCCGGCGCTTACGCCGCGGGCGTTGTGGCGCCTGGGTTCTACGCCTACGACGATACCGCGCTCTTCAACCATTTCGAGGCAATTGCCGGTGCTGTCAAGGGATTTCCGGTCCTCCTCTACAATATTCCGGGATGCGCTCGGAACAAGATCGGCCCGGAGCTGATTGTCCGCTTGGCCAACCAGGTCGACAATATCGTTGGTATGAAGGACAGCGCCGGGGATATTGCGGCGCTCAACCGCGTCCTTGGTGATGCTCCGGCGGCGTTCCGCGTGATCAACGGCGTGGATGAGTACTCCTACAACGCGCTGCTGGCCGGCGCGGCAGGATGTGTGAGCAGCACGGCCAACGTCGTGCCCGAGGTCTTCCTCAGTATCTTCGACAATGTGCGGAAGGGCAACCTCAAGAAGGCTTGGGCAAGCCAAGTGCAACTCAGCCACCTCTGCGGCGTGTTCCAGTACGGCAAGATGGTCGCGTACTACAAGGAAGGACTCCGGTTGCGCGGCTTCGATCCCGGGTATGTCCGCCCGCCGCAACGCGAGCTATCCGGCCGTGAGCGCAAAGCGTTTGCCCAGGCCCTCCGAGACAACGGACTCATCTAACAGCCGTCTCAAGGCCGTGAGTGCATCGCTCCGACTGAGGCAGGCACAACGCCTACGCCACAGGATCCGTGCCGTTCGTTGTGGTGCGGGCTTCCAGCCTGCATCTCATGAGGGTTCCGGGGTAGCTCCCGGCGTCAGTCGCCGTCGGCGGCCAGCGCTACGCCTTTCTCTTTGAGGAACGCGCCAAAGGCCTGATCGACGTCGCGAATGGGGTTCGTGAGCCACGTGGCCAGAAGGGTGTTGACGGCCTCGGCAATGGGGTGGGTGACGCCGTCTTTCTGGAAGTCTTTCACGAGCGTGTCGAGCGTTTCCCTGAGTTCATCATGCTTGGCCTTGTGCGCAACGAGATCCGGATAGGCCAAGGCAGTCATGTGCTTCTCTTCGGTGGCGAAGTGAAACTGGGTGTAGTCCACCAAGAACCCCAGCATATCGCCGACGTGGCTGAGTCCTTGATGCGACTCGATGGCGCTCTGCACGTTGTTGAGGCGGTCGATCCATGTCTGGTGCTGCCGGTCGATGAGGTCGATGCCTACGGAAAGGCGGCTATCCCACTGGACTTTTCCCATATTCTTGGTCCTATCTCGGGCGGAGAGGGTTGGTGCCGCTGAACCGACCTACTGGGGCTTCTGCCGCTCCTCCGCCTTGATCTCCTCCCAGACCCTTACAATATCGTCGACTGAGCTGACTTCACGCCCGCCGAAGATGTGGCCGTGCCGCCGGATCATCTTCGCGTGGGCGCGCGCGAAAGCCTCACGAAGCTTGAACCGGCCCTCGTCTTCGGCCGTTGCAGCCATCATGAGGAGGCAAAACAGCACGTCGCCGTATTCCTCCTCGATATGGCCGTTCTCCTCTTCGGCGACGGCTTCTCGGAGCTCCTCCGCTTCCTCGCCGACATAGCGGGCGAAACTGGCCGTGGTCTGTTTCCGATCCCACGGGCAGCCTTGCGGGCTCCGAAGAAACCGCGCCAAGCGCAACAGCGCGTCGAACCACTCCAACTCCGTCTCGGGTTCTTTGTCAAGATGAGGCAACGATTCCATGTCTTTCCCACTACCGACCAAGCGGCCTAAAGTTTATTGATTTGCGATCCGATAATACGGATCGGGCAGGGCAAGAACAAGGAGGTACGAGCCTATGACCATTCAGTGCTGCAAATGCCGCCTGTACAAGGACAACGATACGTGGACGGCCACACCGCCGGAGACCACGGACCATGTCTCCCATGGCTTCTGTCCCGCATGCATGAAGGAACAACTCGCCGAGTTCGAGGAGCATCGCGAGGCGGTGCTTCGCTACCGCAAAATGGCCCTCCGGACCTTTCATGACGGACTCGGACACGCCGTGGTCGGGTAGTATTCACGACGACGCCCTTTCGGGTTGTTGTGCCGGGCACCACCTATTTCACCCCGGATTCCAGCATGTGCTATACTCTTCGCTGTTAAGAAGAGGAGCCTCCATTCGACATCCCATACGGCCTTGGGGCGGTCCATGACGGAGGGATCAGGGCCATGCTTGGCAAGACATCCGGTTCTCGGCGAGGTCGCTATCAGCCTTGTCTATCGCGTCAGCGCGTCGAGGGCGCCCGGCGCCGTCGCGAACTCCTGGGTGAGCGTGTTAGCGTCTGCATCTTCAGCCTGCTCATCGCATCCACCTTCGTCACTGTGACCGGCTGCAAAGAACGCCAATTGGCCCAACGGATTCCGCTGCCTCCCGCCGTTGAGTCAACCGAGGCAAACCCCGATGCCGTCCCCTCGGCGGGAGCGGTGACAGGCGAGTTCGAGCCGGCCGCTTTCAGTATCGAGTTTGACGCCGATAACGCCTTGGTCCAAATCGCCTTGGGCGATGCGAAGGCTTCACTCGGTGACCTGCTGCATCAGGCCTATGAAAAGGATCCCGAGACCACGCGCGGCGCGGTACGCCAATGGCTCACGGATGACAACGTACTGACCCCTGTCGAGATGAGCAGCCTCCTCGACGACGTGTGGGGCCAGGACGAGGGGAAGGCGTCCGAAGTGCTCCGGCCGTGGTTTGTGGCGCGGATGAAGCTTGGTTTGGCCGACATCCCGGCGCTCCTGACCAAGGCGTGGACCTACGATCCCGAGAAGACGCGGGAAGTGCTCCGCACATGGGGCAAGGACCACGGGTTCTTCGACTCGGCCGACGCCCAGGCCCTCAGCGAGTACGGTTTCACGCGCCGGGACGATGCGCCGCGTTTCGCCAAGGCCGTGCCGGACATCGTCGATGCGCCACCTGTTGTCGGGGTTAGTCCGTCGGCCTCGCCGGAAGGCGATCCGGTTCCGGTGAAGGTCTGTTGGGCATCGAATCGATGGATCGATGCCAAGGCGCTCCGCTTCCGGCGGGATGACGCGCGTCTCGCGGCGCGTCGGAACGGTCCGGTATCCTTGGCGGCTAGGAGTACCTCGGAGGCAGCGATCGAGGTCGTGGTTGATGAGGGCATCGACCTTCCCGAGAACTGGGTACAGGTGCTTGACGAGGATTTCGTAGCGCTCGCTGCGGCCTACCGCAAGGTGCCGGTACCGGATCGCGATACCGACGAGTGGAAGAACCTGCTCGGTATCGGTGTCTTGCCGGCGTATCTGAGCCTGTAACCTCCTCGGGGGCACGCGCGACGCTCCTTCGGCCCCCGTTCAGTCGCCCGTCACTGTGACAACGATGGTGCGTTGTCTCGGTCTGATGTCGCACTCGAGGTGAAACACCTGTTGCCACGTGCCGAGCACCGGGGCGCCGCCGTGCACCGGCACCGTGAGCGACGGGCCCATGAGGGTTGCCTGAAGATGCGAGTGGCCGTTGCCGTCGTGCCAGGCCTGCTCGTGGCCGTAGTCGCGACTTGGCGGGATCAGCCGGTCCATGAGCTCGGGCAAGTCGCCACAGAGACCCGACTCGTACTCGATCGTCCCGATCACCGCCGTGCTGCCCACGTTAAACACGTGCGCGATGCCCGTCTCGACGCCGGACGCGCGCACGATACGTGTCACGTCGCCCGTGATGTCGTGCATTTCGCCGGGCCGCCGCGTACTCACCTGAATGGTATCCTGATGGGTCACCCTGCCTCCTTTCGTTTGCCTTCTACCCCGATTCTTCCCGCCCGGTTGCCTTGAAGTCAACTCCGGGCGGCGTTAGACTGAATCTGACGCGGAATACCCAGTGTTGGCGAGGGAATCACGCCATGGCTACGCTCGATATCTTCCTTGATGACCACACGCGGCCTGCCGCGCTGGCACTCGCAACACGCGAGGATGACGGCGTTCGCTGTGCGGCCTGCGCCAACCGGTGCCTCATCCGTGAAGGCCAGGCCGGCGCGTGCCGCGTCCGCCTCAACCGCGCAGGCACATTGCGCGTGCCCGCCGGGTATGTGGCCGGCCTTCAAGTCGATCCCATCGAGAAGAAGCCCCTATACCATGCCTATCCCGGCCGCGACGCTCTCTCGTTCGGCATGTTGAGCTGCAACCTACACTGCCCCTTCTGCCAGAACTGGCTGTCGAGCCAGGTCATGCGCGAGGGGCATTCGCTCCGGCCGCCAACGCCGTGCAGCGCCCCCGAACTCGTCGAACTCGCCGTCGAGCACGGCGCCCCGATGGTGGTTAGCACCTACAATGAGCCGCTGATCACCACCGAGTGGGCCGTCGAGGTCTTCGCACTCGCCCGCGAGAAAGGGCTCAAGACCGCGTACGTCAGCAACGGCTACGGCACGCCGGAAGTCGTCGAGTTTCTCCGGCCGCACCTCGACATGTGCAACGTCGACCTCAAGTGCTTCACCGAAGAGGGCTACCGGGTATTGGGCGGCGCGCTCGGGCCGGTGCTGGACACCATCGAGCGCATCAGAAGCGTCGGGATCTGGATCGAAATCGTCACCTTGGTCGTGCCGGACTTCAACGACAGCGATCGCGAACTTGGCGACATCGCCCGGTTCATTGCCGGCCTCTCACCGGACATTCCGTGGCACGTTACCGCGTTCCATCCCGACTACAAGATGAACGATCGACGCCGCACGGCCGCCGCCGACCTTGAACGTGCCTACCGGCACGGCAAAGAGGCGGGCCTACGCTTCATCTACGCCGGCAACCTTCCCGGCAGCGTCGGCGACCGCGAGTGCACCTACTGTCCTTCGTGCAACGCCCGGCTGATCCAGCGCCGAGGATTCTTCATTGCCGGGAACCGGATGAGATCCGGCGCATGTCCCGACTGCGCGACTTCCATCCCGGGCCTTTGGGAAGACGATCCGCCGGCCAGTTCCCCTGGAATGGGCCGCATCGGCCTGATCAAACGATAAGCGCGCGTTGGCAGGAAGACGCGCGAACAGGCGCGAGATCGGTTCACCCCCACGTGCGTGGGAAAGACTAGCCGTCGGCCTCGACCTTGCGCGCGTTGTACGGTTCACCCCCACGTGCGTGGGGAAGACAACCGCATCGCTACACCGCCAGCCGATGCAGACGGTTCACACCCACGTGCGTGGGGAAGACCCGTTCTCCCTGCCCGTGGGCGGTTGTTACAACGGTTCACCCCCACGTGCGTGGGGAAGACGTCCCGTCTCCTTGCCATATCGGGCGTTGTTACGGTTCACCCCCACGTGCGTGGGGAAGACGATCGCGTCTTTCCGCACCATCACACGTGCTCCGGTTCACCCCCACGTGCGTGGGGAAGACGGCTCCCACGGAACCCAGTGGTGATCATCTGTCGGTTCACCCCCACGTGCGTGGGGAAGACAAACACAGCCAGGGCGTCAGCCAGTTCACGCGCGGTTCACCCCCACGTGCGTGGGGAAGACCGAATGCCCAACTCTCAACACTGATTGGGCTCCGGTTCACCCCCACGTGCGTGGGGAAGACCTTTCATTCATTCGAGACAATGGGAATGCATTCGGTTCACCCCCACGTGCGTGGGGAAGACGTGCGAGCGGGTATTCCTTGAGAGCACAGGTACGGTTCACCCCCACGTGCGTGGGGAAGACGGCGCGCGCAAGGTCTTCGCTGACGGCTACCTCGGTTCACCCCCACGTGCGTGGGGAAGACGCCGTCAAAGGCTCCATGTCAGGAGCGGCCGTCGGTTCACCCCCACGTGCGTGGGGAAGACGCGGTTCTTGTTCTCCCGCCCGCGCCCGTTGCCGGTTCACCCCCACGTGCGTGGGGAAGACTTGACCAACGCTTACCGCCAATCCAGCAGCAACGGTTCACCCCCACGTGCGTGGGGAAGACTTGACGGTATCGCCGCTCTCGACAGCCGGGTACGGTTCACCCCCACGTGCGTGGGGAAGACTTGAGGAGACGTTGAATAACTAAAAAGATCACCGGTTCACCCCCACGTGCGTGGGGAAGACTCCTCCAACGTCGTCGCGTCGCGTCCCACATGCGGTTCACCCCCACGTGCGTGGGGAAGACGCTCGCTGCACGTTCCACCGGCCGTGTTCGGCCGGTTCACCCCCACGTGCGTGGGGAAGACGGTTTCGGCGGTGTGAACATCGACGCAGCCGGCGGTTCACCCCCACGTGCGTGGGGAAGACTGAAGGCCTTCGACACATCCGGGCTTGAATCTCGGTTCACCCCCACGTGCGTGGGGAAGACATAATCTCCGGGCACACTGGCATACCGGTACACGGTTCACCCCCACGTGCGTGGGGAAGACAGCACACACCTGAATTGGTGTTAGCCCCCGCTCGGTTCACCCCCACGTGCGTGGGGAAGACTGCGTCACGTTCCGCAGCCACCGCGCCAGCGACGGTTCACCCCCACGTGCGTGGGGAAGACCCAAGCCATGCCCACGCCATGCCATTCCTTATCGGTTCACCCCCACGTGCGTGGGGAAGACATCGGCACTTGGCGGCGGCCATAAACACAAGGCGGTTCACCCCCACGTGCGTGGGGAAGACGGTCGCGCGTCTGCGTCCGCATGGGCGCAACGCGGTTCACCCCCACGTGCGTGGGGAAGACGGCGACGGTGGCCACGCGCCGCAGTTCCGCAACGGTTCACCCCCACGTGCGTGGGGAAGACGGCAGTTGCAGGACGACTCCGTAACGGAGAGCCGGTTCACCCCCACGTGCGTGGGGAAGACGTGATGTACCCGTTGCTCGAGTCGTCAGTGTCCGGTTCACCCCCACGTGCGTGGGGAAGACTCGATCCAGCACACGCACGACAGCGCGCCTTTCGGTTCACCCCCACGTGCGTGGGGAAGACACATTGATTCTATTGTTTATTTGGCCTTGTAACAAGCTGAAGTCCCTCCCAATCGGTAATCCATCTTGAGGTATTGCTCCAGAAGCGTACGGAAAAGCCTTGCTCGTTTCTTGCCGAGTGAATGAGTATGGCGCCGCCCTCTTTGGTGGCTTGGCACACTTTCTCCCAGAGCTTGTCACGCACCATGGCCGACAGCGTTCCTACAAAGACGCCGGCTTTGGGCTCGATCAGCCAGCGGGTGAGTTGGCCTCTTAGGGAGGGAGAAACCGACTCCAGAATCATGATCACCATGGGTTTTCACTCATCAGGTTCGTCTTCTTCTCCGTATTGCACGCCGCCGGGACAAGAGCCACGCTCGGGATCCCACAGGGCTCCGGGGGCAGCGGGGTCACTGTCCACGTCCGCGCTCTCGTCAGTGTCAGCCCACTCGTCAGGCGTGAGGTCGAGAACACGTTTGATGTCATCCACGATTCGCGACAAGAGCCGCTGCTCGGCGAAAACGTCTCGGCATCGGATGCGCACTTCGCGTTCGAGGTTGCCGGGCTTCGCGGCGGCCAAGGAAAATGCGAGCGGGACGGTCATGTCGCATTTGTAGAGATCTGCGACATCGTAGACAAAGGACAGTTGTTTTCCCGTATGGATGAAACCCAGCGCGGGCGAGTAACCTGCGGCGACGATTGCGGAGTGGCATATGCCATAGAGGCAAGCGTTGGCGGTGGACAGGGCGCGATTGACGGGATCGGAGGATTTCCAGTCGGTGCGGTCATAGGATCGCCCTTCCCAGGCAACTCCGGATTCTCGGGAAGCCCGGGCGTAGGCGTCGCGCACACGAACGCCCTCGCGCCCGCGTATCTGTTCGAGCGTAAGGCCGGGATCCAGTTTGTGCGGAAACCGCATTTCGTAGAGTTTGCGCACCACTCGTAGGCGCGCGTCGGGATCCGAGCAAAGGGCCGCCTGTGTCAGCAGTCCGGAGGCATCCCGTGTCGTTCCCGTGCCGGAGGCATAGAAACGCACTCCGTGCTCGCCGCACCAAGCGATGAGGCAGCCATTGTCCGCCAGGGCAAGTACGGCGGCGTGAGTGATGTTCGTGCCGGGTCCGAGCATAAGGAGGGCCAGCGCGGCGCAGGGAACGGGGGTCACACCGCTGACATCGTGGATCGCGATGGCCTTGGCCTCTTGATCTATGCGGCAGTGCTCAACGTAGAGATATCCCCACTTGTCTCTGACCTTGGGCAATTCGTGCAGATCTTTGGTGCGCACGTTACTCCTTTTAATTGATGGGTAGCACCGTGAGCAGGCCGAAGCCAAATGCCTTGCCTGACCCGACACCCGAAGTCAGGGCATGCCCAAAGGCCGAGGCATCGGTGACGCTGAGCGTTCCCTCCAGTAGGCCAGAGCGAAACCTCAACTGCTTTTTGCCCGGCGGACAACCGGCAATCCAGCCCATGCGAACCACGACGCAGTCGTGGACCGTAAAACCTTGTGCTGATCCCTTACGCTCAAACCACGGAACGATCACATCCTCCGGCTTCTGGTCCTCCGCCCACGTGAGCGAGATCCGCTTGCCTTGTGTTCGAGCACGGCCCTGGGCATCAAGGCGCTCTGACTCGCCGCGGAACGATGTGCTCTTCTTGCTCAGGTTCATGAGGATCCGAAAGCGGAGCTTCTCGCCTACGGAATAGGCTGGGCAATACTCACGGACCTCAGCCTCCGCGGCGAGGAGCATCCGTGCATTCTGGAAAGCGTACTCCCAATTGGGCTCGGCCGCCGAGAGCACCAGTATCGCGGCCCCAGTCGGCAAAGGATCGATCCTGAATAGGAAGCCGCTTTCAGGACTACGCAGCGCGTGCACGTGCTTGAGCGTTTCACATCCGATCTCGGCGGGTTCTTGCTGCGCTTCATGCCGATCCTCGGGAAAATCCCCCGGCGCGTAGGGCTTGAGGAACAGGGGATCTTCGTGCACTCGCTCAGCCTTGGGAAAGGCCATGCAGAGCCGTTGATGCACGTGATAGATGTTCCGCAACCAGAGCCGTCCAGGCCTGGGCCGGTCGGGATTGGCGCCAACATCGATAAGCAGGTGCGACAAGTACATTACTCGACCTCCTCGGCGGCGAGTTTGCGCCGCCGCGTTTCGAGTGAACGAAACTCGACGATCTCGTCACGTTTCTTCATGATGCGATCCCGCCAGCGTGGCTCCTCCGGATTGATGCGATCCAGGCCCATCCCCATGCCGTACTCAATCATCGTGACGGCGTCATGGCACAAGCGGCAGAGGGAACGGAGCTCATTGGTCCGTTCGTCCCCACCGGCGTGGCGGTAGGTCACGTGCTGGACGGTGGTCGCACGACACTTGCAGAACACGCAGACATGGTGGTCGGCCGCAAGACGCTCCTCTCGCCGTTTCCGGTATTCCGTGTTGCCATAATCGGCACGCGGACGCGGCGGAGAGGGCGTGTGTCTTTGGGTAGGCTCCGCGGCGATCTCGACTTGACCGCTTTCACCCACCTCGAGTGTCCTACGGACAACGAATCGGGCGGCGTGCGACGGCGGGTCGAACGTGAGCGGCACATCGTACCAAACCAGGGCGTCGTCGGGCGCTTCCGGTTCCTCCGCGGATGCTGTCCACTCAATGAGGCAATCCAGTGTCTTCGGCACCATGTCACCATCGAGGCGCCTACGCCAAGGGACGGATTGCAGTGCCGTCACCAAATCCGGGAAGGTTCCAGACGGATCCTCCAGCAATGGCCGCGACGGAGGGCAGCACTTGCGTCCAAGGTAGGCCGGCCACGCAGGACTTCGTACGGCGGCCTCCAACTCGGCAATCAGAGCCGGATCGCCCTGCAGTGCCACGAGGAAGCTCGCGTCGCACAAGTACTCCCGGCGGGTTAGCATGGCGCCGGGTTTGGTCTTTCCGTCAGCTTCCGCAATGCGCATCTGCATTCCGGCGCCGACGGTGTGGTAGTCCCACCATCGGATCCCTGGCCGGTCGATGCGAATAGCCATGCGCAGTCGGGTAAGTTTCGGAAGCCACCCAACTCCGGCTTGCGCGCGCGACATACCCAAGGCCGCGCAGAACAATCCGATCAGGCCCGATTTCGTCGGGGCCTCGGCCGTCCGACGGACTACAAACTTGGACTCCTGGTCACCCCAAGCCTGCAGGGGGCCTTCGATGCGCAGAAAGAGGGTGTTCGGACTCATACGGCCACCTCGGGATTCACCACGGCCTGCTGCACGGCGCTCCAATCGAACCCGATGGCGGCGACGACGGCCGGAATCAACTCGTCCAGCGACTTGATGTTGTTCTCCGATATCGCGATTTCCTGCTTGTTTTCGTCAACGGCGCTCAAGCGGTAGCGCAAATTGGGCGAGAACCAGAACCGATCTTGCGGCTTGCCGAACCCCGTTTCGAGGTCGTAGACATATTGGCTCAACTGGGCAATACTCTGCGCGATGATATCCCGCCCTTGGTCCAGGGAAACGGGCTTGGCGAACGCGTTGGCATAGCTAATAGGAGCATTCTTGAACTCGATCAGTATGGCATCGGGCGGATTGTGCGCGGCAAAGCTGTTCTGCTTGCCCGAGGGGTTGACGAGCGCCGCCCCGCGAATGAACGCCCCAACCGTGTGGGCCGCGAGTTCCGCGTTGCCTTTCAGATTGCCGACCAGCGTTTCCCAATGGATCGAGAAATACTTGTAGAAACAGGCCGACGAAAACATCGCCTCGTCCACGTAACCGGCTCCCGCATCATCGCCGGGAATGTCGTCGGCAGCCACATAGTAGTCGACTTCGGGGCGAGCCTCGTGGGTCGAAATGGCATGGGCTACCTGCAGCGCCGCCTCGACGGTGGTGTCTTTCAGCACGCCCGTCTCCAGCATCCGGCCCGTTAGGGCCATGTCCGGTACGGCGACCCGCTCGCTAATCAGGTTCCCGAAATCCTTGGCCAAATCCTCGTCGGATCTTCCCTCGTCGTTCTGCAAGAGCTCGGCCATCTCGGCGATGGCGTTGTTGGTTGTGTAAACCAGCATATCGCTCTTGTCTTCGTCCTTGGGGTTGATACCGCACTGCTTCAGAATCTTCGCTGCTCGTTTCTTGGCGTCCGCCTTGCCCGTCACGCTCTCCGCAATCAGTCCTGCAAGTTGGCGGGTACGGATCCCTCCGCACAGCGCTCTGAACTCGGCGCTCATTCGGACGCTTCGCTTCATACACTGGCTTGAGATGCGCGAGCGCAGAACACCGCCGAAGTAGCAGGTCTTGGGCGCGCCTAGGTCGTCCCGGTTCAGATTGGCCGGGCTGTGGTTCTGAATCATGTGAATCTCGATGAGCATGTCTATCTCCCTTCTACGTTTCCCAGAAATTGCTCCGCCCACTTCAGGCGGGTGTCTTCACGATGCCAAATCGAAAGTTCATCGGTCAGTCTCACCCAATCGAGGGATGGACTCTTTGAAGAAACCTGGCCAAGTGCCCATTGCAGGGCCGATTCAATTCGGGCAACCGGTAAGGCCAGCATCTCATCAAACCTATCCTGATAGCGCCTTCTCCCCGCTTCTTCCTTGGGCTGGCAATGGCGCAGTTGGCGGGCCAGCGTGTCGCCCGGGCTGTGTGGCAGTGGATGAAGGGCAAACAGCTTCGCGATGAGCCAAGCGACCTCGCGCCGGGGCGCTCGCTGGTTTCTCTGGCGTAGCGGCCACCACAGCCCTGCAAACAGGTCGAATGCAACCACCGATTCGTCCAGTTCCTGCCCGGCGTGCGCCCGTAGCAGCCCTAGTTCGCCTGTCTTGAGGGATCCCAAGACGTCGATGAATTGTTCCGTCGCTGTCACTTCGTGCCTCCTTTCTTGCGCTTGGACTTCTTTTCCGGTTCGTGCCTTGGCCGCATATCCGGCGCGATGGCGCCTATGGCACGCCGGCGTTGAAGCGCTCTCGATGTGAAGCCGGGTGAAAGAGCCCGCGCGACGAGGCCCATCATGGGTTGATATTCCGCTGCCGCATCCTGCCATGCTTGGTCGTCGGCGGTAAGCAGTTCCCCGGCTCTCGCGGATATCGCGTGCTCGATGTGAGGCCGAACCGAAGCCGCCACTGCAACATTTGCCTCTTTCGGCCTTCCCATCCGTTTGCCTAACTGGAAGCACTCTCTGTCCCACAGTTCCACCAAGCTTGAAGCTAGTTCGGAAACCGTAGCGCCTGGCGGCATGTCTATGCTTCGCTCCCAAACGTCGATGTTCTTCGCCTTGTCAGTGGCAAACCCAACAATGAGAAGCGATGTCGGGTCGGCGCCACGGCCGAAGGCCCCCGTTTCCACCATCCGTGCAAACAGACGGGGCCATGGCCGGTCCATCCGGAACTTGCGCGCTGCGGTAAGGTCAGGCGCCGGCAAGCCCTTTCGCGGTGTCTCGTCCGGGTAGATAACATGCGGATCGTTCCATAGGTCGTTCTTCTGATCCCCCGCGGACTGATATTGGCAGGTTCTGATAAGAGGCATCGCTTCTGAACCGCAAGCAACGCACGCGCCGGTCACTTCCGGCGGATGAAGCCATACCCGCCGAGACAGTGCTGTCAAACCCGTCAGGAGCGGCACTTCTTCTCCGGAAGGCGTCTCAATGCCAGGGCAAACCCACGCGGGCATACCAAGTGACTCATGTGGAAGCCAGTTTGCACGGAGCGCAGCGAGCAATGACATGCCCCATGGCACAACGTAGATTGGGGGCGTGCCGTTGATACCGGCTTTCAGGTCGGGCAATCCACTCACAGAAAACAGCGGGAGCCGAAGCAGTCCAATAGCGCAGCAGGCAGGGCAGAGTCCGTTCTGTTGATCCGTGGAGTGCCTGAAGTGCCAGAAGTTGTTTCCCGTGGGTATCTCCTGGATCAGATCCGTTACCGCTCGAGGCCGTTGGGCGTCATGCTGTTGATAGAACCTCTTCCCGTCGCCCAGCAGGTTGAAGCAATCTCGGTTGTCGTCGAGCTTTTCAACGTAGTCGGCGGGGAATCCGTCGCCTACCGGTGTATCGGGCGGATCGCCTTGGCTCCAGTAGAGCAACGCCAGCAAGAACCGGAGGATAGCCACGCGATCCATGGGATTACTGGCGGCGATTTGGCGTATCCTTCCCGCATCTTCGAATGCTCGGCGGATTCCGACTCGTTCCCACCGGCCGTCGCGGTAGAGGACAGGAATCCATTCTTCGTCGAGGAGGTTGTAGTTCATCGTAACGTACCTTTCACCCTGTCTTTGCACGATGCTTCGTGGTGGACATGGGGATATTGCCAGAGTTGAACATGCAACGCCATGCCACACTACACCGCAGTCCACACAATCCTTTGCCCCTCAAGTAACCCCTCGTGCTACACGACTCATGGGATACAATGCCATGTTGTGCTGGAGAATGCAATCATCTTGGCCGAGCCGTTGGCTCCGCGATACGGTGGGTGCTACCATACGCCGGTGGAGTGAGGGATCATGCGTATGCGGGCCAAGGTCTACAAGGGCACAGCGGTTCGGTTCATCGCTTTTGCCGGCGTTCTGACCTTTTTGTTTCTCTTGCTCAGCGCTTACGCGTTGCGCATGTACTTGCGTCAGTCGGACCAGCCTCGTCGGTTGTCGAGAGGCTTGGCTGACGGCGCATTCGACGGGGATCGCGCCTATGCCGACGTCGAGGCCATCGCCGAGTTCGGTCCGCGTCCGCCCGGATCTCAGGCCATTGCCGACACGCGCCGGTTCATCCGGGATGCGCTTCGGCACGCTGGACTCAGGGTCCACACCCTTTCCGCGGAGATGGAGTCGCCGGCCGGTCCGACCGAGACCATTGCGCTCTACGCGGAAGTCGAGGGAACGAATCCCGAGATGCTGCTTTTGTGCACGCACTATGACTCGCCCATCCGAACAGAACACGGTCCGCTCGAGGGCATCAACGACGGGGCTTCGTCGACGGCTTGGCTTCTCGAGATGGCGCGCGCGCTGGGTACCCATCGCGAGGGACGGACGGTGTGGTTGTGCTTCTTTGACGGTCGATTCCCGGTTGACGAGTGGAGCGCCGAAGACGGTTTGTTCGGTAGCCGCGCCTTTGTCGATTCCCTGCGCGACGGCGATCGCCTAGGCGATGTCAAGGCGGTCATTGGTGTGGACAAGATCGGGGATTGCCGTCTTGGCATTCCGAGGGATCTCGGGGGGGCGGCCTGGCTGGCCGAGGCCGTCATCGAGGCGGCGCGCGATGCGGGGTGGGACCACGTCTTCTCGCGACAGGGCGGCGCGCTTGCGGGGGATCACGTGGCGTTTCGTGAGGCCGGTATCCCGGCGCTTGGCGTGATTGACCCATCCCCCGGCGACACGGCCGCGCGGCCGGCGGGAGATGCCTCGGAAGTGGAAGACACGCTCGATCGCGTGTGTCCGGAGAGTTTGCAGGCCGTCGGCACCGTAATCTATGATGCATTAGCCAATATGGATCGCTATTTGGACGCAGCAAGCGGAGACCGCTCCTGATGCGCCGTTGCCGAGATGGCAATGAAAGGGACCTTTTGTGGCAAAGTTTAAGGCAACCGAGTTTTACGCTGGCTGGATCTTCTGGACGATTCTACTTGTGCTTTTGGTGGGGCCGAGTATGCTCCTCATGTGGAGAATCACGGAAGACGACAGTCATATCATGTTGCGGGTAGGCTCGGGCGTTGTCTTGGCGGCGATCGGCGCGGGCGCGATATCGTGGGCTGTCAATGGCTTGGTGCAATGGCACTACAAGAAACGTCGTATCTCGGATAAGAAGAGGACCAAGAAGGGCAAACGGTAGTCCATCGGGAGAACCATCATGCCGGATATGTGGGAGCTGGCGTCCTACGTGGAGGCCAATCCGAACGATCACAAGGCGCGCTGGACCCTTGCGAAGATCATGTACGCTGCGAATGAGTACCGCCTTGCCGTCGAGCATCTTCAGATCCTCCAGAACGAGTGGCCGACCCATCTCAACGTTGTCCGCTATCTCGCGGCGACCTACTACCGCTTGAACCGATTCGATGAGGCCGCGCGAACGCTCGAACGCGGCATCGAGCATTGGCCGAATGAGATGCCGCTGCGCGAGCAGTTGGCGCGCACGCTCGCGAATGCGAGCCGACCTCGTGAGGCGGCGAAGGTGTGGCGCGAGATCGCGGAGATCGCGCCGGATCATCCCACGGCGCTCCGGAATGCCGAGCAACTCGAGAAGGATGAAAAACCGGAACAGGCGGACGCGGATCCGGTTACGGGAGACACGATGCTTCAGGGGGCGATCGGCGTCGAGATCTGCCCAAGCTGCGGGGCGGAGAACTCGGCGGCCTTCGATCGGTGCTCGAAGTGTCACGCGCCGCTCACGGGCGACGTGCGAGACTTGGTTCGCGAGTTCGATGGGTCCGTTCAACCCGTTGCCGTTCCGAGTCGGATGCCCAAGGCTTCTCATGCCGTGGCCTGGCTTGTCTCAGCCCTTGTGGTCACCCTAGGCATGGCGGCCTTGGGCGGCTACTTGACGATGAACGAAATCGAGGTGATACGCGGCCGGGCTGCGGAGAACGTGGTGCTGTTTCGAGTGGCCGATTTGTTGGTGATGGAGCTACTGCCCACTCGGATTGTCTTGGGCGTAGCATTGCTGCTCCTGTGGCCGTTGGCCCTCTGGACGGGCCTGATCATCGCCCGCGAGAAGGCCATCAGTCTCGTCGCGGTAGCGGTGGTAGGCGCTCTGCTGGCCGCCCTTACGTACTTGGTTTCCTGGGCGCCGGTGGCGCTCCTACGTTACACGCCCTTGGCGCCGGCGCTCCTGTCGCTTGTCGCCATTCCGCTTGCTTTCCGAACCAGTGTCGGCAAGGCGTTCGCGGCCTGGGTTATCCAAGGGATTGCCTTGGTGGCCCTGGCTACGGTTGCCCTCCTCGTCACCGAGGGTACGGATCTCCTCCTTCAAGCACCGGCCATCCTCCGGTACGCTTCCCAGCATGATGGAGCCCGTGAACCGGGCATCTCATCGATTCCGCAGATACAACCGCCGGCATCTCATCGGCTCCGCTGGAAATCATCGGGATCCGCTTGGCTGGACGAGCGGACGAGGCCGGTGCGTCTACAGATTGAGACGTCCGTGGAAGACGAAGCCGTCACGGTGGAAATGGGCGACGGGCAGTTGGCCGTGGTCTACGAACGCGTGAAGAAGAGCCCCGTCACGCTTGATATCGAGATCGTACCGGAGACCAGCTATCTGCTCGAGGTGGCTGGCCCGGCGGGCGCCTCCGTGTCCATCACGGCGTTTGGCTTGCTGGATGTCGTGATGGAATAGGCTCGGCCTTGCCCATCGATGGCAACGCCCCACTCGGCGGCCGTAACGCCGAGTGCTTCCCGTCCGTCCTCCGGGCGGCACGCATGCCACAATTCCCACAGTGCCGGACTTGACGGCCATCGGTGGTAGCACTCCACGAAGCATCGTTCCGCCTCGTCTGTCCGTCCGGCTCGTGCGGCGAGTCCGGCCAGGGCCAGATAGATGTCACCGGTATCGAGGCCCTGGAGCGCCATCCCCAGTTGCTCATACGCCTCGTCGTAGCGTCCGGCTTCGGCCAAGGCCACGGCATACCCTTCTCGGGCACGGGCATTGGGCCAGGGATAGGCCACCGCGCGCGCATAGGCATCCAGGCACGGAGATCCTTCCGCGCGTCGGTTCTCTGCCTCGGCCAAGAGCCGGCTCGGAGCCAATACGGCCCAACCGTAGAGGATCGCGCCCAACAGCGCACTCACCGATACGAGGCACACCGTGCCCCGCGTGGCATTCGGGTGCCCGGGATGACCGCCGGAGGCCAGTACTATGCTCGCGAAAAGCAGGCCGACCAGCGCGTGGGGCGCACTGTGGCACGCTGCGTTGAACAGCGCGAAAACGCCGAGGGCTGCGAGTCCTCCGGCGGCGGCCTCTACGCTGAGCGAGCGCGGTCGCGCGTCTCGCCATGCCCGCACGAGTCGTACGACGAACCACAGGCCGCACGCAACACCCACGAGTCCGGTTTCCGCGAAGACCTCGAGCGGCTCGCAGTGCGCGTGCATGGTGTGCAACTCGTTATGGGCGAAGGCGTGACCGCCCGTAGCGTGCAGGACGTTGCCAAGGTACTGGGGGCTCCAGTAGGCGAACCCCCCGAGCCCTCTGCCAATGATAGGCGAGGATAGGCCCATGCGAAAGGCTCCCGCCCAGAACCACAGGCGGAGACGCCCGCCGGTGTCGCCCTGACTGAACGTGGCGACAAGACGCCCCAAGGTGGCTTCGCGTGCCAACAGGGCCGTACCGGCCACAATGAGGAGGCACGTCCCGGCCAGTACCGCCAAGGGCAACCTCGACATTCGCCCATAGGGTAGCGCCACCAACACGCCCGCCGCCATGGCGAGCCACGCCGAGCGGCAGCCCGAAAGGAGCAGGCCGAGCAGAAGTACGGCCAGCGCCGCAACATCAAGACCCCTAGGCCGAGGTCGAGCCAACGCAAGGCGCACCAGCACGGGAATGGCAAGGGCAACGTAGCCTCCGAACAGGTCTTGGTTGCCGAACACGGAGTAGATGCGCTGGTTGTAGCCCTCGAAGACGGGGAACAGGCTTCGCAGAAGCCCGATGTATTGCAGGACGCCCAGCGTGGCCACCACAACGGCCGAAACCACCACGGCGTCGAGCGTGCGGCGCTGCCATGGCCACTGCGCGACAAGGTCGTATACCAATGCTACGAACAGGAACAAGCCGGCGATCCGCAACAACTCGACGGCCGTGTCGCCGGGTACCGGTCCTCTGAATACCGCCAGGTGGAAGACCCCGGCGGCCAGAAGGAAGACCCCAAGCGGCGCCAAAGCCCTCAGTCCGCCGCGGGGCATTCGGCCGTACGCCAACGCCACGGTGGCGAGTAGGCACGCCCCCAACCAAACCACCGACTCCTTGGCGTGCAGGAATGACGTGAACCGGAACGAGTATACCACGGCGCCCAGCACGATGACGGCAAGCAAGACGATGCCCCGAGCCCGATCGGCTGGCACGTGAAGGGTGTCTTCGCTCGCCACGTCAGCTTCGCTCCGCTGCCCGCGTACGTTTCCACGTGTTGCAGCACCGGCGGATCTCGCACGTCGAACACGTCGGATTGCGTGGATGACATGTGCGCCGCCCGTGCCGGATGAGATTGACATGAAGGGTGAGACAGCGTGCCTCCGGCACGAGGGGGGCTACAATCTCATGCACCTTCTCCGCCGAGGCGCGCGGATCGGCCACGCCGACCCGCTTGAGTATGCGCGTGATGTGCGTATCCACGGGAAACACGCCGCGTCCCATGGCGAACAGCAACACGCATCGCGTTGTCTTCAGGCCGACGCCGTCAAAGGCCAGCAGATAGTCCTCCGCGTCCGGCGTGGCCATGTCCCAGAGGTTATCAAGGTTCAGGGCGCCGCGTGTCTCGGCAATGGCACGTAGAATGCCTTGGATCCGCGCGCTCTTTGTCCGGGCCAAGCCGCCCGGACGCAACACCTCTTTAAGCCGGGCACGCGGGGCCTCCAGGACCTCTTGCCAGGTCGGGAAAGCTCGGCGCATGGCTTCGTAGGCCCGCAGGCTGTTCACATCGCTGGTGCTCTGCGAGAGGATAGTCCACATGAGCGCGTCGAGTGGATCATCCTTCTCGAACCCGACGCGTCCAAACACGGATTCCAAGATCCCGTCAATCCGCTCGAGTTTCCGGGCGGCCGCTCTCCGTTCACGTGTATCCACCATGGGCTCCGTCGTTACCTGGCAAGAGCATACCGGAATGCCCGAATGAAAACACGCCGTCGTCCTGAATCCGCACGTGAGCCCGCTCTGGAGCCTTTGACCTCGCGCCGGACGCAGGCATCCTGCGGATCTGGGGTGGTGCTTTCGGCTTTACCTCAACCCGGAAATCTGCCACAATCTCCGCCACTGTCAACGAGGAAGCCCGTATGACCACCTTGAGTATCGAAGACTACACGATTCCGGCCGCGGATCTGGGGCCGGAGAATCCACTGCCGACCTTCCGAAGCCCGCAAGAGAACGGGACCATGAAGTTCGAGGACTCGGTGCCGGAGTCCGAGCGCCAGTACATGGGATGGCAGAACGGCTTCCGCGTGCTGCCGTACCGCATGCAAGACCAATACACGCGCGATCGCCGACCGCGGGCCTTCAAGGCTTTCGTGCTCGAGAACGATCAACTCCGCGCGCTGTTCACGCCGGAACTGAACGGCCGCCTCGCGTCGCTCGTTCACAAACCGTCCGGACGCGAGTTGCTCCACCGCAATCCGGTGTTCCAGCCGGCGAACGTCGCCTTGCGCAACGCTTGGATCAGCGGCGGCGTCGAATGGAATATGGGACAGCCTGGCCACAACTACTTCACGGTTTCGCCGGTATTCGCGGCCCGCTTGACGGATCCCGACGGTAGTCCGGTTCTCCGAATCTACGAATGGGAACGTGCCAAGTGTTTCCCGTGGCAGATCGATTTCCATTTGCCCCCCGATTCCCCTTGCCTCTTTGCCCATGTGCGGCTGGTGAATCCTCACGACCGCGAGATTCCCATGTACTGGTGGACGAATATCGCCGTCGAGGAACGGGCCGACATGCGCGTCCTTTTCCCGGCCGAGAACACCTTGTGGTGGGGATCCCCGCGCGGCCTTGCGCTCAGGCAATTGCCCATCGTCGAGAACCACGACCTGACTCGATCCACCGAGGTTCCCTACGCCCAGGAGATCTTTGCTTGTATTCCGGAAGACCGCCGGCCCTGGGTTGCCCACGTGGATCGCGTCGGTTTCGGCCTGTTTCAGACCTCGACGGCCCGCCTGCGAGGACGGAAGCTTTTCTGCTGGGGTATGAACGCCGGGGGGCGTCGATGGCAGGAGTATCTTTCCGCACCGGGCCAGGCCTACATCGAGATCCAGGCGGGCCTTGCGCGAACCCAGTTGCAGTGTCTCGCGATGCCGGCCAACGTTCAGTGGACATGGACCGAAGCCTTCGGCGCGCTTGACACCGATGGCGCGGCGGCCCACGGCGCGTGCTGGGATGTTGCATGGCGCACTGTAGATGCGTCCGTACAGCACGCCCTGCCGCCGGAAACGCTCGACGCGCGCCACGCGGTCTTCGAATCCTCTGCCGACCGGCCCTCGGAAGAGCTACTACACGCCGGATCCGGTTGGGGCGCCCTCGAACGCAAGCGCCTCACCCGGAGCGGCGAGCCGGATCGGATTCCCTCAGCCCTTGCGTTCGCCGAGACCGATCTGGGCGCAGCGCAGCAACCGTGGTTGACGCTGCTCGAAACCGGAGAATTCCCGACCTCCGACCCGCTCGACGATCCGGGACACTCGCTCGTGCAGGACGCGTGGGGTCAGCTTCTCGAAAGGGCCGCACAATCCCCCGCCTCGGACCATTGGCGCACGTGGTATCACCTTGGCGTCAAGCGTCTCGAACATCACGACACCGACGGCGCCCGCGAGGCCTGGCAGAAGGCCAACGTGCATACACCCTCGGCGTGGGCCTTGCGCGGCCTCGCCGTCCTCGAACAACGGGAGGAACATCAGCAGGAGGCGAACCGGCTATTGGCGAAGGCCTGGGCCCTCGGCCCGCGCATTCTTCCCCTCGCCATCGAATACGCCCGTGCGCTTACCGCTATCGGCGACGAGGCCGGAACCGCCGCGTTTCTCGAGAGCGCCTCGGACGATGTGCGCAACCACGAACGCATTCGAATCCTTGCCGCCCGTCAGATCCTCAAGCGCGGCGACTACCGCGCCCTCGAAGGCTTTTTCGCCGGCCAGTTCGCCACAAATCGCGAGGGCGAAACCACCCTCACCGACCTCTGGTTCCAGATGCACGAACTGCGCATCGCCGACGAAGAAGGCCTTCCTATCGATGACGCGCTCCGACAACGCGTCCGCCGCGAATGCCCTCCCCCGCCCCATATCGACTTCCGCATCGCCCCAGACATCCGATGACTCCGCGCGGACTGCCGCCCGGCGCGACATGCGGGAATGCGCCCCGATCGGCCCTCAGCGGTTACGGAGGCATGCGGCGAGTACTTGGTTGCACAGACTCACGGTGGTCTTTCCGAGTTGGCTCCCCCCCTTCACGTCACGTTTTCGCCAGACGGCGGGTTTGGCTGTCTTTCCGGTACGCTCTGAGATAGATTGAATGACGCTACGCAGTTTCTCTGTGCCTCTTGAATTCGCCCCGCGAAGGGCTTTGCGCGAGAGAACACCGAACCAGATCTCCACATGTTCACCCAGCTTGCCGATGACTGCTTGGATGGGCCATTGAGTGGGAGCCATGACAGAGAGGTCAAGTATTTCTGGCTTTTCACAAGAATCTGTGCGCCAGTTGAGGCTCTGGAAGAGTGCCGAGGCGATGATACAGGGCCGTGATGTAGTTGGAGGCAGTACGGAATCCGTAATATCGGTGACTGACAACTTTGGCTTTGTTGTTCATTCCCTCGACGGCGCCGTTGTCGATGCGTAGTTCAAAGTAGTTGAGGATGTCTTCCTCAGTATGCCTACGATTCGAGAAGCGGGCTCACAAAGGTCGAGCATAAGGATGGCGCTGACGACGCAGGAGTCCGCGGAGAAAGCCGCCCCACCCGGCCTCCCCGTGGACGGGGAGGTGGCCGTACACTGCGCGGGCATCCGGCGCGACGGCGTGCTCCGGCAGTTCTTGGTGCCTGCGTGCCTTCGTGCGAACAGAGAACGACCTCACACCAAGCCGCCAAGCCACGAAGAAGATCCGAAGCGATGACGTTTTCCACCACCGATCACCCCAAGTGCACGGATCCTTCGTGTTCCGCACGTCGCTTCATAGCGTGGTGTGCCCAGGGAATCGGCCCCGCTACATCTTGGAAATCGGGGACAGACAGCCCTCCTCGGGGACTCGGGGAAAGCGGTTTTCGCGCTTTCCGATTCCATCGTTCAGGCTAACTCCGAAACGCGCACGGAAAAGCGGGGACAGACAGCCCTCCTCGGGGACTCGGAGGGAGTCAGTCCCCGCTTTCGGGATTGAGGGGGGGGTGCGTGCGGAGGGCGACCAAAGGGGATAGGACCGCTCCATTGCGCAGAATCAATCTGCGCCTACTTGGCGCGGTAGGCGCACGATGATCGTGCGCTGATCCGGAAGAATGGGCGTGCATGACTGCTGCCGGGTCAGAAGCTATCGCATGA
>Ga0116158_10000014_pt1 | contig 191398 bp, 164 predicted proteins | sample AD_UKC052_MetaG_FD_89883 | JGI IMG/M metagenome (GOLD analysis project Ga0116158, IMG submission 89883) | Active sludge microbial communities of municipal wastewater-treating anaerobic digesters from USA - AD_UKC052_MetaG | ecosystem: Engineered > Bioreactor > Anaerobic > Digestate | place... | reverse complement strand
GTTCTGCTCAAACAAAAATGGTCCCTGTCCCAGGAACAGAAAACGGCTGTCCTGCAGACCGCCCTGGCTACCTTTCGAGCCTTGATTTACCCCAATGTCCGATCTTTTGTCTGAACCTCAGTTTTGCCTTATTGACACCCGCGATTCATGACGGTATAATCAATCCAACAAATCAATCTCTCATCCTCACCTGGAGGAGTAAGCAGCTTTCGAGTTGTCAGAGAAGGAGGCCTTGGCTGAAAGCCTCCCCAACCCACCGTTGCTGAAGTCGCCAGGGTCGCTGCCGAAGAAATCTTCAAGAAAGTAGACCGGCACGGGTAAGCCCGTTACAGCGCAGCCCGGATGTTGGTCCGGGAAAGTGCCCCACCGGGTAACCGGTGATGGTATGGAGGTGGTACCGCGGAAGGCTTCCCCTTTCGTCCTCTGCGACGAAAGGGATTTTTGTTTTTATCCATCTTTTTACTGGAGGCGTCCTATGACACACGATCTACCAAAAGCATACGATTTCAACGCCACTGAACAGCGGCTTTATCAGTGGTGGGAAGAATCGGGTTTTTTCAAGCCCGATAACGATCCTTCCAAACCCAATTTCGATCCCAGCCGCAAACCGTTCGTCATCTCCATCCCCCCGCCGAACGTGACCGGTGAATTGCACCTGGGCCACGCCATGTTCGTTTCCATGGAAGACCTGATGATCCGTTATCATCGCATGAAGGGTGTGCCCACGCTCTGGGTGCCTGGTTCTGATCATGCCGGCATCGCCACCCAGCTCCAGGTGGAAAAAGACCTGGCCAAAGAGGGTCTGCGCCGCGAACAGCTCGGCCGAGAAGCCTTTGTTGAACGCACCTGGGCCTGGAAGAAAAAATATGGCGGCATCATCACCCGCCAGATCCGCCGCCTTGGCGCCTCTTGCGATTGGGATCGCGAACGATTCACCCTCGATGAAGGCCTATCAATAGCCGTGCGTGAAGCCTTTGTGCGCCTCTATGAACAGGGTCTCATTTACCGTGGCCCCCGCCTCATCAACTGGTCGCCAGGTCTGCGCACCGCCGTCTCAGATCTCGAGGTGGAATACAGCGATGAAATGGGAACCCTTTTCTTCTTCAAATACCCGCTCGCTGATAGTGATGAATTCATTCCGGTGGCCACCACCCGCCCCGAAACCATCCTCGGCGATACAGCCGTGGCAGTGCACCCTGAAGATCCCCGTTACCAGGCTTTTATTGGCCGCAAGGTGCGCGTGCCCATCCTTAATCGCGAAATTCCTGTTATTGGCGATGCCTATGTGGATCGTGAATTTGGCACTGGCGCCCTGAAAATCACGCCCGGCCACGATCCCAATGACTACCTCATCGGTCAGACCCACAACCTGCCCATCATCTCCATGCTGGATGAATCCGCCCGCGTCACCGCTGTCGGCGGCCCCTATGCCGGCATGGACCGCTATGAATGCCGCAAGAAGCTCTGGGCGGATATGGCAGCTGCCGGCCTGGTGATCAAAGAAGAACCCTACCGCATGAGCGTGCCCCGCTCTCAGCGCGGCGGCGAAATGGTGGAACCCATGGTGTCCACCCAGTGGTTCGTGCGCATCAAAGATATGGGCAACGCCGCCCTCGAAGCCGTCAAAGACGGGCGCATTCGCATTGTCCCCGAGCGCTTCACCAAGGTCTATTACAATTGGATGGAAAACATCGAGGATTGGTGCATCAGCCGCCAGCTCTGGTGGGGCCACCGCATCCCCGTGTGGTACTGCCAGGATTGCGGCAAAGAGACCGTCACCCGTGAAGATCCCAAAGCCTGCATGCACTGCGGCAGCGCGCGCATCGAACAGGATCCTGACGTGCTGGATACCTGGTTCTCTTCCGGCCTCTGGCCCTTCTCAACCCTCGGCTGGCCTGAAGAAACCCCCGATTTCAAGTACTTCTACCCAACCTCAGTGCTTGAGACTGGCTATGACATCCTCTTCTTCTGGGTGGCGCGCATGATCATGGACGGCCTTGCCTTCACCGGCCAGGCGCCCTTCCATACCGTGTATCTGCACGGCTTGGTGCGCGATGAACACGGTCAAAAAATGAGCAAATCGAAGGGCAATGTGATTGATCCCCTGCTGACCATGGATCAATACGGTACCGATGCCCTGCGCTTCACCCTGTTGGTGGGCTCCACCCCCGGACATGACATGAACCTTTCCGAAAAGAAGGTGGAAGGCAACCGCAACTTCGCCAATAAAATCTGGAACGCCGGCCGCTTTGTCATCGGCGCCCTCGATCAGGCACCGGCTGCGCCGCAGGCTGCGCCGCAGTGGACCCTGGCCGATTCATGGATCTGGGCTCGTCTGCAGGCGCTCACCGCCGAAGTGACCCGCCTCTTCGACAACTATCAATACGGCGAAGGCGGCCGCCAGATTTACGACTTCTTCTGGAGTGAATTTGCCGACTGGTACCTTGAAATTGCCAAGCTGCAGCTGGCCGAAGGCGGCGACCGTGCCCATTACACCGCCTATACCCTGGCCCGAGTGCTCGATACCTGCCTGCGGTTGCTGCACCCTTTCACGCCCTTCGTCACCGAAGAGCTGTGGGGGCATCTCAAGCGCGCCTGCCAGGAGATCTCACCCCTCTACGCGCCAAAGAACGGCTGGGAAGAAGCCCTCATTATTGCCCGTTGGCCCGAAGCTCAGGCTGTCGAAGGTTGGGAAGAACAGAAGATTGCTGATTTCAATCTGGTGCAGGAAGTGATTCGCACCATTCGCAACTTGCGCTCTGAAAAGAAGGTCACCCCCGGAAAGCGCACCGCTGCCACTCTGACTGCTGGTGAAAAACTGCCCCTGCTGCAGCAGCAGGCCAAAGTCCTGGCTGCCCTGGCCTATATCGACCCGGCCCAGTTGACCCTGACGGCCAGCCTGACCGAGAAACCCGCCGGCTGCACCTCGGCGGTGATCTCCGGGGTGGAAATCTTCCTCCCGCTCGCCGGCCTGGTGGATCAGGAAGCTGAACAGGCCCGCCTGCAAAAAGAACTGGCGGATATCCAGGTCCAAATTGCCCGTCTGGAAACCCTGCTGAGCAGCTCCTTCGCTGAAAAAGCCCCGGCAGCCGTGGTGGATAAGGAACGCGAAAAACTGGCCTCCTACCGCGCCTCTGCTGAAAAGCTGCAAGCACAGCTTGGTTAGAATCTTAAACCCAAAGCCGCCCTCAAATCGAGGGCGGCTTTTTGATCCACTTCACACCTACGCAATTGTAAATGAAGTCATCGTCAGGGACCCAGCCAGGGGTTTGTCATTGAAAAAGGTCAGCGTCTCCTGCGGCTCCTGCAAAGCCAGGGCATATAACATGGGCAGGTAGTGTTCTGGGGTGGGTACGGCCAGTCTGACGGCTTCGCCCAGGCGGGTGTAGTCAGCCAATTCCTGATGCTTTCGTTCACAGATCAGGCTTTTGAAAAGCTCGCTGGCCTCAATGGCCCAATCAAAAGCGTAGGGTTCGTTAAAATCGCTCAATCTTCCAGTAGGTAATGTCAGAAGACCAAGGTTGTGAACCATGTTCCCACTTCCCAGAATGAGTATGCCTTCCCTGCGCAAAGGCGCCAGTTGCTTTGCCAATTGATAGTTTCCTGCCGCTGGAAGAAAATGATCCAGGCTGAGCTGCACCACGGGAATATCGGCCTGTGGATACATATTTCGGAGCACGCTCCAGCAGCCATGATCCAGACCCCATTTCTCGTCCATGATGATGCTATGTTCAGGAAATAAGCCTTGAACCCGCCTGGCCAATGCAGGATCGCCAGGAGCCGGGTAGACCACGCGATATAATTCGGGCGGGAAACCGCCAAAATCATAAATTGTGCGCGGTTTTTCCATGCTCGTTACGGCGCTGCCGCGCGTCTCCCAGTGTGCCGAAATGCAAAGAATGGCTTTCGGTCTGGGCAGCCGGGCGGCTGCCTCACGCCAGCCCAATGAAAATTCATTTTCCTCAATGGCATTCATTGGACTGCCGTGACCAACAAAAAGAACAGGCATGTCCTTTCGGCTGCCATTCATTTCAAGAGACTCAGGACTCATGGTTATGCTCCTTTCAAATCTTGCTTCTCTACCATTATAACTATCCTGGAAAAAATTCCTCGCCCAGCATCAAAAAGTGTATAATCAATGACATATATCCGGATAACGATTATGGAGTAACCCATGAGCCGTACACTGATTGCCTATACCTCCAATGCTGGATCAACCGAGGGCATTGCCCGCACCATCAAAGAAGGCCTGCTAACGCCCAACTCAACTGTGGATATTCTGCAGTTCAAGGATGCAACCTCCCTCGAAGCCTACGATGCCGTGATCGTCGGCGCCCCCATGATACTCGGTTGGCACGCCGATGCGCTGAAATTCCTCAAAAAACATCAAACAGCCCTCGCTGTGAAGAAAGTGGCCTTCTTTGCCGCCGCCATAAGCCTCACTTATGAAGATCCAATCCAGTTTGCCCCTTTAAAACTTTTCTTTGATCCCAATCTGGCTAAAAAACCCGCAAAAGCCCTTCCATCCGGACTGCGGGAAAAATATACGGCGGTTTCTAATTATCTCAACCCCATGCTTAAAGCAGCGCCTGATGTCAAACCGGTCAGCGTGGCTTTCTTCGGCGGCAAGCTCGATATGTTCCGCCTGAAGTGGTGGCAGGCCATCTTTGTCATGCTGGTCGTCCAGGCCAAACCAGGCGAATTCCGCAATTGGGATTACATCAGAAGTTGGGGATCAGCCCTTCAAGACCTGCTGAAATAGAAATTTCTTATTTGAGCATCTGTGATTGTGGTATACTTATTCTTGTACGCGCTGTTACCATAACGGATTAAACTTTCTCCATCCAGGGGGTCATCGCCATCTTCCACCAACTTTGTTAAAAATTAAATATAACTCTTTGACCATATCACATGATAGAATACCGCCCCAGCCCGTGGGAGGCAAAGACGGTTAATTGGGAGTTTTAGCCCTCAAAACCCGGGAAAAACTCCCCATGCAGTTACTGTGCTGAGTAAAAACATTGAAAAAGGTACGAAAGGATACTATGCAGAAGAAATCCATCAAAATCGTGCTTCTGGGTCTGTTTCTTATCTCTCTGATTGCCCTCATAGCATATATTCCCAATTCCAGGGTGAAAGCAACTCAAGCCGCCGGCAGTGCCCACACCAGCATGAAATTCTTTTTACCCTTTATTCCAATTGCATGGCCGCCAATTCCTTCCGCCCCTCAATTCAATGCAGTAGAAAATGATGATCAGGACAATATATTTACAATTTCGTGGAAAAGCGTGCCCAACGCCGAAACCTATCGTCTAGAGGAATCTCTCTTTCCTGATTTTCACGTCACATATTTACGTTACTCTGGTTCCGATCTTTCATGGACTTCCCCTGATCCAGGTAAAGGCGCTTCAACTTATTACTACCGGGTGAGAGCATCCAACACATGGGGAAATAGTGAGTGGGCGACCCAAACTGCCACTATCTATCCTCTTTTTGTGGGACTGAAATTGCAGTGGGATGGAACAGAAATTGGAACCGGGCCTCATTTGAGTGGTTCCTATTACACCAGGTGGAAGAAGGATTTTAACACCCTGGTCGCGCCTGATGTGATCCAAAGCACAAACACCTACTGGAGTGATACCAGCAGCCCGCCAAGTTCTCAATGGTATGATGAATATGTCATTTCAACGGGAGAATGGCTCAGATCTTACGAAGCAGATGCAAACGGAACTTATTTTTGGGGAGCCCCCTGGAAATTGGGTTATACTGACCAGTTCTATGTTGGGCAGATCGTTTATATCAACGATCAGGCTTTCACTGTAACTGAATATGGGAACGATTTTATTCGAGTAGGGAAATCACTGTATTACTGGGAATTCAAAAATCGCGACGATTTTCTTTATTGGGAAGAAAAGCCCGGTCAGGATGGCCTGAAGATCCGTTGTCACCCTGGCGAAGTCATTCTTCGTTACGATGCCGGAATGCCCGGCAGCAACACCCGGCTCCTGTATTACACAGACATGACAACCAGATACATTTACAACCGTGAATATACCAATGATTATGTTCGGTTTATCGAACATCTCACCGCCGCAAATTCGTTTTATTATCCAGAATATGGCCTGCTAGATCAGACGCCATATTATTCGCTTCCAGCCCCTGAGGTGACGATTTCCGCTGTTTCCTCAGGTGAAGAGGTCTTTCACCGAAAGGTGATAAACCCTTTCACTGGCATGTCACCTTCTGGCGTTTCCATCCCATAACGCCATCAGGCTTCAACAAATGAGCTTCCTTTCTCGTGTGAAAGGAAGCTCATTTGTTTCCCTGCCAGGACAATTCTTTATGGTATTTTGATATATGTTTCGCCGTTGAAAATCACGGCCGCCCACTGGTTGGGGCCGATCCTCGCCCAGGTATCCTTGCCATCCGTCCAGGTATCCAGAATGGTGACTTCGTTGCCTTTCACCAGGCCGCCAACGCTCTTTGCGCTGGCAGCGTGGTCTTCGCGAATGTTCAGCGACGCCACCTGAACCACGCCCGTTTTGGGAGCGCCAACGCCAATGACTTTATCCACATTTTTCTTGTCTTCCGCCATTTCTTCCTCCGTTTTCTGAACTGGAACACTTGATGCTTAATGATTATAGACCCGGTGATGCTTGTGTCAAGAGCAGTGTACAGTTTAGTTCTGTAGAATTCCGGTCACAATCTTCTGCATAGGGGTTATCTTAACATTATCCATTTTGACACCATTAAACAAGTATTGGATGCCATTCATTAGCAAAAGGCTTCCTATCTGGAAGCCTTTTGCTAATCTTATTCACTCGGTGTCTTTCGATCACTCGATCTTAATGTACGTTTCCCCATTGTAGATCATGGCAGACCATTGGCCTTCGCCAATGCGCGCCCAGGTGTCTTTGCCGTCTGTCCAGGTTTCATAGACCAGCACTTCGTTTCCAGCCACCAATCCGCCCACACTCTTTGCTTTGGCGGAATGATCAGCGCGAATATACAGGCTGCGCACCTGAACCACACCCTTCTTGGGTGCAGCCGCCGCGGCGGCTTCAGCTTTGGCTTTGGCTTCAGCGGCAGCCTTTTCAGCAGCGGCCCGTTCAGCGGCAACCCGATCTGCAATTGCCTTCAATGATGCCCCTCTTTCAGCAGCGGCTTTTTCTTCAGCAGCCTTGCGCTCAGCAGCAGCCTTTTCTGCAGCGGCCCTGATCGCGGCAGCTTTCTCAGCTTCAGCCTTTGCAGCAGCTTCTGCGGCGGCTTTTTCTGCAGCAGCCTTCGCGGCCGCAGCTTCAGCAGCGGCCCTCTCAGCGGCAGCCTTTTCAGCGGCAGCGCCAACCAAGTTGCCCAGGAAATTCTTCTTATCGTCGCTCATTTTTTTCACCTCTTTCTCAGAAAATAGTCAATTACTATCATTATAGACCTGAAAAAATGCATGTCAAGCCAATGCGGTTCAATGCCAGATGAATATGACTGATTCCGTCATGTTTCTAGCAACCCTCCACGAAAAAAAAATGAAGTGCAGCCGTTCACCCAACGCCGTTAAATTGCCTGTTTGGAAGGGTTCGTTTTTGACGGTACAATCGAAGTATCACACCTTTGCTTCTTCAATCGTATCGCGCTTCAAATGACCAATCTTTCGGTTGGAGGGTGTATCGCAGAGCATCCTGGCTGTGATCACCAAAATGGAGGCGTTATGAAAAATTTACTACTACTGCTGCTCTCAGGTCTGATTCTAATCGCCTGCACCATTTATGGCGCCCAGGCCTTTTCTCCGACCCTCACCCCGAACACCCCGGACCTTACAATATTTGGCTCTGAAGGCCAAACCCCTGAACCGTCATCTGAAAAAGCACCCACAGATGCTGAAAATGGAACCCTCTACCTGCTGCTGACGACCCAAACCTGACCGTCTGAAGGGGGGCGCTTATCCAGCCTTCCGGCATCACCTATCTGGGGGCTTTCCGCCTGCCCGGCGAAACCGACAACCCCACCCCAAACCTTTGCATACGGCGGCACGGTTATCTTATTATTTTGGAACGATCAGATGGTGGTGCCCGGCCGGTGATCCATATCTGAAAGAAGGGATTGTTGATTTAATGTCTGACCAAGGGCTGCGGAATTGAGAGCAGGGCGCCCCAACCCTGGTGTCCTGCGCTTGCCTTGCCACAATAGGTCATACCAACCCATTAAGCCCGGTTAACACTTCTTCAGGCGTTAGTGGAAAATGATCAAACCAGACTCCCGTGGCATCATGCACGGCCGCGGTCACAGCCGGGGCGAGGCACATGTTCATGACTTCGCCCAGGCCTCTCGCCCCCCAGGGTCCCCGTGGATCGGGGATCTCCAAAACCTGAATGTTCATTTCGGCTGGAATATCCAGCACCGTCGGGATCAGATACGTGGAAAGGGTTTTGCTGAGGACATAACCATCTTTTTCGACAAAATTTTCCATCACCGCGTAACCGACCGATTGCACCAACCCGCCTTGAATCTGACCAATCACCTGCTGTGGATTAATGGCCTTGCCCACATCGATGGCGCAGTAAATTTTTTCAATCGTGACCTGGCCGGTCTCCACATCCACCACCACTTCGGCCGCCTGGGCGGTGTAGGCATAGGCCACATTGGGGTCGCACTGCCCGTTTTCCGGGTCTGGCGCCGTGGTTTGGTGCGGCCAATAGGTGTGCTCCAGGTGCACCGGGCGATCCTCGTTTTGCCACATGGATAACGCCTTTTCAGCGCCTTCTTTAATCGCATTCCCGATGAAAAAAGTCATCCGCGAGGCTGAAACTGAACCCGAATCTTTCACCCGGGCAGTGTCTGATGAAACCAGCTCAATTTTTTCCATGGGCAGGCCCAATGCGTCGGCCGCCATCTGGGTGATCACCGTATGCGCCCCCATGCCCACCTCGCTGGCGCCGTGCCGAATGACGGCCCGTTCAATGTCAGTCTCTCCATACAGGTCAATCCCAACGGTGCAATTTTCCGGATAACCATAAGAGAAGCCCACATTTTTATGCGCGCACGCCAATCCCAGGCCGCGCCGCAGATGAGGCTGTTCAGGGGCCGCCTTCTGCCGGGGCTGGGCAAGCAGCCAGCCGTTGGCCGCGGCCTGCCAGCCTGCTTCCCTGGCGCAGGCTTCGGTAACCTCTCGAATGGTGACACCTGGCGGATACGGCGCGCCAATGGTCTGCAAAGAGCCTTCCCGGGCCAGGTTGCGCATCCGCAGTTCCACAGGGTCCATGCCCAGGGCCTCTGCCAGTTTATTCACCATCTGTTCAGCGCAGTAAACCGCCTGCGGGCCGCCAAAACCACGAAAAGCGCCGCGCGGCACATTGTTGGTGTACACGTCATAGGCATCCACTTTGACGTTGGGGATTTCATAGGGTCCCAGCGAATTGATCACCGCGTTGCTTGTCACAATGCTGGTGGTGAATTTATAAGCCCCGCCATCTGCCAGAAGCTTGACTTCAGCGGCCACAATCTTGCCTTCTTTGGTCGCGCCCCAGCGAGTGAAAATGCGGAAAGGATGGCGCTTGCAATGCCCCAGGATCGATTCTTCCCGGCTCCACACGACTTTAACCGGGCGGGGTTGGCCCATCCTGGATAATTTCAGCGCCGCTAGTGCAACTATAATCTGGACGGAAATATCCTCGCGGCCGCCAAAAGCGCCGCCGGTCATCGGGTAAATCACCCTCACCTGCTCCTCGGTCAGGCCGAGGGCATGAGCAATTTGCTTGCGATCCTTGATCCCCCACTGTCCGGTAGTGACAACCGCAAGGCGCCCTTCTTCATCTATGTACGCCAGGCCGCTCTCGGTTTGCAAAAAGGCATGTTCCTGGGCCGGAGTGTTCAGCACCGCCTCCACAATCACATCAGCCTGCTCAAAACCGGCTTCCACATTCCCGTTGTAAAGCTTGTGGTGGCCAAACACATTGCTCCCCACATCCGGGTGAAGGACAATCGCGCCGGGCTGCATCGCCGCTTCCACATCGCACACAACCGGTAAATCCTCGTATTCCACCTCAATCAGGTCGCAGGCAGCTGCCGCAATTTCTGCCGTCTCAGCCACAACCGCGGCAACCCGGTCGCCCACATAACGCACATGATCTGTGTAGGGTTTTTCACCTGGACCACAAAGCACGGGCTGGTCATATGAATAATAACCAAACTCATTAAATGGCACATCCTGTGCGGTCAGCACCGTGAGAACACCCGGCACAGCCTCAGCTCTGGATGTGTCAATTCGCCTCACAATGGCATGAGGCCGCAGGGCCATTCGCATCTTTAAGTAAGCCTGTTCAGGCATCACCATGTCAGAAGCAAAAATAGCTTCACCTTTAACTTTCGCTTCCGCATCGACCCTGGGTACTGATTGGCCAATATATTTCATGTGCTTTTATCCGATCTCCTGATTGTCTGATAACCACTTTTTAGTTATAATCTCAATTCGGGCAAAAATCAATAGAGATGAATGTGAGGCGGTCATCAATTCCGGAGCCGGTTGTCACAAATCATAAAGGGCACGGCCCGCTCTCCAAGAGACCAGACCATGCCCCTCTTTCCCCCTCCACGTAAAACCACATTTCAGATCAGCATATCACATCAGCACCCGTCTGCTGTGCCCTGAAAATGGCCTACTTTTGTCCATAAGTGGCATTTTTGCCATGTTTGCGCAAGAAATGCCTGTCAAGAAGTTCTTTTTGCATGCTGGAGACCTGCGGATTTATCCCCGCAGCATGGTACTGCATGAACGCAACTTCCTCCAGCACCACCGCAGCTTCAACCGCTTTTCCAGGCGTTCTGCCCCAGCAAAATGGGCCGTGGCTGTGACATAGCACCGCCGGGATTGCATCTGGATCACGGCCTCCGAAGGCCTCAACGATCACTTTTCCTGTATTCTTTTCGTAATCGCCAGCAATCTCTTCGGCTGTCAGCAGGCGCGTACAAGGGATGGCTCCATAAAAATAATCTGCGTGGGTAGTGCCGGTTGGCTCAATGCCCCTGCCAGCCTGGGCAAAACTGGTTGCCCAACGGCTGTGGGTGTGAACTATCCCGCCAATATTGGGAAACGCCCGGTAGAGCTCAAGATGGGTTGCCGTGTCAGAGGATGGTTTTAATGTCCCTTCAATGATGTCGCCATCCAGATTAACAAGAACGATATCCGCAAGGGTCATTGTCTCATAATCCACCCCTGATGGTTTGATTGCCACCAGGTTGCTTTCGCGGTCAATCCCCGACACATTTCCCCAGGTGAAAGTGACCAGCCCGAATTTGGGCAAGGAGAGATTAGCCGCCAGCACCTGTTGTTTGAGCGAGTCCAGCATTTTAGCTCAACTTCCAGAGCAAATCGTTGACGCGCAGTTCTTTTTTCAATTCTTCCGTGGTCAGGCTCTCTGAAAGGTGGACAAATTCAATATCCATCATCTCAGCCCAATCTGCAAGCATTTCCACGGTCGCGTCATAGGTTAACACTGTGTGATGTGCGCCGCCAGCCACGATCCACTGGCGAATCCCTTCGCGAAAATCCGGTTTGATCTTCCACATCACCCTGGCGACCGGTAAATTGGGCATTTCCATGACTGGTTTGACGCACTCCACATCCTGAACAATCAGGCGCAGCCGGCCGCCCATGTCAATCATCGAAACCGCCAGCGCCTTGCCCGCATGTCCTTCAAACACCAGGCGGGCCGGGCTTTCTTTTCCACCAATACCAAGCGGGTGCACCTCAATGCGCGGCTTTGTCCCGGCAATCGAAGGGCAAACTTCCAGCATGTGCGCGCCTAACGAATATTCATTGCCCTTCTCATAGTGGTAGGTGTAATCTTCCATGAATGAGCTGCCGCCGCCAAGACCCTGCGTCATCGCTTTAATAATGCACAGCATCGCCGCGGTTTTCCAGTCACCCTCGGCGCCGTATCCGTAACCCTTTGCCATAAGGTGCTGAGAGGCAAGGCCCGGCAGTTCTTCCATTCCCCACAGGTCCTGAAAGGTGTTGGTGTAGGCAGAGGCATGTTCTCTTTCAAGAATCCGCTCCATGGCAATTTCCTCTCTTGCCTGGTAATAAACCGCATGGAGGTCATCGGTATGAATGTCGTAGGCCGCCTTATATTCACTTACTTTGGCCTCAACCTCTTCATCCGTGACCTTTTCAATCACCGCCGCCAGCTCACCCACCGGCCAGGTGTTGACCTGCCAGCCCAGTTTGATTTGCGCCTCCACCTTGTCGCCTTCCGTCACCGCCACCTCGCGCATGTTATCCCCAAACCGCACAATGGACAGCCGCTGGCTGAATGAGAAAGCGGCGGCCGCTCGCATCCATGCCCCCAATTCCTTGATGACGTTCTCATCCTTCCAGTGTCCCACAATCACTTTCCGGTGCAAGCGCATTCGGGCGCCGATGAATCCATGCTCGCGGTCCCCATGGGCAGCCTGGTTCAGATTCATGAAATCCATGTCAATTTCGTCGTTCGGAATTTCAACATTGTATTGGGTGGCAAAGTGGCAAAAAGGTTTTTGCAAATGGGTCAGCCCATTGATCCACATTTTGGATGGCGAAAAAGTGTGGCACCAGGTAACAATGCCGATGCATTTCTCATCGTAATTGGCCTCCCGGATAATGGCGCTTACTTCATCATTCGATTTAATCGTCCCCTTGTAAACAAATTTGCAGGGAATGGCCTCATTTGCATCCAAATAAGCCGCCATTTCTTTTCCCCGCGCGGCCACAATATCCAGGACCTTAGGACCATACAATAATTGCGAGCCAACCACAAACCAGATTTCCTGTTCTTTTAAGTTCAACATTTTTATCTCCGTTTTGAGTGTCAATTTCTAGCGCATGTGAAAAGTCGTCACTTAAGCGCACTTATGGCGGCGCTTTCAATCGTCAGACCTTTTTTATATCGTGTCATAAAAGTGGCAAAGCCTTCCATGTCCTTGGGGTCTGGGTTGACCGTTGCTGTATCAGCCGCTGCGAACACCTGCCCGGCCAGGTAATCTTCAAGCGATTCCCCGTGCTTTTTCTGGACCATGAAGGCTGCCAAAAGGGCAATTCCCCAGGCTCCGCCTTCGCCGGCTGTTTCCATCACTGATACAGGCACCTTCATGGCCGTGGCCAGCATTTTCTGACCGACTTCCTTTGTCTTAAAAAAGCCGCCGTGGCCCAGCACCCGATCCACTTTTACCTTTTCTTCATCCATCAGAATATCCAGGCCAATCTTCAAGGTGGCCAGGGCTGAATAGATGTGGGTTCGCATGAAGTTTCCCAGGGTGAACCGGCTTTCAGCCGATCGAGCGAACAGAGGCCGCCCCTCCTCAAAATGAGTGATCGGCTCCCCTGAAAAATAGTTGTAAGAAAGCAGCCCGCCCCCATCTGCGTCGCCTGCCAGCGCCTGTTGGTAAAGCGTCTCAAAAAGGCTCGCCTGACTGATCTCCACGCCGATTGCCTGAGTGAATTCGCGGAAAAGGTCAATCCAGGCGTTAAGGTCCGAAGTGCAGTTATTGCTGTGCACCATCGCCACCGGTTTTCCAGATGGCGTGGTCACCATATCAATCTCCGGATACACCTTTGATAATCCATCTTCCAGCACAATCATGGCAAAAACCGATGTGCCCGCAGAGACATTTCCCGTGCGCGCCGCCACGCTGTTTGTCGCCACCATCCCCGTGCCGGCATCGCCTTCAGGCGGGCAAAGGGGAATGCCTGCCTGAAGTTGCCCTGTCGGGTCCAACAACCCGGCGCCTTCTACGGTCAGGGTTCCTCCTGCGCATCCAGCAGCCAGCACGCGAGGGAGAACATCCTGGAGCCTCCAGGGAAGGTTTCTTTCACCAAGCTGTTGGTTAAACAATGTAACCATGCGCCCATCGTAATCATTGATCTTGCTGTCAATGGGGAACATGCCCGAGGCTTCGCCCACCCCCAGCACCTTTTGGCCGGTGAGCTTCCAATGCACATAGCCGGCCAGTGTGGTGAGGTGATGGATTTCCTCGATGTGAGCTTCTTTGTTCAAAATGGCCTGATAAAGATGTGCAATGCTCCAGCGCTGTGGGATGTTGAACTGGAACAATTCGGTAAGCTGCTCCGCGGCCGCCCCGGTCATGGTATTGCGCCATGTGCGAAACGGCGTCAGCAGTTGGTCATGCTGGTCGAAGACCAGATAACCGTGCATCATGGCGCTGAACCCCATCGCTCCCACAGTCTTGAGTGAAATCTGGTACTTTTCCAGCACTTCAGCTCTGAGTCCGGCATAGCAGTTTTGCAATCCCGTCCACACGTCTTCCAGGTGGTAGGTCCAGACCCCATCCTCATAGCGGTTTTCCCATTCATGGCTTCCCGCGGCAACCGGCGAGTGATCCTCTGTGATTAAAACAGCTTTGATCCGCGTTGAACCCAATTCAATGCCGAGGAAGGTCTTCCCGCTCTCAATTGCTTTTTGAATGTCATTCTGGTTCATATGCCCATCCTGTGTTCAAGAGTGATTGCCTGTTTTCTTTTCATCAGGTTTCCAACCTTATTTATCCGTGATGTCAATCGCATAATTGACATATAGGCGCATCTTTTTGGATTCCACACTCAAAAGGACATAGCAATTGTTCACTTCCTTTGGCACACTGGCTTTGGTCACCCAGTCAATCTTTCCCGCCGCCGGCGTCAGCGGCGTTGAGGTCAAATCCATAATCTCGTAATAACCGTAGATGATGCCGTCAGATCCAATCACAGGCGGGTTGCCGATGTGGATCTTCAGGGCAAATTCTGTGGGATTCTCGTTCTGCCATTGGAATTCAAAGCCGTTTTCGGTGCGGGTGGTTTTCAACAGGCTGATGATGGTGTTGCTCAAAGCCGTGATTTTTACATCAGGCTTCAATATCAGGTCGTCCACAGGCTGATAAACCGGGTAAACCAGGCCAGTTTCAACTTTATCGAGCTGCAGTTTGATGGTGCCTTTGCTTTCACCCGCGTCCTGATGGTAATAATCCAGCTCGCCGCTGTAAGCCACATAATCAACAGCCAGTTCAGCTCCCGCGGCATCACCAATCTTGGCGCATTCCACGTAGATCAACTGGGTTTCCGGCTTGGCCTTTGTCCCGGCCGTATATCCGCGCATTTGAAAGCCCGGCGCCAGGCGGTGGCCGCCTGTGCCAACAAAAACGGTCTCGCAGGGTTGCACCTTGCCATCTTTGGTAGTCAACAACGCCGGTTTGCCCTCCACCGCTTTCATCGCGCTCCAATCCCCGGTTTGATTGCGGATGGTGATATCAATATGCAAATTCCCGGCATCCGTCTGACTCACGCCTGTGACAGCCCCGCTCCAGCCCAGGTTGTTTTTTGTCTCAACCGTTTCCAAACCTTCTGGCAGCACAATATAAACGCAGGCTGAGAGAAACAGGTTGAGGATGATGAGGGTCGGAAGCAATATTTTTTTCAATCGCATCTGATTTTCTCCTGTAAGCTTTCACCTGCCGGCTAAGGCGCAGCCGTAAACTTGGGAACCAGTCCCTTTACCAGGGAAATGATTTGCCAGTAAACTGCCGGGGCATCCGTGCCGCCGTCCACACCTTTCACCGTCTTCTGTTCGCCGTTATTGACCACGGTGAGGTAGTAACCGTAACACTGCCCGCACGGGGTGTGCCAGGTGTTGTAAAGTTCGTCGGTAAACCAGCCCCTTTCAAGGATGCCTGTCATCACCTGATTTAATTCATCGCTGGTCACCTGTTTTTCAACATTCTCCGTTCCATCATTCCCTGTAATACGCCCATCCGGGTAAATGGCATATAACTCGTCAATGCAGTCAGGCCCGCCGTTGCGTTCATAAACCATCACTGCGCCGCCTTCCACCAGGCTGGCCGCCAGATCCTGTCGGTAGGGTTTCAAAGCACAACGCTCCGCTTCGGGGGTGTTAACAGCGCTGTTCAGCCTGCCGCCATTGATAATCAACACCACCGCCAGCACCCCCACCACCAGGGTTGCCGCCCCGCCATAGATCCATCTTTGCCGGCGCGCCTGAGGGCTCAATTCCCTGGCTTTGCGCCCACCCTTGCGGGCAACCAGCAGGCTCTGCACCCCAATGAAAATGAGGGTCAAAATGCCAATGACGATTTTTGTCCACCACGAGCTGAGAGAGCCGTTGAATTGGATCAGGGTCTGCGTGATGCCCAGGATAAGCACGCCGAAAGGTGTGCCAAACAGGTACCCTGAACCGCCTGTCAGCATCGTGCCGCCCATCACCACCGAAGCGATCACATCCATTTCATAGCCATTGGCATACAGCCCATGCCCTGAAAGGACGAAAATGCTCAGCGCAATGCCGGCCAGGCCTGAGCAAAATCCGCTGAATGTGTAAACCATCACCCGGGTGGCATTGACCGGAAGCCCCATCAGACGGGCCGATTGTTCGTTGCCGCCAATCGCATAAACGTTGCGCCCGAAGCGGGTGAAATGCGCGATGTAAATAGCCAGGGCCACCATCAACAGGGAAACAAGCACCGGAATGGTGACATAAGGCGCGGCGCGGCCCTGCGCCCAGGCAATTTCAGCCAGCCCGGGAATGAGGATTTTCGTTTGTCCCAGCAGGGTATAGACCGGATGACTGATGGAAATGGCATCGTCGCTGATGAAAAAGCACATGCCGCGGGCAAACCACATGCCTGCCAGCGTGGCAATGAAAGGCTGCACCTTCAAAAAGGCCACAAAACTGCCCATAACGGCGCCCAGCGCCGCGCCCATCAGCAGCATCAGCAAAAAGACCAGCCAGGGATTCCAGCCTGCCCGGATCAATGCTGCCGTGGCCACCGTGGTGAGCGCCACAATGCCGCTGACCGATAAGTCTATGCCGCCGGAGAGAATCACAAAGGTCATGCCCACCGCGCTGATCATCAGATAGGTATTGTTGCGGAAGATATTCAAGAACACCTGAATATCTCGCATGCCCGGATACAGCATGGCGCCCACAATATAAGCGAGGAAAGCCAGCAGAGCAGTGACCGTTAGGGGAATAAAGCGGCTGTTTCTGGAAAGAAAAAGGGTGAGTTTATTTTGCATGGTTATGCTCCCTTCGGCGCGCTGAGTTTGCGCACAAAATTGCGCGCCTGTTCAGAGTAGAGCAAGATCATGATGATGACAAAGACGCCTTTAATCGCCTGCAGTGCGAAAGCCGGCACCCCCACGGCGTACATGGATGTGGTGATGGCCTGAATGACCACTGCGCCAATCAGGCTGGCCAGCAGGGAAAAACGCCCGCCCGACATCAGAGTGCCGCCTATAATCACCGCCAGAATGGCATCCAGCTCAAGGCCAATACCAATGTTGTGGGCGTCAGATGTTTTAATATTAGAAGACGCAACCAGCCCTGCCAATCCGGCGCAAAAACCGCTGAAGGCATACACCAGCATCTTGATCCGTTTTTCATTGATGCCGCTGTAAAAACTGGAGCGGAAATTGATGCCAACCGATTCGATAAACAGGCCGATTGCCGTTCTGCGGGTGAAAAGCCAGGTTGTGGTGTAAAGAATCGCCACCAGGTATAGAGAGAAGGGCAGAATAATCCATCCTTGCCCCAAAAACGCATAGGGCTCATAGAAAATCTGGATTCGCACCCCATTGGTGATCAGCTGGGCGATCCCCCGCCCTGCAATCATTAAAATTAATGTAGCCACCATGGGCTGAATGCGGATATATGCCACCAGCAGGCCGTTCCACAGACCGCAGATGGTGGTCACAATCAGCGTCACCGTGATCACCTGCCATAATGGGGAATAGGTGAAATAAGGATCATTGATGAATTTCATCAAATCAGGTGGAAGTTCCAAACCAATGATGACCGGGTTCATCATGATCGCTGCGACCGACGCTGCAATGGCCATAACAGCCCCAACCGAAAGATCTACCCCGCCGGTGGCAATCACCAGAGTCATGCCGATGGCCAAAATCATCACCGGAGAAGCATTGCGCAGAATATCAATCAGGCTGCCGTAGAGATTTCCGTCGCGTACCTGAATGGCAAAGAAATTGGGGATGATGATCAGATCCATCAACAGAATGATGGCCAGGGTGAGCAGCGGAAAAAACAGCTTGCTTTCCGTGATTTTTCGTAAGTTAACCGATTTGTGTTCTTTTGACATTATTCACCTGCCATAACCCGCATGATTTCATGCTCGCTGGTGTCGCCGCTGAACTCGGCAATTTTCCGGTGGTCGCTCATCACCGCAATGCGGTGGCTGGTGCGCAGCACTTCCTCCAGTTCAGAGGAGATGAAAATACAGGCCTTTCCTTCATCAGCCAGCAGCAGCACCAGTTTCTGAATTTCCGCCTTCGTGCCCACGTCGATGCCGCGGGTGGGCTCATCCAGAATCAGAACCCGCGGGTTGGTCGCCAGCCAGCGCGCCAGAATCACCTTTTGCTGGTTTCCACCGCTCAGGTTCTTCACCTGCTGATCTGCGGAGGGGGTGGCAATTTCCAGCAGCTTCATGTATTTTTCGGCAATTTCATATTGTTTGGCCAGATTGATATATTTAAACCAGCCCTGGCCAGCCTGCAGCGCCAGAACGATGTTTTCACGGACCGTCAATTCGTCCACAATACCCGCAGCTTTGCGATCTTCGGGCAAAAGGGCCAGCCCGCGTTTAATCGAGTCCAGGGGAGAAAAATGACGCACCTTTTTGCCCGCCACGCTCATCTCACCGCTGTCGGGTGTTTCCAGACCGAAAATGAGTCCCACTGTTTCTGTGCGCCCGGCTCCGACCAGACCAGCCAGCCCCAGCACCTCGCCGGCATGCAGCGTCAGGCTGATCGGTTCAACCTGTCCGCTCTGTCCTAAATCTTGCGTCTCAAGCACCAGATCTCCGCTGATATGCTTGCTGATATTCGCTTTTATCCGCGAAAGATCTTCCAGCTCAATAATGGTCTTGCCGATCATTTTTGTGATCAACTCCAGCCGGGTCATGCTGGCCGTCTCAAAAGTGCCGACCAGCCCACCGTTGCGGATGATGGTGATCCGGTCGGTAATTTCATAAACCTGATCAAGAAAATGAGTAATGAATATAATGCCAACGCCTTCGCTTTTTAGCCGGCGCATCACCTCAAATAATTGCTCTGTTTCGCGTCTGGATAAACTCGATGTGGGCTCATCCAGGATCAATACCTTTGCATTGCCAATTTCAAGTGCGCGCACAATGGCCACCATTTGCTGAATGGCCACCGAATAGGAACCCAACATAACGGTGACATCAATTTCCATCCCCAGCACGCGGTTCATTATCTCCTGCGCCTGGGCATTCAGTTTCTTCCAATCAATGCTTCCCAGGCGCATCGGCGCCCGACCAATGAGGATATTTTCCGCCACCGTCAGGTTGGGGCACAAATTCACTTCCTGATACACCGTGCTGATTCCCAGGGACTGGGCATGCTGGGGAGAACGCACATGCACTTCTTTCCCCGCCAGAAAAATGTGCCCACTGTCAGGGTGTTCTACGCCGGTTAGAACTTTGATGAGGGTTGACTTTCCGGCCCCATTGCCGCCCATCAGGGCATGAATTTCGCCATATTTCAGGCTGAAATCCACGTTCGTCAACGCCTGCACGCCAGGGAACACCTTGCTGATCCCTTGCATGGAGATAAGTAAAGTATCGCTGTTTGTTTCTGTCATGCAAACCATCCAGCTTTCAAAAATGGAGGGGCGGAAGTGATATCCACCGCCCCTCACTTGTTCCAATTTCTTATTCAGGGGGAGAGGCTGAACAGATATGATTTCAGTTCAACCAGGCCAGAAAAATGAGCCGCGATTAATATTTGCGGCCGTCGGCAATTTGCTTGAGGTTGGGATCCGTGGCACGGAACACGCCTTCCTGAGAAGCCACCCACTTGGGCAGGGTTTCGCCGTTGGCAGCTTTCAGTGCAGCTTCATAAACCTGGGGAGCCAGCAGCGGGTTGCATTCCACCGTCACATTCAGAGTTCCAGCCAGCATGGCTTTGAAAGCGCCGGCAGTCGCATCAACAGAGAGCACATACACATCCACACCGGGTTTGAGGCCAGCTTCTTTCAAAGCTTCAATGGCGCCGAGGCCCATTTCGTCATTCTGGGCAAAAATGGCCTGAACATCCTTCGATTCCTTCAACCAGGCTTCGGTTACCTGCTTGCCTTCGGTGATGCTCCAGTTGGCCGTCTGGCTGTTGGTGATGGTGATACCGCAGTCAGCCATCTTTTCACGGAAGCCCTGACCGCGATCCTTGGCAGCTGATGAACCCACATTGCCAACCAGTTCCCACACATTTTTCTTGGCGCTGTTTTTCAGCAGAGCGCAAATTTCATCCGCAGACTTGCGGCCTTCTTCAACAAAATCGGCGCCAATGTAGGTTTCGAACAGGGTATCCGGAGCGTCAATGCGGCGGTCCTGAATGACAACAATTTTGCCGGCAGCAGCGGCATCTTTCAAAACCTGTTCCCAGCCGGTGGTCTCAAGCGCAGAGAGAACAATCACATTCACCTGGGGATCCTGAATAAACTGCTGGAAGCCCGCGACCTCTTTGGCCAGGTCATTTTGCGAATCGTAGAATTTCAAGGTCAGGCCAAGCTGTTCAGCAGTTTCCTTGAAGGAAGCGGTATTGGCAGCGCGCCAGCCGCCTTCAGAACCAGTCTGAAGGAAACCAACCACCAGATCCTTATATTCACATTTCGGTGCACAGGCCAGGCCTTTTTTAGGCAGCTCTGCCGGCACGGCAGTGGGCTCTGCTTTTGGTTTTTCAGTCGGCGCGGCAGTGGGCGTGGCCGCCGGGGTGCAGGCAGCCAGGATCATGGACAGGATCACAATCAACGCAAGAAACTTAGCACGAAACATGTCATCTCTCCTTCTTACTAATTGATATTTTGGCAGTTGAATTGGTTATGGTAGAATAGAATAGAGTATGGTCCCATCATTGGAGGCCCATTCTCTCGACTTGAAGTGCTTGCTTTAGGGACGCCAATCACTGAGCAGGCACTTCATTTATTTTTCTAATTGAATAAACCGGAATCACCTCCTTCTAATGCACCTGCTGTTTCAGCGAACTCTGCCGCACAACCAGCGTCGGCGTCAGCATGATGGGTGTCGGGTGATCGCTTTCCTGTTCTTGTTTTTTACCCGGCTCAATGATTTTGATCATTTCTTCAACCGCCATTCTGCCCACTGTATATTGTTCAGATTGGACCGTGGTCAATGCCGGGCAAAAAAATGGCGATTCCGAAATATTGTCAAAACCCACAACACCAATATCCTGCGGGATGCGTTTATTTCTTTGATAGGCCGCTTGAATAACGCTCAGTGCCATTTGATCATTAGCTGCAAAAACCGCGTCCATCTCCGGATATTGTTGGAACAGCTTCTCGATGGCCTGGGCGCCGCTGGCAGAAGACCAGTTGCCTTCCACCCAGTACGACTCCCTGACCTCTATATTATTTTCCTGCAGGGCATCCTGCCAGGCGGCTTTTCTCTGGCGGGCTTCCCACCAATCCAACGGACCTGATATATGTCCGATGTGACGGTAGCCCTGGTCCAGAAGGTGCGACATTGCCATGCGCCCGCCCTGGTAATTATCAATGGACACCACCGGAATGTTTTCCCGTGGCTGCATGGTCAAAAAGACCATCGGAACTTCCAGGTCAGCTGGCGGCTGGTTCAACCACTCGCGGTTATCACCCACTTCGGGCACTGCCCAGATCACCCCATCGGCATGATGAGAGATGAATTCTTGCAAAATAGGCAGCACATGCGTAACATCAAACCTGGGAAGTTCTTTCAACAGAAGAGAATAGCCAAATTCCTCAGCCGCATTGGTGATGCCGCTGAGTGTGCGCGCCGGTCCGATATACTTCAAACCCGCAGTGACCACTCCCAAGGTGTAGCTGCGCTGTTGGATCAGGCTGCGCGCCAGTGCGCTGGGCTGGTAACCCAGATCTCCAATAATTTTTTGCACCCGTTCACGGGTTTCAGGGGAAACATCCGGCCGGTCATTCATCACACGTGAAACGGTCTGCGTGGATACGCCTGCTGCCAGGGCAACTTGTTTGATGTTTGGCCGTTTGTGTTTGATCATATTTGTTATCGTTCCCGTTATCGTTCCCGTTATCGATAACATTATGATACAACAATCAAAACTGAAAGTCAATAGGTTTTTCCAAATCATTTAATATGGCTGGCGTTTTTCTTTCATTACGGCGGTCGAAAAAGGCATGTCAGTGAACCAGAAATCAAAAAACGCCCTTTTAGACGGTTTTGTTCCACCACAAAGGGAATTTAAATTTTGTGCTGCCGGCCCCAACGGCCTGAATGGGCTGGTTTACCCCGCCCCACACCTATCGCGCCGCCAGAGCTCAACAGCATATCCGCTCACCCCGCCGCAAAACAGCAAAATGACGCTGATGACCGGTGCGTTGTAACTCAGATGAGAGATATCAACCGGGGCGGCCACAGCCAGGCTGCCGTTCAGGCTGGCCCAGGCCACGCAGAAAACCACCCCGGCCGCCAGAGCCGCAGCCGCCAGCCCTGGTTTGCTTCCAAAAATGCAGGCCGTCAGCATCACAGGCAGCAGAAAAGCCATGGCGGATGGTGATCCTAAGCCATAATAAGCCACGTCAGCGCTCACCATTAAAAACAGCAGGCCTGCCAAAATCCCTGCCGCCCATTCAGGGTATTTGCGCCGCGCCAATACGGCGAGACCCGCCAGAATGGCGATAAAAATCACCCCGCCGGCCACTGTTTCCCAATCGGTCAGTGTGCCCGTCACAGCCCACCCGCCAATCACGGCGATGACTACCAGGCTCAGGCACAGGCAGGCTGCCGTGACGATGCGCGCGCGAATCTGCTTTTCAGTTTCAGAACTGAATTGTGTCTTCATCTTCAAACCTACAGGGCAAAAACAAAAAAACGCATCACTTCAAAGAAATCAGCCTCTTCAAGCTGCACCGTGCAAGGGTCAATCTGGCGCACACCCGGGAAAAAACCGAATTGATAGGCGCGTTCAGGCCGGCGGAAACGCACTTCCACGCTGAAATGATCCGGAAGCGCCAGCAGGCACTGTCCCGCATTGGCCACTCCCCTGGCAACCCCCGACCGCATCTGTTCAACGACCGCCTCAGGGTGAAGGTTGATGGTGGAATTTCCCACTCCCTCCTTGACTGCCAGGGTTGTGATGTTCGGATTGAATTGGCCAACCTCATCACATAATCCCCTATCACCCGAAACAAACACCAGTGGAACCTGTGTCAGGGCTGCCGTGTATGCGCACAATTTAAATTCTGAAGCTGGTTCGCCGTTGATCTTGACCCAGGTCACGTTCCCTGACATGGTGTGGGATAAGGGATTACCCGCTGAACCCATCCTGGAGTGATAACCAATCAGAGCTGCTGCCTTGAAAGTGGCATCGAGTTCCTGCATCATCATGAATGGGTGCCCGCTCCAACCGCGAATCAGACGAGCCTCGCGGGGCAGGCGGTCGGCAATGATGTTCCGCGCGCTGTCATGCGCATCTTTGACCCATATTTCGGTTGCGCCTGCGTCCAGCGCGCCTTCGCAGGCCGCCGCCACCTCCGCCGTCATCTGCTCGCGGGCAGCCTCGTAATCGCTTTTGCCAGCCTCGGTCTCATCCCAATGGGTGACCCCCGTAACGCCTTCAATATCCGCACTGATATAAACTTTCATCGCAAGCTCCTCACATCTTGGATTAAACCCTTTCACGATTATATACCAACCTCTCTCAGAGGAAAAATGAAAACCTGGCAAATGCCCTCCTTTTCTGCCAGCCCGGCAATCTTTTCCCTGGAAAAAAATCCAGTCTTGACAGAGAAAACGGAAAGGTATAAACTCTCTTCCCGGTGCAAGAAATTGACACCGAAATATTCAGAAAGATGGAGTGTAAGTCATATGTCGGAACGTTATGTAGGAATCGTGCGCTGGTTCAACGCCGCCAAGGGTTATGGTTTCATCGGTCGTGAAGATGGCGATGATGTATTTGTTCACTTTTCCGCTGTCAAAATGGATGGCTACAAACGTTTAAAACAGGGCGATAAAGTTGAATTTTCTATCGAGCAGGGCCCCAAAGGCCTTCAGGCCGCCGAGGTTCAACCCCTTTAGGCAATCCACCGAAAAAACAAAACACCGTTATCTTCACAGGTAACGGTGTTTTTTTTCATAAATCATTGTCCCGAAAAAATGTAGAGAGCAATCTTGGCATATTCCGAAAAAGTCTCTCGCCAGCCGGCCAGGCTCAACCACCAGGTGGTGGATTGATACCAGTGGCCCGGCACCGGCCGCACGATAATTTTGACGCCCATCGAACCAACCTCACGCAGGAAAATCAAGCGGGTGCGCTGGGTGTGAAAACCATCCGTGACAATAATCAAACTTTCAATATTCTTTTCCTGCGCCAGTTTGCGCACTGCCTGTGCTTCACCAATTGTGTTGCTGGCATGGCCGGGTGCCAGCCAGACATCCTCTTCGTCCACATCCTGACGCCAGGCTTCTCGTTCATCCGCGCTGCGAATGCCTGCCAATCCGGTGTCAGTGATCACCACGGCCCCGGCGTAACCTTTCCTGTACAGGTCAGCGGCATAGGCCAGCCGCCCCTCCCCACCGCTCAAAACCACCACCGCATCCGCATTGGTGAGCGGGTCGGCAATAATCAGCAATCCACCCGCCCCCCAAAGGGCAAAAAAGCCGCCCGCCAGCACAACCGCCAGGATCAATATTCCCTTCAGGCAGCCAGATCTGCGGTTATTATCTCTCATGCACCGCCTGTCTGATCCGTTTCAGGCTTTCCTCCACATAGGCCGTTGGGCAGCCAAAGTTCATCCGCACAAAACCTTCGCCGCCCTTGCCAAACACCGCGCCTTCATTCATGCCGACCCGCGCCTGCTTCACCAGAGCTTCGGCAGGTTTGTCGCCCAGCCCGGCGTTCCGGCAGTCAATCCAGGCCAGGTAAGTGCCTTCCGGAGCGCACACTTTCAATTCTGGAATTTCTTCCGTGATCGTCTTGCAAATCAGGTCGCGATTCTTCTCCAGGTAAACCAGCACTTCACTCAGCCAGTCCTGACCATCTTCGTATGCAGCCAGTGCAGCCACCTGGCCCATCAGGTTCACACCGCCCACCATGCCCTGCCGGGCGGCCTGGATCTTATTGCGCAAGGCTTCATTTTCCACCACAGCAAAGGAGCATTCCAACCCGGCAATATTGAACGTTTTACTGGGCGCCATCAGGGTCACCGTTGAACGGGCCACCTCAGGGCTGAGCGAGGCGATCGGAAGGTGCTTATGGCCCTTGAAAATGAGATCGCAGTGAATTTCATCCGAGCAAATCAAAACATCATGCTTCAGACAAATTTCAGCCATTTTCACCAGTTCATCCCGCTTGAACACCCGGCCAACCGGATTGTGCGGATTGCAAAGCATGAAAATCCGCGTATCATCCGTGAAAGATGCCTCAAAGGCGTCAAAATCAATGCCGTATGAGCCGTCAGCCCGCTGCACCAGCTGATATTCCTGACGCACCATACCCGCATTGGTCGGTGCTCCAAAAAACGGAAAGTAAACCGGCACCTGCATCAAAATGGCTTTCCCTGGCTGAGCCATGGCATGGCAGGTCAGGTTAAAGCCCGTCACCACCCCCGGCATGAAAACAATCATTTCTGGTGAAATTTTCCAGTCATAAAGGCGGTAAAGACGCTCTACAATGGTCTCGCGAAGTTTGAACGGGTCTCCCGGATAACCAAAAACCCCATGGTCAACCCGTTCTCGCAATGCCTGAATGACCGCCTCTGGAGAACGGAAATCCATATCCGCCACCCACATCGGCAAAACGTCCTTATCATAAACATTCCATTTGATGCACTCTGTACTGCGGCGGTCAATAATTTGATCAAATGAAGAAGCCATTGCGTTGTTTTCCTTTTTGTTCCAGCCAGTTTGATATCCCTTCTATTATACCCCCAAAAAGTCAAGCGGGTTCCGGATTCATAAATCAATTAACTTTTTTCACCCCTCTGATGCCCTGCTTGATGGTAAAATGGATTAACAAATTTTTATGAAACCCATCATCTCCATTCCGCGCCTCACTTATTTTCTGGATGACCGGCATGAACCGGACAGCCGCCGGATTGATATTGAATCCCTCGATATATTCCCCGGCGAATGGATCGCTGTCGTTGGTGCCAACGGCGCTGGTAAAAGCACCTTTGCCCGCCTCATTTCCGGGCTCCTTTTACCCCACACCGGACAGGTGCTGGTCAACAGCTGCGACACGCGCCTGAAAGCACATCATGCCCAACTGCGTGAGACCATTGGCATGATTTTTCAATTTCCTGAGGACCAGATCGTCGCCTCAACCGTTGAAGAAGATGCTGCTTTTGGGCCTGAAAATTTGCGCCTGCCGCAGCCTGAAATCATGCGGCGGGTAGATGCTGCTCTTGATCAGACGGGCCTGTCTGAATTTCGCAATAAACCCCCACACCTCCTCTCAGGCGGACAGGTGCAAAGGCTGGCCATCGCCTCAACCCTGGCCATGCAGCCGCGCTGTCTCATTTGCGATGAAGCCACCACCATGCTTGATCCTTTCACCCGCCGCCAGGTTTTTTCTCTTTTTAAAGAATTGAACCGGCAGGGCATGGCTGTGGTGTTCATCACCCACTTTATGGAAGAAGCAGCCCAGGCCAGCCGGGTGCTTGCCCTGCGTGATGGCCGGCTGACCTATGATGGCCCTCCAGCGGAGCTCTTTAGGAATGAAACCCTGACCCAAAGCCTGGGACTGGAACCTCCGGAAGGCCTGAAGTATGCCCGTCTGCTCCAGCCGTTGTTGAGACTGCCCGCCCAGCCGCTGCTTCTGGATGATCTGCTCAATGCCATTGAAACCGCCTCTCTGCCTGCCCGCACGGCCTTCTCAGGCAGCCAAGCACCCACGGGTTATCCAACTGACGCCATTGTGCAGGTGAAAAATCTCAGCCACACCTATCTTCAGGGAACCCCGCTCTCCAGCCTGGCGCTGGAAAACATTTCGCTCACCCTCCCACGGGGCGCCTCCTTGGGCCTGGCCGGCGCCACTGGGTCCGGAAAATCCACCTTCCTTCAGCATCTGAACGGCATCCTGCGCCCGCAGTCTGGCCAGGTTCAGGTTGGATCCTTCAATTTCTCAGCCAGCAAACTGGATCGCAAAACCATCTGCCAGTTCGTCGGCCTGGTCTTTCAAAATCCTGAAGCCCAGTTCTTTGAGCACTTCACTGGCGATGAGATCGCTTTTGGTCCGCGCCAGATCGGCCCGCTTCCCAATGGAGAAACCCTTAAAGAACGGGTGAAATGGGCCATGGCGCTCTGCGGCCTCGATTTTGCCACCTATAAAGACCGTCCCCTGGTCTACCTCAGCGGCGGGGAACGCCGCAAGGTGGCCCTGGCGTCCACCCTGGCCCTCAAACCGCGCATGCTGCTGCTCGATGAGCCCACCGCCGGCCTCGACCCACAGTCGCGGCTGGATCTGCTCCAGCACTTCCATGCTTTGCAGGAAAACGGCATCACCCTGATTCTTTCCTCCCATCACATGGAAGACCTGGCTTCTCTGGCTTCTCATATGGCCGTGTTCAACCGCGGGCGCCTGGAACGCTTTGGCCTGGCCCAGAGCATTTTTTCTGACCTGCCCCTGCTGGAAACGGCCCACCTGGAGCCCCCGCCCGCCACGCGCATTTCTCTTGCCCTGCAGCGCCGCGGCTGGGATCTGCCTCAAATTGCCCTGACTTACGCCGGCCTTGAGCAGGCCCTGGAGGTCGGTCATGAATGATTTTGAGCTCATGCGCTCCCTGCCCACCGGGCAGTACCTGCCGCTGGATTCCCCCATCCACCGCCTCGACCCGCGCATTCGCCTGCTTTGCAGCCTGTGTTTGATCAGCGCGGCCATTTTCAGCACCCAGCTCTGGGGGCTGGTGGCTGGATTCTTTATCCTCCTGTTGGGTTTCAAGCTGGCGCGGGTGCCCTTTGCCCTGGGTCTCAAATCTCTCCTCGTCTCCATCCCTTTCATCCTCCTCCTGGCCCTGATGCAGATCGTCTTCAATCCCTATGTGGATCGCGGCATCCTGTTCTCCCTTGGTCCGCTCGTTTTATCATGGACGGATCTCTACATTGCCGGGCTGCTGATCCTGCGCTTCGTTGTGCTGATGATGCTGCTGAATCTCACTTCTTTTGTCCTGTCGGCTTCTGATATCACCGTGGCCCTGCAAAGCCTGCTTTCACCGCTGGCAGCCCTGCGCATTCCGGTTAACGATCTTATCCAGATCATCCAGGTCACCCTGCGTTACCTGCCTCTGCTCACCCAGACCGCTGAGCGCATTGCCCGCGCCCAGGCTTCGCGCGGCGCCGCCTGGGGCGCCAGCCAGGGCAGCCTGATTCAGCGCGCCCGGCAAATCATTCCCCTGCTCATTCCCCTGCTTACCATCAGCCTGCGCCGCGCTGAAAACCTGGCCCTGGCCATGGATGCCCGCGCCTACGGCATCCACCCTCAGCGCACCTGCCGCAAGGTTTTGACCCTGAAAATAAAAGATGCCGCGGCCCTGGTCCTGAGCATCGCGGCATCTCTGGCAATCCTAATTCTCTAAAATAACTTCCAGCTATAAATCAGAGCCTGCCTTTTTTCGCAAATTCATCCGCCACCAGGCTCCCATCACCAGCACCACCACCAAAGTGGAAACAAACATTTCCGGTATGCCGTTGGTCACGGCGATACCCGCCAGAACCTCAAAACTGGGCAGGAAACCCAGCACGCCGATCATGGTCAGCACCAGAATCGTATTGGTCAGGCTGCCTGCCAGACCGGCGGCAATGATCCCAGCCACCTTCCAGCGGCTGAGAGCTTTCCAGGCCAGCCAGGCAGCCGGGCCGATGAAAAGCCGCGGCAGCACAGATAGCAGCGGATTGGTAAACCAAACATCCGCTGGAGCGGTTGGCGCAACCGCTGCCTGAATCAGGCTGAACAGGCCAAAAATCAGGCCAATCACCAGGCCAACCACTGGCCCCTCAAGGATGGCGCCAATGATGACCGGCACATGCATGATGGTCAGCGAAATGCCGCCAAACCAGGGGATGAAGCCCCAGTGCGTGATGCCCAGAAGGACGCTGACCGCGCCCAGAATACCGGCAACAGCAATTTTACGGGTACGATTTTGTGGCATGGGTTCCTCTCTCAATCAAGAAACAGTTAATGTTTGAACTATTTCTATGATTATACCTTATTTTTGCGCGCTTGTGTTAAATCAGGTACAATTGGTGTATGAATCAGGCAGATCTACCTCTCTCCGGCCAGACAGCCCTCATCACCGGCGGTGCGCACCGCGTTGGCAAAATTCTGGCCCTTGCCGCTGCAAGGGCTGGCGCAGATATCATCCTGCATTACAGCCGCTCTCAGGCTGAAGCCGAAGAGACCGGCCGCGAAATTGAGCAGCTTGGCCGTAAAGTGCATTTGCTCCAGGCAGATCTCAGCCAGCCGGAAACCGCCCGCGCCCTGATGCCCCGCGCCTTTGCCATCAGCCCACCTTCCATCCTGATCAACAGTGCCTCCATCTATGAAACCCACTCGCTGGCCGATACCTCCCCCGAAGATTGGGAAAACACCCTCAACCTGAACCTCAGCGCGCCGTTTTTCCTCACTCAGGCTTTTGCCCGCCTGCTGCCCGAACCCCAGACCGGCCGCATCCTCAATATCCTCGATTGGCGCGCCCTGCGCCCGACGGCAGATCATTTCCCCTATACCATCAGCAAAGCCGCCCTTGCCGCCCTCACCCGCTCCTCAGCGGCAGCCCTGGCCCCCCGCATCACGGTCAACGGTCTGGCGCTTGGCGCCATTCTGCCTCCGGCCGATGGTCAGTTCAGCCCCAACCTGCTCAAGCTCATCCCCGCTAACCGTTGGGCCGGCCTGGATGAAGTTGCCCAGGCCGCCCATTTCCTCCTCACCGGTCCTGCTTATATCACAGGTGAAATCCTCCACCTCGACGGTGGACGCCACCTGATTTAACCTCAAAATGGATAAGGAAATTGTTATGGATCAAACCATCATTCGTGATTTGCTCATCCGCGGCATCATCGGCGTCAACGACTCGGAACGCACCCACACCCAGGATATTCTGGTCAACATCACCATTTACACCGATGCCAGCACTGCCGGACAAAGTGACAATATCGAAGACTGCGTCAACTACCGCACGGTCACCAAAAAAGTGATGGCGCATGCTGAAACCGCCCACCGCTTCACCGTTGAAGCCCTGGCCGAAGATATCGCCAAAATATGCCTGGCCGAGAAAAACGCCCGCGGCGTGCGGGTACGCGTTGAAAAACCCGGCGCTGTGCGCTTCACCCGCTCGGTGGGTATCGAAATCACCCGCGGAGAGGTATGAAAACAGCCATGCACCGCGCATACCTCCTCCTGGGTTCCAATATCCGCCCCCTCGAAAACATGCGCGCTGCATACCGCTTGCTTGGGGCTGCCGGTGAGATCACCGCCTGTTCACGCCTCTGGGAGACCATCGCTGTTGGTTCCAACGGCCCCAATTTCTTAAATGCCACTCTGTGTTTTCAAACCCCGCTGTCAATGGATGAATTGAAGGACACCATCATCCATTCCATCGAAAACCAGCTTGGCCGGGTGCGCAGCGCAGATAAAAACGCTCCCCGCACCATGGATATTGACATCATCCTTTACGATGAGCAAATTGTGGATGAAAATCTCTGGAAGCGTCTGCACATCGCTGCACCGCTGGCCGAACTGACCCCCGACCTCCAGAATCCCGTCACCTGCCAGAAACTGGACGAGGTTGCTGCCGCCCTCCTCAGGGAGGGTTGGGCGCAACCTCGTCCAGAGACGCTGTGCTGATCAGCGCAGATTAGAAATGCAGCGGTTCTGCGCTGCGGGAAATATTATCGAGAAATTCCATGCGCGTGGCCTGATCTTCCTTAAAGGTGCCCAGCATGGTTGATGTGGTCATGCGCGCATCATGTTTGCGCACCCCGCGGATCATGGAGCAGAGATGCAGGGCTTCCACCACCACCGCCACGCCTTCGGGGTGCAGCAGTTCGTTAAGAAAATCAGCGATCTGCCGGGTCAGCCGTTCCTGCACCTGCAAACGCCGCGAGAACATATCCACAATGCGCGGGATCTTCGAAAGGCCAATCACCCGCCCTTTGGGAATGTAAGCCACGTGGGCCCGGCCGATGAAGGGCAGCATGTGGTGTTCGCACAGGCTGTAAAATTCGATATCCCGGACAATCACCGTCTCCTGGTAATCCACCTCAAACAAAGCTTCGTTCACCAGTTCCGCCGGGTCTGTCCGGTAACCGGCCAGCAGTTCGCCGTAGGCCTTGGCCACCCGCTCAGGGGTGCGCAGCAGCCCGTCGCGTTCCGGGTCTTCGCCAATGGCTTTGATGATGGCATGAACGGAGGTTTCAATCGTTGGGTTGTCTATCTCCGTCCCCAAAAACAGATCTGCCACCTCATAAACGCAGGGGTCGTAGATTAATTTTTCTTTCATTTTTTTATTCCTCGTCTGAAATCTCAACATAAATGCGCTTGTTGATCTTGCCTTTGCTTTTGTAATCAACAATCCGCATATGCCCAACCTCTAATGTGTTCTGGACGTGCGTGCCGCCGTCCGCCTGTAAGTCCAAACCCACAATTTCCACCGTTCGGATGACCATGATGCCTTCCGGCAGCAGGTTGATTTTGGTGCGAATCAAGTCCGGAATCTGGAAAGCCTCTTCACGGGTATGCAGAGCAATTCTGACATCTCGCGCGGCTTTGATTTCCCGGTTGACGGCTGCCTCAATCACCTGCACAAATTCTTTTTGTAAAGATTCAAATTCAAAATCCATACGTCCTTTAAGGGGTTCCATATCCCCACCCGTCACCAGGGCGCCGTAATCGCGGTACACCACCCCGCAAAGGATATGCATGGCCGTGTGGGTGCGCATCAACTGGTAACGGCGCGTCCAATCGATCTGCCCGTTGACCTTCTGCCCAATGGCGGGCAAAGGAACCCCCAGGTAATGCCAGATATTTCCTTCGCGGTCCTTCTGCAGCCGGGTCACGGCCTGCGGGCCGGTTCCCCAGTCCAGGGCACCCTGGTCAGCCGGCTGACCGCCTCCGCCCGGATAAAAGGCGCTGGCGGCCAGTGCGATGCAGTTGTCTTGTTCGTTCACCGCAGTCACTTCAGATTGAAATATCTTCAAGCTGCTGTCAGCGGCATACAACGCTTCAGTGCTCATGCTGTCTCCTTGCCTGGCTCCTGGTCATTTTGCCACCACGGACGCGATTGAGAAATTCGCTTGCCTTCCAGAGCCTGTCGCAAATCTTCGTGGTTTTTGGCCACAAAACAGGGAATGCCGTGAAAATGCAGGGTGGCTTGAATTTCATCTGCGCCCTGCGGGCCGCCGAAAGTGCCCGGGTCAACCAGAATCACCACCGGTTTCATCCCGCGCAGGGTGATTTCATCCACTGCCTGGACCACTTCCTGATGAATGCAGGGGGTGATCATAATGACTGTGCTGCCGCGCGTCATCTGGTCCAGATGAGCCGCCACCAGGCCCAGCAGGGGCAGTTCCCCGTCATCCTTCACCAGGGCCAGGGTTTCCAGCAGCTTGCCCAATTGCCGCTCGCCTTTTTCCGGCGGCAGCAGGGTCACCGATTGCCCCATGCTGATCAGGCCGACTTCGCGGCCCAGCTTGACATAATAATTGGCCACCGATGCCGCCGCGCAAACCGCATATTCAAAGGTCGCGGGCGGAATGGTCAATTTCGGCGCCCGCTTCATCCACCAGAAGGCATCCGCCTTCCCGCGGGGTTTTTCCGTTTCCTGAGAGAATTGAACACCCTGGTAGGCATCCATCACAATCCACACCTCAGCCCGCGGGTCCAACTCAAATTCTTTAACCATCAGCTTTTCGCGCCGTGCGGTGGAAGGCCAATGAATGCGGTTTAACGGGTCGCCTGTGGAATACTCCCGCACGCCGGCCGCATAGGGGGTCACTTCAAGAGTGCGGCGGCGCTGTGCCTTACCGCCCGGCAGAAGGCCATGCGGAGAGGGAAATTCGTCCAGGTCCACCATGTAAGGGAGCACCAGCAGCGTTTGCTGTTCATTCTTGATCTGCACAGAGCTGCGAAACAGGCCAAAAATATCGCCGGTGGTGATGGTGGTGGGTCCCAGGTTATACAAACCCCGCTGGCTCAATTCGGTATAGGCCAGGTAAGAACGGGACTGTCTCCGACCGATCCAGGTCATCACGCGTGACCCGCCGGTTCCAGGCAGGCTGGATTTGTCGTTAACCTCTATCCACAGCTTGGAAAACCAGGCATTGTTGATGATTTCAAAGCGTTCCTCAAAAATCTGTCCGACCTGCTGGCGCAGAGTGCGCTGGTAACGCCGGACGCTCATCCCGCGGATGCTGATGACCGTCCATACCCATCCGACCACAATCAATCCCAACCACAGGTAAAACAGGCGGTAATACAGGGAGGTTGAGGAAATGCTGGGAATGGTGGATGCCAGAAAACTGGCAGCCAGCAGAGCCAGCACCACCCAGAAAGAACGCCCGATCTTCATTACCGTGCCGTACCCCGGGAAAAATCACCGGTCGGCACAGGAACGCTGCCGATAATCTCCTGGGCCACCTTGTCAGAGCTGAGGTTGCGCAGACGGGCTCCGGCGTTCAGCACCAGGCGGTGCGCCAGCACATTATTGGCAATGGCTTTGATATCATCGGGCAGCACATAGTCGCGGTTGCTCATGGCGGCTTTCACCTGCCCGGCTCTGAACAGGCCCAGGCTGCCGCGGGGGCTGCAGCCGAGGTAAACATCAGCGTGTTCGCGGGTCTTGCGCACCATTTCAACCACATAACGCTTCACCAGACCCGAAACATGCACGGTCTTGATCGCTTCCTGGGCTTCGCGCAGCTCTTCAATGGTGATCACAGCATCAATATCCTCAATGGGGTGCTTTAATTGCTGCAGTTCCAGCACGCGGATTTCTTCATTCAAACCCGGGTAACCCAGGCGCACCCGCATCAAGAAACGGTCAAGCTGGGCTTCTGGCAGCGGGAAGGTGCCTTCATATTCAATCGGGTTCTGGGTAGCCAGCACCATGAACGGTTTGGGCAGGCTGTGGGTGGTGCCGTCCACTGTCGTCTGGTGTTCTTCCATGGCCTCCAGCAGCGCAGATTGCGTTTTGGGCGTGGCGCGGTTGATTTCATCCGCCAGCACAATCTGCGCCATCACTGGCCCCGGGCGGAATTCAAATTCACGCGTGATCTGGTTGAACATCGAAACGCCCGTCACATCGCTGGGCAGCATATCCGGGGTAAACTGGATACGCTTGAAGGTGCAGCCCAAGGATTTGGCCAGGCTGCGGGCCAGAATGGTCTTGCCGACGCCAGGAACATCTTCAATCAGGATATGTCCCTGGCAAAGCAGGCCAATGACGGTCAGTTCAAGGCTCTGGCGTTTGCCAACAATAACCTTTTCAAGATTGTTGAGTAATTGTTCGGTAAAGGGTTGAATGCCTGAAATGTTCATCTTTTTATCACCTGTTATTGAATTCGCAATGGTTTGATTCTACCATAGCCGGAGAAAATTCCCAAACACATTAACCCGGCTATTGTAAATAAACTGATGGCCGCGCCTCCATACACACTGAGCGGTTTGTAGGTCAGGACTAAGGAGTGGTTGCCTGAATCTTTGATTTCCACGGCCATTTCAACATAATTGGCGCGGTACAACTCCACTTTGTGTCCATCGAGCCATGCCTCCCACCCCGGATACCAGCTGTTGGCGATCACCAGCCAGCCCGGTTTGCTGTTAGAAACCTGATAACTTTCCTCACCAGGAACTGCCCTGATCAGCGTTGTTTCACCTTTGGAGCCCGGCTCGCAGTGCTTCGGCCCGTCATAACCCTCCAGCAAGGCGATATTCCCTGGCATGCTTTCCGGTTCATTCAGGTAAGCGGATATTTTTTCCCACGCAGACGCTTCATCCGGCACACCCTCAATGCAGTCAGCCCAGGCTATCTTCTCACGCTCCTCAAACTCTGCCCGTATCACCTCTCCGCCAGGTTCAAGAATGGCAATGGTATTCACTGCCATCATTTCCAGCATCCTGCGCCGGGTGGCTGGCTGCCCTGTTTCCAGCAAAGCCATCCATTTCGCCATCCGCCCGGGTACCAGCGGGTCAAAGTTGTTGACCAGGCTCACCCCATCCAACATGCAGATATTGGGCAGACAGGCTGCCCGCATCTTCGTCATGTCAGGATTGGATTTAAAATTGGTGAATTCAAAGAAGCGGTCAAATTTGAGAAATCGCTCGGTTTCCGTCTCCATCCAGATGCGTTCCGCTGATCCACCTGGTTTCCACGCATACACCTCCACAGCAGTTCCCATGTGAAAACCCCAGCTCGCGGAGATCAAGTCGAGCATCAGTAAACCGCTCACCAGCCAGGGCCAAAGCCTTGCCGGTATCGCCTTCTCGCCAGCCTCTCCCTCCGGCTTGAACAGCATGAGCAATCCCACGCCCAGGGCCATCAATCCGGCCCAGGCCACGCCCAAAACAAGTTCAGCTTTGGCGCCCAAAATCAGCCAGCCTGCCCCGGCGCCCACCGTCAGGGCAAATCCGCCCATGGTGGCCAGCCGCGTCCAAAAAAGGGCTTTTTTGACCGGGCGGTGCAGGGCATCCACCGCCAGCCCGCCCATTACTGCCATGGCCCATACCCCCCAAAGGCTGAAACGGGTCGGCGCCTGGAACATGTCAAAGCCCGGAACTGTATGATAAAGGAATGGGAAAATGGGCGTGTTGCTGCCCAAAGCCAGCGCAAAGGATACCAGCCAGACTTCCACCAAAAAACACACCAGGCAGGTGCTTTTCGGTCTCCGCCGCAAAACCACCACCAGGAAAATCACCCCCAGCAGCAGCGGCAGCAAACCCACATAAATGGCTCCTTCCCAGTAGTTATCCGCCTTCAATAAATAAGACCCTGCTGCCGGCGAACCAAACAAATTGGGCGCCAGCAGGGTCAAAAACCGCATCGGGTGAAAGGAATAGTTGACCGCAAAAGCAAAGTCAACCGCATCACTTCTTTGAGATTGCTGTAAATACTCATAGGTCGGCCACAGCTGAACCATGGCTGTCAGCACGGCGGCGGCCCCCGCTGCGGCTATGCGAAAAACACCTTTTCCTCGCCCCTGGAACAGCACCCAGGCGCCCATCAACACCAGGGCGTAAGCTGCCGTCTGCGCATGCCCCGCCAGCAACATCAGTGCCATGCAAGCCGTCAGGCGAATGAACGGCCCATAAGATCCCTTCTCTTCACGCACCACATCCCATCCATAGGCCAGCAGCCAGGGCATCCAGGCCACCGTGGCATTGATGCTGAAGAAACCAGCCCGCGTCACCAGGTAGCCTGAAAGCTCAAAGGCCAGCGCCATCACCATCTGCCCCAGCGGCGATAACCCCATCCGCCGCCCCAGCACAACCATCCCCATGCCGGCCAGAATCAGGTGGAATATCACCAGCCAGGTATTGCTCCAGGCCATCCAGCCCGTGCCGCCGGCCACTTCAAACAAGAATGGAATCCAGTTGGGCGGGTAAAACAGCGCCGACTGGTAATTGGCCGCCAGCGGGGCCCCCAACCCCACCAGCGGATTCCACAACGGCATCTGCCCGGCTCTGATCATCTCCCACGCCCACAGCCGCCAGGGGACAAATTGCAGAGAAACGGTCCCCCAATAAAGCGCCTGGCCGGTCGCCCAGACCGGCGCAAAAAGAATCACCGGTCCCAGCCACACCGGCAGCAACGGCAGTTCCATCAGGCAGCGCAGGCGCGCAAAAAATCGTTTCATCGCTTCGCCTTTTTCCAGCGCCGGAAGCCCCAGAGGAACAAAATCGCCGCCGAGCCCCCCCAAAGTCCCCAACCCCATGCCAGGTTTGGACTCTGGAAAGTGAACCGCACTTCATGAAGTCCTTCACTCAAATTCACCCCCATCAGCACATCATTCACCCGTTCCAGAACGCCCTGTTTTCCATCCACCGAAACTTCCCAGCCGGGATAGTTCATTTCTGACAGGGTCAACAGACCAGGGCCTTCTGCGGCCAGCTGTACCCGTCCCGGCGCCCAGCTTTGAACGGCCGCCGGTATAATGGAGCCATCCAATCTGGTGAGCCACGCCCTGGAGCGGGCTTCCGGGTTTTTATAGATTCTCACATTCCCAATCACCTGCTCCAGCACCAATCCGCTGCTTTCAGGCAGGTCGAAGGCCGCCGTCACATAAACAATATTCAACAGGCCAAGTTTTTTTGCATCCGGCGCAGCGCCGGCATTATCTGTTTCAGGGTTGCCGCTGACAAAAGGCGGCAGGGTCACGCTGTATCCTTCGCTCCCCGTTCCCAACGCCTGGCCAAGATAGGCCGCATAAGCTGCCATTTGCATGGGATCAATGCCATCAGCCAGCTGCAATCCGGCCTGTACTGCTGTCTGTTGAGGAATGGCATAGGAAAGTGAGACCACCCGGCTCAAATCATCCGTTTTCACGGCCTGGGCAACCGCTTTCCCTTCGGCCAGAACCTCATCCACCGGCCGCCCTTCCAGCATCGCCAGGTTAATCCCCCCCAATTGAATGACCAGAACGCCCAGCACGGCCCAGGTGAAAGCCTTCACCTTAATTTTGCCTCCCCAGCGCAGGCTCACCAGCAGGGCTGCCGCCATCAACCCGAGTCCCCCCCACATCAAGCCCCAATCCCATGTGCCATTCAGCGCCATCAATCCGCCGGCCAGGGCCAGGCCCAGCACCGCCAGGGTAAATTGACCGAGGGTTGGCCTGACCCACACCTTGAAAATATCTTGCGGGTTTTCTTCCAACAGGGCATCCAGTCCCCAGGCTGCCGTGGCGCAGGCTGCCAGGCCGCTGATCATCAGCCAGCGCGGCGGCACGCGCAGCCAGCTCACCACCGGCAGTCCCGTCAGGCTGCTGGCAAACGGCAGGTTTTCGCCCAGCGCCAGAACCACGCCCAGGAGGGAAAGCGCCAGCCAGAACCAGCCGCGCTTCAAAAGTCCCGGCGAAAGGATCATCAAGCAGGCAATTGAAACGGCCACAGCGCCGCCGTAAAACACCCATTCTGCACTACCGCCCGCCAGGGGCAGAAAACCGCCCAGCAGACGCAGCGGCGGCATGGATAGGGTCAGAACATCATTGCCCGTCATCAGGCTGCGCGTTGAAAGCCCGGCATACTGCCACAGGGGCAGCAGCAGCGGCGCAGCCAGTCCGCAGGCCAGCAGAACCTGTATGGTGAGGCCGGTGATCTTTTGCACTGCAAAAACCACCCAGAAGCCCGCACGCAGCACCCCCTTTGGCAGCTTACCCGTCACCAGGTTGAGCGCACGCACCTGATCAAACCACAACACACCTGCCCACAGCACCCCGGCATAAAAAGCCCAACGCACATCCGCCAGCAGAATGGCTCCCAGCATCACTGCCGGCCACTGCCAGAAACGCCACGAGTGCGTCCGCTGCCATTTCTTCTCACTCCACAGCAGCCAGGGCGTCCAGGCCAGAGCATAAATCAAGGTCACATGCCCGGCCCCAAAATGGGCCGCTGTGGACGGCAGCAATTCAAACATCACCCCCGCCAGAAGAGCAGCCGCTGGTTTCAGACCTTCCTGTTTGAGCCAGAAAAACACTCCCATGCCGCCCCAAAGCAGGTGCAGCAGCATCACCAGGTTAAAACCCCAGGGCAGCGGCAGCAGCAGCGCCAGCCATCCGGGCAGGTACCAGAGCCCGGACAGCGGGTTGGCATGAAATGGGTAACCGCTCAAAATATTGTTCGCCCACAAGGGAAATTGGCCAGCCGATAGCGCCTGCCGGATCACCTCTGCATTGGGATAATGGCTGATCAACAAATCTGAATGCGCTGAACCGGCAAAAAAAGCCACCTGCCCGGGAAATAGGTAAAGGATAAGGGGAATGATCAGAATAATGAAAAAACTTTTCTTCATGGCTGTTTCACCCGGTACACGGCAACCTCTCCTGATTGAAAAACAAGATCCCGGTCATTCAATACGGCCGGTCTGCCGGCTTCTTCTGCGTGCGGGTCATAAAATATGAAATCCACGCCCCGCTCAGCCAGCGCCTGCTGGCTCTCCTCAAAGCTCATCCTCCCAGAAAAGAAGGCGGTTACAAAAGCCTCCTCTTTTTCAGCCTGAATGGTCTCAAATGGATGGCCGTAAATCACTCGCCGCCCCGTCCAGCCAGGCAAGCGCAGCCCGCTGGCAGGATCCGCCAGCACCAGCGCATTTGGGGGAGTGTTTTCATCAATCCACCGGTAAACTGCCGCCTCATCTCTACTCAGATACAGGCCGGGATGATGCCCAAGGATTCCCAGGCTGGCGCCGGTCAGGCCGAGCACGTTGGTCAGCAGGCCTGCTGCCAGCAGGCTGACAAAAGCCAGCCGCCAGCGGCGCTCTGACGAAGCCACCAGTTTTTCCAGCCCCAACATGCCCAACCCGGCCACCGGAATCATGTAACCCATCATAAACCGGCGCTGCAGACTGAAAGGCACATAACACAGGACAATCCCCGCCAGCAGCCAGACCACCAGCAGCCGCGCCGGGCTGGCCTGTTTGGCGCGCAGTTCAAAATAAGCCCCTACCCCGGCCAGCGCCAGCATGGGAAGAAATGAAATGATAAAATCCCACAGCGGCGGCGAGACCGTCTGGTTCTGTGCATTCCAGGCCTGAAAAACCGGATCAAACTGGTATACCCAGAATTGATAACCCAGCATGGGCGCCGCCCCCATGCAAACCCAGGCCAGGCGCATCAGGTGCCTTCGGCGGTCCCCTTTCCAGTTCACCCCCAGCCAGACCAGCAGCAGGGCTCCCGCCACCATCCAGGCAAAAGGCAGCACAGTGACCAGGCCCAGGCTGAGCCCCAATAGGCGTAAACCCTGACTTAAAGTCATGGGCGCGCCATCATCCGTAAGCAGGCAGAGGATTAAACCAAGCGCCAGGGGAAAATGCGGGTTGGCATAGCCTGCCAGGTATGGATAGGCTTCTGCCACCCAATAATCCGATGTCATCACCCCACCCGGCAGCAAAATCCAGCCCATCCCGCCGCTCAGCAGGGCTGTCAGCATCAAAGGATTTATTCTCTTTTCCATCTCTGGCAAAGTCTGGCGGTAAAAACGCGCCAACGCCCAGGCCATAAAACCAGCGCCCGCCACCCGCGCCAGGTGAAACACCGCCAGCAGCGGCAGGCCGGTCAGGCGCGCCAGATGTCCCAGCCCAAGATAAAAAAGGAAAATGAAGGCCCCTTCACCTGGCTCCGCTGAAAACGGCAGGTGAAACAACCACGCGCCTTCCCATCCCTGCCGCATTTTTGCCAGATAGGAATTTCCATCCGCCACATTCATCAGAAAGCCCCCAAACACAAACTGATCTCCCTGCATTCCCCAGGCAGCCAGGTACGGCAGTGTGATCAATAACAAAAAAATTGCAATTGGAATCCAGCGCTTCATGTGGTTTACCCTTCAGAAAGTATACTCGAAAAAACCTCCTGAGCCAAATTGCCTGAGGGAGAAATCTCAGGTCAGGAAAATAATCCTGATCTTGCGGTATTTCTGTGCTAAAATAATCTCACTATTGATGAAGGAGTACCGGAATGAAACCCATCATTTCCACTGTAAAAGGATCACGCGATTTTTACCCCGAAGAGATGGCCGTGCGCAAGTGGCTTTACGGCCGCCTGCAGGAAGTTTCTGAGACCTTTGGTTATCAGGAATATGACGGCCCATTTCTGGAGAAAATTGACCTCTACGCAGCCAAATCAGGCGAAGAACTGGTCAAGGAACAGGCTTTTGTCTTTCCCGACCGCGGCGGCGATTTAATCACCCTGCGCCCTGAATTGACCCCTTCTCTGGCCCGCATGGTGGCGCAGAAGCAAGGTGAACTGGTCTTCCCGCTGCGTTGGTGGTCCTTTGGCCCCTTCTGGCGCTACGAGCGCCCTCAGAAGGGCCGTTCCCGCGAATTTTTCCAGTGGAACATTGACCTGATCGGCGCACTTGGCCCGGAGGCCGATGCTGAACTGGTGGCAATTGGCGCTACCTTCCTCAAGCAGACCGGCCTGAAATCTGACGAAGTCACCATTCTGGTCAACAACCGCCGTTTGATGGAAAAAGCTCTGCTGGATATCGCCATCCCGCTGGAACTTCATAAATCCGTTTTCCGCCTCATTGACCGGCGCGACAAGCTCAGCCCTGAAGCCTGGGAATCTTATGCCCTCGAACTGGGCCTCACCTCCGAGCAGTTTATGAACCTGGTTGGTCTGCTCGGCAACACCTCGCTCTGGGAGCAATCGGAAGAGCTGCGCCGTTTCTTTGCCGCCCTCGAAGTGATGGGCGTGCGTGAATATGTGCGTTACGACCCGCAAATCATCCGCGGGCTCGATTACTACACCGGCACGGTGTTCGAAGCCCGCGACCGCGACGGCGAATTCCGCGCCATCCTCGGCGGCGGCCGGTATGACAACCTGGTGGGTGATGTCGGCGGCAGCCCGCTTACCGGCGTTGGCTTTGCCATGGGTGATGTGGTGGTCAGCCTGGTGCTTAAAAAATACGGCAAGGTTCCCGCCTTCCAGCCCTCTCCGGCACCCATTCTGGTCACTGTGTTCGATGAAGAGCGGCTTTCTGTTTCCACCGGCTTTGCCGCGCGCCTGCGCGCTGCCGGCCTGCGGGTGAACTGCTTCACGGATGCCACCAAGCTGCAAAAGCAGCTCAAATTTGCCGATAAAATGGGGTTCCGCCTTGTGGCCATCATCGGCCCTGAAGAAGCTGCGCAGAACCAGGTCGCTATCAAAGATCTGGTCTCTCGCACCCAGACCATTGTGCAGCAGTCCGAAGCTGCCACCGTCATTCAACAAATCCTTGCCGGTGGATAGCGCCTTCTGGTCAAGTTTCTGCCATGCCTTCATCCGCTTCAATCTGGAATGAACGCTACCAGCTCGACTGGTATTCCAAATTGACGACCCCGCGCCGCCTGCTTGTGGAGCACGCCCATCTCCTCCCGCCAGGCGGCGTGGCTTTTGAAGCCGCCATGGGCATGGGCGGCAGTGCAGGTTTTTTGCTCAGCCGAAAGTTTAAAGTGCTGGGGGTTGATTTTTCTGAGGTTGCCGTGCGTCAGGTACACCGCCGCTTGCCAGCACTTTGGGCTGTAGTGGCTGATCTGGATCATTTTTACCTGCCCCCGGCCTATTTCGATGTCATTGATAATTTCTACTATCTGAACCGCGCCCTCTGGCCCAAATACCATGCCGCCCTAAAGCCCGGCGGCCTGATCTTTTTTGAAACACTCACCAAACAGATGCGCCAGGAAAAGCCCGGCTTATCGCCCGAAAGTTTGTTGGATCCGGGCGAACTGAAGGATGCATTTTCAACCCATTGGGATATCATCCATTATCACGAAGGTTGGATGGAGTCGGAACGAGGTGGACAAAAAGCCGTGGCCAGCCTGGTGGCCCGCAAAAAGGAATGATGCATGAAACCTGCTCTATTTTTCGATTGGGGCGACACCCTCATGGTGGACTATAAGGAATTCAGCGGGCCAATGGTCACCTGGCCTAAAGTGACCTGCGTTGACGGCGTTGCCAATGTCTTGCCCGGTTTACAGGCCGGTTATGATCTCTATGTTGCCACCAATGCCAGCGAATCGGGCAAAGCCCAGGTGCGTGCAGCCCTCGACCGCGCCGGCATCGGCATTCATTTTTCAGAGATTTTTACCGCCCGTGAATTGGGATTGACCAAACTTCAGGAGCCGTATTACCCGGCAATCCTGTCGCTTCTGGATGAAAAACCCCCGTTTCAGGTCATGACCGGCGACCACTACACCACAGATGTGCTTAACCCACAAAAAGCAGGCTTCCTCACCATCTGGTTTAACCCAGGCTATAACCTGCCCCCTGACCTGCCCTGGCATAATGCTGAAATCCATCATTTTTCGGAACTGCCGGCTGCCCTTTCACAGATTAACCAACCCGATATCCCTTCCTGCCTTGCCTGGTTGAACACGCAAGAAATGCCGGTTAATTTGTTGAAACACAGTCAGGCAGTGGCCCAGGTGGCTTACCGTCTGGCCCTCTGGCTTAAACAAAGCGGCCTCAGATCGTTGAATCCTGTTCTGGCTCACCGCGGGGGTCTGCTGCACGACCTGGATAAATTATCCAGCCGCGAAACCGGCGACAGGCATGGTGAACTCTCGCAGCGCCTGCTGGATAACTGGGGCCAACCCGAGCTGGGTCTGATTGCCCGCCGCCACCTGATGGATCGCATCCTGAATCCGGAAGAAGCCCCCGCCACCTGGGAAGAAAAATTGGTCTTTTTTGCCGATAAACTGGTTGAAGGATATGCCGTTGTTCCCCTCAATGCCCGCTTTGAAGCCCTCACCACCCGCTACGCCAGCCGGGCGGAGCAAATTTGGGCCTGCCTTCCCGCAGTGGAAGCTTTGCAGACAGACATCTGCTGCCGCCTGGATTGCTCACCCATGGACCTTATCGAAAAAATTAAATCAAAACCCCTAATATTTGAATAATTCTAATTCAATATTTAGATTTCCTAAAATCCATATTGACATTTCTTAATTTTATTGTTATCATAAGGTTGTCTTTGATCGAGAATCTAGCCTCTAAAGGAAGGTTGATATGGTACAAAAAACAATTTCCAATTTCGGAACTTCATCGCGCCTGATCATCAAAAGCATCGGCGATCTTTACCTGACCGGCAGCGATTCCCCCGACATCGTCGTCGAAAGCGAAAGTGAATATGGGGTGAAAATTCGCCAGGAAGGAGATGCCTTCCTGGTTTCTCTGCTTGAAAACGCCAACATCACCCTCCCCCGCGCTGCAGCCATCACCATCGAAAAATGCAGCGGCAACCTGTCGCTGGCCGGCTTATCCGGGCCGGTCGCCATCATCAAAGTCAGCGGCGACCTTACCATCGGTCAGATCGGCCAGGTCAACCTTGAAAAAGTCAGCGGCAATCTGGTTGCGGCTCCCCTCAACGGCGGAGCCCTGCAAATCGCCAAGGTCAGTGGAAATGCCTGCTTTGATGGTGCCGGAAACCTTTCCATTGAAAAAATCAGCGGCGATTGTCTTTTGAAAAACCAGCAGGGTACTTTCAGTGTTGCACGCATCAGCGGTAATCTCATCGGAAAAAATCTGAGCGGCGACCTCAATGCCAGCAGCATCAGCGGCGATTGTTCACTGCAGACCGTTGAAAGTTCTCAAGTCAATCTGCGCTGCAGCGGCAACATGCGCCTGGGTTTCTCAAACACCGCTGGAAACCATAACCTTGCCGCTGAAGGTGACCTGGCTGTGTACATTCCGCCACAGGCAGCCGCCGCAGTGAAAATCACCAGCGAAGGTGAAGCCATTCGCCTGCGCCTGGCTGACCAGACCAATACCCTGCGCCAGCGCCAGCACACCCTCCAACTGGGCCTGGGCGGCGGCACGCTCACTCTGGCCAGTGACGGCAACGTATTGCTGTCCGATCAACCCTGGATGGATAATCTCGAAAAAGACCTGGACCGCGCTTTTTCCGGCCAACAGGCTGAGCCCGTCCGGCTTCACTCCGGCGGCCGTTCCGGGTTGAATATCACCATCTCCACCGATGAAATCATGCAAAGGGTCACCCGCCGCGCTGAAGAAGCCACCCGCCGCGCTGAAGAACGCATCAATTCAGCCTTGAATCGCCTTGACTCCATGCCCATTCCCCCGGCTTCGCCTGCATATTCCAATGATTCAGGCTATAATGAATACAGCCAACCGGATGAAGCTGAGGTTGAGTTTGAAGAAATGCCTCACGAGGCTGTCTCTGACGAAGAACGCCTGATGGTTCTACGCATGATCCAGGAAAAGAAAATCTCCGTCGAAGAAGCCGAAAAACTTCTCGAAGCCATGGAAGGTAAAAAATACTGATCCCGAAAGGAAAACCTGGTGATGGATGATATGCGCATCGATATTTTACGAAAAGTGGAAGCCGGAGAGCTGACCCCCGAACAGGCTCTCATCCTGATGCAGACCCCTGAAGAAGAACAAGCACAGGAAACCCAGGAAGAACAGGTTGACTATAACGATGAAAATCCTGTCCCTGGCTCTGAAGCCTACTATCATCAGGAACATAAGCCTGAGCCCGCCCTTGAAGAAGACTTATCCCGTCTGGCGCAATGGAAGCAGTGGTGGGTGTATCCTTTCTGGGCCGGCATTTTCATCATGGTGGGCAGCGCTGCACTGATGTACTGGGGGTACACCTCCGGCGGTTATTCCTGGGGGTTCTTCCTTTCCTGGATTCCGTTTTTTATCGGTGTGATCATCATGCTGTTGGCGTGGTGGAGTAATACCGCGCGCTGGCTCCATGTGCGCGTCACCGAAAATAAACGCAGCAAACGTCCGCATCATATCGCCATCAGCTTCCCCCTGCCCCTTAAACTGGCTGGTTTTGGCGTGCGCCTGGCCTCCAATTTTTCCCCCGAGTTGAAGGAAAAACACGTTCATGAAATTCTAGATTCGGTGAATGAATCGCTGAATGCCAACGAACCCTTCTACATTCATGTAGAAGAGGATGACGAAGACGTCGAAGTATATATCGGTTAATTTACTGTCCGGTCGAATTGTAGAAGTTATAGATCGCCCCTGAAAGTTGGGCGATCATTAAGTTTACCGGGTCGTAGAGCACCTGCACGGGGTCGTGAACAAATATGGTCAGCACATAATCGGCCTTGGGGGTGTAAACAATGGATACATCCCCCATGGTATGAATCACACCATCTGTTTCGTTGGCCCAACCGTGTTTGTGTGCCACCCGCGTGCCAGCTGGCACGCCTGCCTGAATCAGCACAGCAATTTTGTTTTCAAGCAGAAAAGAAACCATCTGCTTGCATTCATTCTGGGTGATTTCACCCGGGTAGGCTGCCACCAGACTGCCGCCGCCATATTCAGCGCACTGGTAGATGTCTTCCATCAGCATCCCCATATCGCTGACTGTGGTCTGATCATAAATATCTGGTCCGGTATTGACATCTGTGCGCGTATTAGCCGGCGTTTCATACCGCTGCAGCAGCGGTGCGCCGGGGTAGAAATATCCTGCCCAAAAGGTGTTGACCAGGCCCAGGTATTGCATATCCTCCGTCACCCAAATCGGCGCAAGGTTTTTATCAATTGCCAGCTGTGCCAGTTTATCGGTGGAATCGTTGTCTGAACGGTCAATCATCAATCCCATCAAACGCAGTTTTTCTTCATCACCTGGTTCATCCATCCGGCGGAAAGCTGAAACCATCACCGGAATCTTAATCGTGCTCCAGCTCGAAAAGGCGATATCTGGTTTGGGCGCTTCCTGCCCCGCCTGATAGGTGAAATGCAGCACCTGGTATGTGGATAAATCTTCCAGGTACAGCTCAACAATGCCCTTGAAATCAGAGACGTCAATGATTTGCTGCAGCATGATCTTCAAATTTTGGTAAGAGGCCCGGGGCGGCGTGGATCCCTTCAAGGGCAATTCAACCACGCGCTGCGTTGGCGAGCGCATCGCTTCCAGCAGCAGCGGCACCGCGGCATTCACATCCAATGTGGATCCTGGCTGTCCAGGGCTAAAATTGCTCGTTCCGGGAATGGGCTGCGGCGCTGATGGCGGCTGATCATACCGCAGGGCAATTTCCTGGAGGTAATTTTTTGCCCGGGTTTCATCCATTTTATAAGTCAACGGCACAGGCGACACAGGCTGGCTGCGATTCCACAGATAATCCCAAAATCCAGCCCAGAAGGATTGATCTTTGCGCTGCGATTCAGCCGCTGCCAGCATGGTTTCCAGTTCTGCTTCTACGTCAAAACCGAGCTGATTGGGCCTCACCTGAATGACCGCAGTGCCGTAGTGCAACTCGACAAGGGTATAGGAGTAGGCATTCAAAATTCTTTTCGCTGCATTTTCCTTGTTCAGGTTTCCCACCGGAATACCCGCGATGGTTAATCCATCGGGATAGTTTGAACGCACCCGACTGTAGGTGACCAATTGATAAATCGTCAGGATAATGGCAGCAAAGGTGAAAAGCAGCGCCACCCAGCGCAAAATTGAAATATTTTGTCTCATAACTTCTAATTCTACCAGAAAAAACCCGCTTCCATGAATGGTTCAGCCTCTGTTCATGACTTCATCCAGCTTGTTTCAAAGCAGCCTGGCATTTGCTGGTATAATACAAGTTTTCCGCCCAATTCTGCGAGGGTAAGCATGCGACTTTTTCTAAAAATTCTGAGACTTTCCTTCCGCCGTCAGCTCACCTACCGAACAGCCACCTTGGCTGGGCTGGTCACCAATCTATTTTTTGGTGTCCTGCGGGCATCTGTGCTGATCGCCCTCTTCAATGCGCAGCCCTCGGTCAATGGTCTCACGGTAAAGGGGGCGGTCACCTTTGCCGGCCTGACCCAGGGGGTGATCGCCTACCTCAGCATTTTTGGCTGGTGGGATATCATGCAGTCCATCGAAAAGGGCAGCATCGGCGCTGACCTGTTAAAGCCAATGAATTTTTTCACTTACTGGCTCGCCCAGGATATTGGCCGGGCTGCCGCTCAGTTCGTCACCCGCGGCCTGGTGCTGATGATTGCCTTTGGTTTCCTTTTTCAGATTACCCTTCCCGCCTCTCCCGCTCAATGGCTGGCTTTCGCCTTTGCCCTCATCCTCAGCGGGCTGGTCAGCTTTGCCTGGCGCTTCATCATCAATCTGGCTGCCTTCTGGTCGCCCAATGCCATCGGCTTTGGGCGTTTTGCCTTCAGCCTCACCTGGATTTTTTCCGGTTTTGCCATGCCGCTGCGCCTTTTTCCCGATTGGTTTCAGCAATTTTGCGCCTTCACCCCTTTCCCTGCCATGATCAATACCGTGATCGAAATTTTTCTGGGCACCCTTACCCCTCCCGAAACGCTCCAGGCCCTCCTGCTCCAGGCCGCCTGGTTTGTAGGCTTGTCCATTCTTTCACAGTTCATCCTCAAAGCTGGCATCCGTCGCCTGGTCATTCAAGGAGGATAGCATGCTGCGCCGTCTGTTCACCACCTATCTGAAATTCATCCAAATTCAAATTCTTTCACAAATTCAGTATCCATTTTCCTTCCTCTTCGATGTGTTCACCAATGGCATCTCTTTGCTGATCTTTTTCCTATCCCTTTCTCTGGTCTTGCAGCGCTTTGACAATGTTGGCGGCTGGCGCCTGGGTGAAATCGCTTTTCTCTGGGGAACGGCAGAAATTGCCTTCGGCCTGATGGATATGATTTTCAGCGGCTTTGACCCTGATTCTTTCAGCGTCATGGTGCGCCAGGGAACCCTCGACCAGATGCTGCTGCGCCCTGCCAACATCACCATCCAAATTTTTGGCTCCCGTTTTATCCTCCGCCGCCTGGGCCGCATTGCCGAAGGGTTGATCATTTTCACCATCAGCCAGGTTCTTTCGCCCATTGTCTGGACCCTGCCGCGCCTCCTGTTTTACCCCGTGGTGATCTTCAGCCAGATCCTCTTCTTTGGCGGATTGTTCATCGCTGGCTCCACCATCACCTTCTGGACCATTGAACGAATCGAAGCAGTCAATATCCTTACCTACGGCGGCAATGAAATGATCTCATACCCGATGCACATTTATCCTGATTGGTTGATCAAGTTTTTCACTTATCTCATCCCGCTCATTTTCATTAATTATTATCCCGCCCTATTTTTCCTGGGAAAGCCGGATCCCTTTGGCATGCCTGCGTTTGCCCCTTTCCTGGCTCCCCTGGCCGGATTGGGAGTCTTTCTTGCCTCCCTCTGGTTCTGGAAATTTGGCCTGCGTTATTACCAGGGAACAGGATCATGAATATGAATGCCATCATCAAAGTTGAACATCTGTCTAAAACGTTTGAAATCACCCAGAGCCAGAAAGGCTGGTCTGGCGCCCTCCGCGGTCTGATAAAGCCGCTGAAAAAGAAAATTGCTGCCGTTAAAGAGGTGTCCTTTGAACTCAAACCTGGCGAACTGGTGGGTTACCTCGGCCCCAATGGCGCAGGAAAATCCACCTCCTTGAAAATGCTGACCGGGCTCCTGGTGCCCACCTCTGGTGTTGTTCAGGTGAATGGTCTGGTTCCCTGGCGCGACCGCACCAAATACGTCGCCAGCATCGGCGCTGTCTTTGGCCAGCGCACCACGCTCTGGTGGGACCTGCCCGTTCAGGAAAGTTTTGACCTCATCCAATATATGTACCGGATTCCTGATAAACGATACCGTCATAACATGGATCTTTTCCGCGACATTTTAGGCCTGGACCCCTTCATCAATACGCCGGTCCGCTCGCTGTCCCTCGGCCAGCGCATGCGGGCAGACCTGTGCGCAGCCCTGCTGCACGACCCCAAACTGCTTTTCCTCGATGAACCCACCATCGGTCTGGATGTGGTGGCCAAGGATAAAATCAGACAGTTTATCAAGCATGTTAATGAAGAACGCAAAACAACCATCATTCTCACCACCCATGACCTGCAGGACGTAGAAAAACTGTGTGAAAGGGTGATCATCATTGACCACGGCCAGCTTCTCTTTGACGGCACGCTCGAGGCTCTCAATAACCGTTTTGGAGGTCAGCGCACGCTGCAGGTCGATTTTGCCGAAACCTACCCGGATGTGAGCATAGAAGGCGCCGGGCTGATCTCTCACGAGGGATTGCAGGCCACCTACCAGTTTGACCGCGACATCCTTTCGGCTTCCGATCTCATTTCGCGTCTCTCAAACCGCTACAAAATCAGCGATCTTTCGGTGCGTGAGCCCGCCATCGAAGACACCATCCGGCGCATCTATGTGGATAAACTTCTTGAAAACTGAATTCCAATAAAAAAGAGTTCGCCATCTGTGGAGGCGAACTCTTTTTCCATTCAATCCAATCTCAGGCTAGCGATCCATGCTGACCACCTGCTGTTCCCAGCGGTGCCAGTTGCCAAATTTGGCTGCCAAAATCTTGCGCCCTTCGCCCGGGGCCGGCTGGTGCTGCAGTTCCAGGTCTGCATCCACCATGATCCGCACCAGCTCACGGAAATGAATGCGCGGTTCCCAGTTCAGCACCTGGTGAGCATGGCTGGCGTCGCCCAGCAGGTAATCTACCTCAGTCGGGCGGAAATACCGCGGGTCAATCTTGACATATTCCTTCCAGTCCATGTCCAGGTAACCGAAAGCCTCTTCCAAAAATTCGCGCACCGTGTGCGATTCTGCCGTGGCAATCACAAAATCATCGGGCTTATCTTGCTGCAAAATAAGCTGCATGGCTTCCACATATTCCGGGGCATAACCCCAGTCGCGCTTCGAATCCAGGTTACCCAAATAAAGGGTTTTCTGCTTGCCGGCTTTAATGGCAGCCAGGGCGCGGGTGATCTTGCGGGTCACGAAGGTCTCGCCGCGCCGGGGAGATTCATGGTTAAAGAGGATGCCGTTGCAAGCATACATCTGATAACCTTCGCGGTAATTGCGGGTCACCCAGTAAGCATACACTTTGGCTGCCGCGTAAGGGCTGCGCGGCTCAAAAGGCGTGTGTTCATTTTGTGGTGGATGCGCACTGCCAAACATTTCGCTGGATGAAGCCTGGTAAAAGCGGGTATTAATCCGGCTCTTGCGAATGGCTTCCAAAATGCGGGTGGTGCCCAGTGCGGTCACATCGCCAGTGTATTCCGGCATATCAAAGGAAACGCGCACATGGCTTTGAGCAGCCAGGTGATAAATTTCGTCAGGCTGGACGTTATAAATGATATCCAACAGTGTGTCTGAAGCCGTTACGTCCCCATAATGCAGATACAGGTGCACCGGCTCACCGTTGCTGTGCGGATCATGATAAATATGATCAATCCGCCGGGTATTAAAAGTGCTGGCGCGCCGCATCAGGCCGTGAACTTCATAGCCCTGTGAAAGCAACAGTTCTGCCAGATATGAACCATCCTGTCCGGTGATACCGGTAATGAGTGCTTTTTTCAAGTCAACCTCCGTTCGAACTTGGTGTGACCGCAAGTATATCCCGTTCAGATGCCTGTGTCAATCATCACATCTTCTCCGGGCAATGGAGGGCTAAATCTCCCAAAAGTGATGATTAATGGCCTGTAAATTGCCTCCTTTTACCCTACGAAAATTCTCAACTCGGGGTTAAAATAGAAGAAATATAATTCAGAGCCATGAGGACATCATGAAAATTGTCGAGCTTGTCAAATTAGTTAATGGAACTGTCTTAGTTCAGGGGGATCGTCAGGACCGTGACATCAAGGGTGGGTTCGGCGCCGACCTTATGAGTGATGTTTTGGCATCCATTCAACCTGACGCAGTTCTATTGACCGGCTTGTGCAATCCACAGGTGGTGCGCACAGCACAGGTTGCAGATGTCGCAGCCATTGTCTTTGTTCGTGGAAAAAATCCTCCGATTGAAACCATCCGTCTGGCAGACCAGGAAGGCATTCCTCTCATCTCCTCACCTTACGGCATGTTTGAACTGGCTGGGCGCCTTTACAAGGCAGGCCTCCCCAGTTTTGAAAAATCAGTTGATCCAGATTGCTCCTGTGAATAAAGCCAAAGGCACTTAAATGGATACGGGATCTTCACCTAAAGAACGTGTGGTTACCGATCAAGATGCCCAAAATATTACCCGCGTAGAAGAACTTGCGTATGAACTGAAAATTTCCCAGGTCATGACGCGGGAAATACGTTCTCTGACTCCCGATATGAATATGGGAGATGTTTTGGATATTTTCCGCTCTCAGCGCGTATCTGGCGCCCCCGTTCTGGTGAATGGCGAGTTAGCCGGCATCCTCAGCATTGAGGATATCATCCGCGCTCTGCGCGCCGTTGACCTTGCCTCTCCGGTCAGCAAATATATGTCTTCACAGGTTATGACCATTCATGATTATGACCCGGTGATTGAGGCGCTGAAAGTCTTTGTCAAAAGCAACTACGGCCGCTTGCCAGTGGTGGATGAAAACAACAAATTGGTCGGCATCATCACCAAGGGGGATATCACTCGTGGCCTGCTGAACGCTTTGCAGCATGTCTATCACGAAGAGGAAGTCATTCGTTACCGCGCCAGCCACCTCTTTGAAGATATCATTTCTGACCGCACCAGCCTGATTTTACGCTACCGCATTAAACATGGCGATTTTACCCACGGCGGCAATGCCTCTGCCAATATCAAGCGCGCCCTGCTGCGCCTTGGCGCCAACCCGCAGATCGCCCGCCGCTGCGGCATCGCCATCTACGAAGCTGAAATGAACCTGATCATCCACACCAACAATGGTGGAACCATCCGGGTTGAAATTGAACCCCATCAAATATCCCTGGAAGCTTACGATGATGGGCCGGGCATCCCCAACATTCAACTTGCAATGCAGCCGGGCTATTCCACCGCAAGCGAGGAGGTGCGCGAAAAAGGTTTTGGAGCAGGCATGGGTTTGGTTAATATCAAACGCTGTGTTGACGATATGCGGCTCGAATCATCGACCATCAGCGGCACCAATTTGCGCTTGAAGATCTTCTTGCGCGAAAAGGATGCCTTTGCTGATGTCAGCCAACAAGGCAAGGAGACTAAGAAATAATGACCCTACAAGACATCATCCAACAGCTCAACCTCACCGTTCTCACCACCCCTGTTGACTTTGCTTCAGTTCAACCCGAAAATGGTTACACGTCCGACCTGTTAAGCTGCGTCATGTCCGGCGCTAAAAGCCGGGGAATCTGGGTTACTTTGCAGGCGCATATGAATATTGTGGCTGTGGCCGCCCTGCTGGAACTTGCCGCCATCATCATCACCGAAGACGCTCAACCCGACCTCGCCACCATTGCCAAAGCCAATGAAGAAGGCATTATCCTGCTGTCAACCGCACAATCCTCATTCTTCGTTTGCGGCAAGTTGTGGGAAATGGGCCTCCGCGCCGGTTAACCCACACAGAGAGTTTCGTTCTTTGAAAACCGTCCGCGCAGATCTTCACGTCCACACCCTCCTTTCACCCTGCGCCGACACGGAAATGATCCCGCCTCTCATTGTGTCTGAAGCACTCTCACGCCAAATTGACCTGATAGCCATCACCGATCACAATGCCAGTGCCAATGTTGGTGCAGTGATCAAGGCGGCTTCAGATACCGGTCTCACCATTCTGCCTGGTATGGAACTGCAGACTCGTGAGGAAGTGCATGTCCTTTGCCTGTTCGATACCCTCGAGCAGCTTGAAACCTGGCAGGCCGTGGTCAACGCCACCCTGCCGAACCTTGAAAATAACATAGAGCATTTCGGCGAACAATTTGTGGTCGATGAAACAGGCGACTTCATCCGACGCGAACCCCGCCTGCTGCTGACCTCCAGTTCATTGACCTTTAATGAAGCCTGGCAAGGCGTGACTGATCTGGGCGGACTGTTTATTCCAGCTCATATCAATCGCAGGCAAAACGGTTTGCTGGCAAACCTCGGGTTTGTGCCTCCAGAAATTCCCATCGAAGGATTGGAAATTTCCCGGCACATCAGCCCTGAAGAGGCGCTGAAGAAATATCCTTTCATCAAGCGCTACCCCCTGATCCAATCAGGCGACGTTCACCTGCTCGACAGCTTTTTGGGAAGTACCCACTTCACCCTTGAAGCGCCAACCATCGCCGAAATTCGCCTTGCCCTTAAAGGAGCCGGTCAGCGTACTGTCACCATTCACCCCTGTTGACAAGGCGCGCCCTTTTAGGTGACATTTGGTAATTGACCATCATGAGGGCATCACCTAAACTCATGATGACTTAAAGCAGAATCTGGGCAATTTATTTTGCCTAAAAATATCAACTTTGGAGCCTTTCATGTCCAATCTTCCCGAAAATGTCCCCTCTAACGATCCCGTTGCGATCCCTGAAAAGCGTGCGCTGATCGATCGCATTGTGGATGAAAACAAGCACCTCCCCGGTGCCACCATGGTGGTATTAAACGAACTTCAAAGCCAGATCGGCTTTGTTTCCGTCCCCATGCAGCAATATGTGGCCAAACGGATGGGCGTGCCCGTCAGCAGCGTTCATGGTGTCATCTCCTTCTATTCTTTCTTCACCACCAACCCGCGCGGCGAACACACCATTAAGTTCTGCCTCGGCACCGCCTGCTATGTCGGCGGTATCGACCAGGTCATCGAGAAGGCCAAGCAGGTTCTCAACGTTGCTCCTGGCCAAACCACGCCCGATGGCAAAATCACCCTCGAAATCTGCCGCTGCGTGGGCGCCTGCAGCCAGGCCCCTGTGGTGGTGGTGGATGATGAAGTGGTTGGCCGGGTGCGCCCCAACAAATTCCCGCAGCTGGTCCGCCCGCTTCAGGAGTAATCTGGTTTGAGAGAGCTGGCGCTGCATATCCTGGATATTGTGCAAAACAGTGTCTCAGCCGGCGCGCAGTACATTAAAATTACGGCTGCCGAAAACCTGTCCACCGATCGCCTATTCCTCTCTGTAGAAGATAACGGCAAAGGCATGGACGAAGCCATGGTTGCGCGAGTGGTGGATCCTTTTGTCACCAGCCGCACCAGCCGCAGAGTGGGCCTGGGCATTCCCCTCCTCAAAGCTGCGGCTGAAGCCTGCAATGGCTGGTTTAAGATCAGCTCCACCCTGGGCAAAGGCACCCTGGTTGAAGTGGAATTTCAACACAGCCACATCGACCGCATGCCCCTGGGCGATATGGGCAGTACCATCCTGAACCTGGTGGTTTCCTACCCTGAGATTCACTGGGTGTATGATTACAGCGTCAACGGCCGGCATTTTGAATTCGACAGCCAGCCCATCAAAGACGAACTTGGAGATGAAGTACCTTTCACAGATCCTTCTGTGCTGGCTTTCCTCCGCGAATATATCAGCACTGGCATTGCCAGTGTGCAAACCGACACAAATTAAGTCATTTTCATAACCTCAAATCAGGAGATAAAAAATGAGCCCGATCAAAAGCCTTGAAGATTTGAAGCGTGTTCGTGAAGAAGCTCTGGAAAAACGCCGTGTTAAAGCGAACTCCGGCGAAATCCAGATCATTGTGGGTATGGGCACCACCGGCATCGCCGCGGGTGCACGTGAGACCATGAAGGCCATTCTCGATACCATCGAGAAAGACAGCCTCACCGGCATCATCGTTACCCAGACCGGTGGTTTTGGCCTCGACGCCAACGAACCGATCATCCAGGTCATTGTTGGCGATCAGCCAAAAGTGACATACGGCAAAGTGACTGCCGAAGTGGCCCGCCAGATCATGAAAGAACATGTGGTGGGCGGTAAGGTCGTCCAGGAGTATGTCATTCAGGCATAACCTTCTATATTATTGGTCAGGAAACTTGAAATGAAATATTATCGTTCTCACGTCCTCGTCAGCGTCGATCCCGAATGTGTCAAGCGAGGCGCCCATGAAATCCTGGATGCTCTTCAGGATGAGTTGGTTGCTGAAGGCCTGATTGACGAAGTTCAGGTGCTTGAAACTTCCCGGATTGGCGACCCAGCCCAGGGCCCCGACATGATGGTCTACCCTGAAGGCACTCACTATATTGGCCTTACCGCCAATGATATTCCCTATATTGTCAAAGAACACTTCCTTAAAGGCCGCGTGGCTGCCAAGTTCGTTGCCCCTGAAAAGGCGGCGGTTGAAAGCGAACTTTCAGCTCCGACTATTAAGGAAATTCGCGTTGTTCTGCGCAATTGCGGCAAAATTGACCCCGAAAACATCGAAGAATACATCGCGGAAGATGGCTACATGGCCCTTGCCAAAGTGCTGACCGACTGCACCCCCGATCAGGTGATTGATATGGTCATGCGCTCTGGCTTGCGCGGCCGCGGCGGCGCGGGTTTCCCCACCGCCAAAAAGTGGTCCCTTGCTCGCGATGCCGTCCTTCCTGAAAAGTACATCATCTGCAATGCCGATGAAGGCGATCCGGGCGCATTCATGAACCGCCTGGTGCTGGAATCCGATCCCCACTCCGTGGTGGAAGGCATGATCATTGCGGCTTATGCCATCGGCGCCGTACGCGGATACATTTACTGCCGCGCCGAATACCCCATCGCCGTGCGCACCCTTAATCTGGCCATCCGCCAGGCGCGCAGCATGGGCCTGCTGGGCGATAACATCCTCGGTACCAATTTCTCCTTTGATCTGGAAGTGCGCATGGGCGCCGGCGCCTTTGTGTGCGGTGAAGAAACCGCCCTTATGTCTTCCATCGAAGGCAAGCGCGGCGAACCCCGCCCCCGCCCACCCTTCCCGGCAGTCAAAGGCCTGTGGGGCCGCCCCACCAACATCAACAATGTTGAAACCTACGCCAATGTGCCGCAAATCATCCTCAAAGGCCCGGAATGGTTCGCCAGCATGGGCACCGAAAAAAGCAAAGGCACCAAAACCTTCGCCCTGGCCGGTGATGTGAGCCACACCGGCCTCATCGAAGTGCCCTTCGGCATTTCCTTGCGCGAAATTGTCTATGATGTCGGCGGCGGCATCAAAGATGGCAAGGGCTTCAAAGCCATCCAGACCGGCGGTCCCATGGGTGGTTGTTTGCCCGCTCAGTTCCTCGACCTTCCTGTCGATTACGAAACCCTCGGCCAGGCTGGCTCCATCATGGGCTCCGGCGGTATGATTATCATGGATGATGAAACCTGCATGGTTGATATCGCCCGCTTCTTCATGGAATTCACCCAGGATGAATCTTGCGGCAAATGCACCCCCTGCCGCGTCGGCACCCGCCGCATCCTCGAAATCCTTGAACGCATCTGCGCTGGCAAGGGCAAGCATGGCGATATCGAAACCCTCGAAATGCTGTGCAAGGAAATCAAAACCACCAGCCTCTGCGGTCTGGGTCAGGGCGCTCCCAACCCTGTGGAAAGCACCCTCAAGCACTTCCGCCATGAATATGAAGCTCATATTTATGAAAAGCGCTGCCCCGCCAAGGTCTGCAAATCCCTTATTCGCTATGAGATCTCTCCCGAAGCCTGCACCGGTTGTACCGTTTGCGCGCGCAACTGCCCCGTCACAGCCATCACCGGCGAACGCCGCCACGCGCACATAATCAACCCCGATACCTGCATCCGCTGCGGTATCTGCATGCAGGTTTGTAACTTCAATGCAATTTCGATTAAATAACCCGGCGACTTATCCAGCAGGGGCCTGCTGAAGGCCCCTGCATCAATCACACCAACCTTCAGGAGGAGGCGCATGACAGGAGAAACGATCGATAAACAGACCGTTATGAACGCGGTTGAAAAAGCCGTTCAGCGGTACGGGGCCAGCCGTGACGAACTGATCCCGATTCTCAATGATGTTAATCGCTCACTCGGGTACATCCCAGCTGAAGCCATTGAAGAAATCAGCAAGCTGCTGAAAGTTTCGCGCAGCCAGCTCTTCACAGTGGCCAGTTTCTACCATATGCTCTCTACCAAACCACGCGGAAAACACGTCATCCAGTTCTGCGAAAGCGCCCCCTGCCATGTGGCCGGCGGCCGCGAAGTCTGGGTTACGCTGAAGGATACCCTCAAGCTGGAAAGCGGCGAAACCAGTCCCGATGGCCTGTGGACGCTCATCACCACCAGCTGCCTGGGGGTTTGCGGGGTTGGACCGGTCATCCTGGTGGATGACGACATCTACGGCAATGTCACGCCTGATCAAATTGCCGGCATCCTGGCCCGTTATCACTAAAGGAGGCACAAAACATGAAAGCCGTTCGCTCAATGGTGCTGGTCTCCAGCGACCCCCAAAGCATGAATCAGGGCGCGCAGTTGGTTTTTGACCGCCTCCAGCAAGAACTGAAAGCCTTTGGGCTGGAAAGTGAAATTTCCCTCTCGATGGTGGGCGATGTGGGTCGGCACGATGCTGTCCCCATGGTCATCGTCTACCCCGAAGCTGTGATTTATGGTCCCGTGAAGCCGGATGATGTGCATTTCCTTGTTGAAGAACATCTCTACAAGGGCCGCCTGGCCACCTCTTTGCAGGCGCCTGCCAAAGAACTGACCGGCCGCATTGCCTGGCTTTCCGCCCGGCGCGGCACTCTGCCCGCCGAACAGCGCGTGCTTTTGCGCCGCGTTGGTGTGATTGACCCCAACAGTATCGAAGAATATATCGTCCACGATGGTTATGCGGCCCTGGGCAAAGCCCTGACCGAAATGACCCCCGAACAGGTGATTGCTGAAATCGAAAAATCGGGCCTGCGCGGGCGTGGCGGTGCAGGCTTCCCCACCGGCACCAAATGGAAATTTGTGTCCAAGGCTGCCGGCGCTCGCAAATATGTCATCATGAACGCTGATGAAAGCGAACCTGGCACCTTCAAAGACCGCCTTCTGCTCGAAGGCGATCCGCACAGCCTGATCGAAGCCCTCATCATCGCCGGTTACGCGGTGGGCGCTCAGGAAGCCTACATTTACGTTCGCGGTGAATATATGCTGGCGCAGGAACGCCTGCGCACGGCCATCCAGCAGGCTCATGAAATGGGCTTCCTGGGTGAGAATATCTTTGGCACCAACTTCAGCTACGATATTCACATTCACTCCGGAGCCGGCGCCTATATCTGCGGTGAAGAAACCGCTCTGATCGAATCCATCGAAGGCAAACGCGGCGAACCCCGCCCGCGCCCACCTTACCCCACCACCAACGGTCTGTGGAACAAACCCACCCTCGTCAACAACGTGGAAACCCTGGCGAACATTCCCCCCATTCTCCACAATGGCGCCGCCTGGTACCGCACCCTGGGGACTCCCTCCAGCCCGGGCACCAAGGTCTACACCATTCTGGGTAATGTCAACGCCACCGGCCTGATTGAAGTGCCCATGGGCATCACCCTGCGCGAAGTCATTGCCATTTACGGCAAAGGCATGCGCAACGGCGCCACCTTCAAAATGGCCCAGACCGGCGGTTCATCCGGTTCGATCATCCCTGCTTCCCTGCAAGACACCCCCATGGATTTCGACTCGTTCAACAAAGCGGGCGTTTCCCTGGGTTCAGGCGCGCTGCTCATCTGTGACGACAACAACTGTGTGGTTGACCTGGCAAAAGTACTGCTCAACTTCTTCCGCGAAGAATCCTGCGGCAAATGCAATCCCTGCCGCATCGGCAATCAGCGCGGTTTCCAAATCCTCAGCAACATTGCTGAAGGTGTGGCTGTCCTTAAGGATCTCGATGACCTTGAACTGCTGGCGGAGAACCTCTACCAGCTGTCAAACTGCGGCCTTGGCCAGACCGCCGGCGCCCCCATCAAGGATGTCCTTAAATACTTCCGCGCCGAAGTTGAAGCACACATTCGTCTTAAAGTCTGCCCCAGCGGCGTTTGCCCCATGAGCGGCAAGAAGTATCACATCTGATCCTGGAATATTCTATCTTATAGACACGGAGATTGCTATAATGGTCCACCTGAAAATTGACGACAAAACAATTGAAGTACCCGAAGGGACGACCGTTCTGAATGCGGCAAAGATGGCCGGCATTGCCATCCCCACCCTTTGCGACCACCCCAATCTTGCACCTTACGGCGGCTGCCGCCTGTGCGTGGTCGAAGTGGAAGGCGCCCGCACCCTTCAACCCGCCTGCACCCTGCCAGTGTTCAACAACATGGTTGTCCGCACCGCCACCGAGAAGGTCCGCGGCGCCCGCAAGTTTGTGCTCACCCTCATCTTCAGCGAACGCAACCACTTCTGCCCCTACTGCCAGGTTTCTGGCGGCGATTGCGAACTGCAGAACGCGGCTTATGGCGAAGGCATGACCCACTGGCCTCTGCAGCCCAACTGGCAGAGCTATGCCGTGGATGCCTCGCATCCCTATTTCATTCTCGATAACAACCGCTGCATCCTCTGCCGCCGCTGCGTGCGCGCCTGCGCCGAAATGGTTGGCAACAACACCCTCGGCTTCGAAGAACGCGGCGCCCGCAGCTTCCTGGTGGCCGATTACGGCGTGCCCATGGGCGAAAGCACCTGTATCTCCTGCGGCACCTGCGTCCAGATCTGCCCCACCGGCGCCCTGATCGACCGCCAGAGCGCCTACCACGGCCGCGAAACCCAGGTTGATCGCGTCGACTCCATCTGCACCGGCTGCTCCGTCGGCTGCAACCTCGAAATCCTCACCCGCGATAACAACCTCGTGCGCATTGAAGGCAAATGGGAAGCCGCCCTCAATGGCGGTCTGCTGTGCGAAATCGGCCGTTTCCAGCCCATCGAAGACACCACCGAACGCCTCAGCACCCCGCTGGTGCGCAAAAATGGCGCCCTCAAGGCTGCCACCTGGGATGAAGCCCTCAAAGCCATCGCCGATCATTCAGCCGGTCTGGCTGCCCTGGCCTCCACCCACCTCTCTGCCGAGGCTCTCTATGCCTTCAAGCAGATCTTCGACGGCGGTTCCAGCCTTGAAGAAGGCGCTTTCACCGCCCTCGGCGCCGCCTTCGCTGAAGAAATCGGCAAATCCTTCGAAAGCAATCTCTCCGCCCTTAACAGCGCTGATTGCTTCCTGGTGCTGGGCGAAAATCTGGTCAAAGATCACCAGGTGGCGGGCTTCTTTGTCAAGCGCGCCCTGGTCAAGAACACCGGCCTGGTGGTGGTGGATGGTGCCGAAAACGCCCTCACCGAACTGGCTGATGTGGTCCTCAAACCCGGCAAAGGCAGCGATGTCGATGTGCTCAACGGCCTGCTGGCTGCCCTTGTGAAGCTGGGCCTGTCCAAGGCCGGCCTCGATGCCGAAAAAGTCCTGACCGCCGCCGTCGAAAAGACCGGCATCTCCGCCGACACCTTCCTCGATGCCGCCCGCCTGCTCGGCACCGCCTCTGCCCCCGCCATCCTCTTCAACGAAGCGGGTCTGGCCAAAGCTGGCAAGGTTGGTTTCAAGGCTCTCTCTGATCTGGCTCAGGCCATTGCCACCCCGGCTGTCATCGGCCTCAAGGGCGGCGCCAACAGCGTGGCCGCCTCACAGTACCACCTCGACAAGCCCATCTCCATCGAAGGCCACAAGGCTGTCTTTGTTGCCCTCGGCGATGAAAAACCCAGCCAGCGCCTGATCCAGCGACTCGAAGGCGTTTCCTTCCTCGCTGTACAGAGCGCCTATGCCTCCCAGCTTACCGCCAAGGCCGATGTGGTCCTGCCTGTTGCCAATTGGATGGAACAGGACGGTCACTATGTGAACCTGGAAGGCAAGCTGCAGGCGGCCCGTAAAGCCATCGTCCCTGCCGAAGATGTCAGGACCAATGAAGAAGCCTTGAAAGCCCTCGCCGCAGCCATGGGCGTCAGCCTCAATGATGATTGGAAAGCCGCGCTCACCCGGCGCGTTTCTGCTGTCGCGATTGAAGCCTGAACCCGATTTATTGGTTAACCAAAGGAGAAACGTATGACCAAACCTAAAGTTGCAAGTGACTGGATGTGCGGCTGCGCAGGCTGCCACATGTCTCTGCTCGATATGGATGAACGCCTGGTGGCTGTGTGCCAGCTGGCCGACCTGCGGGCCACCCCCATCACCGACCTGAAGGAACCGGATGAATCCGGTGTGGATGTGGGCGTCCTCGAAGGCGGCATCAACAACACTTCTAATGAAGAAGTGGCCCACCGCATGCGCAAGCGCTGCAAAACCCTGGTGGCCCTCGGCGATTGCGCCGTGTTCGGCGGCGTGCCGGCCATGCGCAATTTCTTCACCGTTGAAGAAGCCATGCGCCGCGCTTATGTCGAAGCGGAAAGCAATGATGCCAGCGGTCAGATCCCCAACGATCCGGAACTCTGCGTGCAGGGCACCGTTCGCGCTGTGCATGAGGTTGTCCCGGTGGATATTTTCGTGCCGGGCTGCCCTCCCGACGCTGATGTCATTTTTTATGTGTTGAGTGAGCTGGCGCAGGGCCGCAAGCCGGTGCTTGAAGGCGACAAGCTCCACTGGCATTAGGAGATAAAAATGGTTGCACAAAAAATCACAATTGAACCCGTTACCCGCATTGAAGGCCACGCCAAAATCACCATTCGCATGAATGATGACGGCACCGTGAACCATGCCTACCTGCACGTCAATGAATTTCGCGGTTTCGAAAAATTCTGCGAAGGCCGCATGGTCTTTGAAATGCCCCTCATCACCCCCCGCATCTGCGGCATCTGCCCCGTCAGCCATCACCTGGCTGCAGCCAAGGCCGGTGACGAAGTGATGGGCTGCCCGCCGCCCCGCCCCGCCGCCCTGCTGCGTGAATTGATGCATATGGGCCAGATCATCCAGAGCCACGGCATGCACTTCTTTGAACTGGCCGGCCCTGATTTGCTCCTCGGATGGGATGCCGATCCTGCCATCCGCAATGTGGTTGGCCTGATCGGCGCCGATGCCGCCCTGACTCTCAAGGCGGTTGAACTGCGCAAATACGGCCAAGAAATCATCCACACCCTCGGCGGCCGCCGCATTCATCCCGTGTTTGCCGTGCCTGGCGGCGTCAACAAAGCCCTCAAACCGGCCGAACGTGATTACATTCTCTCTGGCGTGGATACCGCCATCGCCACCATTCAGGTGGGTCTGTCCATCATCAAAGATTGGGCTGCCCGCAACATGGAAGATATCAACAAATTTGGCGTCTTCCCCACCGGCTATTTTGGCCTGGTGACCCCTGAAAACGGCCTCGAACTCTACGATGGCAATATCCGCCTGCTGGGCCGCGATGGCAGCCAGCTTGAAAAATTTGACCCGCGCAACTACCTCGACTATATTGCCGAGCATGTTGAAAGCTGGTCATACCTCAAGTTCCCCTACTACAAAAAGCTGGGTTACCCGGGCGGCGTTTACCGCGTGGGTCCCCTGGGCCGCCTCAACGCCTCTGACAAAATTCACACCCCGCTGGCCGATGCCGAACTCAAGATCTTCAAGCAGCTCAACGGTGGCGCCCCCGTGGAAAACACCCTCTACTACCACTACGCTCGCCTGATTGAAGCCCTCTTCGCGGCTGAAAGAGTGCGCGTTCTCTGCGATGATCCCGATATCCTCAGCAAGGACATCCTCAACACCCGCCACAACTTCCGCGGCGAAGGCGTGGGCGTCATCGAAGCCCCGCGCGGCACCCTCATCCACCACTACAAGACTAACAAGAATGCCCAGCTCACCAGTGTCAACCTGATTGTGTCCACCGGCCACAACAACTACGCCATGTGCGAAGCGGTTGACAGCGTTGCCAAAACCTACATCACCGGCCCAGAAATTCGCGAAGGCCTGCTGAACCGGGTTGAAGCTGCGGTGCGCGCTCACGATCCCTGCCTGTCCTGCTCTACCCATGCCATCGGCCAGATGCCCATGATTGTGGACATGATTGACTCCCAGGGCAATCTCATCCAGTCCGTCACCCGCGGCTGATCTGTTCTTACCCTTCGATTTCCCCTCCTTTCTCCAAAAGGAGGGGAAATTTTTAACTCCAGCGTATAATTAACCCTATGAAATCTACTTTAATTTTAGGCTATGGCAATCTCGATCGTCAGGATGACGGCGCTGCCTGGCATATCATGCGCGGCGTGGCCGAGGCCATCGGCCGCCCCCTGCCCCTGGTGCCCGACGAAATGCCCATCCCACCTGATGGCCCGCTGCCCCATTTTCTCTTTTGCCTGCAGCTCTATCCTGAATTTTCCGAACTGATCGGACAATATGAACGGGTGATCTTCCTTGACGCCCATACCGGCGCTGTGGCAAATGACCTCAATATCCAGAGCATTGAATCCGCCTACCAGGGTTCGCCGCTCACCCACAGCATGTCGCCGGCAGCCTGCCTGGCCCTCACCCAGACTTTGTATCATAAGAATCCTGAAACCCTGCTGCTTTCTGTGAGGGGCTATGAGTTCAAGTTCACCCAACAGCTTTCACCTGGAACCACTGCTCTTGTTCAGGAAGCGGTGAAAAAGATAGTCCATTGGATGAAGGAGGAACCGCAGCCATGACTTTGCCCCCCCCGCCCGATGCCCTTACCCCTGCCGAAATTGCCGAAAAAACGGTTGCCACCGGCCAGCGCAAAGCCTCGCTCTCCACCGGCAAAACCCTGGCGCTGGCTTTTCTGGCCGGGACCTATATTGCCTTTGGGGCTTTATTTGCTACCACAGTTGGCGCAGGCGCAACCGGCGTTCTTTCTTACGGCCTCACCCGCCTGCTGATGGGCGTGGCGTTTTGTATCGGCCTCATCCTGGTCATCCTGGGCGGGGCGGAATTATTCACCGGCAATGTCCTCATCGCCATGGCCTGGGCCAGCAAAAAAGTCTCCTCCCTGCAGCTTCTGCGCAACTGGGCGCTGGTATATCTGGGCAACCTGGCAGGCTCCCTGGTGATTGCCCTGCTGATCTTCTGGGGCAGGCAGTACACTTTCGGCAGCGGCGCGGTTGGCACCCTGGCCCTTTCGATCGCCGGCAGCAAAACCCACCTCGAACCGCTGCAAGCTTTCTCTCTGGGTATTCTGGCCAACCTGCTGGTGTGCCTGGGGGTGTGGCTGGCCTACGGCGGACGCACCACCGCCGATAAAGTGCTGGGCATTCTCTTCCCCGTCACCGCCTTTGTGGCAGCCGGCTTGGAACACAGCATCGCCAACATGTATTTCATCCCCATTGGGCTTTTCATTAAAGATTTCGACCCTGCTTTCACCGCTGGCGTGGTCGCTTCAGCCGGTCTCAATCTTGACAGCCTCACCTGGGTCAATTTTTTCCTGGTGAACCTGCTGCCGGTCACCCTCGGCAACATTATCGGCGGCGCAGTCATGGTCGGCCTGGCCTACTGGTGGATCTATATCCGCAAGGTGCAGTAAAAATTGCGGTAACTCCTTTGACAATGTCAAAAAAGGTTTCAATATAGAAAGAAGGGCGTTGTGATCGCCCTTCTTTTGATTTAACAGGTCGAATAAACCTATTTTTTTGCCATCTTTTCCAGTGCGCTCTGCACTTCATCCACCGGCAGCATGCCCAGACCGCTCCATTTAAGCTGCTTGATAAAGAAATCAAAATCCGCCTGGGTCCAGCTTGCCTTGCCTGATCGGGTGATGCCGCTGGCATCATACGGTCGGTGACTATAGATAAACTGCTCAAAAAAGGCCTGGGCACGGGCATCTGGTTTTTGTTTGTTAAAAGTCATCTCCCAATCAAGATGCCACACTTTCAACCAGCGGTTGCTGCTCACGGTCACCAGGTTGCTGTATTCACCAAATGCCACGCCGCTCACCGGCCCGCTGTGAGCTTTGACCTTTTTCAGGCACATTCCTGAGGTGATATCCCACAGACGCAGCGTGCCGTCTGCCTCGCCCGAAGCCACGCAGCGACCATCCGGGGAAAAGGTCAGCGCGGTGATATAGTGCTCGCAGGGCAGCTCCTGGAAGCAGTTATTTTTGACCAGGCTCCAGATGCGAATCAGCTGGTCATGCCCGCCAGAAGCGGCCATCAATCCATCACTGGAAAGGGCCAACGCATCAATCACTTCCTTTGTTCCCGTCAAGACCGCCGTGCATTCCCCGCTGCGCAAATCCCAACGGCGCACCGTTTTATCCCAGCCGGCCGAAACAACCACCTGGGTGTCGGGCGTCATCGCTGCCGCGCTGACAAAATGGGTGTGGCCTTTCAGGGTGCGCAGGGTGCTGCCCTTCTGAATATGCCACAGGCGCAGGGTCTGGTCATTGCTGGCCGAAAGCCCCAGCATCCCGTCCGCCGAAAGGGAGACCGCATTCACCTCGCTGGTGTGACCCTGAAACACCTTCAGGCATTCTCCTGTGTCCACGCGCCACAAACGCATGGTGCCATCCCGGCTGCCCGTCAGCATTCTGGTGAAATTGGCCGTCAGAGCAGCTGCTTTCACACCGTCAGCATGGCCTTCATATTGCCGCACAGGGGCACCCGTTTCAAGGTTCCAGGCCGTCAGGTGGCTGTCATCAGATCCAGTCACGGCAATATTCCAGCGCAGCGGGAGAATCACCATTTTTACCGCCGATTTGTGAGTTTCAAAGCTCTGCACCATCCACATACCCCGCAAGTCAGCGCGCTGCCCCTTTGAGGCTATTTGTTCTCCCAGGGTGATCAGGCGCGGGTTTTGCTGATATCCGGTCACCTGGCGGGCAGCCACCACATCTGACATGGCGCCGGAGAAATCTCCAGCCTCCTGCTTGCTTTTGGCCGCCTGAATGTACCCTTCCACTTTGGCTCCCAGGCGCATCATTTCAGCTGCGCTTTGAGGAATGGCCGTCATATAGGGCGCGTGCGCGCCGGCCCCCAGGCGCCATAATCGCAGGGTCTGATCGTTGCTCCCCGAAACCGCCAGTGATTTGGTTGGACAGATGGCCAAAGAATTGACTGTGAATTGATGCCCGGTCAGGGTGCGCAGGCAGCGCCCGCTGTTCATATCCCAGATGCGCAGGGTGCTGTCAATGCCGCCTGATACCAGCCAGGTGCCATTGGGAGCCACTCTGATCATTGTCACCCCGTCGGTATGTCCACGATAGGAGCGGACTGGCTGTCCGCTGACCAAATCAATCATCCAGAGCTGGTTGTCAAAACCAGCCAGAATCGCTTTCAGACCATCCCGCGTCAGGCTCAAGTTGCTGGTGCACGAGCGGTTCCAAAGAATGCTCTTCAGGCATTCGCCCGTCTCCAGGTCCCACAGGCGAATGGTGTGGTCATAGCCGGCCGAAACAGCCGTGCGGTCATCCAGCGAAATGGCCGCTGACCGGATGGTATCCACATGGCCGTTAAAAACCCTCAGACATTCCCCGGTTTGCAAATCCCACAGCCGCAAGGTCCAGTCTGCCGAAGCTGAAAGGGCGCGCTTTCCATCTCTTGAAATGGCCATATCCTGAATAAAATTCTGATGCCCCTCCATCACCCGCACGCAGTGCCCGCTGTTCAAATCCCATAACCTCAGGGTGTTGTCCCAGCTGGCCGAAAGCGCCAGGCGGCCGTTTAGCAGGAAATGCAGGCTGCGCACCAGGCCAGTATGCCCCTCCATGGTTTGCAGGCAGTTTCCCGTGGTCACATCCCACAGGCACAGCTTGTGGTCATTGTCCGCTGAAAGCAGCCGGTCGCCCTGCGGTGAAATGGCCACAGCATTGATGCTGCTGCCAGCCGGAATGGTCTTGATGCACTCGCTGCGCGCTGAGGCGTATTTCTGAACCATCTGCGCCACCCCCAGAAGCGATTCAGAGGTGCCGTAACGCTGCACATCTTTCTTTAAAATGCTCAACGCTTCCTGGGTATCTCCACGTTCAAGGTGCAACAGGGTGCGGAAATAATCCGTTTCCCAGCGTTCTCCCTGCTCACGCAGCGGCAGCATATATTCCCGCAAGGCTTCCGTGTCTGTAATTTTTCCCCGGCGCCACAGGTACAGGCTGCGGTTATATAGTGAAGTGATATGGGTGGCATCTGCCCGGATCGCATCATCAAAATAATTGATGGCTTCTTCATACCGGCCCAGGTCAGCCATGGAAATGGCGCGGTTGTTCAATGTGTCCGCCAGCATTTCATTCATTTGAGGTCTAAAACGTGGATAAACCTCGCCGGTTTCCTGCTGGTAAATCGGCAGCAAAGCCTCCGCAATCACCGTCATATCCCGCGGCCGGTCATCCGGGTCCGGCTGAAAGCACTGGCGCAGAATCTCAGCCAGGCTGCGCGGCATCAACGGCGCTTTGGCATTGACCGGCCCGTTGATCAGGTATTTTTCCAGCGCCTCCCCTGCTTCCTCGCCTTTGGCCCAGGTTCGGCGGCCGCAGAACATCTCCAGCACCGAAGCAGCCCAGCTCCACACATCCGTGCGCCGCGAGAGCGGCTTGAGGGCCGCCTGCTCCGGCGAGCAATAGGTCGGCGTCATCCCCCTGGCGTTGACCATCAGGCTGGCATCTCCACTGAGCGCAGCAGGTTTCAGGCCAGCACTTTCCATTTTAAGGCCGGCCGCAGCCTTGGCCTGGGCCAACCCAAAATCTGTGACTTTGACAATACCTTCGTGGGTCATCATGACATTGGCCGGCTTGATGTCCTGGTGAACCAGGCCGCGCTCATGCGCGTAATCCAACCCCCAGGCAAACTGCACCGCCACATCCAGCATACGCTGCAACGCCTCCTGACCAGTACCGGCGTAAATGGCGCTGTTTTCAATGGCCTCTTTAAGGCTGCCGCCGTCCACATATTCCATAAAAATACGCGGCATGCTGTCAATGGCGCGAATATAGTAACAGCAAACAATGTAGGGATACAGCCCCAGGTTGACCCAGGTTTCAGCCTCTCTGATGAAGGCTTCCTTGCTCTCCTCAAACTGGATGATTTCTGCGCGCGGACTTTTCACCGCCAGTTCCATGTTCCAGCCGCGGTGGTACACGCGATACACCAACCCCATTCCCCCTGAGGTAAAGACCTGCTTCACCTCATAAGTGTCTAAAATGAGATCACCAACCTGCCATTCCAGCACTTTCGATGTCATCCTCTGGCTCCTGTGATTGCCTGATTGGCCCGCGCGGCGGGAAAACCGTTTTTCGCACGACTCTATTATACACAAGTGCAGCCAAAAACGAACCTTGACAAATCGAAATGCTCTGTCTATAATTGAAAACGATTTTCAATATCTATATCGAGGACCCTATGAAACAAACCATCATCAACCTGCTGCTCACCATCACCCTGCTGGCGCTCAACGCCTGCAGCGCACCCCCGGCTCCGGCCGCTTCCGGCCAGGCACTGGCAGTTGAATCATTTTTGGCAGATATCGCTCAGAATATCGCTGGCAACCGTATCACCGTCCAAACCCTTATTCCTCTTGGCCTTGATCCCCATGCTTTTGAACCCACTCCTCAGGATGTGGTCAAACTCACCAGCACCAAAATTCTCATTCTCAACGGCGCCGGCTTTGAAGAATGGTTGGAACCCGTGCTGCCCGAATCCCCCGCGGGGCAACTCCGCATTGAAGCTGCCGCCGGGCTCACGCCGCGCCAGACTGACCACAAAAATGAGGCCCAAGGACAAACTGATCATCCTCACGAACTGGGCGACCCCCATTTCTGGCTGGATCCCATTTCAACCATCACTTACGTCGAAAATATTCGCGATGGCCTGATCGCCGCCGACCCTGCTGGAAAAGAAACGTACACCCAAAACGCAGAAGCCTACATCCGCCAGCTTCAGGAACTGGATGCCTGGATCAAAACCCAGGTTGAAACCATTCCCCCTGAAAACCGCCTGCTGGTGACCAACCACGAAAGTCTGGGCTATTTCGCCGACCGCTATGGTTTTACCATCATCGGTACCGTTGTTCCCTCCGTCACCAGCGGATCCTCCCCTTCGGCTCAAGAACTAGCGGAGCTGATCAACCAGATCAAAACCAACAACGTCCAAGCTGTTTTCCTGGAAACCGGCAGCAACCCTCAGCTGGCGCAGCAAATTTCCAGCGAAACAGGGGTGAAGGTTGTGTCAGACATCTACACGCATTCTATTACAGATAAAAACGGACCCGCCTCCACTTATATCCTCATGATGAAGACCAATGTTACTGCCATTGTCGAAGCCCTGCGCTGAAAGGCTAACCGTCCATTCGTGAGGCCAGGGCAGCCAGAAACTGCGAACGCACCTGTTCGGTCGCCATCAGCCGCTTGACTGGCGGCAGATGCAAAATAACACCCAACAGCGCCCCCAATGCACGGTGGCTGAAGAGCACTTTGTTATCAAAAATCAAATCTTGCAGCTGACCACGTTCCAGCGCCATCAGCGCCACCCGGTGAATAGTGTTCACTGGCGTCACCATCCGGCTAGAGCGGTGCTCAAGCCGGATGCTTTTTGCAGGGCAGGCTCGCACGCACACGCCGCACCCCAGGCAGATGTTTTCATCCACCCGCGCTTTGCGCCGGTTGGGCCGTGCAGCATCGTTTGCCGAAACCATCCCCATTGCTTCCACCGGGCAAACCGCAGCGCATTTTCCGCATCCTGTGCAGGTATCCGCATCCACAAGCGGCATGAAATGACTGGTATGAATGGGACGCAAAAAGCTGAACCGCCGGGCAGCGATCATGGCCTCGCAGCAGCAGCCGCAGCAATTGCAAATAAAGCTGCCCCCGCGCTGTACGTTTTCGCCAAACTGCACCAGGTTCGATTCATAGGCTTGCTGCAGCAAATCCAATCCTTCAACCGGGTCCACCGCGCGGGCATAGCCCGCCCTGACCAGCGACTCTGCGCAGCCGCCAAAGGTCATGCAAATATGCATCGGCGCGCTGCAGGCCTGGCCAACATGGCCCTTTTTATGGCGGCAGTAACACATCCCCACCCCGCGATGAGAAGACGTTTTGATCAGGTGACTGGCACGTTCGTAATCCAGTACTTCGATTTCCGGGAGAACGGACTCGTTGACAAATACTCGCCCTGGCTTGGTTTCAGTGATGAACAGGCTGCGCATAAAATCTTCTTCCACCGTGCAGTATTGGTAGAAAAGCTCGCTGAGCAATTTTTGGTCCACATCATCCCGCAGCCGCATCAATGAAAATTCAAAAAAGCCCGCCATGGGCGGCGGCAAAACGTAAATCATCTCGCCATTTTTTTCAACATCCACCAGCAGAGCCCGGCTGGAAAGCCCATCCAGCACCTTGCGCGTTTCGGTCAGGTCTATTTTCCAGTTGCGGCTGGCCTGCTGTGCTGTGAAAGGCTTAATGGGCAGCTGCGACACCAGTTCAGCCTCTCTGGGCGTCATCAACACGCGCAGAATTTTCTGCAGGGTGGGTGAATCTGGCGCGCCTTGCGGGAAGCGGTTAAGCCGGTCAGTCAGGTGGTGATAGGGGGTGGCGTCAGTCATCATTTACCTCTAATAAAGATAAAACAAAAAAACCGCCGTGGGCAACCCTCCCACAGCGGTATTATACTGTTTTTTTAGTTCAGGCGTTTGAGAATATGCGTCACAATGTTGGAACCGCTGCCGCCAATATTCTGCGCCATGCCGTACTGCGCATTCTCCACCTGGCTGCCGTGGGCTTCGCCGCGCAGCTGCTGGACAACTTCCACAATCTGGTACATGCCCGTAGCGCCAACCGGGTGACCGCGCGCCTTCAAACCGCCGCGTGTGGCAATCGGAATGCGGCCTTTGGGAGTGATCTCTCCATCCAGTGCCAGCTGCGGCGCCCGTCCGCGTTCTGCAAAGCCGCAGGCCTCAAGCGAGAGGGCAGCCATAATTGTAAAAGCATCGTGCGCCTCAAACAGGTCAATTTGCTCAGGGCCAATGCCCGCCTGGGCATAGGCCATCTTCACCGATTTTTCCGCTGCTGTCAGCCACAGCGGGTCTGTGCGGCTGTGCACAGCGAGGCTGTCGGTGGCCGAACCCGAACCAACCACGGTGATCAACCCGTTGCGGTTTTTATTCAGTGAATCCAGCGGCACCATAACAGCGGCCGCCGCCCCGTCACCCATCGGCGAGGCGTCCATCAGGTTGATGGGATCGGCGATCATGCCAGCCTTGGCATACCCTTCCACCGTCAGGCCTTCCTGGAAACGCGCGTAGGGATTTTGTTTGCCGTTGGTGTGCGCATTGACCGAAAAAGCGCCAAAATCGGCATGTTTCCATCCATACTCCAGAATATAGCGCCGCATGATCAGCGCATTGAGCGCCACAAACGAAACCCCCTGGTCCACTTCCCAATCCGCGTCTGCTGCGGTGGCCAATGCTGCCGTCACCTCGTCGCCCGGTGAATCGATCATTTTTTCCACCCCCACCACAACAGCGCTGTCCACGGCGCCTGAGGCCACTGCCATCAGACCGGTGCGGAAAGCCGCCGAACCCGAAGAGCAGGCTGACTCAATCCGCATTGACTCGGTGTAACGCATGCCCACCCAGTCGGCAATAAATGCCCCCAGGTGCTGCTGTTTGTTCGCTGGACCCGAAAGCATGTTGCCCACATACATGGCGCTCACCGATTCACGCCCCGCGTCTGCCAGGGCGGCAAAAACAGCTTCACCCGCCAGCTCGCGCAGGGATTTATCCCAATGTTCATCAACCTTTGTCTGGCCGATGCCAATCACTGCAACTTCTCGCATGGTGTTCATTCCTTTCTGAAGCAGGTGGATGTCAGTAAGGTAACCGCTCGATCAGGCGCTACGGTTTCCTTCGCCGCCTGAGTGGTTACGATTTAATTATATTTTTTTTCTCTATCAGGAACTATCACCTTTGCCAGAATGGCGGATTTTTCACCTTTTGGTCATAATTCATCCCAATTTTATGAGAATTTTAATCTCCTTGCATTCAGTCTGTGCTCCGCCGATGTATAATATTGAAGAGATGTCCATCCATCCGCCCGGAGTATGGCTTATGAAAAGATTTGCCCGTGTTGTCATTATTTTACTGCTTCTGTTCATTTTTGTTTTTCCTCAGCCAGCCGCAGCAGCTCAAACCGTAACCAATGCGCCCGGCCAATTGGCCTATATCTCCAAAGATCAGGAGATCATCCTCCTGAATCTTTCTACCGGGGCCACGCAGCGTCTGGTTTCCCAGGGATACTATGTCCATCTCTCATGGTCCCCAGATGGCCGTTATCTGCTGTTTGACAGCCTGATTCCCAATGGCAGCAACCTAAAGATTTTGGATCTGCAAACCGGGGAACAGCGCACCCTCGCCGAACAGGCCATGCTGGGTGCCTGGGCTCCAGATGGCAGCACCATAGCCTTTCTGGGTTATAAGACCCCCGGCGATTTCACCTTTTACCTCGAAACCATCAAGCCAGATGGCTCAGAGCGCAAAGAGCTGGTTCTGCTGAACACCTATTTTGCCAGCCAAAAAAGCAAATACGGCATCTACGACGTGATCAGTTGGGCTCCAGATTCAAAGGCCATTTACACCTCCCTTGAAAGCAGTGGATTCAAACTTTTGAAGTGGGATCTATCTGCCGCTGCAATGACCGAAGAAAATCTTAATTTTCCTGAAAGTGCCGTTCAATCCTGCCGTTTCTGGCCGGCTTTCCATCCTGACGGCCGTATCGCTTTCACCTACGCTGAGAATTGCACATCGGGGGTGTTTTACGGCAGCAAAAAGACCACGGTCATCAACAAAGACAGCCAGGTGCAGTTCACTTTTTCTGATACTGCCAGTCCATCCTGGGCCAGCGACGGAAAATGGCTGGCCGTGGAACAATATCAGACCGGAGATAATTTCATCCGCCTGGGGGTTGCCATTCTCAACCTTGAGACGAATGCCATCACCATGGTCGCTGCTGACAGCATGGCGCCAGCCTGGCGGCCCTTTGCCATCGTCCAACCCACCTCACAGCCCTCTATCACTCCCACCTTCCCGCCGCCGCCAACTGCCACACCAGAGCAGGCCACCAACACCCCCCAGCCGCCCACCCCCACCACCGCGCCTTTGCCCTCTGACACGCCAGTTCCCCCCACGCAAACCCCTGAGCCTGTTCATGAAGCTTCTGCCACCCCCATGCAGGAAGCCACCCTGGAGCCCCTGCATAAAGCCACGCCAACACCGGAGCATGGGATCCTTGAAACCCCCACACATGAAACCTCTGGAAGCGGCACGGAAACTTCAGAGACCACCTCTCACGCCTCCACTTCAGAAGAAGTAAAACTATATGAACCTGCGGGATCTTTCCAGGAGATGTTGAATGGTCCATCCGCCGGTCTTTTAACCGCCCTTGGCGCTGGAGCTGCGGGTTCGGTTGCCTTGCTGCTTCTCTTCCTGCTGGGCCTCGCCATCCTCAGCCGGATTGTGAAATAATCTCTCTTATTTCAGCCCTCTTCACCTCCAATTAACAAAAGCGCAGGTTTCTCTGCGTTTTTGTTTCCATCCATATGGGAGTATAATCAAAGTGTGACGGGATTCAGCCAGGAAGTTTTGACCGGGAGTGGTGGCGCAGAATCCCAATGATTTTACGGCTGCATGAAAATAGAAAGGGTTTGGAAGATCCATCTTATGAATGCATCGTTTGTCACTTTTATTTTACCGGTGATCATCATTGTTTTTTTGATGTTGGTCCTGATAGCCGTTGCGGTATTTTTCTTGTTGATTCGCGGTTCAAAAGCCCCTTCACCGACGAAATCTCCCCAGGTGGCTGCCCACCAGGCAGGCAAACACGCGCCCTCCCGCGCACTAATGACCCTATCATGGCCGGAAGGATCCTATGCAGTGCAGCAGCTGCCCATTACGATTGGCCGCGAATCAGATAATGATATCGTCATCAACGATGCCACTGTCTCCCGCCGCCATGCCCGGATTTACTATGATAACGAAGAGGAAACATTCTGTATAGAAGACTTGAATTCAGATAACGGCATGATTATCAACGGACGGCCCTCCCGCCGCAATATTTTACTGGATCGTTATCAAATTCGCCTTGGCGAAACCATCATTAAAGTCAGCGGACTCACCCCCCGCAACCCTGCTTCTGTGGTTGAAAAGGAGCAAGCATGACGCTGAGCCCGGACTGCCATGAACCCATTGATGATGACATCAACCAAAGCCCCCATAGCCGTGAGGTTTTACCTCCCCCCGTTCCGGCGGCAGAACCCATTCCAACCGCCCCAAATCAGGCTGCCCCAATGCAAGACTTATCCAGTCTGGAAAACACTCAACCGGTTAAAACCAGTGCAGTTGCACCCTCGCCGGCCCAACCGGCAACCCCCGCTCATCCAGCCAGCGATGAACCTAAAACGGACCCGGAGCATACCCGGCCCAGCATCGTCACACCTCCCCCGCCTGCGGCTACAGATATGACCCGGCGCATTCAGGTGAAAGAAATTGACAGCCCCCGCCCATTGGGATCGATATGCGGGGAGCATTACCGAATCTTAAATTCAAATCCGCCCCTGGCCGGAAAAACTTTCATCTACACGATTTCCGAATGGAGCCTGCCAGCAGAAAAACGCTTGTCCCGGTGCACCAACCCGCAATGCGGCGTGCTCTATTCCTGGTGGAACAAATCCTACGAACCGGAAAAATTCTGCATGATTTGCGGCAGCGCGCTGCAAACCGACAACAGCCGTCTGACCATGCTGGAGTCGCTGGTTCCTTATTCTGCATCTCTGACAGCCCTCTTTGAAAAAGATATCAAGCACCCCGCTTTGAGACCCCCTCTGGCAAGCTTCCAGGAAATTCTCATCGGCAAGGTGCGTTATTGTCTCGTTTGCCCGCGCACCGCTGCCCTGCCCACCAACCTGGAGCTGGTTGAACTGCTTCAGCAGTGCAAGCGCATCTCAGCTGGTCTGTCTCATCTCCATTCCAAGGGATTTTCCTTCGATGGGAAAATTGATCTATCGCGCCTGGGCATGGATGGGAAAAACATGGTCTGGGTGGGCTTCCTCAACATGATTTACCCTTCCAAATTATCTGCTGAGCATCAGGCGCGTGATGTCAATGCGCTTTCAGCGCTGTTTGCCTCCTGGCTGACCCGCTGGCCCGACCTCAAAGAGAAAGGTCTTTCCAATCAGGATTATCAAACCCTGAAGAACGCTCAATTCAGCAGCGCCATTGAACTGGAAGGCCATCTCACCCGCATCCTCGATGCCATCCGCTCGCCCGCCTGCGTAGATTTCCGCATCGGCCGCCGCACGGATGTGGGCGCCATTCGCGACCTCAACGAAGACAGCCTTTTGACCATCGAAATCGCCCCCATAACCCAATCTCGCAGTCAGCCTTTGGGGTTGTTTCTGGTCTGCGATGGCATGGGCGGTCATGCTGCCGGAGAAATTGCCAGCGGCAGCCTGGTTCAATTCATCCGCGTCAAAGCCCTCGCCGGTCTGAGCGAGAAACTGCCGGATGACCCGAACAAGTGGCTGAAATCGCTGGTCGAGTCTGCCAACCAGGCTCTGGTGGATATCCGCCAGAAAACCGGCTCTGATCTGGGATCTACCCTGGTGGCAGCCTTGCTGGATGGCCTGAATCTACATATCGCTCACGTCGGCGACAGCCGCTGTTATAAGATCTCGGCAGGCGCCATCACCTGCCTCACTCAGGATCATTCTTTGGTGCAGGAACTCGTCAACCGCGGCCAAATATCTGCTGAAGAGGCACGCAATCACCCGCAAAAAAATGTCATCCTGCACACCATGGGTGATCCACATCATTTTTCTGTGGACCTGTCCAACCATGTTCTGGCACAGGGCGACCGTATTCTGCTCTGTTCAGATGGTTTGTCTGGGATGCTTGAGGATGAGGACATCCTGTATCATGTCATCCATTCTCCCTCCCCTCAAGCTGCCTGTGATGCGTTGATCAATGCGGCAAACGTGGCTGGCGGACATGATAATATCACCGCCGTCCTTATCGAAATCGTTCAGGCCTGATCAGACCCGGAGGTGAGTTTATGATATGCGCCTCTTGTGGAACCGATAATCGCAGCACAGCGCGGTTCTGCCGCGTGTGTGGCGGCAGCCTCCTCTCAACCCAGGCGACGGGCTCCAATCACCATGCAGCTCTGCCCGTCATCGCGTGTGAAACAAGCGAAGGCCAGGTGCGCGAGCTGGATGAAGACAGCCTTCTGATTCTCAACTTCACAGCCATTTGCGAGGGCAAAGGCCGCCCCGATCTTCAATTTCTGGCTGTGGCCGATGGCATCGGTGGGCATGCGGCGGGTGAAGTGGCCAGCCGCCTTGCTTTGCACCAGCTGGCCGCGTCCATTTTCGACCTGGTCTTCACCCCCATGGCGCACGGCGCCAATCTCACCTGCGATCAGCTCAGGCCTCTCCTGACACAGAGTGTTTTAGCAGCCAACAACGCAGTTAATGCCGAAAAACAGCGTTCAGGGCAAAGCTGTGGCTGCACCCTCACCTGCGCATTAATTCACCGTCCGCAGGTTCTTGTCGCCAATGTTGGCGACAGCCGCACTTATCACCTGAACGGCGGCAAGTTGGAACAGGTCAGCCGCGATCACTCAGTCATTTTTGAGTTGATCGCTTCCGGAGCCATCACCCCTGAAGAAGCCAAAGTACACCCTCAACGCCATGTCATCAACCGCAGCCTGGGAGACAGCGCTTCAATCAGTGTGGATACCTTTGACTTTATCATCCAGCCTGGTGATAAGATTATGCTGTGTTGCGACGGCCTGTGGGAAAAAGTGGACCAGTCTGTTCTGGAAAAAACGCTCTTGACCGAGACCCCCGATGGCTCCTGCCAGCAATTGGTGTCTCTGGCTAACAAAAACGGTGGAGAAGACAATATCAGTATCATTGTTGCGGCTTATTGACGCCAGAAGCTGGATGTTGGAAGAAAGACCTTTTATTGTATAATTAAGTGAGATTATTGAGGAGAAGCCGAATGCCCGATACCTGTCCTAAATGTAACCACCCCATCCAAGCCGGTTCTCAATTCTGTGATAATTGCGGTGAAAAAGTGTCATCCGCACCGCCTGTGGTACCGGCCTGGATGAATCCGGTTCCACCTACCCTTCCCAAAAAACCGCAGATTCCTCAAAACCCAAAACCGGCTGCATCCACGACAGGTCCAACCCCAATCCGTGCGGCTGAAACGCCTCCCGTTGCGCCGCGCATTTCAGCTGTGTCAGGACGTATCCTGGTTCAATCCAGCGGATCTTCCATTCCCATTCCCCCCGGAAAAATTGAGGTTCTTCTCGGCCGTGATGATCCAGCCAATAACCGCTTCCCCGACATCAACCTTGACCCTTATCAGGGATTGGAAAATGGCGTCAGCCGTCGTCACGCCTGCCTGGTTTGTGAAAACGGCCAGGTCTTCCTTAAAGACCTGGGATCGGTCAACGGCACCTATCTGCACAACCAGCGCCTCAGCCCCGAAGTGAAAACCCCCATTAATCACGGGGATGAATTCATTCTTGGACGCATGAAACTCACATATTACACTCGCTAGAAAGGGGCCCTATGCCTGTCTGCCCACACTGTCACCAGTTCACCGAAGCCAATGCCGCCTTTTGTGATCTTTGCGGAAAGCCACTAAGCTCAACTCCTTCAGCCATCCCCCCTCAATATTTCGGCGGCCGCTGCCCCAATTGCGACAGTCCCATCTTTTCTGGTGAGAAGGTCTGCGCCACCTGTGGAACCCCCCTTCTCCCCCCCTCCACGCCCTATCTCACTCCGGCGCCGGTTTATCCTACGCCTTTAGGACTGGCCACGGCCATCACCGGCCGTCTGGTGGTTCAGGAAACAAATGTATCCATTCCCTTTCCACCGGGACGTAAAATACTGGTCATTGGAAGGGCCGATCCCATTCGCCAGATCTTCCCCGACGTGGACACCACCGAGGCCGGCGGTGATATAAACGGCGTTTCCCGCCGCCATGCCCAAATTACCCTTCAGGGCGGCCAGCTCTTTATTGAAGATCTTGGAAGCACCAATACCACCCAAATTAACCGCCGGCAAATCTTTCCAGGGCAGCTGGTGCCACTCCGCGAAGGCGACGAAGTTCTCTTGGGACGCCTGCTGACCCATTACTATAAGTAAGCGGAATTTATCTTATGAACATTCAAGCTTATGCGCTGACAGATAAAGGTCGCAAACGGACCAATAACGAGGATGCTGTTCTGTTTGAGGTTCGCAATGCTTCAGAAGAAGAGGTGCTGGGCCTTTTTGCCGTCTGTGACGGCGTGGGTGGGCAGCGCTGCGGCGAATGTGCCAGCAGCATCACCATTGATAAGCTGAAAACCGAGCTTGCCGATCTTTTCAATCCACCCAATCCCTATGACACCCGCCGTTTTCCTGCTGAAGGAGATACCCAGCCGATTGAATTCGCCCAAATTCTGAAGAAGGTCGGCGCGGCAGTACAATCGGCCAATCAGGCCGTCGTCACCTTTGCCCAGCAAAACCCCCAAAAAGCTGGAGATGCCGGCACCACCCTCACCATGGCTTTTGCCAAGGGCCCCCTGGTCGCTGTCGCCAATGTTGGTGACAGCCGCACCTATCGCCTTCACGATCACCAACTCATCCAAATTTCCCACGACCATTCCCTGGTGCGCTATCTTGTGGATATGGGCCAGATCCGCAGCGATCAAATCTACACCCATCCCCAGCGCAATGTGATCGTCCGCTCGCTGGGAATGAAAGAGGAAGTGGATGTGGATGTGTTTCAGGTCAAGGTCGAGCCGGGCGATTGGCTCTTCCTGTGCTCTGATGGATACTGGGAAATGGTTCGAGATCCCAGCAGCACCATTTCCATCATTGAAAATGCCGCCTCGCCGCAAGAGGCCTGCCAAAAGCTGGTTGCTGCAGCCAACGCCGCTGGGGGAGAGGATAATATCAGCGTGGTGCTTGCCCGGTTCACCGAGGGATGATGTCTTGAAGTGCCCAAAATGCGGAACGGTTGTGCCTGCACCTTCAACTTTCTGCCCAGCCTGCGGTCATTCTCTGGATCCGGCAGCCGCTTCTGCCTCACTCCGTCCTCTTTGCCCGGTTTGCAGCCGGCCAAATCCCGAAAAAGAAACCTTCTGTGTCCAATGCGGCGCCCCACTGGCAGCTTCATCCACCCTCGGCAGTGAAACCGGCCAGCTTCCCGACCAGACCGTCCTCAAGGGACGTTATCTGATTATGCGGAAAATTGCCCAGGGCGGCATGGGCGCTGTTTATGCCGCCACTGACCTGACATTAAAAGACCAGGTCTGGGCGGTCAAAGAAATCAGCTACGCTGTTCTGGACGAGCTTCCCCCTGAAGAACAAAGCAGTACGCGCAAAAAACTTCAATCCAGCTTTCAACGCGAATTTACCATCCTCCGCCATGCACAACACCCCAACCTGCCCATCGCCCAGGATTATTTTGAACAGCACGGCCGGGCCTATATCGTCCTGGAATTCATCCGCGGCAAAACGCTCGAGAACATCCTCAAAGATCTTCCCATGCATACTTTTCTGCCAGAAGATGTGGTGCTGACCTGGGCCGTTCAACTTTGCTATGTCCTCGATTACCTCCACGCCCAAAATCCACCCATCATCTACCGCGACCTCAAACCATCCAATGTCATGGAAGTGGATACCCTCCACACCATCAAGCTGATCGATTTTGGCATTGCCCGGTTCTATAAACCCTCCCATCATGGTGACACCCTGCATTTTGGCACCCTCGGGTATCTGGCGCCTGAAATTATGGATGGTGAACAGGCCTCCCCCAGCACCGATATTTACGCCCTGGGGTCCATGCTCCACCAGCTTCTGACCAACACAGATCCTTCTCTCTCCCCTTTCAAGTTTCCTCCCGTCACCTACTACAATCCGGCCGTCTCAGAGCGGACCAGCAATGCCATTCAACGCGCTCTTTCCCTCGAACCAGCTGACCGCCCGCGCTCAGCCCGCGAATTTGCCACCCTGTTGACCGGTTCGGCCAATCCACAGCCGGTTTCCGTCATCCGCACCATGCCAGGCACCGTTCCAAACGCATCCTCCCCTGCCGGACAGGCTGCAGCGGCAGGTTTGAGCGTTTCATCCAGCACCATCACCCTCGAATTTGACCCCACCACAGAGAAAACCCTGAAGGTTTTCACGCCTGCCGGGGTGGAGGTGATGATGACCCCTCCGCCCCCCTGGTTAAACATCACTCCCGCTCATTGGACCGGCGCCGGCCGAAATGTGGATATTACCTTGAAAAGCACCAGAATCCGGCCTTCATTTACTCAGGGGGAGGCAGATCCTCCATCCTGGTTTCTTGCCCTGCCAGGCTGGCTCAGAGTCTGGATCAGCCTGCATGTGCGCGCTTTAGGTGTTTTTACCATCCGGCACCAGGCCCTGATTGAACTCAAACCGTCGCGGGGGCAGCCGCTGTCTTTCACTGTCAATACCCGCGTGCCCCCAGCTGCATGGCAGCAGATTTTGGGGTGGCTTTTTGCATTCATCCTCTTTGCTGCTGAATTTGGCATGATATTGATGCCCTTGCTGTGGCTATGGTTGCTGCTCGGCTTCTGATTTTTTGCCCGATTATCCAAAACGGGTATAAAATTATGGATAATGGCTTTACCTGATCTACTTGCTTTCTGGTTAAGTCATCCGGTTTATCCTCAACATTCTTGCATTGATCATCTCACTCTTTGGGAAGGATTTGCCCCATGCCACAAACCTGCCCCCATTGCGGCCAGACTCACCGCGCTGAAGCGGCCTTTTGCCCGGTCACGGGCAAACCCCTCAGCATTCCCGCTCCTCAACCGCCGCCCCCACCACCCCCCGTTGTTATCCCCCCTGCGGCGCCATTTTCCCAGGTTGACCCCGCCGCAGCCTCCAACCTCACCGGGCGTCTGCCTGCCAATGCCTTACTTAAAAACCGCTACGTGATCATCGAAAAAGTCGGTCAGGGCGGTATGGCCGCTGTTTATAAAGTGGCAGATCTGCTTCTGCCTGGCGCAACCTGGGCTGTCAAAGAGATGAGCGATACTGCCATCGTGGAGCCTGAGGAAAAGGCTTATGCGGTGCGTGCTTTTCAACAGGAATCCAGCCTGCTGCAGCAGCTGGACCACCCCACCCTCCCCAAAGTGATCGACTCATTTACAGAAAACAACAAACACTACCTGGTGATGGAATTCATCCAGGGCCAGACTCTTGAATCAGTCTTGATCCAACGCGGCGCCCCCTTCAGTGAATTCGAGGTGCTTCATTGGGCCGTTCAGCTTTGCGATGTGCTGGTTTACCTTCATAACTGCATTCCGCCGATTATTTTCAGAGACTTGAAACCCAGCAATATCATGCTGATGCCCGATGGGCAGGTCAAACTGTTTGACTTTGGCATCGCTCGCTTCTTTAAACCCGGACAGAAAAAAGACACGATTGCCATCGGCACCCCCGGCTTTGCCTCTCCCGAAGCCCTCGACGGCCAGACCGATGGCCGGTCGGACCTTTATTCACTTTGTGTAACGGTTTACAACCTGCTGACCCGCTACGATCCGGTTAAATCCTTGTTCAGCCTGCCCCCCATCCGCAAGATCAACCCCGCCATTTCAGCCGAAATGGAGCGTATCCTGATCAAAGGACTGCAGTTTGACCGCGAAAAACGCTACGCCAACGGCATGGAACTGCGCAACGAATTCGCCCGCCTGCTTTCAGGCAAACAGCCCACCCACAACCTTTCTGCTAATGCGCCAACCCTGCCCTATGCGCCTGTCCCCAGCGCCGTGACCGCCAGAAATCCGCTCCCCGAAGCACCTGTATCTCGGCCCACCACCCGGCTCTTGCTGGCGGCTGCTCACCTTTCCACCCCCCAGCTTCTGGGCCTGGGGGCGGCCATTCTGGTGATTTTGGTTGGCCTGGCCTGGTTCCTTTCCCCTGTTCTCTCGCGCATGTCCATTGATTGGAACAGCGTCCCCATTGTGGCCCTCTTTGGCGCTCTGGGCTATGCTGCCTATCCCAAACGCGGGATCGCCTTCGTTTCACACACCCTTTTCACCACCATTCTGGTCATCACCATCTGGACCCGGCTGAACCAAACTTATTATTCTTTCACCGATTTACTGGTGGCTGCCGTGGCAAGCGGTGTCCTGATGGAAGCCTGGGTCTTTTTCCTTCCCATCATTAAAGGCAAAAAAGATGCCTGGCTTTTGGAAGCCTTCTGGCTGGGCGTGATGGCCATGCTGGGAACGGTGCTCTTCTTTGGCCTGCTGACCAACTGGTATTACCTGGGATATGCCGTTCAGTGGATTCTCGGATTTGTTTTTGGCCTCGCAGGCTGGTTCGTTGGCGATTTGCTGCGGCAGGCGCTCAAACCGAGACACCCTCAGTGATGATCCTCAGGCTGACGCCAGAAGCGTCAGCCTTTTTTTATGACCCGCCCATACCAGACGTGGTATCCCGATACGCCAGTGCAGCTGGTGTCATTGTAATGCCTTTTTTCCAGCCATTCAAAACGCGCTACAGCCGCATCAAACATGCTTTCATTAGACAGGGTCAAATGGGGCAAGCCCTGGTCGGGTTCCCCGGATACCAAGGTAAGGATCAATATCCCCCCCGGCTGCAGAAGGCGCTCGATTTCTCTCATCACCTTTTCAACCTGCGCCGGCGCGTCAGGTCCCACAAATTCGTGCAGCAGGCCGTAGCAATAAACGCCGTCAAAGGCTTCATCTTTAAACGGCAAGGCCAGAGCAGAAGCATTAATAAACGGGATAGAGCTACATCCCGATTGGGCCTGGTTGATGGCCAGGCTCAATCCAGAAAAGCGGCATCCACCCCTATAATCACTGCTCCGCTGCTGAGTAAGACCCGGGTATCTCGCCCTGCGCCGCAGGCCAGGTCAAGGATTTGTTTTTTGCCGGCTGCCGCAAACAAGCGGGCGGCTTCTCCCGCGCATTGTGAAGGAGCAATGCTGCCAAGTTTGGGATCATTCGTATAGAATTTCTGCCAGCGTGTCAGCATGGTTATTCCCTATCAACTACGGATGAAGGCGGCAGCCCGGGCTGGCGCGCCATCTGCGTGTTTAATATGCAGGGGGAAACAGGCCATCTCGAATCTCTCCGGCAGTTCCTGCAAATGGGTCAGGTTCTCAATGGCAAAAAGGCCGGCTTTAAAAAGGGTATGATGCACCGGAAAATGATGATCTTCCATCCGGTCAATAGAAATGGCATCCACCCCCAGCCCTTTTACCCCCAACCCGATCAGCCAGCGGGCAGCCTCTTCGGAAAGCGCCGGAAAGCCAGAAAAATAACCCGGCTGTCCCCATTTTTCCGACCAGCCTGTACGTAAAACCAGGAAGGAGGCCTCTCTTAACCCCGCTTCATAGCTGGCAAGCTCGCCCACGCCAATATAAGGCAGCCCCATCCGGATGACATCCACCAACACTGCCGGGCCAAAAAAATCGCCTGCTGAATAAGCATCGAGGGTTTTACCGCCAGTCAACATATGCGCTGGAGCATCCATGTGCGTGCCTGTATGGCTGTACAGGGTGATCTTTTTCTCGGCAAAATGATCCTGCTCAACCGTGTTTGCCTGCAGCATCAGCGGTGCTTCCGTTCCGGGAAAAACCGGCATATCCGGTTCAATAAAATGGGTCAAATCCACAATTTTCATGGTCATCCTTTCAAGAATATTTTCGCCTATGGCTGGTCAGAAAGGGACTTGAAGAAAGTCCACATCATTTCGCTGGCGTCAATCGGTGCTTCCAGTCCAGAATTGGTCTGTCCCCAGTCTGTCCTCGGCCAGTTATGCCCCAGGCCTTTCACGGTCACCAGATGGACTTCAACCGCAGCAGGGCATCCCATCCATTTCTGGTGGTCAATTCCCTCCGGGCCTGGCATCAGCTCAAAAGCGGAGAAGCAGCCGCTGCGCAAGGCCCAATCCGCCGCCCACTGCGGGATGGGTTCCGTGCGGCCCTCTTCCCCATCATAATTGGCGCTGGGGTCTGCATCGCCATGAAAAGCCATCATCGGCATGGGCTTTTGAGCGTTACAGACCCCGCCAGCAGGATAAGATCCGGAAACCGGAGCAATCGCGGCGATTTTCCTGGGCAGCAGGCACGCCAGGCGTTCCGTCATGGCGGCCCCATTGGAAAAACCGGTCACAAACACCCTGTCCGGATCAATGCCGCAGGACGTTTCAAGCACAAAGATCATCTGTTGGATGTAAGCCGCATCCGGATTGTCCTCTTCAGGCGAGAGATCCCATTCTGGAATCAATCCCTGGGCCTGCGGATAGACGGCGATAAAGCCTTCCCTGTCTGCCAGGGCTGAAAGCTGGCTTATCGCCTCCATGTTTTCGGCTCTCATCGAGTAACCATGCAGTGCCAGCACCAGTGCAGCCGACTCCTGCACGCCTGCCGGGACATGCAGGCGGAAGGATCGCACAGTCCCATTCACTTCCAGGCTTAACGTCTGCGTGCCCACACCGCATCGCCATGCGGCCAGACCCGGATGAGCAGCTTCTTGAATCCCCAGCCCTGCAGTAACGCATATCACCACCAGTTCAAACAGCCATAATTTGATCATTTACTGCCTGATGAAAAACACTCCTGTGATTTTAGCATAAAAACAAAAACACCTTCTCATGGATAGGGTATTTTTATGTGCTTGACCTTTCTGCTTGCCTGGCGTGCTCATCAACAAATCTGTGTGACTGAGATATGTGGAACGATTCTTCAAAAACCTGCGGGTTCGTTCCACCGCTGCCTTATACTGCTGCGGGTCAACTTGTTTTCCATCCTGATTGGCTGTTTGAACCATGTCTTAAATTTGATATGGAGCGCCAGTGGATTGCACTGCCAGGTCAGGTTGGTATCAAACGTCACCCGCAGGCCCAGGTCATATTGCGTGCCCGTGCCCACCCATGCCTGCCTCTGGTAACAGATGATCCGGGCCGGCCGCAGGTTGTAACTCCAGATAAATGCATGGATTTCCTCGATCACAGCCTGGTCTTCCAGACCGCAGTCGGGCATCTCCCGGCTGTCTCACAGCCTCAGGGCTGTTTCATAGGGTAATATCACCCGCCGTTTCTGCGTCACCCGGTTCACCCGCTGCTTGATCTCCACAAAAATCGGCGTCTCCTGGGTCAGCGGGACGCCGGTTTCGTAACAGCCCAGGCGCAATTTGCGCCGGATTTTGATTCCGTCCATTTTCTCCCAATAACAGCGGAAATCTGGCGAATCATAGTACAGGCTCGCCAATTCGTAGCCTCCGCCATCTCCACCGTGTTCATCTGGAATCAGGTATTTCCACTCAAAACGGTTGAATTTCCGTATCGTGTGGCTGAGCTGGCTCATAAATTGCTTTCTGCACCCTTCACCGGCACATTAGATGATCCCTATTTTCAATTGTCAGGGATGAAGATGAACTGGCGATGAAAATAATATCAGCTCTCACAGGTTTGACCAAAAAGCCTTATTTCATAGGCAATTCACAGCCAGTTCATGTATATTTATCTCAGGGACATCTCATGGATAAATGACCGGATCCACTTTTACACGTCCTCAGAGGTTGCATGCACAGTGTTCTTATTGTAGACGATGATCAAAAATTGCTCAAGATGCTTCAGCGCACCCTGACCTATGAAAACCTGGCTGTCCTCACCGCAGCCAATGGGCAGGAAGCGCTTCCCATCATTGCCGCCCAGAAACCTGACCTGTTGATTGTGGACTGGATGATGCCGAAAATGGACGGCCTGACTCTGGTGCGCCGCCTGCGGGCAGAAGAAAACCGCACGCTCATCCTCATGCTCACCGCGCGCGATGCGATCGAAAACCGCGTGGAAGGCCTTGAAAGCGGTGCAGATGATTACCTGGTTAAACCCTTTGCCCCGGCTGAACTGGTGGCCCGCGTTCATGCCATGCTGCGCCGCCTGGAATCCCGCCCCGAAAAACAGGAATGCCGCTTTGCTGACCTGCAGCTCAACCCGGTCACCCGCGAAGTGACCCGCGGCGAGCAGGCGCTTGCCTTCACCCTCACCGAGTATAACCTGCTTCACCTGTTTCTGCGTCACCCGCGCCAGGTGCTCGAACGCAGCCAGATCCTCTCGGAAGTATGGGGATACGATTTTGAAGGCGATGATAATGTGCTTGAAATCTATATCGGCTATCTGCGGAAAAAATTGGAAGCCGGCGGGCGCTCCCGCCTGATTCACACCGTCAGAGGTGTGGGCTATGTGCTGCGCGAGGAATAGCCCATGTCCATCCGCCTGCGCCTGACCCTGCTTTACAGCGCCATTCTCGGCCTGATGCTCATCTGCTTCAGTCTGATCCTGTATTTCTCCCAGTCGGAATCCACCCTCAATGCCATTCAGCAGGATCTGGCTTTTATCAGCGCGAACCTGGTTAACGAAGCCGCCTGGGTGTCCATGACCCCACCCGAGGGAACCAGTAATCCCAATGGCAATCCACCGCCGCCCATGGGAAACAACCTGGGCGGAGAACCTGCCTTTAAGCAGGTGCAGGAACGGGAGATTGTGCGCATCCTCGATCCACAGGGAAGTCTCATATCAAGTCCCTATAACACAGAAGGCGCAGCTTTACCCTTGAGTGATACTGGCCTGGCCACCATCCGGTCGTTCAATCCCTGGCATGAGATTGTGGAAGTGGATGGAGAGCGATTATTTATCTATAATACCCCGGTAATGGTGCAAAATCGCCTCGCCATGATCGTTCAAATTGCCCGCCCGCTCACCGAACGGGATCGGTCCATGCAAACCCTGGCCAGCACACTCATTTTTGGTTCTCTGCTCACCACCCTGGCCGCCTTTGGTATCGGCTGGTTTCTCTCAGGCGTCACCCTGCAGCCCATTCATAAGATCACCCGCACCGCTCAGGGCATTGAAAACGAACAGGATCTCAGCCGCCGCGTGACCTATTCCGGCCCGCCGGATGAGGTCGGCCAGCTCGCCAGCACATTTAACATCATGCTGGCGCGCCTGCAGGATGCCTACACCCGCGTCAGCCATTCCCTGGAGATGCAGCGCCAGTTCGTCGCTGATGTATCCCATGAACTTCGCACCCCCCTCACCACGCTGCGCGGCAACCTGGGCCTGCTTCAGCGCCAGCCGCCCATTCCCGCTGAAGATCAAAAAGATGTCATCAATGATATGGTGGATGAATCAGACCGCCTTATCCGCCTGGTAAATGAGCTGTTGGTGATGGCCCGCGCTGACGCCAACCGCAACCTCGAAAAATCTCCCCTCGCCATCCATCCCCTGCTGGAAGAAACCTGCCGGCAAATTCAACGTGCTGAACCCCAGCGCCAGATCACCCTGGAGGCCGGTCCAGCCTTGATGATCCTGGGAGACCGGGGAGCCTTGAAACAGGTCATCCTGATTTTACTGGATAACGCCGTTAAACACGCTCAAGATCCCATTGCTGTGACAGCGCAGCTGGACGGCAAGGAAATTGAAATCAAGGTCTCTGATGGCGGCCCGGGCATTCCTCCCGCACAGCTGGAGCATGTGTTTGACCGTTTCTACCGTGCCGATGACACCCCCGGCCAGAGCGGGTTTGGACTGGGCCTTCCCATCGCCCGCTCCCTGGTCGAAGCCCAGGGAGGCTCCATCAGGATGGAAAGCGTTTGCGGCACCGGCAGCCAGGTGAGGCTGCGTTTTCCCGCCTTCTTTTCCGAGGGGTAGAGCACCTTAAAACGTCCAGGTCACCTGCCCGTCAGGAATTCCCTGCTCAAAATAGACCTTCACAATGCTCAGGGTTTCCGCCAGGGGCAGGGTAAAACGCGCCTGAGTGGTGAAACCCTGGTCTGATGTCCAGACCTCCACCATTTCATCCCCCCCTTGCGGATTCACCGCCTGCATCCAATTGCTTTCCGCATCGGCAATCTGGATATGGTACACCCCTTCGCCGCCCGTCACCGCCAGCAAATCGGCATCCGCCTGATCGCGGTGTTTCAGCAGCCACACCAGCGGCTTTGCATCCCGCAGCATGCTGCTGATTTCACCTTCCACCTGTTCCCAGGTTGGGTCGAGGATATCTTCCGTCCACCACGGGCCGTGTCCATCCGGGTAATGCGTCACCTGCATGCATGCGATCATCTTTCCGCCTTATAGCTTTTTGATCATCATCAAACATGGGTTGTCCTTGTCCCAATAATCCGGAAATATTTCTAGAGGTCTGAAACCCATGCCCAGGTAAAACTGCCGGGTCCGGGCATAGCCGGGATCCGGATGCGTATCGGCCAGGGTTTTAACCTGAAAATATTCCACGCCCTGCTCCCGCAGCCAGGCTTCCGCCCTTTCAACCAGGGCTCGCCCCATGCCCAGGCGGTGCGCTTCAGGTTTAATCCCCATCACCAGAATTTCCGCTGCATACAGGTTATGCTGTTTGACGGTCAAAAAGCCCATCACGCTTCCTTCCTGAAATGCCAGAAAGGTCGGCCTCCGTTCAATCTCTCCAACATATTCCACAATGGCTTCTTCAACGCCGAACCAGTCTGGCAGGGCGCGCAGCACCGGCTCGCAAAGGCTGGCCTTTCCTAAAAATGGCCCTTCAATGGAAAAAGGAGTCATGGCCCAATCTCTGCAAGGTCACCCTTTTTTTCAAGCCGCCATGCCGCCAGTGTGGTGAAAACGCCGGCCAGGGCCGATAAAACCAGTGCCATTTCATACCTGGGGAATAAATTAACCGCCCATAACAGATAAGGCAGCAGCAGACAGAAGCCAAACAGCAGCGTGTAACCCAGTGATTTTGTGATCATCAGCCAGTCCAGCTTTCCCCGCCCGGCCCTGGCCGCAATTGAAAGGTACCAGAAAATAAGCAGGATCCCCAATAAATAGAAATTCCCACCAAAGAAAAAATAAACAGCCGGAACGATCAGCAAGAAAAAAACGCCATGCGCCATGATGTATGAAAAACCCGTTCCCGCTTCAGGGCCGGGGGTGATCAGCGGCAGCACCACAGCGAAAACAACCATCATCGCCGCCACCCCTCCCCATACCAGTATCATGCCGCTTATCCATGAGACATCCAACTGGTAACTGGCAATCGCTGGCAGAAAACTCCACCAAACCTGCCAGACCAGCAGCCAGGCCAATGGGTTTTTCTTTTTCCGCTGTAATGCCTTCCAGCCAAAAAGAAGCTGCAGGCCAAAAAATGGTATCATCGCCGGGAAAAATACATAAAATTCAGGCCGAAGCGCGGTCAGCAGGTCTTCCCAATTCTGAACGCTGACCGGGACGGATGGAGGTACCGGACATTGATCATATGTCGAAAGCAGACATTTCTCTAATTGAATGGGTATGGCATTCCATTGACCCTCACCATGACTGACCAACAGACCCTGATTTCCAAGTGCCACGACCGCAGCCATTTGGCCATTATGTTCCACCACGGTCAGATCATAGGGAGTCAAGTCAACTGTGATACCATCTTCAATGAACCGCTCCATAAAATGTTGGCGGGCCACTGGTGCTGCCCAGGCGATTTTCCAACTCGTTCCCCCATCCGTCGATTCTTCAATCAAGGCTTTCCCATTGATGCGGTAGCACTTTTTCTTATCCGGCGGCAGGCAGAGGGTCTTCTCCAGCCTGGCGATGCTATTTGAGGCGAAATGGGGCTCCTCCGGCAGCGCGTCAAAAGCCACCGTCGCCGTGGAAACTTCCTCCCAGGTTTTCCCCAGGTTTGTGCTGGTAAAATAGTGATATTGGGTATGCCATCCCTGCCCCTGGGAAGGGTTGTTAGAGACCTGTTCAGAGCCCAGGGCTATAAGCTGTCCATCGCTCGCGGTTACCCTCGCCATCACTAAAAAGAAGCGCGGAGGCTGGCTGCAGCCCGCCAGCAGGCAACAGCAGATCGCCAGAAGGATGATGGGCAACCAGCGCCAGCGGTGGTACCGTAATGGATCAATCCAAATTTTTGATACCTTCAAAATGTCCTCCCTGAAGGCGGCAGCCGCCCCCTGGTTATTGATGTTCCTGGTGCAGATATTCGCTTCTCAAAAGTCCGTAAAAATACGTGCCCGTGAAACTGCCATCCGCATGCCGCATATTCTGCCTGAAGTGACCCTCCAGGGTCATGCCGCACTTTTCAGCCACGCGCTGGCTCGGCACATTCCCGTCATCACACTCCAGGCGCGCGCGCCAGGCGCCAAGGTCGGTGAACACAAAATCCATGGCAGCTTTTACGGCTTCTGTCACCAATCCCTGCCGTGTGTGATCCACATCGGCGAAATAGCCAATTTCAAATTCGGGCAGTTCCCAGTTCACCACCCCAATGTAAATTTGCGCAGCAAAAGCCCCATCCTGTTTATTAAAGGCGCCCATAAAAAATGCGCGGCGGGCTGACCAGTCATTGGCAAACTCCCTGATCAGCACCTCTGCCTGATCGGCCGAATTGATTTTCATCACCGGGTTGCCTGCCTCATAGCGCGCCAGGTGTGCCTTGTTTTTCAGACTCATCTGAGCGTACCACTCGCCATCCCCTGGCCGGTAGCGCCGGAGAAGCAGGCGCGGAGTCTCAATTTGTTCGCGTAATTCCAGTAATAGAGGGTGAGTCATGGTCAATCTCCTTCAATTCTGGATTATAGCATGCTCTGCCAACATAGGATAATTCTTTTCGGTGTTGAGAACTACATTACCTGGTGCAGTTGTTATGTATAATCAAATCAATCCTTTAACACTCCAGGAAACCCATGGATATCGAAACCACCCTTCAATCCTTTAACACGGCCGCCAGCCGTCTGGCCAATCTTTTCAACAGCCTTCCTGATCCCGATCTGCAAGTATATGAGTTCTGGACCGCCCGTGACCTGCTGATGCATCTTACCTTCTGGCATGAAAGCTTTGCCCGCAACGTCTCTGATCTTGCCGCCGGCCGCAAACCCCATCCCCTCCGCGGCCGCCTGTCTGATCTTAACCAGCAAGGCGTCGAAAGCATGCGCAATCTGCCGCCCGAGGCCGTTCTGGCGCGGTTTCAATCCGCCCATGCCTTGATCCAGCAAAACATTCTCAACCCTGCCCTCACCCTCATCCCCTACAAAGTGGGTTCAAGAGGTTATACCCCGCAGGAGCATCTGGATATTGTCCAGGCGCACATCACGCAGCACACCTGCGATATTGAAAAAGCGGTGTCAAAAAGGCGCCCTCAGGCCTGATCTCTCACCCGCACCCCATTCAAAAACGTGCTGATCATGCTTTCGGCAAAGGCTTCATCCGAAACGGCGTCGCCCAGCGGCAGTTCGACCGTCAGCAGCAGCTTTGCCCACACCCGCAGCAGCATCGGCCCCACAAACTGCTGCAAGGCGGCCGGGGCTGAGCGAAAAGTCATGGTTCCGGCCTGCTTTTGATGTTCAAAATACCTCATCATCGGCTCCAAAATGGCCTTGCTGACCTTTTGCAAAACAATGGGCGGAAGCTCCGGATGGCTCTGGAAAGCTGAAAAAATGATCGGGATCATTTTTGATAATCGTTCTTCCTGCAACGCTTTCATGTAATACAGGGAGACTCGCTTAAGAAATATCTCAGGCGGTTCATCCTGCCCGTTTTCGATGACATTTTGAATCTGGTCAAACAGGCTGATGCTTTCAAGGCAGGCCTTAAAAAGGCTCTCCTTGTTCGGAAAATAATGATAAATCAGCGCGGCGCTTTTCAACCCTGCCGTGCTGGCAATCAGCCGGTTGCTGGTGCCCTCATAGCCGTACCGCGAAAAACAATCCAGCGCGGCATCCACAATTTCCTTTTTTCTGGCCTCATGATTGGTGGCAGGACGTCCCATCTCCCCTCCTTTATTTTTTAACCAGAGCCGTGAAGACATCTTCCAGGGTCGGCTCACCCCGCTGGATTAAAGTCAGTTCAAGGCGGGCTGCCTGAAACAGCCGCTGGATTCCCGCTTCGCCAAAGCCGGGGGTTGCAATCAGCCTCAGGTGGTCCCCCGCCAGGCTGGCATGCGCCACCTCCCTGGCCTGGCTGAGCGCCTTTATACCTTCCAAAAGGGCTCCGGTGTACACTTCCCACACCTCACCCTGCACAAATTGCGCTTTCAGCGCGCCGGGCGTATCCATGGCCAGAAGCTGCCCGCCGCGCATCATCCCCACCCGCCCGCAGTATTCCGCCTCGTCCATGTAATGGGTGGTCACCAGAATGGTGACGCCCTGCCCCGAAAGATCATAAATCAAATCCCAGAAAGCACGCCGCGCATTTGGATCCACCCCCGAGGTGGGTTCATCCAGAAACAGCAGGCGCGGTCGGTGCACCAGGGCAATGGCCAGGGCCAGCCGCTGCCGCCAGCCTGCCGAAAGTTCGCGGGTCAGCAGCGTTTCATGCCCGGTCAGACCAACCTTTTCAAGGGTTTCACTGATCTGCCCGTTCTTCTTCAGCCCATACACCCCGCCGTAAAAGTCCAGGTTTTCACGCACCGTCAGGTCATCATAAATGGCAAATTTCTGCGACATATACCCCGTGCGCAGCCGCACCTCTTCTGATTGGCTGAAGGCATCGTACCCGAGGACAGTGGCCTTCCCTTCGCTAGGTTTCAACAACCCCAGCAGCATGCGGATGGTGGTGGTCTTACCGCAGCCGTTTGGCCCCAGGTAGCCCACAATTTCGCCTTCGTTAACCTTGAAGGAAATATGGTCCACGGCCACAAAATCGCCAAAAAGGCGTGTCAGGTTGGTCACTTCAATCGCTGGCGGGTTCATCCATCACTCCTGGTTTTCCTCATGTGCCAGAGCCATAAACACATCTTCCAGCGTTGGCGGAACCGGGCGGGCATCCACAAAGGTTCCTCCGCCTGCCGGGATGATCTTTTTCAGGCTGGCGGCGATCTGCGGGGAGTAGGCTTCCTTCAAACGCAGGTGCAGGCGGTCGCCAAAGGCGCGCACATCCTCCACTCCGGGCTGCCCGCTGACCACCTGTTTGACCAGCGGCAGCGGGCTGCCGCGCAGCTCCATCACCCGGCCGTTCAGGCGCGCCCGCAGCTGCCCCGGGGTTCCTTCTGCAATCAGGGCTCCCTTTCGCATGAATCCCACCCGATGACAGCGCGCCGCTTCATCCATATAAGGCGTGGAAATCAACACTGCCACCTCACCCGTTTCTTCCGGGCTTGCAACCAGACGGATGATCAACTGCCAGAAATCCTGACGCGTCACCGGGTCCACCCCCGTGGTGGGTTCATCCAGCAGCAGCACCTTGGGCCGGGTCACCAGCGCCGAGGCCAGGCCCAGTTTCTGCTTCATACCCCCCGAAAGCATCCCCGCCAGCCGGTCTTTGAAAGCTGCCAGGCCGACAAATTCAAGGATCTCCATGCAGCGCGGGCGCCACTCACTGGCCTGCATGCCGCGTACCTCCGCAAAAAAGCGGATATTTTCCAGCACAGTCAGGTCTTCGTAAAGCGAAAACCGCTGCGAAAGATAGCCAATATGCGCGCGCGCCTCTTCCGTCTGCCGGTTGATCTCATACCCGGCAATGCGGGTTTCGCCGGAATCGCCCTTCAATGCGCCGCACAGCAGCCGGATGGTGGTGGTTTTTCCGGCGCCGTCCGCCCCTACCAACCCATAAATCTGCCCGGCCGGAATGCTCAGGGACACATCCTTCACCGCCTGAAGACTGCCAAAGGCCTTATGGAGATGCAAAGCCGCAATCAGATCAGCCACCGCTGGCTCCTTTTCATTTGAACACCACATCCGCCGGCATACCCGGCTTCAACTGGCCTTCGGGATCCAGAACGCTCAACTCAACCGCATAAACGGTGTTTTTGCGTCCTGATACCGTCTGCACATTGCGCGGGGTGAATTCCGCCTTGTCTGCAATATAGACCACCCGCCCTTCAAACCGTACGCCTGCAAAGGAATCTACCGTGATGTCAGCTGCCTGGTCAAGCTTGATCTGACCGTAACGATCTTCAGGGATATAAACGGTGATGGTGCGGGCTGGCCGGGCCAAAGTCATCAAGGTCCCCCCCGGTGAGGCAATCTCGCCAGGCTCAATACTGCGCAGCAGCACCACGCCGTCAGCCGGCGCTTTGATGGTCATCTTGCCAATCTGCACATCCAGCCCATCCAGGGCAGCCTGAGCCCCATCCACCTGCGCAGCGGCGCCTTCCGCCTGGGCTTCGGCCGCGTTGGCTTTTGCCCGGGCTGCTTCCACCTGCGCCTGCGCCGCAAGCAAATTCGCATCGCCTGCCCGCACCTGCGCCTCTGCCGCGCTGACCTGTTCAGCCCGCGCGCCTGACTTCAAGTTCAAATAGTTGGCCTGGGCGGCAGCCTCATTGGCTGAAGCGCCTTCCACCTGGTAGACCACCGTTTCCAGCGGCGTTGATCCGCCTCGCCCAAGACTGTTCAGCGCGGTCATCGCCTGCTGAACCTCATCCCAGGCGCTGCGCAGCTGTGCCGCCGCATCGGCATTGGCCAGGCTGTTATAAGCCGCCTGTGCTGCATCCACCAGATCCTGGGCATCATCCACTGCCGCCTGCAGGGCATCCTTTGCCATTTCCGTGATATCGCCGGTATTGTCCAGCGCCGTCTGGCGTGACCTGGCCTGTTCCAGATTCTGCCCGGCCAGGTCCAGGCTGGCCTGAGCCGCTTCAAGCTGGCGGTACGCTGGCAAATCATCGTCTTTGGCGTCATTCAGGGCCTCTTTGGCCAGGTCAAGGGCCGCCTCCGCTTCATCTTCCATGGCCGGCAGGGCGTCTTCAATGGCTGGCGGGGTGCGGTCATCGTTTTTCAGATCTGTGCGGCGCGTTTTCATGCGCTCCACGTTATTGTCGGCCTGGTCCACAGCCGCCTGCAGGTCTTCCAATTGCTGGCTGTCCCAGGTGATTTTGATGTTTTCATAAGCGCTGCGCGCCTGTTCAAGGCGCTGGCGGGCCGCTGACACTTCTTCAGGGCGCGCGCCAGCCGTGAGCGCTGCATAGCTGGCCTGGGCGGCCTGATAATTCGCCCGGGCAGCTTCAGCCTGCGAAGCGGCAGCCTCAAGCTGTTGGGGCGCTGCCCCTGCTTTCAACAAATCAAGGTTTGCCTGCGCAGCATCCCGGGCCGCCTGGGCTGCTGCCGCGGTCTGTTCAGCCGCCGTCAATGCTGCCTGGGCTGCCTTGGCGTTTTCCCTGGCCGCTGTGGCATTCGCCTGCGCCACTGTCACGGCTGCCGCAGCCTGTGCTCTCTGGGTCTTCAACAGACTGGTGTCCAGAACCAGCAGCACATCCCCCTCTTTGACCTCATCCCCCCTGGAGGCCAGCACTTCCACCACCCTGCCGCCCAGTTCAGGGGCAATTTGAATCTGCACAGCTTCGATGGTCCCGGATGCCGACAGCAGACCATTCGCGGCGCTGCCCGGCCCCAGCCAGAAAAACCAGTAAAACACCAGGGCCAATACGGCCAGAATGACCACAACAGGGATTATGCGGCGAGGATTGGGATGCATGGGAACCTCCTTAAATTCAGCTCAGTAAAAAAACAGGATCAGAATGGCTTTTTTTATCATTAATCCAGGCGTTTGCGGAAGCGCAGCGCCGCCGCGCTCATGATTACGACGCCAAAGATCACCAGCGCCAACATATCGCCCTGAATGGACTCAATGCCCACGCCTTTCAGCAGCAGCACGCGAATGATGCGTAAGAAATACCTCAACGGAATGGCATAGGAAATGGCCTGCAAAATTTGAGGCATGTTTTCAATTGGAAAGAAAAACCCGCCCAGGAAAATCGCCGGCAGCAATGTCATCCACACCGTCAGCATGGCTTCCTGCTGAGTATTGGCAATGGTCGAGGCAAACAAACCGATGCCAAGGCCGGAGAAGAGGAATACCGAGCAGGCCAGGCCAATCAGCAGCAGCGATCCACGAATGGGTACGCCAAACCAGAAATGACCCACCGCGATCACCTCAACGGCATCAAACAGGGATAGCAGCACATAAGGGGTGATTTTGCCAATCACCAGTTCTATCGGCCGGATGGGCGTGACAATCAACTGCTCGATGGTGCCTCTTTCGCGTTCCCGCACCACGGAGGTGGCTGTGAGGATGGCGGTGATGGCAAAAAGAATCATGCCAATCACGCCCGGGATCATGAAATAGGCGGAAATCATATCCGGGTTATACAACACCGTGGTCAAAACTTCCACCGGCGGTTGAATTTTCACCGTGCTGCCCATGCGGGAAATTTTTTGCTGCATCATTTCCGTGGACTTCGATTGGCCGATCAATTGCGCGGCTGCCAGCGCTGTGGAAGCCACAGTCGGATCTGATCCATCCAGGATAAAGGATACCTGCGCCCTGCCTTCCTGCAGGCGAATGGCGTAATCTGGCGGAATGACCATGCCGGCTTTGACCGCTCCCGTTTCTAGCAGAGAAAGCATCTCATCGTTGGAATCCACGGCGTAGGTCAATTTGAAATAATCGGCGGCCTGAAAAGCTGCCAGCAGTTCCCGCCCCTCCACGCTGTGACTCTGGTCAAACACCGCCAGCGGCACATTGCGCACATCGTTCACAGCGGCATAACCGAGGAGGAAAAGCTGCACCAGGGGAATGACCAGAATCAGCGCCAGCATGCGCTTATCACGAAAAAGCTGGATAAATTCTTTGCGAATAATGGAGATAAGGCGTGAATTCATTAGCTCTCCCTTGTACTTGGGTTAACCATACTCAAAAGAGTCATTTCCTGCAATTAATTTATTGATCAATCAATCTAATAATAGTCCTCAAGAAAGGGATTGTCAAGAGGCAATCCCTGGTATTTTATTGAGGGTTAGCCCAAAATCCCTTCAGGTTGAATGGCTACGCGCAATCAATAAATGATCATAACAGGCGCAGTTCCCTCGCCCGCGCCACGGCTTCCATGCGCGAGGATACCCCCAGGCGGTTCATGATATGCACCACATGGCTTTTCACGGTGGCCAGGCTCAAAACAAGGGCATCGGCCACCGCCTGGTTGCTGTATCCCGCCGCCATCAGGCGCAAAATTTCAAGCTGGCGCGCTGTCAGCAGTGTGTTCTGCTCGGCTCCACCTTCCACCGTCAGCCCCATCTGTTCCAGCAGCCCGGCCGCCTGCTGCCCCCGCATCCCCTGTTGAACAGCCAGGCGCAGCAGCGGCGCCACCAGCGGCATTTCCTGTAAAATCACGCCCCAGGTCTGGGTCTGTTCGCAGCGCGCCATCACCATATCCAGCTGCGCCAAGGCCTCGCGGGAATTATTCCAGCGCTCATATACCACCGCCAGCAGCAGCCGCGCTGAGCCGTAGATTTCCGAAACCAGTTCCTGCCTTTGCAGCCGGGCTGCCTCCAGCAGTTCGCGTTCAGCCTGCCGGTGAGCCCCGTCAGCCAGCCGGCACAGACCGGCCAGCATATGTCTCAAAACGTCTGTCATCGCCAGGGGATTTTCCAGGGAAGCCATCTCCTGCTGAACCAGGCGCGCTTCCTCGTACCGCCCCTGCAGCCAGGCCAGCCGTCCAAGCGGATACAATCCGCCGCCAGCCAGGCTGTGATTCAGCTCAGCCTCCTGAACCTGCTCCAGGGTCAGGCTCATCGTCTCTTCAGCCCGCGTGAAATTGCCCAATCCAGAGCTGGCCGCCGTAACCGCCAGGGCAGCGTTCAAACCCAAAAAGGTATATCCACCCAGTTGTGCCTTCACCCAGAGCGCATCCTGGCCCAATTCCATCGCCCGCTTCAGGTTTCCCCGCCGCAAAGCCAGCCCTGCCCAGGTATCTTCAATGCCCAGGCGCAGCGGGCTCACCAGACTGCCGAAGCGGCGGTGGGCTTCCTGGCAAAAATCCTCCAAAACCTCCAGCACACCGGGCAAAATGCTGAACTCAGGGCCCAAATAAAGGGAGAAGCGGAACCATAAACGCGGCTGCTCCGTCTGGCGCACCCGGTCCATGGCCGCCAGTAAATCCTGCCGGGCCTGTTCCCACGCCCCTTCCCAGAACAGCGCCAGCGAGGCCCGCAGCATCAAAAAATCCACCTCTTCATGCAAACCGCCCACAAAAGGCTCAGCCTGCCGCACCCATTCCGCACAGGCCTGGAATTCCGCCTGGATGAATGCCAGTGATGCCAGGCTGACCAGCACCTGCCCGCGGGTGGTGTGGTCGGAGGGTTCAACCTGCCGCAGTGAACTCGTAAATTGCCGCCGCGCCGCTTCCATCTCCCCTCTCAGCAAATTCGCCAGCCCGCTCAGGCATAACAGCCTGGCTCTCTGGTTCACCAGCGCTTCAGGCAGGGCTGATATCCACTGCATCACCGTCTGGTGGCGCCCGTTTTCCAGCATGCCCGGCCCGGTGCTTTCGATCACCGCCGCGGCTTCTTCCCAGGCCTGGGCTGCCAGCCAGTGCTGCACAGCCTGCTCCGGTGATTTTTCACCGGCAGCTGCAGCCCGGTGCAGTTTTTTCCACAGTTCCGGTTTTTTCTGGCTCAACACCTGGCGCAGAAAGCCCGCAAACAGAGCGTGATAGCGGTACACCGCTTCGCCCTGCGACGCCCCTACCTGAACCAGAAACAGGTTCCGGTTCTGCACCTCTTCCAATAGCCAGCCGGCATTGTCTCGCCCGCTGATGCTCCGGCACAGGGAAGGGGTCAATTCGTCCAGAATGCAGGTCTCCAGCAGAAAATCTCTCAGGGGTTCGGGCTGCTGCGCCAGCACTTCATCAGCCAGGTAACCGAAAGTGGTGCCATCCACCTGCGTCCCGGTCAACACCCCGCTTAAATCCCTGCCTGGGGTCCGGCGCAGCTTTTCTGTCAGCAAAACCACCCCCACCGGCCAGCCTTCAGTCCGGGTATGAATTTCAGCAATGGCGGCTTCAGATAAATTCAAGCCCAGCAGTCCATTGAGGAACTGCTGACTTTCTGCCAGGTCAAAGCGCAGGCCGCTCATATCCAGTTCCGCCATCAACCGCCGCGCTCTGAAACGCCCCAAATGCAAGGGCGGCTCATGGCGCGTGGCAATCACCAGGTGCATGCGGGCAGGCATATGCTCCACCCAGTAATCCAGCGCCTCTGTGATGGCTGGCGTGGTCACCTCATGCAAATCATCCAGCACAACCACCAGCGGCAATGAGAACTGCTCTTCCGCATTGATCAGAGCCACCACAGCCTGCCGCAAAGCCAGAGACCCGCTCTCTCCGCTCAGCAATCCGATTGTAGCCGCGGTTTGTTCATCCAGAATGATTTTCAGGCGCTCATCAACCCGCCCCAGGGCTTCGGCCAGCCCTGCAAGGAAACGCGGCGGATCGTTATCTTCCGCATCCAATCCCAGCCAGGCCAGCTTATAATCCGGCAGCACTTCCGGGATGCTGGATAAGAGGGTTGTTTTGCCATATCCGGCAGGGGCCGAAACCAGCACCAAACGGTTGGCCGGCAGTTCCTGTCGCAGCCAATCCATCAGATCCGGCCGCGGCAGCAAATCACGCCGCGAATACGGCGGTGAAAATTTTGTTTGTGGCAGAGAGTTCAAAACAGCCTCTTTTCCATGAGTGATCTCTTCGGAATTGTACCATTATTCCCTTTTTACCGCCCATCTCTGGCCGCGAATAAAGATCAAAATAAATCAGATCAACCTTAAGATGGATGGCCCCCGTCTTGAGATCCACTATAGTATATTTTGACAATATCATATTTTAGCCTGTCCTGTGTTTACCGACTCATTAACCGGGGAATTAACCGCGCGTGGTGTTTTTGACCCGCAAAGCGGGTCAAAAACACCCTCCAAATTTCTTTCACCCCCGCCTGTGGACGGGGGCCGGGGGGTGGGCTTCTTAATGTGAGATTGTCAAAGGTTTCAATCGTTCCGTGTGAATCCTGGCCGGATTCCAATCCCATCTCGAAAAGGACGTGCAATGACCAAAGACTCCATTCGGCTTTATCCTTACCGCTGGGTTGTACTGGCAGTATTCATGTTCATCAACCTGACCATCCAGATTCTCTGGATCGCCTATGCCCCCATCACCGGCCCCGCTGCGGCCTATTACGGCGTGGGCGACCTGCAAATCGGGTTACTGGCCATGCTGTTTATGCTTGCCTTTCTGCCGCTCTCCATCCCGGTCTCCTGGATCATCGATACTTACGGTTTTCGTAAATCTGTCAGCATCGGCGCCGTTTTAATGGGTATCTTTGGCCTGCTGCGCGGCCTGGCAGGCGCCAATTATTCCCTGGTGTTGATCAGCACCATCGGCATCGCCATCGCCCAGCCCTTTTTGTTGAACGCCTGGACCAAGGTGCCTGCCCGCTGGTTCTCCATCAACGAACGCGCCACCGCCGTCGGCCTGATCACCCTCGCCAACCTGGTTGGCACAGGCATTGGCATGGTCCTGACCCCCATTCTCACTGAAACCCTCTCCATCGCCAATGTGCAGCTTATTTTCGGCGCTGTGGCTGCCTTTTCATCCATCCTTTTCCTAATTTTCGCCCGCGAAACCCCTCCCACCCCGCCCTGCCCTCCTGGCATGGAGGTCCGCGCTCTGATGCTTGACGGCCTCAAACATGCCCTCAAAGTGCGCGATTTCTGGCTGTATCTGCTGGTCTCCTTCATCGGCATGGGCGTGTTTAATGGCATCAACACCTGGGTTGAAAACATCATCCGCCCACGCGGTTTCACCCCCACCGATGCCGGCGCCCTCGGCGCCGTCATGCTGGGCGGCGGGCTGCTCGGCGCCGTGCTCATCCCTCCCTTCTCTGACCGGCAGCATAAGCGCAAGCGCTACCTGCTGTTAGGCTTTATTCTGGCCATCCCTGGGCTGCTCGGCGTGACCTTTGCCACCGCCCCCTGGCTTCTCTATCTCTCAGCTTTTGCCCTGGGCTTCTTCCTCACCAGCACAAGCCCCATCGGCATGCAGTATGCGGCTGAAATCACCCAGCCCACCCCTGAAGGCACGTCCAACGGGCTGATTCAATTGTTTAGCCAGGCCTCCGTCGTTTTTGTCTATATCATGGAAGCCATGAAAAGCCCCGACGGCGCCTTCACCCCGGCCCTCCTGGTTGCTGGCGGCCTGATGATCATCAGCGCCCTGCTTATCACCCGCATGAACGATCCCCGCCCTCATGAGGTCAGCCATGAATGAGGACAGGGTGATTCTCGCCGTTGATCTCGGCACCTCAGGCGCCAAGGTTGCTCTCATCACCCTGCACGGCAGGGTTCTTGGCTGGGAATCGCAGGATGTGCCCCTTTACCTCACCCCCGATGGTGGGGCTGAACAAATTCCTGAAGACTGGTGGCAGGCCATTATCTCGGCTTCCCGCCGCCTGCTGGCCCGCAACCTGGTCTCTACGGAACAGGTGACAGCGGTTTGCTGTTCAACCCAGGGCGAAGGCACCGTGCCTGTGGATAAAAATGGCCAGCCCTTGATGAACTGCATCCTGTGGATGGATATGCGCGGCGCGCCTTATCTGCGCCAAAGAGTGCGCGGCCTGGTGAATGTGTCCGGTTACGATGCCTTCAAACTGCTGCGCTGGATCAACCTGACCGGCGGCCTGCCCTCCCTCACTGGCAAGGATCCTTCCGCTCATATGCTGCTGATCAAAGAGCGTTTTCCAGAAGTCTATGAGAAAACTTATAAATTTCTGAATGTGCTCGATTTCATCAACCTGCGCCTTTGCGGGCGCTTCACCGCCACCTACGATTCCATCCTCACCTCGTGGGTCACCGATAACCGCGATTCAAACGCTGTGCATTATGATGAAACGCTGATCAAATACAGCGGTATTGATCGTGATAAATTCCCCGAAGTGGTCCCCTGCACCGAGGTGCTTGGCACCCTCAGTCCGGCCGCAGCCGAAGCCCTGGGCCTGCCGCAGAGTGTGAAGGTGGTGGCCGGCGCGATTGATAACACAGCCGCCGCCATTGGTGCCGGAACCGCTGATAACTTCGCCGCCCATCTCTATATCGGCACATCCTCCTGGATCGCGGTGCATGTGCCGCAAAAGAAAACCGATATCGCATCCTACCTGGCCTCCACCCCATGCGCCGTGCCGGGGCGTTTTCTGCTCACCGCCCTCCAGGCCACTGCCGGAGGCAACCTGACCTTCCTGAAGGACAAAATCCTGTACCACAAGGATGAACTGCTGCATGAAGCGCACGTGCCGGATGTATATAAGATCATGGATCAAATTGCCGAACGGGTGCCAGCGGGCAGCAACGGCGTCCTTTACACGCCCTGGATCTGGGGCGAGCGGGCTCCGGTGGATGATCGCCTGCTGCGCGCCGGCCTTTACAACCTCTCTCTGAACAACACCCGCGAAGATATCATCCGCGCCTTCCTTGAAGGCGTCGCCTTCAACACCCGCTGGCTGGTGGATCCGGTTGAAAAATTCATCGGCCGTCCGCTGGAAGGCATCCGCCTGGCCGGCGGCGGCGGCAATTCCCGCATCTGGTGTCAGATTTTCGCTGATATCCTCAATATGCCGGTGCACCAGGTCAAAGATCCCATCCAGGCCAATGCCCGCGGCGCAGCTCTCATCGCCGCAGCCGGTCTTGGTGAAATTCAATTTGACGATGTCAAATCTCTGGTGTCCATCAACCACACCTACACCCCCCAGGCCCAAAACCGGGCCCTCTACGACCATCTATATCACGAATTTGTGCAGATTTACCGCCAGATGAGCCCCATTTTCCACCGGCTCAACCAATAAGCGGCAGCAGTATCCTGGCCTGAAGGGGGCGCCGGTCAGGATCGCTCTCAGGGGCAAACGCGGCGCAGGATGGGGTAATTTTGCCTCGCAGCCCCAAAAATCAAGGCCGGCCAGAGGGCATTTTCCTCTGGCCGGCCTTATCCATTACGTCTAAACGAAAATCACTGCCCTTCAACAAATCCCATCACGGTGTCAAACCGGTTAAGGGCTTCGTCAATCACCTCATCTGTGTCCGCCATGCTGGTATACATGCGGCTTCCAGCCAGGGTGATCAGGCCGTTGGACATATATGCAGCGCCCATTTCTTCCAGCATATGCTTGCGCGGTTTCATTTCGGTCGCAATCTTGATCGGGTTCTTGAAATCCAGCAGCATCACCCCCGATGTTTCCAGGTGCACAATGGAGCCCTGGTTATAGGCCACAAAAGGCAGCCCTCTCCGGTTGATGATCTCCTGCAAACCCTTGCACAGCCGGTCGCCAGCCCGTCCGGCGATCACCGGCGCCTGGGTGCGCTCCATCTCAGTCAGGGCAAAGTAACCCGCAGCGCAGCTCATCGGATTCGCCGAGAGTGTTCCGCCGACATAAGCCCGCTCGCCCGTTCCACCGATCCCCGCCGAAAGGTGCATCATCACATCCCTGCGCCCACCCAGGCCGCCTGCCATCGGATAGCCGCCGGTGATGCATTTTCCGAACACGGTCAGGTCAGGTTTGACGCCAAAATATCCCTGCGCCCCGCCCATGCCCAGGCGGAAGCCGGTCACCACTTCATCAAAAATCAGCAAAGCACCAAATTCATCGCAAAGTTCGCGCACTTTTTGGTTAAAATCCGGGTATACTGGCCGCGTGCCGCTTTCAGGCCCCACCGGCTCCAGAATCACCGCCGCCGTGCCCCCGCCCCACAGGCGGTTCAACATCAGCTGGCGGCGCAGGCCCTCCAGATCATTGGGAAAAATTTCCTGCGTGTGCTGGCTGCAGCCCCGCGGAATCCCTGCCGCCTCAAAAGTGCCTGTGCCCGGGATGTGCAGACCGTAAACCATCTGGTCCGACCAGCCGTGGTAGGCTCCGCCCACTTTGATCACTTTCTTCTTGCCCGTGTGGGCGCGCGCCGCCCGGATGGCCGCCATCACGCTCTCTGTGCCTGAGCCCAGCATGCGCAGCATTTCCACTGCCGGCATATAACGGTTCACCAGTTGGGCCAGTTTCAGCTCATATTCATGGAACAAACCGGTCACCGGACCGCAGGTTTGCAGCAGGTTCACAATCTGGTCGCGCACCGGGGCGTAGTTGCTTCCCAGCACAGTGGGGCCGCCGGCCTGCAGAAAATCAATGTAACGGTTGCCATCCACATCCCACATGAGGGCGCCTTCCGCCTTATCCACTGCCAGCGGGAAGGGATAATTGAAGGCCAGATTGTGCTGCACCCCGCCCGGGATCAGCTTTTTGGCTTCGTCGGTCAGTTTTTTGGAACCGGCGCAGCGCGTTTCAAAATAAGCCAGAACTTCCTGCATCTTATCGCGGCGGATGGCCCGCATCGGCTGCTTGATCAGCGCATTGAGCTGTTCATAAATTTTGGCGGTATCGTGCCATGCTGAAATGGCGTATGCTGACTCACTCATTCTGGTTTCCTCCAATGGCCGGCTGAAGTTCAGCCTGTTTTTTCTGATCTTTGCGCAACTTATTAAAAACAATTTCACGGATGGGCAGCGGAATGCGAGTGACCTTTTTCTCCGTGCACAGCGCCAGCAGGTAGGTCAGCGCGCATTTTTCCAGCAGTTCTACATTGAAAATAGCCCGCTCTGCATCGCCTGCCAGGCAGATCGCCCCATGGTTTTGCAAAATATAGGCATTGCAGTTGTTTTTCAGACGGGAAACAATGTTGTTCTTTAAAAAGCCGGTACCCGATGGCGCGTAAGCCACCACTTCCACCGAGCGTCCTAAAAAGCGCACCTGTTCATCATATAAAGCTGGAATGGGCTCGTTGATCAGAGCAAAGGCGCTGGCGTAAATCTGGTGGGTGTGAATGACCACATTGGCGTCAGCCCGGTGTTCATAGACGGCCGCATGCAAGCTGCTTTCAATGGAAGGCTTAAGGGCTCCTTCGATCATCTCGCCCTTAAAATTGACCACGCAGATATCATCCACGCGCATTTTGACATAATCATAATTCGATGGTGTTACGGCCAGCGCAGCCTGGCCTGGAATGCGCACCGAAACATTTCCCCCGGTGCCAATCAAAAAGCCTTTTTCCACCAGTTTGCGGCAGGTCTCAACAACCTGCGTCTTATATACGTCATATCCACTCATGCTTCACCTCGTGCGGTTAATGTCTATGCTCATCATACGCGCAGGAGGCCTCTCATCCATCCACCTTAAGATTGATCTTCTTCATCCCAGGATGGCACCTGTTTCAACACATCATCCGGCAGATTCACAGGCTTCCTTCAACCAGACCTTCACCTCCTCGTCCAGATCATCCGCTGTCCAAATTTCCGGGTGGTGCATCAACTTTCCCGGCGCCGGTTCAACAATTTCTTTCCAGCGCTGAGATGAACTTCTGGCAGGAATGAAACGGCGGCGCAAGGGCACCTGCCTACCCTTACACCGCCAGTGCTCCCCTATTTCCCTTTTGCCCGTTTCTTGATCTCCTTCAAAGCCCAGGCGTAATGACTGCTGGTATTTGAGGTGAAAAAGGCACCCAGGGCGTTCTGGTTCATCCACGGATAGAGCGCCCGGGTGAACAGCTCTGCCTCAGGGATGGATTCGATCATATCCCGCGTCTCCTGATAAGAGGCATGAAATCTGGCCATCACCTCATCCAGGGTGCAGTCTTTGAATTTTTCATAGATCGCCTGGTTCAGGGCTGGAATCTGGCTCCATTTATATCCTTCTCCCGGCACGGCTGGCTTCTCTCCCCGCCGTGATGCGGCGATCCAGCGCAGCACCATCTGCTCCCATTCCGTCAGGTGGGCCAGAATATCCTTTACCGACCAATCTCCTTCGGGACCAGGTTGCACCATCTGTTCCGGGGTCAGGGTCTCCATGACCTTCAACAGGGCTTCGTGTCCCTTTTTTCCATCATCCAGCAGTTGGATTTTCGTGGACGCTCTGGGCATTTTTGTTCTCCTTATTCCATTATTTCTTTTTCGCCGGATGGCGCAAAATGGTCTTCAATTTTGACGGATCTGCCAGCAGGGGGTTGCCCATGTAAATTTCATGGTGTTTGCCACAGGGTTCAAGGCCATTTTCGGCCATGAAGGCATGCATCCGGGCGACTGTCTCCGGCTCGCTGGCGTAGGGACCGATATGCATGGTCTGCACCGCCAGGCCTTCCTCGAAACGGGCCAGCCGCAGGCGGCCAAAACCTGGCTGATCGCCTTTCTTCTTGCGCATCTTCGCCAGTCCCTGGTCGAAATCTTCCTGGCGAATGATATCCGGCAGCATAATCATTACGGTGTAGAACCAGTTATCCTTGATGTTGATGTCAAAGTTGCCGTCCTCAACCCACCACAACCCTTCCAAGGCCATCACCGGGTAATCCACGGGGTTTTCCGGGCGCTGTTTGAACATGAATTTGAGGGTGTAGGCCATGCCGTAAAGCGCCTGCATATTCTCCTGAAACTCGGGAGATGTGCCGGGCCCCTGGCCGGGTTCAATGGCGCCGTCGACCATCAGAAAGGCCAGGTCAGGCACCTGCACCAGCTCCACCTTCTTGGCCGATGGGTTGTAAAGCGATTTGTACATTTTTTTGAGATCCAGTGTTTCCATATGCTTCTCCTAATTTTTCTTGCCGTCTATGCTGCGGTCTTTGAAATCACCTGCAGGCGCATCACCGCTTCCAGGTTTTCCGGCTTTGTTTTCCGCACATCATTCAGATAGATATCGTGGGCGTTCTGGACAGGGACCGCATATCCCTGCGCATCTGCCGCCGCCACCATGCTCTGCATCGCCGCATCCATGCCCGCATACGGTCCCAAATGCAGCAGCTGGATGCAGGTCCCTTCCTGCCAGGTTTCAAACCGCACCTGTGCCAGCAGCGCCGCGTCCACCTTGGAAGCCGCTCTTGTGCGCGCCTCCGCGACGGCCTCGGCCTTCACCTGTTCCGGCTGCATCAGCATCATGGTCCAGGCAAATTCCTTGGTCTCGCGGTTCACCCGCCAGCGCACCTCCATCGGCATGACATGAAAATCAATATCGTATGCCTCACGGGCCATAAATTTCAGGGTGTAGGCCAGTGGATAGAGGGCACTGGCTGCCTCCTGGAAAGCCTTGCCGTTCGGCCGCCCCGTGCCATCCAGCATCAAAAAGGCCATCTCTGGCACATCCACCAATGCAGGCGAATCTGATGAGGGATGGTAAAGGTGTTTCAGAGTCTTGCGGTGATCAATTTTAATCATGAGTCTCCTTCTTAATCTTCCTGTCCGTTTCATTCCGGGCAGGCATGGCTGCTGCGTTTTGTGTGTACTGATCTGCAACCCTGCGCGCCCATTCAGCCACCATGCACTGCAATTCCGGCGGTTCCAGCACCTTCACGCCCGGGCCGTATGCCAGCACGCTGCTGACAGCCCAAAGAAGGTCCGGTGTGGACATGGTGACGGTGACCGAGCCGTCTGTCTGTTCTTCAACGCACTCCCAATAAGCCCGGTTGGTCAGGGCCACATGTGCGGCCTGCGCCGTAAAGACCATCCTCACCCTGACCTGGGGCTGGTTCTGCATCTCCTGCGCCAGGTAAGCCTGGATGTCAAAGGTCTTGGGCAGGGTAAACACCCTGGCGGTGAGGTTCAGGCTGTTGATGCGGTCCACCCGGAACGAGCGCATCTCTTTGCGCAGGTGGCAGTATCCGACCACATACCACCAGCCCCAGCGGTGCACCAGGGCATAAGGGTCCACTGTCCGCTCTTCAGGGTGCGGACTGCTCTGACTGTGATAAGTCAGCGCCACCTGGCGGTGCTCCCGCACCGCTCGCCTCAGCTTCTCCAGCAGCGGGGTCAGCGCCTCAAGGTCAGAGCGGTGCAGACCGGTGACCACCAATGAACGGCGCGCCCAGGCTGCTTCATGGCGCTGCTCATCCGGCAGCACGTTGTCCAGCTTGGCCAGCGCGCCCTGGGCCGCCTCGCGGTACAGGCTGCCCCAAATTTCCTCCACCATCGAGGTGCCCAGGTACACGGCAGTCGCCTCCTCAGGGGTCAGCACCAGCGGCGGCATTCTGTATCCCCGCACCAGCGAGAACCCGCCGTGCGGTCCACGTTCCGTGTAGATGGGAATACCCATCTCGTCCAGCATGGCAAAGTAGCGGTGCAGAGTCCGCACGGAAATGCCCAGCGCCTCAGCCAGTTCGGCGGCCTTCTGGTTGGGTTTGCGCTGCAGCAGCATGATGAGCGTAATCAGGCGGGTTGCGGGTGGCGTCATAAGGATGTGTCACTTTCTGTCCATAATATAACCCATGTATATGTCATATCATGACATAAATTAAGAGCCATTTCAAGCTTAAAAGCAAATCCGGCCTGCTGTTTGGCAGACCGGATTGGAACATTTGAAAAATAACGGGCTATTCTTTCGGGCCGATATACACCACTTCAAAAAGAATGTGGTCCGGAGATTCAAACATCACCTGGTAGTAGGTTTCGCTTTCAGAACCGCTGAAATCGGGACGGTGGCGCGGGGTCTCAAAAAGGGCCGGCACGCCGATCTTCTTCAAGTAGGCAACGGTTTCATCCACTTCGCTCTGTTTGACCGTCTGCAGGGCCAGGTGATTCACGCCGGGACCATCATAATCATTTTTGACATCCTTGGTGGCTTTGCCAAACCAAAGGCTGGAGCCATCCGCGGCGCCCACGCCCAGCATCTCCGCATTCTCATGCCAGATTTTCCAGCCCAGGAATGTGAGTAAATCTTTATAGAACGGCAGATTGGCTGCGTCAACGCAATAGACGATATGACCGAACTTCGACTGTACCATGAGATTCTCCTTATTAAAATGACGTTTTTCCGGAACGATGGCTATATTATAAAACATATGTTCGATAAACGCAAGTGTTTGCATTTTTATTTCGTGACTATTTCGACAATGTCACATTTCTATCCTTCTTACATTTTCAATGCTTTCAATCAGCACAGTAACCGCATGGGGAGTTTTTGCCCAGCTTTGGGGGCAAAAACTCCCCCAATTAACAGTCACCCCCTCCCAATTTTGGGAGGGGCTTGTCCTCGCGCAGCGGGGAATGGGGGGTGGGTGGTGGATAATCTTAATGTGACATTGTCAAACTATTCAGCCAAGCGAACACCGCTGGCTGAATAGTCATATTTTTCTTCCTTTGCAGTCTTTGCGCGCTTCGCGGTAAAAAAGATGCCGTCCGTTTTTTGTCAGTCTGAATCGTCATTTTGCAGCTTTATTTCAGCATCATAGGCATTAACAGATCAAAATTATAGCTCACGCCAGGTTCAATGTTGAGGAAATTGATATGCGCGCACTCATCATACATACCCATTACAAGAGTCAATTTCTTATCCCTGACCACCACCCGCATACTGCGGATGATGGCGCTGTTGTTGGTATATTCTTTTGTAATGGTGGGAATCCCTTCCACCACAATGGTATGGGGCCGGTAACCTCCCCGGTACCCCACCCCTACGGTCACGTTATAGATTCCGTTGGGCAAATCAAATTCAAAAACATGATCGCGCCCCCAATCATCGATGATGCTGCTCCTCAGCAAAATGGTGGGCTGAACGTCAAACCACTGGTCGTAGGCAGTGTAAAAATCCGCTGTCGGCACATCCGCCGATCGCTGCCAGCCGTAGCCGGCAGCCGCGTTGTAGATGCTGTTGCCGATTTTCATGTAGGTGTGCCCGTTATACACCACCTCACCGGTGGGCTGCCCGGCCGGATCCTGGAAATTGATATAGTAACTGCCCTGCGCCTGATCTGACCGGCTGTGAACGCTGTTGGGCGTGATATCCGGGATGCTGGTAATTTCGCCGCCAATTTTCAACCCGATCAGGCGGCGCAGGTTATACATCATATCGCTGTCGCGGTTGTAGGCCTGCACCCCGCTGATGATTTTATCCACCTGGGCGTCGGCAGCATTGACCGTATATGGCTGCGGCTGCCCGCCGCTGAACTGGTAAAAATATTCATAATCCTCCAATCCATCGCGCAGCAGTTCCAGCCGGATGGAAGGCACGAAGCGGTGGCCGTTGGAGCCGTAGGCAATGTTGGTGTTGTTTTCTGATGGCGGGTAAAGCATGCCCCATTCGCCGTTCTGATTATTCGGAGAAGGCTCGGTCCACGGATTGCTGCCCCAATCCGCAAAACTGTAATACGCCAGCCCGCGCAGGCGGTATTTCCACAGAAACCAGCCTGAGAATTTGGCCTCCACGCCCATATGGTCGATGGTAAATGGGTTGAACCGCGGGTAATAGGTGCTCTTGAGAAAATAGATCCAGGTTTCCTCGTTGTGATTCTTCAGGCGTTCCAGTGCTGCATCCGGGTTGAAGGTGATGCCCAGAAAGGCCAGCCAGATATCAATTTTTGCGCCGGTGTATGTGGGATGAGCGTAGATTTCCGGCTTGGGCTCTTCTGAAACCATCAACTTCAAATGCGGAGCCGCCTTCTTGATCTCCTGCGAATACCAGGCCACCGCGTCATAATCGGCCTGATTCTGCGGTTCGTTGGCAAAGTAGTAATAGGCTTCATCCAGATAGCCCTTGCTGTTCAGGTAGTTCTGCATGGCGGTCATATACTGGAACCATTTCTGGTTGTAGGCGGTGTTGGGATTGTTTGCAGTGTACCAGTCGCCGCTCGTGCGGCTCTGACCGCAGAAACTGTCCGGGCGCTGGTCTGCCGAAGCATCGTTGTTGCGGAAGGTGGCGGTCATGAAGGTGGAAAACCCCGTCCCGCTGTTAAATGGCGCAGTAAAAGTGCCGTTCATCAGGCCCGTTCCATCCACATACCGTTCTGCGGCATCTTCAAACCCCCAGATGCCGTCATTATCCGTAAAGGTGCCATTACAGTCATAATCAATATACGGAGATGCGCCGTTGGTGGTCAGCCCGCCCGACCACAGCACCGAGCTCGGCGTCAGGCGGTGGTCAATCATATACTGTTTGATTTTATCGACATAAGTCCAGTAATTTGCACCTGTTCCGGTGACCCCATAGCGTGTCATGATCGTTTGATAGGAAAAATTCATCTGTGACGCCACATGCAGCTCTTTGGGAATGGCAAAATTGAACACGTGCAGCCGCACCGGAATCGCCACGCCCCCCAGCGTCACGTTGGCCGTGTAATCGCCGGAAGCGGCTGAAGCCGGCACGTTGACGCTGAACCAGAAAGCCGTGTTTTCGTTGGCCACCACATTCACGCTGGCGCCGCTGCTCAGCGGCCACAGGGGATCCGGGTTGGCCCCGGCCCGTCCGGTGTAATCGGTCGGCGTGGCAATGTTCACATACTTCACCTGGTAGATTTCCGCCGTGATCCCCGAGCCAAAACTGTCAATGCTCACCGTCAGCGGACCGCTGGCCGCCGGTTTGACCGCCACCACAAAAGGTTCAAACTCATTCTTGGCGGCAAAAACCTTCACCTCGGCGCCGCTGGCCGTGGGAACCGCGCTGTCTTTGAACACTTTTTCACTCGGCAGGGTGGTCCAGAACTGGTATGCCCCGGTTGATTGTGTCAGCTTATAGGTGTAGGATTCATGATCCGCCTGAGGGGCGGCAGCCGCCGGCTGGATCATTGAAAAAAACAATGCCAGAACCATGACCATTTGAAAAACGCGTTTCATCATTTTGTCTCTCACTCCCTTTTCTCTACGCTTTGTGAAAAAACTTTGGCCAGAACCGGGGAACGCGCCTCATGTAATCCCGGTAACCCTCGCAGCGCTGCAGCAAATCCCATTCCTCCAGCCGTGATTGCAGACCGATCCAGCCTGCCCCAATGGCCCAGGCCGCCCCCACTGGCAGCGACGGCGCCAGCAAAAACACACCCAGCAGTTCCATGAAAAGCCCCACATGGATGGGGTGACGCACCACCCCGTAAGGCCCCGTCTCGATCAGGCTGTCTTTTAAAGCAGGCGCCGCAGCCTTCTGACGCAAAACCCGCAGGCTGCTGAGGATAAGCCCGGCTCCACCCGCGATGACCAGCCAGCCTGCCAGATCAGCCAGCCCATGCGTGGGATAGAGAAGTGGACCCGGGGTCAGCACTGCCATCCCCAGGCCGGCTCCCCACAGCGGCAGGCCCAGCAAATTACGCAGGATAAAGGACAGGGCTCTGCCGCGCGGCTCTCCCCACCGTCTGGCGAAAAACGTGGTGAAGGTGCTGGCTGAATGAAAGCCAAAACCCATCAGCAGGGGGATGAGAAAAAGGCCCATAAGCCCATTATAGCGGCTTCATTTTGAAAGTCAAACCATAAATGCCTGCAAACGGGGGCCATAATATTCCCTGAATTGCCCGGCCTCTGGTTCATCATGGGTACAAAAATACGGATAGGCTCCTTTCGAGGACGCCTAACGAAAAGAGTTCACCTGTTTCCACATTCAGAGCATACGATTCTCCTCCAACAAAAAAAGGTTATGTATGAGCTTCCCCCAGTTTAGTAGACACGGTTAAAGGGTGAGTTGACGTTCAAAATCGACAGGGCTGTCGTAGCCCAAAGTAGAATGAGATGAGCCTGCCCAAAAACTGAATGCCCGGCTTGCTTTCAAAGCCCCGCTGCTCAAGATTGATCCACCGCCTGCATCCCATTTTCCAACTAAACTTTACACCATTAATCCAATTTTGTTAATTCATTTTGACGCGGCAAAGGCCCTTGCTTCGGTGGTTGACCAATTCACAAATCAGGAAAATTGCCTCTTGACAAAAGCCTTCATTCGCGCGATAATTAACACGAGTTAGTAACACGTGTTAATGAGATCGGAGACCTGATTATGCCCCAAAAAAGAGTGACCAGCCTGGATGTTGCCAAACGCGCCGGTGTGTCCCGCACCACCGTCTCCTTTGTGCTCAACAAAACCAGCCATCAGCAAATCAGCCCCGAAACCGTTCTCCGTGTGCAGCAGGCCGCTGAAGAGCTTGGCTATGTTCCCGATGAATCAGCCCGCGCCCTGGTCAGCCGCCGCGCTCAAAGCATCGGTCTCATTTTCTCCCGCCCGACCGTGCGCATCTCTTCAGATATCTTCCTGAACCAGGTGGTGGTGGGCCTGCTGGATGTGGTCCATGCCAATCAGATGCGCCTCCTTCTGGATGTCGTTGAAGATCTCGATGAAAAAAATACATATGTAAACCTGGTCAAAAGCCGCCGCGTGGATGGCATCATCCTCAACGGCCCCCGGTTTGACGAACAGGCGCTGGATTATCTCGCTGAGAATGATTTTCCCACCGTCATCATGGGCAGTCTGCCCCAATCTCATTTCTGCTCGGTGGATGTGGATAACGTGGCGGCCGCCCGCACGGCGGTCGAACATCTCATCCATCTGGGCCACCGGCAGATCGCCTGCATCACCAATGCCCAGGCGCCCTTCACCGCTGCCATTCACCGCCTCACCGGTTACCGCCAGGCGCTGGAAAACGCCGGCCTGCCCTATTCCGCAGACCAGGTTCGTTTCGGTAATTTTGACCCGCAGTCTGGCTACACGCAAATGAAGAGCCTGCTGGCTGGCCCCGTCCGCCCCACTGCCGTCTTCGTCGCTTCTGATGTGGTGGCCTACGGCGCCATCTCCGCCATCCACGAACACGGCCTGAGCATTCCCGGTGATATTGCCCTGGTCGGATTTGATGATGTGCCCATGTCCAACTTCATCTCGCCTTCCCTGACCACCATCCGCCTCCCGGCCACCGAGCTGGCCGTCAAAGCCGGCGAATTGCTGCTCGATCTCATCCAGGGAAAACCGCAGGAACCCTGCCAGGTGCTCCTGCCTACTGAGTTGATTATCCGCCAATCTTGCGGAGGAAAACCGTCCTGAAAATGGACTTCCACCCGCACTCTGGCTGGTTAACCCCTAAAAATACGCTTCTGGAGGTAATGTTCAAAGAAACCCATAACCAATTCTGATCATTTTAGCTTCGACCCGCCCAATATCTGACACAATTTCATATAGTTCTATAGGAGAAAGAATGAAAACGAAAATCTGGCATCTGACCCTGGTTTTTGTCGTTGCCGTGTTGGTCCTTTCGGCCTGCACGCCGGCAGCCACCGCCACCCCTACCGCCGCCCCCAAACCCACCGATGCGCCGAAGGCCACGGAAGCTCCCAAACCTGTTGAGGTTCCCACCGAAGCCCCCAAGCCCACCGAAGTGCCTGCCGAGGCTCCCAAACCCACTGAGGCTCCCGCCCCTGCTTCTGATATTGACTGCACCGGCGTGAAAGCTGGCGATAAAGTCACCGTGATGTACCAGTGGTCTGGCGGTGAAGAAGAAAAGATCAACGCCATCTTCAAACCCTTTGTGGATGCCTGCGGTGTTCAGATTGTGGCCGAATCCAGCCGCGATGCCGCCGTGCTCGACACCAAAGCCAAGAGCACCCCTCCGGATGTCCTCTTCTGGCCGACCACCGCTCCCCTGAATCTCTATGCTGCCCAGCTCAAGGACCTCTCAACCCTGGGCGCCAGCACCGAAAACTTTGCCGATTACTGGGTCTCCATGGGCTCCAAAGACGGCAAATGGATGGCCATTCCGGTCAAAGCCGACATCAAGTCCATCATCTGGTACAGCCCAGCGCAGTTTGAAGCCTTTGGCTACACCGTTCCGACCACCCTCGAAGAACTCGACGCTCTGGTTGAAAAGATGGCCGCCGATGGCAATGTGCCGTGGAGCATGGGCATGGAAAGCGCCGCCGCCACTGGCTGGACCGGCTCTGACTTCGTCCAGGATCTCCTCCTTGCCCAGCAGGGCCCCGAATATGTCAACGGCCTGATCTCTGGCAAAGTTGCTTACAGCGATGCAGGCGTTCTGGAAGCCTATAAGCTCTATTCCAAGTGGGCTTCTGATGCCAAATACACCGTGGGCGGCGCCCAGGGCACCGTCTCAACCGGCTTCCTCGATGCCATCTACAAGGTCTTCCAGGAGAAACCTGAAGCCATGATGGTCAAGCAGTCCGGTTTTGCCGGCGGCGAAGTCACCAAGAAATTCCCCAACCTGCAATACGGCGTTGACTTTGACTTCTTCGCCTTCCCCGGCATCAAGGGTCTGCAGGGCGGCGCCGATTACATGATGGCCTTCAGCGAAAGCCCCGCCACCAAAGCCCTGGTAACCTACATCACCAGCGCCAAGGGCGCCGAAGTCTGGGCCACCTCCGGTTTCGATCTCTGCCCCAACAAATTGTCCACCGGCAAATACACCGATGCCCAGCTGATCAAGAAAGCTGAAGCTCTTTACAATGCCGCCGGTTTCACCCCCGATCTTGGCGACACCATCCCCGCTCCCTTTGGCGAGGCTGAATGGAAGGCCGTGATCGTGGCTGCCCAGGCTGGCGATATTCAGGCTGCCCTCGACGTCGCTGCCAAAGCTCAGGCTGAAGCGCTTAAATAACCATCTCTCACTCCTCTTCTTCTGGCTTCCTCCCTCAGGCCCATCTCTCCTGAGGGGGGAAGCCTCCCAAAAATCATCCCCATAGCAGTTTTCATCTCTCACGGCCGTTTTATCATCAATAAGCCCCCCTGGGCCCGGAGGAATCAACGATGACCCTATCCATTATGAAACAGGGACGCTGGACGCCATTTCTTTACCTGCTTCCTGCCCTTGTCATCATGTTCATTTTCATTATTTACCCGATGGCCAACACATTCGTGTTGAGTTTTATGGATAAAACCGGCACCCAATCGGCTGCCGTCGACTGCATGCCCGGAGAGCCCTGCTGGGGTGTGTTGGAGAATTACCGCTATGCCCTCACCAGTTCCGACATGCTCACCGCCCTGCGTAACAACGCCAGCTGGCTGCTGCTGATGGTTCCTGGAACCGTCCTCGCCGGCCTGTTCTTTGCCGTGCTGGCTGACCGGGTGCGCTACGAAGCTCTGGCCAAATCCATCATCTTCATGCCCATGGCCATCTCCTTTATCGGCGCAGGCATCATCTGGCGTTTTGTATTTGCGCTTGAAAGCGGCGGAGGCCAGCAAATTGGCATCCTCAATGCCATCATCGTCGGCCTGGGCGGCCAGCCCGTGGCCTGGCTAAGCACCCCTGCCATCAACAACTACGCCCTCATGGTGGTCGGCGTCTGGCTCTGGTCAGGCTTCTGCATGACCATCCTTTCAGCCGCCATCAAAGCCGTGCCCACCGAAATTCTCGAAGCGGCCCGGGTGGATGGGGCGAATGAATGGGATGTCTTCATTCAAATTATGCTGCCCATGATCATGCCCACCATTGTGGTGGTGACCACAACCATGGTCATCAACGTTCTGAAAATTTTCGACATTGTCTATGTCATGACGGGCGGCAACTTCGGCACCGAAGTGATCGCCAACCGCATGTTCAACCTGATCGTCACTGATACCGGCCGTTCCATGGCCATCGCCATCATCCTTGTTCTGTTGACCGTCCCGATTATGATTTTCAATATGGTCCGCTTCCGCCAGCAGGAGGCCATGCGATGAAACCCTTCAGCTCAATCAACCGTGTTCTGTCCCGTCTGCCCGAAAACCTGGCCATCATTTTCATGTGCGTGGTCTGGATCATCCCCACCCTGGGCCTGCTGGTCACCTCCTTCCGCACCAGTGAAGCAGTGCGCACCAGCGGCTGGTGGACCGCGCTTTCGCCAAAACAGGCTGCCTCCAGCGCCGAATACACCACCTACTGCGCCTCCTGCCACGGTTCTGATGGCAAAGGCGTTGCCAGTGTGGATCTGAGCAATCCCGCTGTCCTCGATAAATATCCCCGGACCAACCGCCTGCTGGCCATGCTGCGCCAGCCGGTCAACGGCGAAGCGCATGTCAAAAACCCGCCTCTGCCCGAAAAAGCCGCAGATGCCCTCGCCATCATGACCCCCATTCAGGAGCATCTTCAGACCCTCGGCAGCGGCAGTCAGGAAAGCGTCTGGAGCGGCCTGACCCTGCGCAACTATGCCGACGCTGTTGTGGGTTACAAAGGCACCCAGGATTACCTGACGGATTGCGAACAAAAGAACCCCAGCGCCCTCGCCAAGTTCAAATGCGATCTCACGGATGTGTTTAATCCCGAAGGCATGGGCAGCGCTCTCATCAACACCCTCTTTGTGGCCATCCCATCCACCTTCTTCCCCATCCTCATCGCCGCCTTTGCCGCATATGCGTTTTCATGGATGGATTTCAAAGGCCGCCAGTGGCTCTTTGCTCTGCTTGTCGGCCTGCAAATCATCCCCCTGCAAATGACCCTGGTTCCCATTGCCCGCATGTATGCTTCCCTGGGGATGCAGGGCACCTTTGTCGGCATCTGGCTGTTCCACACCGGCTTCGGCCTGCCCTATGCCATCTACCTGATGCGCAACTTCCTCGGTTCTCTGCCGCGTGAAATCTTTGAATCCGCTTACCTGGATGGCGCCAACCATTTCTCAGCCTTCACCCGGCTTGCCCTGCCCCTGTCCATTCCGGCCATCGGTTCCCTGGCCATCTTCCAGTTCCTCTGGATCTGGAATGATTTCCTGATTGCCAAAATATTCCTCTCCAATAACCCCGTCCTGACGGTGCAAATCACCAACCTGATCGATCCGCGCGGCGGCAACTGGCATATCATGACCGGCGCAGCCTTCCTGTCCTTCATCGTCCCGATGACCGTCTTCTTCCTGTTCCAAAAATCCTTCGTGCGCGGGCTTCTGGCCGGCTCCGTGAAGGGATAATTCTGCTGGAGTGTCCTCATGCCGCAACGAGACAGCATCACAACCTACATTCACCAATATTGGCCCAAAATCATCCGGCAAAACCGCGAGGATATCAGCACGCTCATTGGTCTGCCGCGTCCTTACCTGGTTCCATCCGATGGTGCCATGTTCCAGGAATTCTATTATTGGGATAGTTATTTTATGGCTCTGGGATTACGCGGAACAGAATACGAAGCCCTGATTCTGGATATCGCCGAAAACATGGCTTACCTGCTCAAACGGTTCGGCTTCATTCCCAATGCCAGCCGCTACTATTTCACCTCGCGCAGCCAGCCGCCGTTTTTCTCCCGCCTGGTCTGGCTGGCCTATGAGGTCAAGCAGCAGCGCGGCGATGCCGACAGCGAGGCATACCTGAGAGATATGATGGCTCTGGCCCGCAAGGAGTATGAGGTGGTCTGGATTGGCGAAAAACCCCCGCATCACCGTCTGGTCCACCGCGGTCTCTCCCGATATTTCGATATCAACTACCTCGATTTTCTGGCCTCCTGCGAAAGCGGCTGGGATCATTCCACACGCTGCGAAGACACCTGGCTCAATTTCCTGCCCGTCGATCTCAACAGCATCCTTTACGTGATGGAAACAGATCAGGTTCGTGCCGCTGATCTGCTCGGTTCCAAAGGCGACGCCTTATACTGGTCCGAACAGGCTGAAAAACGCAGGGCCACCTTTCAGGAATTGATGTGGGATGCCGATGAGCACTTCTTTTTCGATTACAACTGGAAAGAACAGCAGCGCCATCTGCATCCCTCGCTGGCCGGCTTTTACCCCCTCTGGGCCGGGCTGGCCACGCCTGAACAGGCCCGTTTGATGGTCGAAAAATGGATTCCCCGCTTCCTCTATCCAGGCGGCCTGGTCACCACCCTTGATAAAAAAGAGGGCCGCCAGTGGGCCTACCCCAACGGCTGGGCGCCTCTGCAATGGCTTGTGGATGCCGGGCTGGAAAAGTACGGTTTTTCTGAAACCGCCCGCGAAATCCGCAAACGCTGGTGCCGCAATTGTGAGAAGGTGTTTGAACAAACCGGCGTGATGTGGGAAAAATATAACGTAGTGGACGTGAATGGCGCAGTAGAATCAGGCCTTTACGGCCAGGTGAAAGGTTTTGGCTGGAGCAACGCAGTTTATTCGGACTTCATCCGCCGGATCTGATTGGTTCAAGGTTCAAACTCCCTGCCGGCATTAACAGGCCAGGTTTGAACAACCTGGCCTGTTTTTGATTATTTTTTGGGGTAAAGGGGGGTAAAATGGAATCAATCTTTTTGGCATATCACCCCAAAGGTGAACAGGATCAGACATGCCGCGTTTTCTTAAAGAAAAACTATTCCCCCTGCTCTACCGCCACACCGCGGCCATTTTCTGCGTGGCAGCAACCACCTTTGCTCTCAAGCTGCTTGAACCCAATCTCGAAATTCAGCTCATCGCGCTGTTGTTTTTGCTCCCCGTCATGGTCAGCACGGTTCTATGGGGCCTCACCCCCGGCATTGTGGCCGGTCTGCTCACTTTTTTGGCCTTCAATTTTTACTTCATTCAGCCCTATTACACCCTGCAGGTGCATAAAACCCAGGACTTGATTTCATTAACCGTCTTTTTAATCGTGGCCGTGGTGATGAGCCAGTTGATTGGCCGCGCCCGTGAAGGAGAACGGGTGGCCCGCCAGCGCGAATGGGAAGCCACCTGCATGTATGAGCTCATCTCGGCTTTATCCAGCCTGCAGGACGCCGCCAGTGTGGTACAGACCCTCGCCAGTCATACCCTTGAGACCTTCAATATGGATCATGTTCGCGTCAAAATTACCCACGGCAAAGGTCAATCTGCCCTGTTGGTGGATGCTCCCGCCGGAACCCTGCCTTCAGGTGAACCCGCCATTGAACTTCCCCTCAAGACCGCCCGTGAAAACGAAGGCGAAATTCTCATGTGGCGTGTTCAGGCCCAGCTTTCAGCCGAAGAAAGCCGCCTGCTTGAGGCCTACATCAATCAAGGTGCCCTGGCAGTGGAACGCATCCGCCTGGTCAAAAGTGAGAATAAGATGCGCGTTCTGGAAGAAAGCGATCATCTCAAATCTTCCCTGCTCAATTCCGTTTCTCACGAATTGCGTTCCCCTCTGGCCGCCATCAAAGCCTCCGTCTCCAGCCTGCGCAGCGGCGCGGTCGATTGGGATACCGATGCGCGTCAGGACCTGCTGGTGACCATTGAAGAGGAAACCGATCAGCTCAATTTTCTGGTTGGCAACCTGCTCGATATGTCGCGGATCGAATCAGGCGCGCTCAAACCGCAAAAAAGCTGGAATGCCATTGATGAAATCGCCAAAGGCGTGATCGCTAAAATGCGCAAACAGCTCCAGGAACATCGCCTCGAAATTCATTTTCCTGCCAATTTGCCCCTCGTCCCCACCGATTATGTCATGATCGGCCAGGTTTTCACCAACCTGCTCAGCAACAGTATCAAATATGGGCCGGCTGGCACAGAAATCATTCTTCAGGCAGCTCACGAAAAAGACCTTGTCCATATTCAGGTCAAAAATCAGAGTCCGCCGGTTGCAGAAGAACACCTGACACGCATCTTTGAAAAATTCTACCGCATCACGGAAGCCGACCGGGTCACCGGTACCGGGCTGGGCCTTTCCATATGCAAGGGAATTATCGAGGCTCATGGCGGCAAAATTTGGGCTGAAAACCAGCCCGGTTACTTTGTTTTTCATTTCACCCTGCCGGTAATGCTTGACGGCGCCCTCCCCCAATATCCAAAGGATCCTTCGGATGAATAAAGAACCTCTCATTCTGCTGATTGATGACGAACCGCAAATTCTGCGCGCCCTGAAAACCATTCTGGCTGCCAATCATTTTCAGATTGCCGCTGCCGCCACCGGAGAACAGGGCATTGCCCAGGCCGTGGCCAATCCACCTGATGTCATCATCCTTGACCTCACCCTGCCCGATCTGGATGGCATTCAGGTCTGCGAGCAAATTCGCGAATGGTCGCGGGTTCCCATCATCGTCCTCTCGGTGCGCGATAACGAGAAAGACAAGGTGGCGGCTCTCGATAAAGGCGCCGATGATTATCTGACCAAGCCCTTCGGCATTGAAGAATTGCTGGCGCGCATTCGTGTGGCCTTGCGCCATTCCGAGCAGTCCCTTGGTAACAAAAAGACCATCATCAACGCCGGTTCTGTGTCCATCGATCTGGCCCGCCATATTGTCTCCCGTAATGATGAGGAAATTCGCCTCACCGTCACAGAATTCAAACTGCTGGCCTACCTTGCAGCCCATCCTGACCGGGTGCTGACCCATCAGGCCATTCTCAATCATGTCTGGGGGTTTTCCGAACAGGATCATGTCGAATATTTGCGCGTGTATATCGGCCAGCTGCGCAAAAAACTGGAAATCAATCCCGATGAACCGCAAATTCTGCTCACCGAACCCGGCATCGGCTATCGTTTCAAAACCAGTGAATAACACCGCTGCACCTGTCAGGAACTTTTATTTTTTCTTTATAAAGCTCCTCCTTTTTTTGTGACCAATTTATATCTGGGTTATATACTCTCATTAAGAAAAAGGGATACACCCTTTCCAATTCTTAAGGAGAGTCCAATGGATTCAGATATGACCCGTAAAAAAATGATTGTCTTGCTGCCAGAAAACCTGGCCGGCAGCTCAGATCTTGCGCGTCACATTCACCGCATGGCGGCCATGGAACAGCGCGATGTTCTTTATCTTACCCTTATCGAAAACCAGGAAAGAAAGCCATCCATCCAGCGCAGCATGACCACCATGAATGCCCTCACTGCCAGCAACAAGGTGATGGTTGCTGCAAAACTGATCCAAAAATCAGACTGGTTGCAGGTCTTAAAGAACCTTCTCCAGCCAGGTGATCTGATTGTCTGTCATGATGAGCAGTCTGTGGAAACTGGGTTTGCCAGAGCCACGTCTGTCAGGTCATTCCTGAAGGAAACCCTGAATAATCCCCCCGTCAGAGTCATTTCCGGCTATTATCGCCCCTGGCAGATTCAATTAGGCCAATGGGTTTTCAACCTGCTGTTCTGGGTTGGCTGTCTGACCATTATGGCCCTGTTCACTTTCCTTGAAATTCAACTGGACGGCGCCGTCCAGGGCCTTTCTCATACCATTCTTTTCTGCCTTTTACTGGTAATGGAATTCGGCACCGTCCTTCTGTGGAGCCGCCTGCCCCACCCTTAGTGGTTTATTCAGGACTTTGATTTTATGTACATCGATAACGTATCCAGTACCACCATTCTGGAAAAAACGGACCCCAATCCGCCAAAAAGCTGGCGCCAATGGCTGATTGGCCGTCCGCTGCAAACCGCCGATGCGCCTCACCAGACCATCAGCAAAACCATCGGTCTGGCTGTCTTTGCCTCTGACGCGCTTTCCTCCACAGGTTACGCCACCCAGGAAATCATGATGACATTGGCGCTGGCCGGCGCTGGCATGGGCGCCATGTCTTATGTCGGCCCCATCTCGATTGCCATCATCCTGCTCATGGTGATTGTCAGCATCTCCTACCAGCAGACCATCCATGCCTATCCTGGCGGCGGCGGCGCTTATATTGTGGCCCGCGATAATTTGGGAGAACTCCCCGCACAAACCGCCGGCGCGGCCCTCCTCACCGATTATATTCTGACGGTCGCCGTGTCCATTTCATCCGGGGTGGCTCAAATCATTTCTGCCTTCCCCCTCCTTGAGCCCTATAAAGTCATCATGGCTGTGGTAATGGTCTTGATGATTATGCTGATCAACCTGCGCGGGGTCAAAGAATCAGGCCGGGTGTTCGCCATTCCCACCTATTTCTTTGTGGTTTGCATGTTCATCACCGTCATCGTGGGCCTGGTGCGTTACTTCACTGGCTCGCTGGGCACGGTGGTCAATCCTCCTGAATTTGACTTTGCCACTACCATGGGCTCGGTTACACCTTTCCTGCTGCTGCATGCCTTTGCCAGCGGCACCTCGGCTCTCACTGGCATCGAAGCCATTTCCAACGGCATCACCGCCTTCCGCGAGCCGCGCAGCAAAAACGCCGGCATCACCCTGGTCTGGATGTCTGCCATTTTGGGAACCCTGTTCCTGGGCATCTCCTTCCTCGCCGGCACCATTGCTGCGGTGCCCTCAGAATCCGAAACCATCATTTCCCAATTGGCCCGCACAGCGCTTGGCGGGCAGGGGCTGCCCTACCTGCTGACCATTGGCGCCACCGCGGTTATTTTGCTGATGGCCGCCAACACCGCCTTTGCTGATTTTCCGCGCCTTGGCGCACTCCACGCCGGTGATGGCTTCTTGCCCCGCCAGCTCACCTTTCGCGGCAGCCGCCTGGTGTATTCCTGGGGCATCGCTGCCCTGGGGATCATCGCCTCCCTGTTGATCATCGTCTTTCAGGCCAGCGTCACACGCCTGATCCCGCTTTACGCCATCGGCGTGTTCCTCTCATTCACCCTTTCCCAAACGGGCATGGCCCGCCGCTGGTGGAAATCTGGACACCTGAAAATTGATGAGAAAATTGTCGAACCTGGTTCAACCATTGTTCATGAACGTCATTGGATGGTCAAAATGATGATCAATGGGTTTGGCGCTGTCTGCACCTTTATTGTGATGCTCGTTTTCGCCGTTACCAAATTCCTGGACGGTGCATGGATTATTATCCTGCTTGTGCCCGTCATGGTGTCCGTGTTCTTCACCATCCATCATCATTACAAATCTCTGGCGCAAAAACTGTCCCTCGAAAATTACAGTTCCCGTCCAAGCACGGTCCGCAACCGCGTCATTCTGCTCGTGTCTGGCGTTCATCGCGGCACGCTGAACGCCCTCGACTATGCCCGTACGCTCGGCCCGGATGTCACCGCCCTGCATGTCTCTGTCGATCATATTGAAGCCGAGAAAGTGCGCGACAAATGGAATACTTACGGTGAAGGGGTGCGCCTGGTGATTCTTGATTCGCCCTACCGCCTGCTGGTCGAACCGGTCTTGGGATATATCGAGAAAATTAATGCCATTCGCCAGCCCAACGAAATGATGACCATTGTGGTGCCGCAATTCATCCCATCACACTGGTGGGAAAACCTGCTGCATAACCAGACCGCTCTCATTCTGCGCTTTGCCCTGCTTTTCAAGCCGAACATCGTCATTGTTGAAGTGCCATATCAGGTTTAACCCTCATCATTCCCTCCCATACACAAGAAAAAAACCGCTTCCATCTTGCATAAGGAAGCAGTTTTTTTATCCGGCCGGTACATGTCTCTCACAATTCATCCGGATCAATACCATTAATGATCCAATCCAGGGCCGCCTTTTCACAATTTTCAATCCGCGAAGCATCCAGATACCTTTCCCAATGATAAATGCCAGACGCCCTGGCCAGGAGTAAAAATTGCAAGGTCAGAACCGGGCTGCTCAGAATCACCGCCGAACGGATCATACCGCTGGATTTATACAGAGCTTGTCCGCTGATCATGTGCTGGGTTGCCAGTTTATCCAGTGGGGTCAAAGCCCGCATATCCACAAGCACACCAAATTCTTCTTCTTTTGACCGCGCCAGGATGGATCTGGATTCCTCCAGCCAGGCCAGCATTTCTTCGGCCAGGATAGTCCCGGAAAATGTAATGTGATAGCCATACTCAGTTTTCTGGATCAAATACATCAGTAAAATTCCTCCCTGAAACAGTAAAAGGGAATGACAGAACTAATTATGAGTGAGGAATGGGTGTATGTCAATTTTCTTGACCCATAAGAACGGTTAAATTTTTTCCATGGATTGGATTTGATTCAGCTGTGGAAGATAATAAACCACATAGCGGTCTCCCTGCAGGATGATGTTTGCCAGATCCCCGGTCACATCAAATGTCATGCCGCCAATCCTCAATTCATAATGCGTATGCAGGGAATGGGTGGAGGTATTTCGCGACTCAACCGCCACAATATTCACCTCCCCTTCCACGCTTTTTACGGAGAAATCCTGCCGATAAGTTGAATTGTTGATAAAAATGCGGATGGCCAATCCGCCCCAGATGGGCGTCCATATCAGAACAAAAACGCCGAGAAAGATTTTAAATGCAAGATCCAGGTCTTCGCACAGGGTTTGAATGCAGGGCAAAAAATTGATCAATGCAATGCAGAGGGGAATAAGGGCGATGATACCAAAGACCGTGCCCAGGCCAAAGGCAAATCGCGATCCAAACCGGTCCAGATCCTGGGCTGCCGCCAGTTGTTTTGGCGAAAGCCGCCCATAACGGTTGGCCATCAGGTCTGACTCATCAAATTTAAACAATGCCATCAAGCGTTCATCTTCCATGGTAAGCCTCCATCCTTCTAAGGTCACCTGTCACCCGGTTCCTTGCGCTTATCCTGATGATGTTTTTAGGTTTGTGATGAGCAGAATATAAAATCATTATACGCCGCCGGAAGCAAAAAACAACAGCGGCTGTGGAACCGGATTATCCAGGTTGAATTTTGATCTTTATAACCACCTTTTTGACCGGCTCCGGTTCATCAACGGCGAGGCAAGGCATGTGCGCATCTTCCGGAAAAAAGACCACAAATGCGCCAGCATAAACATCCACAAAATTTCCCTTCCCGGCCGCTGGCACAAAATCCTTTTCCGCCACATATTCTCCTACGCTCAGGTCCCGCAAATGAGCAAAGCCCATGCGTTCCCGCCCTGCCGCCACGCACTGTACATCAATATACCGCCGGTGCGCTTCCCATTTGCCCTGTTCCAGCGGTCGGGTTGAAAACTCCTGCACCAGGGCATACAGGTTATCGCCATCCATATCCAATCTTCCGGCCGGCAGCGCTGCCAGGTCCTCTATGCTCAGAAAATCCAAAGCCCGGTCAAGGCCGGCGCTCAATCCTTTATACCGCTGGATCTGCTCAAGGCTTTCAAAAATCATGGTATTCCTCCAGTTAAATAATCAGGGAGAGCGTCATCAACCACTCTCCCTGATCATTTTACTCCATTTTGATTTATGCGGCAGCCTGAGCCCCCTCAAATTGGCTGTTGTAAAGCTCCGCATAAAAACCGCCGCGCTGCAGCAGTTCGACATGGTTTCCCTGTTCCACAATGTCGCCATCACGCATCACCAGGATCAGGTCCGCGTCACGAATGGTTGAAAGGCGGTGGGCAATGATGAAGGTGGTGCGTCCTTTCATCAGGCTGTTCATGGCCCTCTGAATCAGTACTTCGGTGCGGGTATCGACAGAACTGGTGGCCTCGTCCAGGATGAGGATGCGTGGGTCAGCCAGCACAGCCCTGGCAATCGTCAGCAGCTGCATCTGCCCCTGTGAAATATTCGTCACTTCTTCGTTCAATTCCATCTTGTAACCTTCAGGCAGAGTGTGAACGAAATGATCTGCATGGGCGGCTTTGGCCGCGGCAATGACCTCTTCATCACTGGCGTCCGGACGGCCGTAGCGGATGTTTTCCATGATTGTGCCGTTGTAAAGCCAGGTATCCTGCAGCACCATGCCAAACATTTTGCGCAAGTCCTTGCGCGTGAAGTCGCGCACATCATGTCCATCCACCAGAATGGCGCCGCTGTTGACATCATAGAAGCGCATCAGCAGTTTGACCATGGTGGTCTTGCCAGCCCCGGTCGGCCCGACAATAGCGATGCGCTGGCCGGGCTGAATATCAGCCGAAAAATCATTGATGATGGTCTTTTCAGGTTTATATCCAAAATGGACATCCCGGAACGAAACCGCGCCCTTGACTTCAGTCAACACAACCGGATCCGTCGTTTCGGCCACCTCTTCGGTTTCATTCAAGAATTCAAACACCCGTTCAGCCGCTGCCGCGGTTTGCTGCAGCACATTTGAGATATTGGCAAGCTGGGTGATCGGCTGGGTGAATGAGCGCACATATTGGATGAAGGCCTGAATATCGCCGATGGTCACCGTGTTTTGAGCCGCCAGCCAGCCCCCCAGGATGCAGATGGCCACATAGCCCAGGTTGCCGATGAAACCCATAATGGGCATCAGCAGGCCAGAGATGAATTGAGATTTCCAGGCTGCCTCATAAAGCGGTTCATTATATTGATTGAACCTGGCCACGCTCTTGCTTTCACCGTTGAAAGCCTTCACCACCAGGTGCCCACCGTACATCTCTTCAACATGTCCATTGACATGCCCCAGATAATCCTGCTGCTGTTTGAAGTAGCGCTGTGAATTGCTGATCACAAACCCGACAAACACCATCGAAATCGGCACTATCAGCAGCGCAGCCAGGGTCATCAACCAGTTGATGGAAAACATCATAATCAGCACGCCGATGACGGTGACAATGGATGTGATGATCTGCGTGATGCTCTGGTTCAAGGTCTGGCTGACCGTGTCCACATCGTTGGTCACCCGCGAAAGGATCTCGCCGTGGTTCGTGCCGTCAAAATAGCGCAGCGGCATGCGGTTGATCTTTTGAGAAATATCCTTGCGGAACTGATAGGATATTTTCATTGAGACGCCCGTCATGATCCAGCCCTGCACATATGAGAATCCGGCAGCAATCAGGTACAGAATCAGGACGCTGATTAAGATATGCCCGATCGCCTCAAAATCCACCGAGCCGGTTCCGGCCAGTTGCGCCATCACACCTTCAAATAGTTTGGTGGTGGCCTGCCCCAAAATCTTCGGGCCAACGATATTGAAAATGGTCGAAGCAATGGCAAACAGGATGACAATACCGATGGAAATCTTGTAGGCATCCAGATATTTGAGCAGTTTGGCCATGGTGCCTTTAAAATCGCGCGCCTTTTCACCCTGCATCATCATACGCGGGCCGCCGCCCATTGGGCCTCCCCCGCCCAACGGGCCTCGTTGAACCGGACGGTTTTGCTGTGATTGGGAATTTCCGCCGTGCATGTTCATGCCAGTTCCTCCATGCTGAGCTGCGACAGGGCAATTTCCCGGTATGTTTCGCAGTTCGCCAATAATTCCTGATGCGTCCCCTTGCCAACCATGTTCCCATCCTCCAGAACAATAATCTGTTCTGCCTTCTTGATGGTGGAAACCCGCTGGGTGACCACTAATAAAATGGAGTCAGCCATTTTTTCTTTAAGCGCCTTGCGCAGCGCGGCATCTGTTTTGAAATCCAACGCCGAAAAGCTGTCGTCAAAGATATATACTGGCGCTTTCTTCACCAGGGCGCGGGCAATTGAAAGGCGCTGCTTTTGCCCGCCTGATACATTTCCGCCGCCCTGGGCAATCTCCGTGGCCAGGCCTTCCGCTCCGGCATTGATAAATTCGCTCGCCTGGGCCACATCAGCCGCGGCCATCAGCTCATCCTGCGAAGCATCCTCATCTGCATAACGCAGATTGCTTTCAATGGTGCCCGAAAACAGATTGCTCTTTTGCGGCACATAGCCAATTTTTTCACGCAAATCGTGCTGGGTCACCTGGCGGATATCCACGCCATCAATCAGAATGGCCCCATCGGTCACATCATGAAAACGGGGAATCAGATTGACCAGCGTTGATTTTCCGGAGCCGGTTGCGCCGATAATGGCGGTTGTCTGACCGGGCAGAGCGGTGAAATCAATATTGCACAGCACATTTTCATCAGCTCCCGGAAAACGGAATGAAACATGGCGAAATTCCAGGCTGCGGGTCTTTCCGGCCGGGAAGGTTTGCGGTTTTTCTGGGTCGCAAATGGATTGTTTGGTTTCCAGCACATCTGCAATGCGGTCCGCAGAAACCTCGGCGCGCGGCAGGATGATAAACATAAACGAGAGCATCAGGAAGGAAAAGACAATCTGAATGGCATACTGCATGAAAGCCATCATGTCACCCACCTGCATGGCCGATTCAGCCACCTGGTGCGCCCCCACCCAGATGATCAACAGCGACAGGCCGTTCATCACCAGCATCATAAAAGGCATCATGAACACCATCACGCGGCTGACAAACAGCATGGTGCCGGTCAGGTCGTTATTGGCCCGGTCAAAACGTTCTTCCTCAAAATCCTGCCGGTTGAAGGCCCGGATGACCATCATGCCTGAAAGATTTTCACGGGTCACCAGGTTAAGCCGGTCAATCAATTTCTGCACCAGTTTAAACCGGGGCAGTGTGACAGAGAACAGCACTACAATGACGCTCATTAAAATCATCACCGCCAGGGCAATGATCCACCACATGGAAGCATCCTTGCCAATGGCCCTGATGATGCCGCCCACGCCAACAATTGGCGCATAGGCCACCATGCGCACCATCATGATCACCACCATCTGAATCTGGGTCACATCGTTGGTCGTCCGGGTGATCAACGAAGCGGTTGAGAATTTATCCAGTTCAGCACTTGAAAACGCAGACACCTTTTCAAAGATGATTTTGCGCAAGTCGCGTGAGAACCCGGCAGCCGCCCGCGCCGAAAGGTAGCCAACGGCCACCGTACAGGCGCCGGTGAGGAGCGACAGCAGCAGCATGATCCCGCCCACCCGCAGGATGTAGTCCGTCTGCAGCCGCGCCGTGTCCATGCCCAGAGCCTGATATTCAGCCTTGATGGGCGCTGCCGCGGCCTGGACAATGACATTGCTGCCCATGCCGGACATTTTCTGGTTGATCATGGCAGTGATCTGAGCTGTTTGCGCCGCCGGCATTTTTGCCAGCAAAGCAAACAAATCCGTGCCGGCCGGCAGCTTGCTCAGGTCAAAACCTCCGCCAGCGCCCATCATGGCTTTCGCTTTGGCTGGATCAGCCTGGATTTGTTCAATGGTATAAACCGCCAGTAAAGCTTTTCCCATAACCGGATTCAGGCGTTCAACTTCAGCCTGGTCGATCGTATTGAGAAGATAAATGGATTGGCTGGCCAGGGCTGGATAGGTTTTCAAGATGTTTTCATCAGCTGATGAAGTTTCTTTAAGCGTGTAAGCGCCCAAAACAGCCGCTTTTTCTTCGGCATTAAGAAAGATCATCACCCTGTCCATCTCACTTTGACGAATGGCCTGCGGAACCGCCTGTTCAATCCCACCCTGTTGAACACCGATATTCACAATCTTAGATAAATAATCCGGCAGCGACAAATCGGCATTGGCCTGCACAAATAACAGGACAATGGCCAATAAAATTGCCGGCAGATACGGTTTTAAGTATTTTACCAGACGAAGCATGTGGTTTGGAACTCCTTAATCAGTCAATCTGCATTTAGTTATTGCATTTGTTGTCCAGACTCGAGCTGGCGGGTCCGGTCTATCAGAATTTTCAATGCCGCCAGAACCTGTTCCTGCTCTTCTGGCGTCATCAGGTTGGCCAGTTCATCCAGCCATTCCTGCCGCGAATTCACACTATCACTGAGCACCTGCTGTCCCTTCTCTGTGAGGGTGATTTGCTTGGCTCTGCGGTCGCGAGGATCTTCCTGTCTCAGAATGTAACCCTGCTGAAACAGGCGATCCAGAAGCTGGCTGGCAGCCGCGCTGGTTACTCCCAGTTCTTCGCCAATTTCTGAAACTCCACCGCATTTTTTACTGATGCGGAAAAGGGCTCCCACCTGCGCCAGGGATAATCCACTCCGGCGGCTGGATTGGATCCAGTGTTTGGCAGAATTCCGCATGAATAAATCAATCCATTGATGGAGTGTTTCCGATAGGGCTGTATGTTGGGTCATTTATTAATCCTTCTAAATAATTAAGCGGGCTTACTTATGCAACCCTCTTTATTAATTGTCAAGAGTTTTAATCTCCGCAAACCTCCAACCACAATGCCATTTGTAGGGCATAAAAAATGGAACATGCCCATCCCGCTTTGAGCGAGACAGGCATGCTCCCGAAACATCTACTCCCTCGCTTTAGGGTTGATCCCGGCGGGAGAGCATTTTACAAACATCTGAACGGGTTATTTCAATGCATAGGTTGCGTCAACCTCGGCTTTTACAGATATCTGCCCCAGGCTGATGGGTTCATCTGCGCCGCCGCTGCCGCCAGAATTTCCACTGGGCGAGGCATTCTGCACCGTGTTCTGCATCCACAGGTTGGAGCTGGAACTGGAACCCCACCACCAGCCGTTGTAGTAGCTCCAGGAGTTTTCTGAGATGTTCAACACGCATCCAGCCTCTGCGCCTGCAGCTTCGGCCAGAGCCTGGGCTTTTTCCCGCGCCGCCGTCATCGCCAGTTCACGCGCCTGGTCGCGGTACTTTCGCAAATCGCTGGTATAGAACTCCACGTTGTTGACCTGGTTGGCCCCGGCCGCCAGCGAAGCCGAAACAATGGCGCTGGTTTTATTCACCTCCCGCACCGTTACGGCCACGGTATTGTTGATGCGGTAGCCCTTGATAAAGAGCGAGTTGTAATTCTCATAAACCGGTTCCACCACATAATAATCGGTGGAAATGTCCTTCAAATCCACGCCCTGCGCCTGGATGGCGGCTTTGACTTTCTGAATGGCCACCGTGTTGGCCATCTCCACCGCATCGATGGACCCCGCATTTGAGACCACCCCAAGCTGAATCATCGCCCGGTCAGGCGTGACGTTGATCATGGCGGAGCCGCTCACGTGTACTGAACGGCTGGCGTCACAGGCGGATGTGTCCGCCTGGGCTTCTGCGGTGGGCGCAGGTGTAGCGGCGTGGGCGCTTTGCACGGGCAGGCCGGCGGTCAAAAGGACGAAGAATAGCGCGCCAGCCAGAAAAAGGTTGAGAACAAGGGTGATGTGTTTCATGGAAAACTCCTTTATGGTTGAATTTCCATGATCATATCCCCCGCAGCGCTCAGAACAGTGTCAGAACTCAGTCAGCTTCGTGGCAGTTTGGAACACAAGGAAGGCAGAAAAAAATGGCGGTGCCGGAGCCCGGCTGGCTTTCAGCCCAAATACGCCCGCCGTGCGCCGCAACAAGCGCCTGGGCAATGGACAGGCCCAGGCCTGCGCCGCCGCCCTTGCGCTGGCGCGCCGGTTCCACCCGGTAAAACCGTTCAAAAAGATGGGACAGGTGTTTTTCTGCCACACCTGGCCCGCAGTCTCTGACCTGGCAGCAGCACTGCTGCGCCTGTTGGGTGAGCATGACCGTGACCGCCGAGCCGTCCGGACTGTACCGCAGGGCATTATCCAGCAGGTTGTCGAGCACCTGCGAGAGCCTGTCCGCATCCCCTGATACGCACAGATCCCCCTCTGCCTGGATAACAAAGCGCACACCGCGCCGTGCCGCCAGAGGCCGCAAGTGCTCGCAGCGCTGCCGTGCCAGTTCAGCCAGGTCCAGAGCTTCAAACTCCAGTTTGAGCATGCCGGCATCCGCCCGCGTCAACACCAGCAGGTCATTCACCAGCCTGATCAGGCGGTCTGTTTCCTTCTGCATCGATGAAAGCAGCGGCCCGCGCCCCTCCATGTCATCCATTGCCCCATCTTCCAGCGTCTCTATGGTACCCTTGATCACCGTCAACGGTGTACGCAGCTCGTGCGCCACATCCGCCACAAAGGCGTTTTGCGCCTGTTCTGATTGGCGCAAACTGGCCACCATCTGGTTGAATGCCCAACCCAGGTGGTCAAGCTCCTTGATTCCGCTTTTTGCCGGCACGTTTTGCATTAGATCTCCCTGGCTGACCGCCTCCGCACTGTGAGTCATCGCCGTCACCGGACGCGTGATCTCCCCGGCAAGCCAGGTTCCGGCCAGCAAAGCCATTGCCACCGCCGCCAGGCTGATTCCACCTAACTGCAGCAAAAAACCGGCAGGCAGGCCGTTTTGTGGCAGCGGCGCAGCCAGATAAACCAGGCCGCTCACCTGCCCATCCAGGTTGGAAACCGGGGCAGCTGCATACAGCACCTGCCTCCGTTCAGGCCCCACCTCGCGCACAGTGCTGGATGCCCGTCCCAGCAAAGCATCCTTGATTTCTGGCCGTGCCAGCAGTTCCTCTGGCGTCACGGCGTTATTTTCGGCAGCCGGCGCTTCCAACAAACCACCCGCCGGCAGCATGGACAGGTCAATCACCACAGCCCCTTCCGGCGCAATCACCCGGCTGTGGATTCCCGGCATCACATTCGAAGTCTGTGAATAAGGCTGCGTTTGCGCCTCACCCAAAGTTTGTCCGGCCAATGCGGCTGCTGTCCACTTTGCCTGAGCCAGCAGGTTTTCCGTCTGCGTATCCAGGTAAAGCTGTCCGGCGGCTTTCCAAAAAAGAAAGCCAGCCAGGCTCATCCCCACAGCCAGGATGGCCAGAGCGTTCAGGAAAAGGCGCGCGCGCAATGAGTGAAACATTTCAGTTTGCCACCCTGTACCCCACCCCGCGCACGGCTTCGATGCAATCCGCTTCGCTGGCAGCGATGCGCAGTTTGGCGCGCAAGCGCTTTACCGTGCTGTCCACAGCCCGTGTGTCGCCGGCAAAATCATACCCCCAGGCCAGTTCCAGCAGCCTTTCGCGCGTCAGAACCCGTCCAGCGTTCTGCAGCAGCACCCAAAGCACCTCAAATTCCAATCGGGTCAAGTCCAATGGGTTGCCCCCGGCCGCGGCCTGGCGGCTTTCCGGGTCCAACTCCAACCCCCCCGGTCCACGCAGCACAGCGGCAGGCGGGTTTTGCGTTTCTGGTTCCGGTTGGCTGCGCCGCAGCACCGCCTTGATGCGCGACATCAATTCGCGCACGCTGAAAGGTTTGCATACATAATCATCCGCCCCTAATTCCAGTCCAACAATGCGGTCCACCTCTTCGCCGCGCGCTGTGATCATGATCACCGGCACCCGGCTGGTTTTGCGCAGTTCACGGCAAACATCCAGTCCATCCAGTTCTGGAATCATCACATCCAGCAGGATCAAATCAGGCCGAATTTCCTGAGCCAGGCGCAGCGCCTCGCGGCCGTCTGCGGCCGTGCTGACCTGATAACTGGCCTTCCGCAGGTTGTACGCCAGCAAGTCTGTCACAGCGGGTTCATCGTCAACAATCAAAATATGGGTTGGCATAATAAGAGCATAGCAGATAATTGTGGCAGAATGATGTCATCCTGATGATAAAATAAAGAATTTTCTCAATTTATTATAATGCGAATTGCCTTTCACCCTGAACGGGACCAGGATATCCGGATACATCCGGATTATAATATGGACGATCATCTCATTCGCAGGAGAATTCATATGCTTCAAATCCGCCCCATCACCCCCTCAGATGCAGAAGCCTTTTTGCAGCTTCGCACCCGCCTGGACCATGAAACCCGCTTAATGATGCTCGAGCCTGGCGAGCGCAGCGCTTCGGTCAGCCAGGTCAGAGAAAATATCGAAGAAACACTTGCTTCGTCCAACAGCACAATCCTTGTGGTTGATGACGATGGCAAACTGACCGGCTACATCTCCGCACATGGTGAGCCATACGCCCGCGCCCGTCACAGCGCCTATATTGTCATTGGCATTCTTCAGGAAGCAGCCGGCCGCGGCCTGGGCACCCGTCTGTTTTCTGAATTGCTGGCCTGGGCGCCTCAGGCCGGTCTGCACCGGCTGGAACTGACGGTTATGACGCATAACCAGGCAGGAATCGCTCTCTACAAGAAAATGGGGTTTGAAATTGAAGGCACCAGACGCCATTCATTAAGAGTGGACGGTCAATATGTGGATGAATACAGCATGGCCCTGCTTCTCTGAACAACCTTCCGGCGCGATTTGACATTCCCCCGTTTCTCTACTACAATTTTCAGAGCGTCAATCAACCCGACGCCCCGGTCTTCTCTTAACCGGTGTTTCTTCAGCTCACTTCATTCCCGCCGGAAAGCTCCGGCTGGATTTTTCACGACCCGGGAGGTCCCATGAGTAAACTAAAATTATTTTCCAGCCTGCTCCTGATGGGCATTTTGCTGGTATCCTGCGCGCAGCCCACCCCCATTCCTGCGCCAAGCCCGGCGCCCGCCACATCCGCTGCGGTAACACAGGTTCCGTCTGCCTCAACCAACCCGGCACCCACCGCCACCCCGTCAACCCCGGCCAACACCACACCGGTAGAATTAACCTTCCTGTGGTATAACTCAGGTCAGGAAGAGGCCGCCCTGCAATCCCTCCTCTCTCGCTTTGAGACCGAAAACCCCGGCATCAAAGTGAACCTGCAAACGGTCCCTCTGGCTGACCTGAACACCACCATCCAGAACGCCTACGTGGAAAACAAAACCCCCGATCTTGCCCGCCTGCCCGAAATAACCACGTTTTCCAGTCTGATGCTGGATTTGCGCCCCACCCTCAAAGATGCTGCCGGCTGGCCAAAAGCCTGGCCTTCTGCCCTGCTGCCGGGCGATGATGCGGGCGCTATTTACGGTTTTCCGGATTCCCTGACCCTGACCACCCTGTACGTCAACCAGGGTCTCTTTCAAAAAGCCGGCATTGCCCTGCCCGCTGAAGGCACCACCTGGGATGAATGGCTTGCCGCCGCCCGCCAGGTGGCAGCCAAAACCGAAGTCAAAACCCTGCTGGCCATCGATGCCGCCCCCGGCGCACTCTGGGGTATGGCTCTGACCAACGGCGCCGAACTGCAAGACCCGCAAAGCGGCAAGCTGGCAGCCACAGATTCATCTGGTCTGCGCCGCACCCTCACCCTTCTAAAAACCCTGATCCAGAACAATGAATTGAGCCCCCTCACCCGCTCCACCGAAGAAAACCAGGCTGAATTTGCCGCCGGCCGCACCCTTCTATACTTGGCCAGTTCAAACCTGGCAACCACGCTTGAAAGCCAGGTCAAAGGGAGCTTCTCCTGGAATGTCGTCCCCATGCCCTGCGGCGAAGGCGGCTGCACGGGCGTTGCCACCAGCACCTTTATCGCTGCCTTTAAAACCTCGCTCCACCCGGCCGAAACCACCCGCCTGATTGAATTCCTCAGCAGTTCAGCCGCCCAAGAAGCCTTCCTGCCAGCCAGTCTGCGGCTGCCCGCCCGGCTCGACCTGGCCGAAAAGGGCCTGGCCTACCCTGCCAGCTACCCGGCTTTACCGCTGCTGCTCAAACAAATCACCCGCACCCTGCCCGCGGCCTTCACTTACCAATCATCTGTGGATAATGCCAGTTTCGAAGCAGAACTGCTGATGCGCGCTGACCAGCTTGCCAATGGCGAATTGACCCTCGATGCCGCCATCCTCAAACTGCAGGAAAAAGCCGCCGAATTGAATGCCCGCAAATAAAACCCGGGCAGCCGTGATATAATTCACCCCCTATGGATTTTCAGGTTGCCGCTCATCAGACCGAAGGCTATAAAATTGCCACAGATGTGTTCGAAGGACCGCTGGATCTGCTTCTTGAGCTGATTCAGAAGGCTCAGCTCGATATCACCCGGCTGGCTCTGGCTCAAATTACCGATCAGTACCTGGCCTATTTGCGCCAGCTTCAAGAAACCAATGCCTCCGAAGTTTCTGCCTTCCTGATTATCGCCGCTAAACTCATCCAGATTAAATCAGAGGCGCTTTTACCGCGCCCACCTGAACGCGCACCTGATGAAGAAGATCCAGGTGAAGCCCTGGCCCAGCAGCTCATCCTTTACCGGCAGTTTAAACTGGCTGCCCAGTGGGCGCAGCAGCGCGAAGCTGAACACCTGCGCTGTTACCTTCGCACTGCCCCCGGCATCAAAATTGAAGGCAAGCTCGATCTCGCCGGCCTCACCATCAAGGATATCGTTCTGGCGGCCCGCGCCGGACTGAAAATGAACCAGGACGCCGTGTACCTCAGCACAGTGGTGGCTCCGCCGCGCGTAACCATTCGCGAACGCATCAAACTCATCCTTAACACCCTTCAGCAGCAGCAGCGCACTTCCTTCTTCCGCCTGATGAAAACCTCCCGCAACCGCATCTTCTTTGTGGTCACTTTTTTGGCCATGCTTGAATTGATCAAGCGGCGAATCATCGAAGTTCAACAGGATGCGCTCTTTTCCGATATTTCCATTTCGCCCATCGAAGAAAACACTGCTTCGGTTGATTTTGAGACAGATTTCGGCGAGTAGAGGCCTTGCAAAAATTCTTTTCATGCTATAATCTTAAATATGGAACAAAAACCACTCCTTCCCCCACCCGCTCAAGCTGCCGCTGAAGCCGAATCCGGCATCAGCATGCGCCAAAAAATCATCATCGGCGTTGTTGCGCTTGTCCTGCTGGCCGCGTTTATCCTTTCCATTGTCTATTTGATGAACCCGTCCAGCCCAACCAGCACCATCCGTGATATCTTCATCATCTTTATGGCACTTGAATCGCTGGTCATCGGTGTGGTTCTGGTCATTCTTTGCATTCAACTGGCCATCCTTATCAACCTGCTGCAAAACGAAATTAAGCCCATTCTGAATTCCACCAATGAGACCGTCAGCACCCTGCGCGGCACTGTGACCTTCTTAAGTGATAACCTTGCCGAACCCGTCATCAAACTGAATGAATACATGGCCGGTTTGAAAAAATTCATTGATCTCGTCCGCCCTTCCAAGTGGTAAACCCACCCAAGGGATATCAACTAACCCCAAAGACCTAACTGAAAGGAGTCTGTCATGTCTGAACGCGACGAATTAGGAGCATTTTTGATCGGTTTTCTGGTGGGTGGTTTAACGGGTGCAGCCGTTTCGCTGCTTCTGGCCCCCCAATCGGGTTCTGAAACCCGGTCCATCATCAAAGAAAAAGCCATTGAGTTAAAAGACCTGGCTTCTGAAACCGCGGAAGATACTTACGCTCGTGCTGAAGCAGCTGCTGCCGAAGCCCGCGCCCGCGCCGAAGAATGGGCTGCGGTTGCCCGCACCCGCGCTGAAGATCTGGGCCGCCAGAGCCAGGTGGTTCTGGAAGAACAGAAAAAGCGCATCACCCATGCCATCCAGCAGAAAAAACCCCAGGCTGTGGAACTTCCCTCCACCCCTGAACTTCCCGAAGCGTGAACATCCCCCGCTGAATCAAACAGGGTCCACCATCATCGTGGACCCTGTTTTTTGTATCTTCACAGGGAAGAAAAACTATCCCAGTTCTCCCAAAATGCTTCCCAGCACCTCGGTAATATCGCGCGCCATCACCGAAGCGTCTGATTCGTCCCATTCTGCTGCGCGCAGGCCAGCCTGACCATGCAGCCACGCCCCCACCGCCGCCGCCTCAAAGGCATTCATGCCCTGCGCCCGCAGGCCGCCAATGATCCCTGCCAGCACATCGCCTGTGCCGGCCTTGGCCAGGGCCGATGTGGCCACCGGGATCACACCTGCCCGCCCATCGGGAGCGGCCACCACCGTGATGGCACCTTTTAGCACCACAACCTGATCCCATTCAGCCGCAAAACGGCAGGCCGTGTTCAGGCGGTCAGCCTGAATAGCGTCTTTATCAAGGCCAGTTAAAATAGCCATCTCTCCGGGGTGCGGGGTCAAAATGCTTCCAGCTGGCAGCAATTTGGGCCATTCAGGCAGCCGCGCCAGCAGCTTTAATCCATCTGCATCCACCACCAGCGGCGGCAGTTTGGCATGCCCGGCCGTTTTTACCGCCGAAGGCAGAAAGCCAACCGCTGCCTTGCCACCCGATTTTTCAGCACCTAACAGGCGGCCGAGAAAAGCCTGGGTGGTCTTTTCCAATCCCCAGCCTGGCCCCAGCAGCAGAGCCGTGGTTTTTTCGAGGTTTTTAAAGACCACCTCTGCAGCTTCCTGGGCAATCACCCCGGTTTCATGGGGCAGCAGCAGCCAGGTGGCCTCAGGCAGCACGCCCGCCAGCGGCGCATAGAGCGGGTTCGGTACGGCGCACTGCACCAGCCCCGTGCCAACCCGGTAGGCACCTTCCACCGCCAGCCGCACAGCGCCAGTGTAGTTAATTGAGCCGGCCGCCACCATCAGGCTGCCAAAATCGCCCTTGTGACTGTCGGCCTGCCGCAGCGGCAGCTCGGCTCGCACATAATCTGCATTGACCACGAAGACCTTCAGCTGATTATAGCCCTCAATCACTTTCCCCAAACCAATATCCACAGTGTCCAGCTCTCCCACATATTCAAATGCTGGCAGCTTCAGCAGCCCTTCTTTGACCGCTGCCATACAGACCGTGTAATCTGCGTATAAGGTCTCAGGAGCCACCTCGCCGGTTTCACAATCCACGCCTGATGGGCAATCTACGGCCACGATGGTCATTTCGGTGTTGATTTGTCCCAGAATCTGGCGAATTTGCAGTAATTTTTCAGCCAGTTCAGGTTTCAACGGCAGAGTAATGCCGGTGCCCAAAATGCCATCCAGCAGCACATCGCAGCCTTTGAGCGATTGCACCAGATGTGTACATTCCTGCCCCTCAGCAAGCACATTCCCCCCGGCTTTGACCAGGGCCTGAAGCAAAATATCGTCTGCTGCCCGCTCCCGGACCAGGTAAGCGGCCGCCTGCCAGCCTCTTTCGGCCAGAAAGGTCAATGCCACCAGCGCGTCCGCGCCGTTGTTTCCCGATCCCACCAATCCTAAAATGGAGGGCGGGGTTGGCATATCAAAATGGTGGGAAATAATCCATTCACCCAGGCCGCGCCCGGCATTCTGAACCATCTGCGCATAACTCAGACCGCTGCGGTCAGCTTCCTGCTCAAAAGCTTTCATATCCTTCACACGGATCAATTTCATGGGTTGTTCCTCTTTTCGTGAACAAAAAAAATCGCCGGCCAGCCGCAAGTGAACCTCTGACAGGCTTACCCTATCATTATACATCAGGTGTGGGCCTGGCTGTAAAGCACACGCTGTCCTGAATGAAGAACAACCATCATGACCACGCCAATGGTAACAAAAAGGATCGCGCTATAGGGTCCCATGTTTTGCAAAATGATGCCCTGCAGCCACGGTAAAATCATCCCGCCTACGCTGCCCATGGCAATGCAAATGCTGGCGGCGCGGGCGCGCTCCTCAGGGAAGAACTCAGTTGCTGCCGCCACGGTGGTTGGGAACATGGGGCCAAAACCCAACCCGGTCAACAGCACCGCCACCAGCGACAGGGTTTGCTGGCCAGTGGATAGGGGCAGCAGGATCGCCCCTGCTAATGATGTCATGACGCTGAACAGCAAAACCTTCAATGGCGAAAAACGCCGTCCCAAAAGCGCCGCCGTCAGGCGGCCAATCGTCAGCGCCAGCCAAAAACCTGAGGCGGCCATTGCCCCATTCGCCAGCGCCATTCCGGTGGTCTGGTTCAGGTATGCGGCCACCCAGCCGCCAAGGCCCGTTTCAATGCCGACATAAAAGAGCAGGTAAAATGCCAGCAGCCACATGAGAGCTGATTTCAGCACGCTGCCGTTCTTGCGGGTTTCCTGCGGCACAGCCGTCTGATGCCGCACCTTCATGACCAGCATCACCGGGGCGCAAACCAACATCAGCATTCCGCCGGCAATCAGAGACCAGACCGCCGGGATACCGTTTTGCATGGCCAGACTCACAATGTAAGGGCCACCCACCGCACCGATGCCAAAAAAGAGGTGCAGGGCGTTCAAAGCCGATACCTGCCTGCCTTCATATGCATCCGCGATCATCACCGTCCCGTCCAGGTCCACCGTGCCGTGCCCCAATCCGACCATCACACCGCAGACAACAGTCAATAAAAGGTTGCGGGAAAAATATAAGCCAATCAGCGCCACGCCCATGACGCCCAGCCCTGCCAGGAACATCGTCTTTGGGGGAATCCGGTTGCCAATAAATCCCGCCGCCACCTGGGCGGTCATGGCACCTAAAAACAGAGCGGTGAACAACACACCAATCGTCCCCAGATCAGTGGCATTCTGGATAGCCAGTTCCGGCAGAGCCGGTCCCAGGGCAGCAGTTACAATGCCCAGACCCAAAAACACCACGCAGCACAAACTTAAAACGTAAAATGGTTTCGTCATCCTATCCTCCACGGTTGACACCGTTAAATTTCCGCAATATAATGCATATATACGATTATATCCGCACAATACCGCAAAGTCAAGCAGAGTGTTCAATTATCAGGGAGTGTGCCCCATGCTCAAAGAAGAAAGACAACAAATCATTCTGGATGTGCTCAAACGCCGCGGCAAGGTGGTGGCTGCCGAACTGGCCAAAGAGTTGGATGTCTCCGCCGATACGGTTCAGCGGGACCTCAAAGAGTTATCCAGGTCAGGACTCCTGCAAAGGGTGCATGGTGGCGGCCTGCCGCGTTCCCCGGCCAACACCACCTTCGCCCAGCGTCAGCTCCAATCGCCTGAAGCCAAAGCGCATATCGCCCTGGCAGCAATCGAATTTCTTCAAGAAGATCAAACTTTATTTATGGATGGCGGCACCACCACCCTCCAGCTCGCCCGCAGCCTGCCGGCACATATGCGCCTGAACATCATCACCAACAGTCCGCCATTGGCCGTCGCCCTGGCCGATCATCCAGCCGTGCAAATCATCCTTCTGGGAGGACAGTTGATCAAGGAATCGCTCATCACCGTTGGCGCCGGAACAGTCAATGCCGTCAGGCAAATGCGCGCCGATATATTCTTCATGGGCGTCTGCAGCGCCCACCCGGATGTGGGGCTCAGCACGCTTTACCTGGATGAAACTTATATCAAGCAAGCCATGATCGCCAACGCCAACCTGGTGATCGGCCTGATGTCACCTGAAAAACTCAACACTGCCTCATCCTTCGTGGTCAGCCCCATCACCAGCCTCACCCACCTTATCACCGAAAAATCTGTTCCCGAAGAAGCTCTTCTGCCTTATCAGGAAGCCGGTATCCAGACCATCCGCGCTTAATAAATCATTTAACTGTAACCCTTGTCATGTGTTGCACCCTGCGCTATAATTTCGCCTGTTTGCAAACTATAGTGTTTTAATATGAGGAAAGATCTATGATTGATGTAAATGATTTACGCAAGGGTGTCACTTTTGAATTAGATGGCACTCTTTATCGCGTTTTGGAATATTCCCACAACAAACCCGGCCGTGGTAACGCCACCATCCGCATCAAAGCCCGCGACCTGCGCAAAGGCTCCACCCTTGAAAAGACCTTCCAGTCGGGCGACCGCGTCCCTGAAGCCCGCCTCGATTTTCACAACGTCCAATATCTTTACAAAGATGGCGATTTGTTCTATTTCATGGACCTCGAAACCTTTGAACAGCCCGGCGTGCCGCGCGATGTGATTGGTGATAATGCCGGCTACCTGCTCGAAGGCATGGAAGTCAAGCTGACCCTTCACAACAATGAACCCCTGGATATTGAACTGCCCACCTCTGTGGATTTAAAAGTCACTTATGCTGAACCGGCTGTGCGCGGCGATACCGCCACCGGCGTCACCAAAAAAGTCACCACCGAAACCGGCCTCGAAGTCCAGACCCCCTATTTCGTTGCTACTGGCGATATTATCCGTGTGGATACCCGCACGGGCGCTTACGTCACCCGCGTCAACAACTAAGGATTCACCAAGGGAACAGAATCCCTTCACCGGTTCTGTTCCCTTTTTTTTATACTCATGCGAACTCCAGCAGGCAAAGAATGCCGTTTCTTCTATGGTGATTATTATCGGGGGCGAAACCTGGAAGAATGCCGCCTGCTTTCTGCTTCATCCGCCGCCGGACAATGGAAACCCGCCCTCTGCTGCGATTGTCCGGTGCCGGGCATTTTGCAGGCCAACGCCTGCCCCACACTGGTTTTACATGCCCAAATCACCAACCGGTATATCTTTTTTGGTCCCCAGGTCAAGGTGACGGCCACTTGCACAAAAAGCGGCGGTCCGGTCAAGGAACCTCATATCGGCTGCGGTCAATGCCACCCCCTGCCAGATGTGTTTTTGAAAAAATAGGCGGCGTATTTTTATATTTTTTTATACAAAAACTAGACTATTTATCCGAAAATTGATATAATCGTCTCAACATTTAGAAGAATCCGCAACACGGCTTCTCATGTTAACTGGAGGTTACCGTGAACAAAAACAGACAAAATTATGTGATCTATGTCCTGCTCCTGATAGCCATTGGCGTTTTACTCATTTACAGTTTCCGTCAGCAAAATCCGGCCGACGGCACCATTGCCATCAATCAACTTGCCGCCGACATCACCGCTGGCAAGGTTTCCAAGATTATTATTGACGAGAACACGCTCAATATCACCTACACTGATGGCGCCAAGAAGGAAGCCTACAAAGAGCCTGGCTTCACCCTCACCGAACAATTGAAAAACCTGGGGGTCCCGGCTGAAAAACTGACCAGCAGCAGCCTGCGCATCGACGTCCAGTTACCTGCCGCCTGGGTAGGCATTTTGAACGCCCTGGGCTACATCCTCCCCTTTGTGCTTCTGGCTGGCATGCTCTGGTTCATTTTCCGCCAGGCGCAGGGTTCCAACAACGCTGCCATCACCTTTGGAAAATCACGCGCCCGCATGTTCAGCAGCGATCACCCCACCATCACCTTTGAAGATGTGGCTGGCGTGGAAGAAGCCAAGGAAGACCTTAAAGAAGTGGTTGAATTCCTGCGCGAGCCCCAGAAATTCATCAGCCTCGGCGCCCGTATTCCCAAGGGCGTTCTGCTGGTTGGCCCTCCCGGCACCGGCAAAACCCTGCTGGCCAAAGCCGTTTCTGGTGAAGCCGGTGTGCCCTTCTTCTCCATCTCCGGCTCTGAATTTGTCGAAATGTTTGTCGGCGTCGGCGCCAGCCGCGTGCGCGATCTCTTTGATCAGGCCCGCCGCCACTCACCCTGCATTGTCTTTGTGGATGAAATTGATGCCGTCGGCCGCCAGCGCGGCGCTGGTCTGGGCGGTTCTCACGATGAACGCGAACAGACCCTTAACCAGCTGCTGGTTGAAATGGACGGCTTTGACACCGACACCAACATCATCATCATGGCCGCCACCAACCGTCCCGATATTCTTGATCCCGCCCTGCTGCGCCCCGGCCGTTTCGACCGCCGCGTCATCCTCGATCGGCCTGATATGCGCGGCCGCGAAGCCATCCTGAAAGTGCATGTCAAGGGCAAGCGCCTGGAAACTGGCGTGGATCTGGGGGTTCTCGCCCGTTCCACCCCCGGCTTTGTTGGCGCCGATATTGAAAACATGGTCAACGAAGCTGCCATTCTGGCCGCCCGCCGCAACAAAAAGGCCATCGGCCAATCCGAATTTGAAGCTTCCATCGAGCGCGTCATTGCAGGCCCCGAACGCAAGAGCCGCCTCATCAGCAAGGAAGAAAAGCTGATTGTGGCCTATCATGAAGCCGGTCACGCCGTGGTGATGAATGCTCTGGCTGAATCAGACCCGGTTCAGAAAGTTTCCATCATCCCCCGCGGCATGGCTGCCGGTTACACCATGGCCCTGCCTCGCGAAGACCGCACCCTCATCTCCCGCAAGAAACTGCTCTCCGAAATGGTCGGCCTGCTGGGTGGGCGAGCTGCCGAAGCCCTGGTGTTTGATGACATCACCTCTGGCGCCTCCAATGATATTGAGCGCGTCACACAGATGGCCCGCAACATGGTCACCCGCCTGGGCATGAGCGAGGAACTGGGTCCCATGGTTTACGGCCAGAAGGAAGAATTGATCTTCCTGGGCCGCGAAATTTCCGAACAGCGCGATTACTCTGAAGCCGTTGCCCAGCGCATCGACCAGGAAGTCCGCCGCCTGGTTTCCGAAACCTACGCCAACGCTCTGGCCATCCTCAAGCAATATCGCGAACAGCTTGACGCCGTGGCCAACCGCCTTATCGAAGTGGAAACCCTCTCGCGCGAAGAATTTGAGCGCATTTTCCCGTCACCTGTGGAAAAAACCACCGGCACTCCGGTGATCAACAACGTCAATTGACCTGACCGGCATCCCCAAAAACAGAGGCGGCAATTCTGCCGCCTCTGTTTTTTTTTACTGCCGCTTTCCGGTCTGATATCCAATCCCAATGGCTGGCCCGCTGCGATAATATCGGTTATCCAATGCGTAGAAAATGGGGTCCAGCGCTTCCAATCCCTTTGGCCTGAGCTTTCCATCTTCTTCCACCACCCTGTCTTTATCGATCAAAGTTTCAACAACCTGCCCGATAAAAAGCTGGCGGTGCTGAATGGCAAATTGGTGTACCACCTGACAAATGATATTCACCGGGCATTCTGAAATCAGCGGCGCTTGCTCCACCGATCCATAAAACACCTCAAAAAGCGCCGCCTTGTCCATTTCCCGTCCCGAGGCAATGCCGCAGGTATCGGTCTTTTCAAGCAGGTTGGTGTCTGGAATATTGATCGAAAAAATACCGGCCTCTTTAATTAAATCTGTGGTCAGGTGGTCGCGGTGGGAAGATAAAAACAGCAGCGGCGGGTTAATTCCCATCAACCCCACATCGCCAAAGGTGGCAAAATTGACCTGTCCATTCGCCTTGCAGCCCACCAGCACAATCGGAATCGGGTATATCAATGGCATTGTGCCCAGAGAAACTTTTTCAACCATGATCTTGCCTGCTCTCTTTCACGCCTTTTCTGGCAACCCATTCAAATAAACATATTAATGAAAAGACATCTCCTGGCTCATCCACTGCTTTGCCAGCTGCCGTCAGTTCTATCCTATTAATTTTAGGTTTTTTCCCTGCGGCGTCAAGTTTTCCTGCGATTAAATCATCAGCGCCAGGGTTCTCACCTGGCGCTGAAAATGTAATTGTTGATGGTTTAATCGCTGCCGGTCGGCAAATTCGACACACCGATGCGGCGCTTGATGATATCTTCATCCACGCCAATGAACTGTCCGTGGACAAAGCCGGTGCCCGCGGGAATGAGCTTGCCGATAATGACATTTTCTTTGAGCCCGTACAGCGGATCCTCTGAAGAGGCAATCGCAGCGCCCGCCAGTACCTTGATGGTGTGCTGGAAGGAAGAGGCTGAAAGGAAGGAATCTGTACTCAAAGAAGCCTTGGTCACACCCAGAAGAACTTCAAAGAAGCGGCCAGTCTGCTTGTTTTCGGCAGCCATGGTTTCATTCACCTTGCGGATTTCCAGGCGGTCCACCACATCCTGAGGCAGGTAGGGGGTATCGCCGGGACGCAGAACCTGAACCTTGCCCAGCATCTTGCGAATGATCACTTCAAAGTGCTTGTCATTGATGTTCTGACCCTGACTGCGGTATACTTTCTGGATTTCGGTCAGCAGGTACATCTGGCAGGCCTCGCGGCCCTTCAACTTCAAGATGGTGTGCGGGTTCAATGAACCTTCGGTGAGCGGTTGACCGGCCTCAATGTGGTCGCCATCCTTGATTATCAGGCGTGCAGTGCTCGGAATTTCGTATTCGTCCGATTCTTTCTGTTCGTAGGTCACAATCACCTTGCGATCTTCAATGCGCACCTGGCCGGCATGCTGAGCGGTGATGGTGGCCTCACCCAGGTGAGCAATGGTCACGCCAACCTCAATGCGGCTCTCTTCAGCTACATCCAGAATCCATTCCGCCGGCACATCATAAGCGTCGCTCACCAGTTCGCTGTTATCCACCCGCACAATGCGCAGGTCGCTGTAGCGGTCTGACTGGATCACGCGCGCCACACCCTTGATGCCAGAGATGATGGCTTCGCCCTTGGGCGCGCGGCGGGCTTCAAACAGTTCTTCCACGCGCGGGAGACCCGTGGTGATGTCGCCGCCGGCCGCCACACCACCGGTGTGGAAGGTACGCAGGGTCAGCTGCGTGCCAGGCTCGCCAATGGATTGGGCCGCCACAATACCCACTGCCGCGCCCAATTCCACCATGTCGCCGCGGCCCAAATCCATGCCGTAGCACTTGGCGCACATGCCGTGAATCAGATCGCATGTTAATGGAGAGCGCACCTTCACCTGGTCCACGCCGGCATTGGTGATCTTGCGCACCGTTTCATGATCCAGCATCTGGTCGCGTTCGGCCAAAATTTCACCCGTCAGCGGGTCAATCACGCGTTCCGCCAGCAGGCGACCGTACAAACGGGTGCCCATGGACTGGCCAGCCACATCATCGCTGCGGCGGATGTAAATGCCATCCTGCGAGCCGCATTCAATTTCATTAATGATCATATCCTGAGCGATATCAACCAGACGGCGGGTCAGGTAACCGGCATCCGCCGTACGCAGAGCTGTGTCGGCCAGACCCTTGCGGGCGCCGTGTGTAGAAATGAAGTACTCCAGCGCAGTCAGGCCTTCGCGGAAGTTTGACTGAATGGGCAGCGGGATGATACGGCCGGAGGGGTCCGCCATCAGGCCGCGCATGCCAGCCAGCTGGCTGATGGGGCCAAAACCGCCCTTGGTGGCGCCGGAGTTGGCCATGGTAGCCAGATTGCCGGTCGGATCCATGTAACGGCGCACAGCATCGCCCACCAGCTTGGTGGTCTGCTGCCAAATTTCAATGACGCGCTCGTTCTGTTCCTGTTCGGTCAAAAGACCGCGGCGGAAATCGCGCTGCACACCTTCCACATCCTGCAGGGCTTTCTTCAAGATATCCTGCTTCTCGGGTGGCACGGTGATATCAGCCACAGCAATGGTTGAACCAGAGCGCATGGCATAGCGGAAACCGATATCCTTAATGCGGTCAGCCACTTCAGTGGTCACTTCCTGGCCGCAAATCTCGTACACTTCTGCCACCAGATCCTTCACGCCGCCTTTATCCAACACTTCGTTCACAAAGCGCACTTCGTCGGGAAGAATGCGGTTAAAGATAACGCGGCCAACAGTGGTGTCGAGCAGTTCGGTGCGTGGTTCGGGCAGCCGGCTGTTCTTCTCATCATACCAGGTGGTCATGCGAATCTTGATGTTGGCATGAATGTCGAGCTGGCCCAGGCTGTAAGCCATTTCCACTTCGTCCATATCCACAAACACACGTCCATCACCCTTGTGCGATTTTGTGTCTTTCACGGTAAGGTAATAAACGCCCAGCACCATGTCCTTGGAAGGGCTGATGATAGGTTCGCCGTCGGCGGGTTTGAGCAGGTTGCGGGATGAAAGCATCAGGCGGCGGGCTTCAGCCACGGCCTTTTCTGAGAGCGGCACATGCACAGCCATCTGGTCGCCGTCAAAGTCGGCGTTGAAGGCCGTGGTGACCAGCGGGTGCAGCTGAATGGCGCTGCCTTCAATCAAAATCGGTTCAAAGGCCTGAATGCCCAGGCGGTGCAGGGTGGGCGCACGGTTCAGCAGCACAGGGCGATCTTTGATCACCTCTTCCAGCACTTCCCAAATTTCCGGGCGTGAACGTTCAATAAACCGGCGGGCACCCTTCACATTGGCCGCGTAGTTGTGCGAAACCAGGCGGGCAATCACAAACGGGCGGTACAGTTCCAGCGCCATCGCTTTGGGCAGACCGCACTGGTAAAGTTTCAAAGAGGGACCAACCACAATCACCGAGCGGCCAGAATAATCCACACGCTTGCCCAGCAGGTTGCGGCGGAAGCGGCCCTTCTTGCCTTTGAGCATATCCGAAAGCGATTTCAGTTCGCGGCGTCCGCGGCGTGAAAGCGCCTTGCCGCGCTGTGAGTTGTCAATCAGCGAGTCCACCGCTTCCTGAAGCATGCGTTTTTCGTTGCGCACAATCACATCTGGAGCGCCAAGTTCTTGTAAACGCTTTAAACGGTTGTTGCGATTGATCACGCGGCGGTAGAGGTCATTCAGGTCAGAGGTCGCAAAGCGGCCGCCATCCAGCTGGACCATCGGGCGCAAGTCGGGTGGAATAACCGGCAAAACGGTCAAAATCATCCATTCGGGACGGTTGCCCGAGCGGCGGAAGGCTTCCACCACTTTCAGGCGGATGGTGGCCTTCTTGCGCTTCTGCTTGCTCTTGGAGGTCTTAACTTCCTTCCAGAGTTCTTCGGTCAGCTCTTCAAGGTTCAGACGGCGCAGAATATCATAGAAAGCTTCAGCGCCCATATCCGCACGAAACACCTGGCCCCAGCGAGATTTCAACTCACGGTAGCGGCTTTCGCTCAGGAAGGTGAAGGGGCGCAGTTCCTGCAGTTCATCGCGCAGGTGTGTGTTCTGTCCCTGAGAAACCACGGTCTGATCCTCAAGTTGGTTGCGGAAACCATCCATCGCCTGTTCGGCTTCAGCACGGGTCTTTTCCATGCCTATTTTGATCTGTTCAATTTCGCGGGAAAGCTCGTCTTTGTGTTCAGCTTCCAGCTCTTCCATGCGCGTCTTCACTTCGCGCTGAATGCGGGAGAGGTGCTGGGCGCCAATGGTTTCGCCAGCTTCCACAATGGTGATCGCGGTGTCGCCGGTGTTGAACATCACAGCCGTACGCGCAACGCTGCCCAGCTTTTCCTGCAGACTGCGTTCCAGGCTCTGCCCTTCGCGGATCACCGGTTCAAAGCGGGAAGCCATTTCTTCATCATAACGCGATTCAATTTCGGCCTTTTGCTGGTTATATTCCTGCAGTTTTTTATCGCGGGCGCGTTTCACTTCGGCAATTTTAGCATTCACCAGGTTAGCCTGTTCGCGTTCCGATACCGACATTTCATCTTCCAGGCGCTTGAGGGCCTTCATTTTGGCATCATCGTCAACATAGGTCACGATGTACTGCGCAAAATACAGCACACGGTCCAGGTTGCGGCGGGAAATATCCAACAGCAGACCCAGATAAGAGGGAATGCGGCGGGTGTACCAGATGTGGGCAACAGGCGTCGCCAGATCAATGTGGCCCATGCGTTCGCGGCGAACCGAGGAACGGGTCACTTCCACATTACATTTATCGCAGGTGATGCCCTTGTAGCGCGGATTCTTGTACTTGCCGCAGTAACACTGCCAATCGCGCGTGGGGCCAAAAATGGCCTCGCAAAATAAACCATCCTTCTCTGGGCGAAGGCGCCGGTAATTGATCGTTTCGGGCTTCAGAACCTCACCGTACGACCAGCTACGAATCGTCTCGGGGGATGCCAGATTAATACGAAGTGATTTTAATCCCTTGGTTTCCACGAAAAAGCCTCCTGAAGACTGAGCAAAACACGGCAAAGCGCAGGGCTTAATTAAGCCTTAGCGCTCCAATGCGTGAGTGGCAGAAAGTTCCATACATGCAAACGAAAATTATACCAAATGTAGATTGATTTTGTCAAGATTTTGGCGGCTCGGTTTTGCCGTCAGGACGAACCTGGCGGTGAGGAATTTCCAGTAAAAACTGGCTCCCTTTTCCTAAAATGCTTTCCACCCACACTTTCCCCTTGTGGCGTTCAGCAATGGATTTGACAATCGCCAGCCCCAGCCCGGTTCCCCGTTGTTGATAGGCTTCTCGCTGCGTTCCCCGGTAAAACTTTTCAAACAGACGCTGCTGATCGAGCGGGGCGATGCCAATGCCTGTGTCTTTGATGCTGAAAACCACGGTGGCAGACTTGTTTTGCAATGATACCACAATTTGCCCATTCAGCGGCGTGTACTTGACCGCATTCTCCACCAGGTTGTTCAACGCCTGCTGCAGCAGTGAAGCATCCACTTCCAGAGCCACCTTGGCATCCACCGGCAGTTGGGTCAAAATCTGGATATTCTTCTGGGCTGCCTGCAGCTGGTAGGTGCTGACCACCCTCTCAATCATTTCATCGGCCATCACCATCTCAAGGCGCAGTTCCAGGCCGGCCTCAATGCGCCCCAGGTCCAGCAGGTTATTCACCAGGCGGGACATGTTTTCCACCCCGGTGGTGATCTTGCGCACAAAACCTTTCTGCTGCTCATTCAATTCGCCCACAATCGGCAGCATGGTGGCATAACCCTTCATCGAACTCAAAGGTGATCGTAAATCATGGCTCACTGTGGCCACAAATTCCGATTTCATCTTATCCAGTTCTTTGTAATGGGTGATGTCGCGCAAAATGCAAACCTTGCCCACCACCTTGCCTTCGCCAAAAACGGAGGACACCGTCACATAATAGGTGTGGCCGTTGGAGAAAGTGATCTCGCGCGAGGGCTGCCCTTCGGCTGTGCCCAGCAGCAATCCCAGCAAATCAGGCTGATCAATGACCTCATCGATCGGATGGCCGATGGCTGACATATCGCCCAAACCGGGAATTTGCAGCACAGCCGGGTTGCAAAGCAGCAGGTTGTTTTGCGAATCGGTCACCAAAACCGGGTCGGGTGTGGAAGCCAGCACTGCTTCCAATCGCTGGCGGCCAATTTCTGCGCTGGCATACAACCGCGCATTGGCTGCAGCCAGGGCTGCCTCGCCGGCCAGGGTGTTCAGGAAGCGCACCTGTTCATCTGGGAACTGCGCCGGACCGTCATAAGCCACCCACAGAACCCCATAAAAACGATTCTCATGCCGCAAAGGGACCGAAATCAGCGCCGATGGGAAGGGTTTTCCCTGCACAAAATTGAAGCCCCGCACCCGGCTGGTATTGGTCACCAGCAGTTGGCCGTGCTGGCGGGTCATGGATAAAATGTTCTGGTCCAGGTAAGCGTACACCTGCTTGTTCACCCCAGACCCAAAATCAGTTTCCTGTTCTGAATGAACATCCAGCACCACGTCTTTGGCAAGCACAATGCGCGCTGAAGACGCCCGCTCACTCAAAGCCGCCTGAAGAATGGGCTGAACTGCTTCATGCATCTCCAGGCTGGCTGCCACCCCCTGGCTCACCTGCAGCAGTTTGTTCAACTCATCCAGCCGGGCCTTCAAGCTGATGCGCATTTTTTCAAAAGACTGCCTCAGCACGCCTACTTCATCCTGCGAATCAAAAGGCGGCATCGGATGGTCCAGCTGCCCCTGGGCAATCCGCCCTGCTTCTCCAGCCAGAGTTACCATTGATTTGGTGATCATGCGCAGGGTTAAATACAGCAGCACAGCCGCTATCCCTGCGGCAACAATCACCATCACCAGCAGCGGCAGGGCCATGTTTAACGCTGTTCCCTGCACAGTGCGCGCAGGAACGCTCAATATAATGGCCCACTGCCTTCCCAAAGAAGGCTGATAGTAAACCAGTTCGCGGGTGCCGTCTGCTGACGCCTGATCAAAGAAGTTGGGCTCGTTGTAAGTCTGCCCCAAATAATCTGTCATCACCCGGCTGGTTTCCGGGTGATAAAGAATTTTCCCCGTGTCGTCCACAATCTGGCCAGCGCCGCCCAGACGGGCCACTTCCTTCAACGCCTCAAGCATGGGCTGGGTGAAGGGGTTGGTGTTAAGGTCCGTCCGTCCCCAGAGAATGCGTTTGACCTTACCATCTTCACCCTGGAGGGCGGCCACAAAACTCACCTGCGCCGTTGTCTCGCCCCGCAAGGGCGGCACCGTGAACATTTGCACCCTCACCCCTTTCACCGCCAGCTGGAAACCTTTCTGCTCTTCCGGCGTCGGGTACATCAGGGCATATTGGGTGGCCGGATAACTGGCCACCGCTTTGGCCGATTCATCCAGCAAAAAGAGCTGGCGAAAATAAGGCACAGAACGCAGCTGCTGTTCCAACACAGCCGCTGCTTCGCTCTCATCGCCATTCAGCAGCGCCGGATTGCTGGCAAACTGCGAAATGAGGTTCTGACCGGTTTCCAGAAAATAAGGGATGCTTTCGGCCACCACCCTGGCATTTCCAGCCAGTTGATCTTTCAGCATTTGTTTCGCAATATTTTCGGCCACCATCCAGTCGCCTACCATGATCACCAGCAAAAGCATTAACACCAGCGGACCAATATTGGCATAGAAACGGAATTGCAGGCTGGTTTCAGCCGGAGATGGCATCAGCGGATCTTTGCGTCCCCAATGCTGCGGCAGGCCAATCACGGCCAGCTCAGTCAGAAGCCCGCCAACCAACAATTGGCCTAACAGGGCCAGCCCATAGGCGCCCATGCGGGTAATGCCGTAATCCAGGCGGGTGACCACCGCGCCTGACGTTTCCAATGAAAGATAGAACAGAAGCACGGGCAGGTATATCACCGCCATCCCCAGCCCGGTCACAAGCGGATGCCGCAATGCTTTATACAGCAAGGTGCGGTAGCGCTGGCGTATCGCCACCGAAAACAGCAGGCCCATTCCTGCGTAGATAAGCGGCGTGATCAGGCGGTGAGAATCAAACAGGGCCACCATCAAGCCAGCCAGGCCAGCCAGCAAGGTGGCAGGAAAAACCCCCAGCCAGCCTGCCGCCAGCATCCAGGGCAGCGCGCTCAAAATCAATAGCGGCGGCCCCTTGGGAAGTTCAGGCCGCTCTGAGGCTGGCAGGGCATTTTCCAGCGGCATTCTGAACCCCAAAAACGGCGTGGTCATTAACACAACCAGAACCAAGACGATCAACAGGATCCACTGACGCGGTCCCCAGGCCAATCTCCCCTCACGCCAGTGCACCAGGCCTGCCACCAACAGTCCCAGAATGAGCAAACACCCCAGCCACTCAGCCAGATCCAGCGGCAGGTAAAGGAAAAATTCAAGGTCTAAAGGGTTGATCAGGGTCATTGTTTTTTCAGGGTGCAATCACCATGCCATTCGGCTTGTGTTATGATCAGCGGTGCTTATCTTCCCGGGCCGTCCAAAATACTTATTCTATTATATGCCTTTTTGCCTTCCGGTCAAATCTCCCGCGAAAAGCAATCCACAGAGGTAAAATTTTGACAGGGAATAACCCGCCCCTATTCCCTTCGGCCTGCCAGTTGAAGACGCACATCTATCTTCGTGCCGCTGCCAACCATGCTGGTAATTTCCAGGTTTCCTCTATGCATCTGGACAATCCGCTTCACAATGTTTAAACCCAGATTGCTCAAACGGCGCGCACTGTTTTTCGCTGGGACAAGGCCAATCGGCGCCATCAGGTCATTGACCTGGTCTGGCGTCATGCCGCTGCCCATATCCTGAATGGTCAGGCAATACATTTTCTTTCCTTCATCCAGCTGTCCGCGGCAAATAACCCGTGTCCCCGGGCGGGAATATCTGAAGGCATTATCCAGCAGTTCCTCAACTATCTTCAGCAGATAATGTTCGGGAATGTTAACGATCGCATCCTGAATCATAATATCCAGATCAGCCATGCGCTGGTCCTGCCGGCCTTTGGCACCTGCCAGTTCGGCAGCCGCCGAAATGTCGCAAAAAGGCAGTTCATGGGTTTCATCTCTTACCTGTTCGCGGTTATCATCCAGGTCAATATAGAAAAGATAATTCTGTAAAATGCGCATCAATTCTGTGCCAGATTTGTAAATGGTTGATGCGCGTTCTGCAACCTGCTGCGCGTTCAGTTTGTTGGCATTTTGCCTTAAATAATTGGAATAGCCGATGACCATTCCCAGCGGCATCATCAAACGGTCCGGAAGCCTGTTCACCAAGTCATCCCGTTCCCTCCGGTTGTGGGCCTGGGCCTGTTCCACCAGGTTGGTGAACTTCTCCAGCCGGGTTCGGATGGCTTTCAGAAGCTGTTCCTGAGTGAAAGGTTTGAAAATATAATCATCAGCCCCCGCGGTCATCCCTCTGCGCACATCATCATAAACTGTGTCTGCCGTCAGGAATATGAAGGGGATTTCATGTAGGGTCGGATCCTGCCGGATCACCGACAGCACCCCCCACCCATCCAGGTTTGGCATCATCACATCACAGATAATCAAATGAGGAGAGATCTGCCGCGCCAGGCGCACGCCTTCCACTCCATTCGCGGCTGCTGCAACATCATATCCCTCAACCGATAATAAAACGGTCAGGTTTTCACGAGTTGCAGTATCATCCTCAATTACCAGTATTCTTATCATTTTACCTCTGCAGCTCTCTGTGGATTGACCTAATTTATGGCTGGATCAAACTGCTGATTTTTTGCAGCACCTCTGGTATGGTCAGACCATCAGAGTTGATCCGCACCGCATCTTCGGCGGCCCGTAAAGGAGCCACCTTGCGGCTGCTGTCCACTTTGTCCCGTCTCCGCATCGCCTCAAGGATCTCTGATAAATCGGCTTTTTCACCCCGATCCACCAGTTCCTGGTAACGCCGTCGGGCACGTTCTTCCACGCTGGCCTCAAGGAAAATTTTAAGATCCGCTTCCGGCAGCACTACGGTGCCAATATCCCGTCCAACCATGATCACTTTACCCGCCAGGCCAATCCGCCGCTGTTGGGCGGTCATCGCCTTGCGCACTCCCGGATAAGCAGATACAGCCGATACATGCTCTTCCACTTCTGCTTTGCGAATTTCCCAGGTCACATCCTGGCCATTAACCAGAACATCATTGGTCCGGTTGTCATCCTGGCTCGCTGGCTGGACTTCAATCAGAACTTCCTCGGCAACCCGCGTCACACCGGCTTCATCTTCCACTGGCACACCGTCATTGAGTACTTTCCAGGTCACAGCCCGGTACATCACGCCGGTATCAAAGAACAGATACCCCATGGATTTTGACAGTTGATAGGCAATGGTCGATTTACCGGAAGCCGCCGGTCCATCAAAAGCAATGATATTTGGCATGGGCATTTTTCTTTTTCCTTGTCAGTTCTGGGTTACCAGGGTGTTGGGCGAACCACCAGCAAACAGATCGTTTCGCACCCACAAAATCACCTGGGTTTGGTTTTGTGGCATATCATGCGCCACCAGCCAGGGTAGAAAATCCGAAGAAACCATCAACGGCCATCCTGGCTGCTCGCTCAAAACCAGGCCCTGCCCGCGATATGCCGCAGCCAGCACCGGCTGCTCTTGAACAGGGGAAATGACAATGGATGGCATCTGATTTGCCGGAAGCATATCCACTTCGACCAGGGCATAATTCCGCAAAGCCCATTTAAGCGATGGAGATTCAATGCCCTGCAGCACCACATCCAGTTTCCCGTTCACTCCATGATTGATCAGGGATAACTGGTCCACCGTATCCACCACCAGGTTGGTGGAAAGGCTGCGGCCGTCCACCCACAACTCAGAGGTGGCGGTTTCCCGCATCTGACCGGCCGCGGAAACCAGGGAAATGGAGTACAGCATCAAAGCGGTCAACAACCCCAGACCCAATCCGCGCAAAATAGGTTGGCCGCCCCATCCCCAGGCCAACAGCAGGCCGCCAACCGCCCCCAATGCCACCGCACCCATGATGTAAAATGCAGGCATCATAACGCCTTCGGGCCGCAGCGGGTTTTCAGCAATCCCTGAGAGATTCTGCCAGGTGAACACCAGCAAAACAAACACAAGAATGGCGTATCCTGATGATACCACCCATTCTGAAGCCGGTTTCGTCAGCAAATGCTCAATTTCTCGTGCTGCCAGAGCCCACAGAGGCGCAGCGACCCATATCAGATCCGCCATCTGCCGCCCGGGATAAATCACCAGCACGACCAGGCCAAGAATGAACCACAGAGAAATGAGCTGGTAGATCAGGTCCTCGTCCCACCAGGCCTTGCCGGTGCGCACCAGGCCGAAACCAAGCGCCAGTGGATAATAAACCAGCAGGCCAAGGAAAATGGACAGAATGGACACCTGTCCCCCCGATACCCAGCCGGCAAAGAAATCGGCCAGGGCGCTGGCTGTGGCGCTCAATCCACGCAGGTTGGCCAGAAACAGGCTGCCAACAATGCCAACTGTGATGCCCGCCGCTACAGCCGCCAATTTATAATCGAACGGGGCCGCTGCAGAAACCGCCGCCTGGTCGGCCTGCGCAGGTACACCATCTTCCAATGCCTTGCCCGCCGCGTCAGCGCGGTGCAGCAGCTGGAAAACGCCCGCCGTCAGGCCAAAAATCAAAGCGCCGACCCAAAACTGCGGTCCGCTCATCAGACCCAGACCCAGGCTTACACCGGCCAGTTTTACCCGCCGTTGATCCCAAAAACCCAAAGCCAGCCCAGCAAAAACCATCGCCAGGCTCATGCCCCCTGCCTGCCGTGAAAGGGATACCAGCCCCGGATCAATCGCCAAAAAAAGCGCTGTGAGCAGGGAAACCGTCAGTCCCAACCGCCGGCGAAAGAGAAGCGGCACAAAGACGATCAGCGTTCCCAGCAAGGCCGGAATCAGGCGGGCTGTGAACTCATTGGCCCCAGCCAGGTAAAATACAAAAGTGGTCGCCTGCAAATAGAGCGCCTGCGAGCCCCAGGCTGAATCTTCACCCCTGACCGTAGAAAGAGCCTGCAAAGCCTGGCTGGCTTCGCTGTCATTCAGGGCCGGACTGGCCAACCCCCACAGACGCGCCATCAGGGCAATTGCCAGGATGATAATGATGAGTGTTTTCTCGTGTTTTTCAATCAATGCGGTCATCTTTCACCTGCCTTATCGCGTTACCGGCTGTGCATATTCATATATGGTGATCGAGCTGTTTTGAAACACCGGTTGGGCAATTTTTTGGAATTTTGTCTCACTGGCAGAATTGAGGCTGCCGCCCAGGTAGGTGGAGCGCTCCAGGTTCCCCAGAACAATATAACGGATATTGTACATGCGCAGCAGGTTCTCTGCTTCGAAGCTGTCGCGGGTTTTATAGAGTGTGGCGATATCCTCATACCGCGTGCCCATTTCTTGGGTACCGCCGCGCCACTGCGATTCATGCCCCACCCAGCCCAGCACCGTGGGCAGGCCGCTGACCGTGGACATGCGGCCGTAGGGGAACTGGTAGCTGTTGCCCACCGCTTCCGCCACAACCCCTGCCGGCGCTGTCTTCAACCATTCAGCTGCTCCGGCGTCATCTGCATATCCCTGCTTGAAGAAGTCCAGACCGTCGAGGGTCAAAATCCGATTCAGATCATTACCCACCTTGTAGCCCGTCATCACCAGCGGGTAGATCAGGCCGCACATCAGCGAAACCACCAGGGCCACGCTTGCAACGATTTGCCCGCGTGGTTTGGCTTCGCTCAACAGCACCAGCGCCCCGTAGGCTGCCGCCACCGCCCAGACAATCCAGGCCTGGTAATAGAATTTGAAAATGGTGTTCATGCGCCAGCCAAACTGGTCCCGCAGGTAAATAAACTCAGGAACCAGGGTCAGGCCAATGCCCAGCAGCGCCAACAACAGGGCAAAATCGGGCCTGGTATGGCCTTCCGCGTCCTCTTTCTCTGACCCGCGCTGCCGCAGCACCGCCGTCACCAGCACCAGCATCAATCCCAGGGTCAACCAGGTGCCCGGAGAAGTGATCCGCCGGTAAAGGCTTTCACCCACAAGACCCGCAAACACCGCCCCCGTCTGCGCTGGATCCTGGACCGCCGCCCCCTGCACATCCTGGAGAAACAGAATATTCAGGTTGCTGTATCCATTCACGCTGGAAGAAAATTGCGAATACACATATCCCAATGCATAAGAGACCACCAGCAGGCTTACCATCAGAATGACCGCCAGCAGCAGGCCAAACCACACCTGCCTGCCGGCCTTTTCCTTCCTGATTTCATAAAACAGGAAAAGGATAAGGGGCAGCAGCAGCGGGGCGAACATCACCCAGAACTGAATGCCGCGGGTCGAGTAGATCAGGCTGGGCATCGGTCCGCCGGCTTGCGAGGAAAAGCCGGTGTAAAATGGCAGATAAGCCAGCGCGCCGCCCACCCCCAGCAGCAACCCCAGAAAAACAAGATCCAGCAGGCGGTCGCGGCGCCAGCCTTCTTCCTGATATTGCCGGATGAAATACGCGGCAGCAAACAGCCCCAAATAAATAGGGAAATCCCAGGTGTTCAGGAAGGCCAGACCGCCCAAAGTCACCACGCTTAAGAGCAGATAGGGCAGGTTGAAGGGAATTGACCAGCCCTCCACCACCTTAAACGGCACCCCGCCCCCATTCAAATAGAAGTTTAAGATCAAGGCGATCGCCAGCATCACAAAAGGCATTGAAAGCACATGCGGGTGCAGATCGCCCAGCAGGTAGGAGAAAAACGGAAATTCATCAATGATTTCCCGTTCGCCGTTGGCATAATCCCGGTCCTGAATCACCCGGGATGAACGCCAGAACAGAATGCCCGAGCGCTGCGGGGTGCTCCAATCCCAAAGAGCCGTGTAAGGTTCCGGCGGAGCCTGGTCCCATTCTCTAATATCCAGCCACTTCCAGAAGTTAGAAACCACCGCCCCATCGCTGGTCTTTTCCCAGAACAGGCCGCTGGCATGCAGCTTTTCCAGCACGCCCCCCATATTGCTCACCAGCAGCACCATCACTGCCCCTAAAATCGGCGCCGCCAGGCGCAAACCCGGCCGATTGCTGAAAAGCGGCGTCTTGCGGGCATGGATCAGGTTATAAACAAGGCTATACGCACCACCGGCTGCCATGGCATACCACAGCGCCAGAGATAAATTGAAGCCGATCTCCGGCGCCGCCCCCGTCACCCGGATCAGCATGCTCACCATCACATAGCCAAAGTAATAATACGAGATGGCATACCCCGAAAGCCAGGGGTCATTCGGCGGCATGGAAGGCGAGCGCAGAATGGCATTGATGAAGGCAAATTCCATGGGCCGCTCGGTCCCATTGATCGCCGGATCCAGTGCCCGGTGCCAGATCAGGAAGGCAAAAGCTGCCAGGATGACCAGCTCTGCTGTGATGATCAGGCGCTGGTTTTCACGAACCCAGGTCCTCATTTCATCCCAGCGGTCGCGGCTGGCCAGGTAGCTGAACAGCCCCAGAATGGCCAGCGCCAGCAGCACCCCGCCAGCATCGTTCTGGGCAATCTTCAGTGAGCCCATCAGCCAGAAAAGATATCCCCACAGCAGCAGCCCCAGCGGGCGCGCCAGGGCATAACCCCGGTCTTTCAGGCCTCCCAAAAAACAAAAGGCGATGGGAAAAGCCAGCCACCCCACCAGCAGCGCAGCCAGATACCAGAAAATGATCGTGATCATGGTTATGGATTCACCTCATAAATGACGGTTGACTGGTCGCGGTACACTTCGTGCCAGGGCGCCGTGATATCCGGCGTTTCGAATTTGGCCAACCCGGCCGGATAAACAATGCGTTCCAGCTGCCCGACAATGATGTATTTGACATTGTATTTTTCAAGGAAAGCGCGGGCTTCCTCAATTGAAGTGGTATTGTAGAATTTTTCAATCTCGCCAATGCGGTCGGTGATGCGGAAATCGGCCTGCCAGGCAGCGCGCTGCTGGCGCTCGTGCCAGTTCCATCCCACCACGCCCGGCAAACCGGTATAGATGGTGTAACGGGTGCCCCAACGGTATTCCGGCACATTGGCTTCAACAATCACCGGAGAACCCTTCACATTGTCCTGCATCCACTGAATGCCCCGGTAATCCTGGCTCAGATCCATGGGTACCGCATTCTCCGCATAGGTGGCATACTGCATATAGGCCATGCCATCCACTGTGAAGGGCGCATTATCAGCCATGCGGTCAGTCATCTTGTCTTTTCCACCCACGAGCGGGAAAAGCATCGCCCCGGTGCCCAGTAAAACCAGGCCTGTCAGGAAAATCGCCATCCAGCGGGTTCGCCAGGTCCAGATCTTCTCCAAAGTCCAGCCCAAACCGGCCGCCGCGCTGATGGCCAGCAGCACCCAGGCCTGCAGGTAAAACTTGAACACCACATTCATGCGTCCCAGGTCGCCGCGCAGCGCCATCAGTTCCACCACCAGCGTGATCACCATGGCAGTGCCCACCAGGAACAGGATAAACCGTTTGGCATCCGGCTGATCGGGCCTTAATAGCAGAACCAGGGCAATCAAGCCTAATAACAACGTGACCCAGGTCACCTGCACCTTGTAAAAAACGGTCAGAAACACCACAACGAGGAAAAAGGCGGCCAATACGCCATAGATCACCCCGCGATACGGCCTCAGCTTGACCAGCGATGTCATCGGAGTGTGTTTCATCCAATCAATGGCTTCCCACACCATCCAGCTAAAGATAATATAGAGGAAGAGACCCCAGTGCGTCATATACGACCAGAAAGGTGTCTTATCCCCTTCCCAGAAGAAGAACTCGTTATATCCCAGGCCGTAACTGTTGTAATAAGGCTGGTACAAAACACGGGTCAGCAGCGCCAGCAGGCCTGGAAAAATTGCGCACAGCCCCAGGCGAATGATGCGGTGATCCACCAGGTTTACCAGCATTTCCGGCAGCTTCATACGCCAGATGGCGTAAATCAGCGCCACAACCGCCAGCACCAGGTACACCGGGTAATCCCAGGTATTGGTTGGGAAAAGCGAACCAATCACCACGCCAGCCGTGAACAGGCTGACAGCCAGGCTCAACCAGCGGTGGCTGCCGTCTTCTTCTCCCCAGCGTCCCCTGCCCAGCACCACCGATGCCGCCCAGGCCAGGGCCGTCACCGTGATAGGCAGAGCAAACAGGTGCGCATGGGGATCTGCGTACAGGAAAGTAAAAAAGGGAAACTCCGTGATCGGCTCACCGGGAATGGCCCGGCTGGGAACCCAATACCAGTCTCCGGGGTAGAAGCTAAACGGCGTGCCGCTCAGCCATTTGAAGAATCCCTCAAATGACCAGCCCCACCGGGTGAAGAAATCGGCATTCTCGATGTTACCGCCAGGCGCCGCCAGTCGCTGGAAACTGTGCCAGTATTGGCGCACGGTGCCCAGGTTGCCCGCCACGCCCATCATCACGGCCGCCGCTGAACCCATTTGAATGGCAAAACCCTGGTTCTCCTGGTCCCCGCGCAGGGTCTGAACCAGATTCCACACCACAGAGAAGGTGCTCACCGCCAGAATGGCAAACCAGGTTGGCAGAATCAGGTTGTAAGCTGTTGCTGGAATGATCCCCAGCCATTTGACCAGCACGCCCGACACCATGAACCCATAATAATAGTAATTCAATGTGCCGCCGGCGTACCACGGGTCATAAGGAGGAAAATAGGTGCTTTTGAGAACCGCGTTGAAATAAGAGAAGTCCATCGGCTTCTCGCCGCCCTTGTAAGGGTGCCACAGGTCAGGGTTGGCCATGCGCACCAGCAAAAAGAGGGTGAAGAAAACCAAAAAGACAATTTCAACGCATAAAATGGACTGCCAGCGCTCGCGGATATCCCGCCACAGGGCTTTACGCTGGATCAGCGCCAGCCCCAGGCTCACCAGCACGAGCACAACAATGACAATGGTGATATTTTCCCGGGTGAACGGAATTCCCATTGAACCCAAGAACCAGTTGAAGAAGGCCAGCAACAGCAGGACAATCAACCGCGAAAGCGGATACCCCCGATCGCGCAGCCCTGGGAAAGCCAGCCGGGTGACCGGGTAAATCAGCCAGCCCAGCACCATCACCACCAGGTACCAGACCACCACAGCCAGCGCCGGGTTCTGGTTCAGCAGCGACTCGCGGTCATACAACTCCGACCAGGTGCCGCCCGCCTGCTGCTGCCGAGTCCGCTCCTCAGACATCATCATGGAAGGAATTTCCTTCTGAGCGCCGCTGGCCTGCTTCGGGGTGATATGCTGCACATGGCTGAGGTCCACAGCCCTGAGGATCTCCCGCATTTTTTCCGGAGAATAATCGGCGCTTTTGCGAAAAATCAAAACCTTGGGATGGTCATAAACGGAAAATGCTTCTTCAGCAAATTGCGAATTAAGTTCAATCGAACCGAGGCTGGGCTCCGATTGGAACACCTGCACCAGGTCAAAACCCAGGTTTCCCTTGAACATCCCCGGTTTGGCCACGCTGTAGCACCAGAAGAGATCTTCCCCTTCGGGGCAGCCCAACAATTCCCGGTAATATACGGTGGTCAGGGGGTAGCGCTGCGGCACGCGAATGGTGGTGCCCCACTGGCGGTTGGAACTGATAAAAATGGTATCGGCCTGGTCCAGGTTGTTGATGAAGCGGTCTAGTTTGGCTTCGCTGTCATCCCAATACATTTCAAAATTTAAATCTCCGCGGTACAGCCCGCCCATCGTGTCATAAGGTGAAAAATTATCCACCGACTGCGGCAGGGCATCGTCCCACGAGCTTTCATGCACCGGCGCGCTGCCGTACAATGCCAGCGACCCCGGTCCCTGGACATCCAGAGAGACCGAATAATGGGTGCCTTTATTAAATTGCAGCGGCTTATCCAGGGTCAATGTATAACTCTGGCCGTGCCCGGTGGAATCGGGCAGGAAACTGCCCGAAACCGATGCACTGACCATTTGCGGCTGGTCGCCCTCGGCGCTGATGCTCAGACGCAGCGTCTTTTCATCGGGCAGCGCCAGCATATCCACCACATCATCCAGCACCACCTCGCTCACCGTGCCAGAACTGGCCGCGGTGATGATCATCGAATACGGCTGGTTGGCGTCAATCCGCTGCGCCAGGTTCAACAGGGCCTGAGTTTCACTCCGGCTCTCCGGGGTGACATAATTTAGAATCAGGCTGCCGTAAGCCAGCAGGTTGGCCTCGCCCACCAGCATGCTGGCGCGCAGGTAATAGGTGTGTCCGGCTTCCACCGGCACCGGTTCCGGAAAGAGCACCTGCACCGGCTGGTCTTCCCCGCGGGGAATGAATTCATTCACCAGCATGGTGCTGCCCAGAATCTGCTCCGGGTTGGCCGCGTCATAAATATCAAAGCCGATTGTTTTCAAGGCTGTGCCGCCGCTTTGATCCTGCAAATGAGCGATGCTGATCTGGGTGACGGCCGCAGTGATGCGCGGCTGGAAGGCCACAGTGAAAGGCTGCCCCGGATAAATGGTCACGCCCTGGCGGTAAGGCAGCGGATGCATGGTGACGCCGCTGCCTGTATTCACCTTCAAATTGATTGCGGCTGGAATGTTCTGCAAAATCCAGCGGCTGGCTTCCACGCGGGTCATCGGCCGGTCGTAAATGCGGGTAAAGGCAAAGGCATACAGCAGGGTCAAAACCACCACCCCGGCGCCCGTGCCCCAGGCAATAATCCGCCAGAAACCGCCGAATGTTTCGGAGGTTTCCCCTTTTTTCCAAAGGGCGTCCACCGCCCAGGCTGCCAGGATGGCCATAGCCGGGTAGAGAAGGATCAGGTAACGCATGCTGCTCACCCAGGCTGTCCCCTGCCAGATAAAGTACAGCAAGGTCCAGGTCCACAGCAGCAAATGGCGGTTCCATTCCCCCTTCCAGATGCGCCAGCCCATCCAGAGGAAGCCCAGGCAGGCCAGAATGCCCAGCGGATAACCCAGCCCCCAGCCCACCAGGTTGCTGAGGCCAAACCACACCGGACGGTTGGCCCACTGCAAGGCGGGCGGGAAATCCACATCACCGCTTGCCTGGTTCATCAGCTCTCTAATATTGCTGATCCAGGCCGGGTTCAGGCTGACATCCAGAAAGCCCGGGCCCGAAAAGGCGTAAGGCTGGAAAATTCTGAAGGTGATCATGGCCACCAGAGCCCCCACCGCCAGATAGCCCAGGTAGTTCAGCGCACGGCGTTTCAGGCCTTCCTTCGGGCTTTTTAACAGGCGCATCAGCAGCGCCGCCGGCAGCAAAGCCGCCACCGCTCCTGCATTGATCTTGCAGGCGGCTGCCATGCCGGCAGCCAGGCCAAAAAGGATGTACGGCAGCAGTTCTTCCATGAGGCTCTTCCTTGCAGCTGGCGCAGGCGCTGCCGGGGGCTCGCCTTCGGCCGGCGCGGGCGCCAGGGCGGCTGGCGTTTCCTCTTTTTCAGTCAGCACATGCACAGCAAAATACACCGCCACAAAGCCGAAAAAGGTCAGGAAGGTGTCCACCGTGTAATAATGCGAAAGCTGGATGGGTAAAACCGCGCAGGCATAAAACGCCGCTGCCAAAAGCCCCACCCGCCGGTTGTACAGCCGCAGGCCAATCAGGAAAACCACCAGCACCGTCAATAGATCCAGCAGAGAAGAAACCTGCCGCCCTAAAATGGTGACAGCATCAAATCCTGAAAGGTTGGCCGCCTGGGCAATGTAACGCACCATGAACAGCGGCAGCGTGCCGTAAACAAAAAAGCCGTGCCCCACATTGTGCGGGTTGAGGGTGGATTGGGCTGTGTTAAAATAATTGGAAAGCGAATCCACCGGCGTGATGTCGGTGGTCACCCAGGTGAAAAACCGTTCATCCGGATGCAGATGCTTGTTTTCGTCCCAGTTCACCCCCACGGTGCGGAAATATAACCCCCCGGCAAGTATCACCACCAGGGCCAGCAAAGTCAGGATGTTTTTGAGGCTAAAACCGAACGAATCGGTCTGCGCGTCGTCTTGATGGGACTGTGTCATGGCTGCGTCTCCTCCACCAGAACCGGCGGCACTTGGAAGACATAGAAGTCCTTCCCTTCCACCTTGGATTGGTATTTCCACAGCAGCCCCTGCGGGTAGAGCGTTTTCAGCTTGGCAATGCCTTCCGCATCCTGCAGGTTCAGCAGAAACATCTTGGCATGCGGATCGCTGAGGGTATCTTCAAAATGGTCGGCAAAAATGGCGTAATCCTTATCCGGAAATCCGGCATTGATTCCCACCAGGCGCGAATCCACCCAGTAAGGGTACCCCACCAGCCATGAGCTGTCGCGGGTGCCGTAGGTATCGGCAAAGCTGCGCATCAGTTTGCCCATCTCTGAGGTATTCCAGGTGGACAGGGTGTAATTAGGCGCATACTGGTTGAACACCAGGTCGTAATTTTGCAGGGTGGCCCACCCCATCATGGCGGCCGCCACCAGGCCGGCGGCCGCAAAGCCCACTTTGGGATTGGAGAACCAGTTTTTCAGCGAGCGCAAAAAGCCTTCCAGTGCAATCGCCGTGATCAAAAACACCGGCACAATCGCTCCGCCGGTGCGGTTCAGCGAGGGGTTTTCTGCCGGAAATGCCAATGACAAAATCGAGGGCATCATCAGCATCGGCACCGAAAGCAGCAAAAACAGATCCGTCCAGTTGCGGTTGCGGATGTAACGCACCAGCAAGATCACAATGCCGGCGAAGAACATCGCCCCTGAGGCAATATCCAGAGCCGGGCGGAAGGTCACCGAATGCACCCAGATTTCCCCATCCGACCAGAAGAACATCGTCACCGCGTTCCACAGGTTTGATAGGAAAATTTGCCAGGCCGGGCCAGGCAGGGGTTGTTCAACATCTCCCAACCGCGAAAAGGCGCGGTAGGCAAACAGTTCCGGGTGATCCACGGCATAACGGCCCAACGGCAGGAAAATAACCAGCGAGATCAGTCCCAGAATCACCAGGCCCATGACCGCCTGCTGCCGCCGTCCTTCCGACTGGCGGTGGATCAGGTACAGCGCGAAGCCCAGCACCACCAGGAAGGGTAAAATGCGGATCGAGGTGTAGCCGTGCAGGCCAATGCCCAGGGCAATGCCCGCCCAGATGAAATCATTGCGGTTGGCTGTGCGCAAACCGCGGATCATATAATACAGCGTTGGCGCCACAAACAATGGGTAGAAGGGGAAACGCAGCCCCAACCGGGTGATGACATTCGGCCAATAGGCCACCCCGGCAAAGAACATGGCCAAAAAGCCCACCCATGGATTTCCCAGTTCCTTCCCCAGCAGGTAAATAAATGGCAGGGTCAGCAGGCCGGCAATCACGCAGCCAATTTTCAAGGCCATGAAGGTCACGCCCGTATCAAACAGCTTGACCACCGCCGCCGTCCAGTAGAATTGGAGTGCTTCTCGGCCGGTATTGCGCGGAAAATAAACCGTAAACTGGCCGTTGAGAACATCGTTGACATCCAGCAGTTTTTCTGCCTGATCGCTGACCATTTCAGACGGCACCGAATCCAGCCGGTAAACCCGCATGAACACAATAATGGCCATCGCGGCAATGATCAAAAGCACCCACGGGGTGATCTGGATGGACCATTTGCCTCGCCGGATGGTGCTCCAGACCCGGCTGGCTTTTTCCTTCCAGTTGACCTTGCCCTGGATGAGAAAAGCCCAGATGAACGCGGCGATGGCCCAAAACCAGAGGATCATGTTGGTTTCAGTGAAGAAACCATTGCCAAAGGCCATGAACGTGATCACACTCAGAATCATGCCAATCATTAACGCCCCCCAGCGAATTTGGATATTCGAAGGCCGGCTGCGTTCTTCATTTTTAAGCGGCGCCACCTGCCAGCCCCCTTTCCAGAAAGCCAGCCCCACAAGTACAGCCGCTGCCCCGAAAAGAAAGGCTGCTTTGGCTTCCGTCCGGCCTTGCGGTTCCACCGAAACCTGAGCCATAATGACCACCCAGAAAGCCACCAGGGTCAGGATGATGCTCCAGATGGGAACGGCCTTGCGTTCTGCTTTGACAGCCGCTGCCTCAGCCGCCGCAGAGGCGGCGTCAACGGTTTGCGGGGATTCAATCGCTGGAAGAACAGCCCCTGCATTCTGAACAGGCGCAGAAGCCGCAATCTGAGCTTCACCCTGCTGCGGCATTTCAGCTGCCTTTTCCTGCCGGGCCGGCCCGCCAACCACAAAACCCGTCTCCGTCTCGCTTGAGGTTGGAACCATTTTCTTCTCCGGCTCAGCAGGCAGTTCCAGGGTGGATTCACGCCAGAAAGCCAGTTTGGATTTTAGGTAATCAAAAACGCTGGGTTCTTCCATAATTCATCACCATAAAGACCAGATTTGAGATTAAGGCATCATTCCTCCATAGCCAGTATGGAGGAAAATGCACACCGGGTTAATTATATGCTTTTTTGCCGCATCGGGTAGGCTAAACCTTATTCAGCCCGCCAGGCATAAAGATAACCCAAATAATCGTGCACCTCGTTGGGGGTCACGCGAACTTTAAAACCTTTTCTCTCCAGGAAAGCCTGCATATCTTTGTAGGTGTAGCGCGACACATTGTGATGATACTCCATGACAATGCGCCTGATCTTTCCCAGGGTGGCGTCATCAGCACCAAACAGGATCGGATATTCCGCGCCTTCACAATCAAGCTTGATCATATCCACCTGGTCAATGTGGTTTTCCAACAGCAAATCTGCCAGGGTGATGGAGGTCACGCGGCGGTATTTGCTGCTGTCAGCTGCCACCAGCTCTGCGGCGGCGCTTTGCAATTGCAGCGGTTCTCCGCCCGATAAATCCAACAGCAGTTCTCCGCTCTGGTTCCACACCGCGGTCGGGAATACTTCCACATTGGTAATCCGGTTCATTTTCAGGTTTTCTTGCAGCAGCTTGTTCGATTCAGCAAAAGGTTCAAACGCCAGAACCCGGTTGCTGGCATGGTTGTGGGCGGCGAAAAGGGTATATTCGCCAATGCCCGCGCCAATATCCACAATCGTCCAGCCATCCCCCACCGGCGCACCGTATACCTCATAAAATTTATCCAGGATGGCTTCCTTCACGCTCCAGATATCCATCTGGCCGCGCACCGAAAAACTCAGACCGTTCCGCAACTGCAGGATCATCCCCTGTGGTTTGGATAGACCTGCCAGCACCAGTCCGGCGTCCAGCCAGTTGCTCGCTCCCTTCAATAAAGTGAAACCTGATTGTAAATAATAAGTGTACTTCGACATGGATTAACTCTGCTTTCTGGCAATAAAGAAGGTGCAAACACCTTCTTCGGTTTTCGGGTTTTCCAGGTATTTCCGTGAAAGCTGCCAGGGAATGGCCAGGTTCCAGCGCTGCTGCACCAGAATCCATTTGCCAAAGAGCTTGCGCGTAAAGAGGGAAGGCAAGCCGAATAGATGGCCGGTTTCCAGCGTGGTCAGGGCCGCCAGCGGAAAATAATTCCAGTGCTGCTCCACCTTGAAACCCGCCGCCTCAGCCCGTTTGATCCACACGGCTGGTTCATCCAGGTTGATGTGCCGGGCGATGCGGTTGAAAAAGCGCGAATAACGCTTGCCCAGGCCTTTCATGCCCAGGCCGTTGAAGAACCGCGTTCCCCATAACTGGTCAATAAAGCGGTGGTTAGGCACGCAAAAAACAAATAAACCGCCCGGACGCACAGCCCGCCCGACGTCATTGATCACTTTTTCCACGTTCGGTATATGCTCGAGCACCGAATTGCTGATGGCGCTGCCAAAGCTGCCAGCCGGGAAGGGAATTTGATCCCCATAAGCCTGCACCACCATGCGGTAAGCCCCATGCGATAGGGTTTCCTTCAGCGGCTCGCTCCACGGGTCCAGCCCCACATCCAGAGGTTTCTTGAAGGCCACCGAAGCGAACTGGCCGTCACCGCAGCCAATATCCAGCACCGGACCGGCAAGCTCAATATCCTGGTAAAAACGGTCTTCCACCGCCCTCAACATGGCCCGGAAATATGGCAGATCCCGCAGGTGCCGCCACAAAATTTCATCATTATTCATGCGTTCCCTCTTTGATGTATTATTTTTGCAAAGATGGCTTCATATTCCATTGCAATTGCGTCAGGTGAGTTGCTGGCCGCCACCCTTTCCGGGTCGCCGGCATATTTTTCCGGGTTGGCCAGCACATCGGTCAACGCCTCGGCCAAAGCCCGGGCGTTGCCCGCCTCAAACACCCGGCCCATGCCGTAAAGTTTCACCGGCTGGCGAATGCCCGGCAAATCGCTGGCCACGCTCGGCACGCCGCTGCGCATCGCTTCAATCTGCACAATGCCGTAAGATTCCGTGCTGTTGATGCTCGGCAGCACGGTGACGTGGCACAATTTATAGAAAGCGGCCAGATCTTCATCAGAGATCGAGCCCAGGAAATCCCAGCGCTTTCCCAACTTCTCAATCATCGGCATCAGACGGCGGGCATACTCCTGCTCGCCGAATACGTTCTGATACTCACCCACAAAGAGCACCCGCGCCGCCGGCTCTTTTTTCAACACTTCCGGCATGGCATCCACCAGATATTCCACGCCTTTTTCGGTGGCAAAACGCGCCACCATGCCAATTATTTTCTGATCCGGGGTGATTTGCAGTTTCTCGCGCAGCCTTTGAACAGCGGCCTCGTCCACCCTGGCCAGGGTCACAGGCGGCCGAACAGGCTGCAACTTGGACAGGTAAGGCCGCAAGAAGGATGAATGCTCGGCATAATCCAGGGTGTTGGTCACCATCCGGTGGGCCAGCCTGCAGGTCAGGTGGTTGACCAGGTTAGAGCCCCAGTTGGCCAGGGCATTCACCGGACCCGGGGGCAGGCGCAAATCACAGTGATAGGTCACCAGCACTGGCTTGCCCATCATCCGGCTGGCCACCGATAACGGCGCCGCATCAAACTGGGGCAGGTGCAAATTGATCAGGTCGCTGTTTTTCAGCAGCCCCAACGCTCTGAACAGCATGCCCGGCATGATCGGCCCTTTGCTCAGGCGGAACCAGACCGGCACCCGCACCACGTTCACCCCGTCCATCTGGTCATTCAACGGCAGCGATGGGTTATATTGCGAAGTTAAAACGGTCACCTGGTGGCCGCGCGCCACAAAGGCCTTGGCCAGCCGGGTTGCATAAATGGTCAATCCCGATTTATGCGGTTGAAAATAGGTCAGGGCGATCAGAATGCGCATGCGGTCTTCTATTCCGGTTTTTCCTTCAGCAGGCGCTGATACAAGGTGGTTAATCGCTCCCCTTCCCGCGTCAGGCCCACCAGGCCCGAAAGAGAAGAGAGGCTGAAATTGATCGCGTGCATGATGATGGCCAGGGCAATGGCAGTGGAGCTGTCCACGCCCAAAATCGCCAGAGCGCCCCACACCGCTCCCTCATAGGTACCCAATGAAGCCGGCGCAGATGGCAGGGCTGCGCCCAGCGCCGTCACCGCCAGCAAAAAGACCGGCCACCAGAAGGGCACCTGCGGCACCACCTGGATCAGCAGCAGGTAATCCAGAGCCACCGCCAGCAGCCATGAAACAAACATCAACAGAAAACAGATGATGAACAGGCCGGGGTTGGTCATGGTGGCAAAACCGTCCAGCACCGAAGCCACCTTGGGTTGAACCCAATGCCCAATTTTGGGCCAGCGGCTGCTGAACCAGGCCGTCAACCGGTCAATCCTGCTGCGCCAGCAGGTCATCAGGTACAGGCCAACCACGCCAATCACCACCGCGCCCAGAATGCCCCAGGCCAGCGGCCGGTACTGTTCCGACGCAATAAAGGTCAGGCTGAACAGCAGCAGGCCTGCGGCAATGGCCAGATCAAAAGCCCGTTCCACCACAATCGCCGAAAGAGCGTGAAAAAAACCTTTTTGCGAGGCTTTTCCCATCACCGCGGCCCGGCCAAACTCGCCCAGGCGCAGCGGAAAAATATTGTTCAGCAGGTAGCCGATATTCATGATGAAAAAGGTGCGAAGATAAGGCACCGGCTTGCCCAGCAGTAAATGCCAGCACAGGGCGCGGGCAAAAATTCCCAAAAACCACAAAGCACAGGCTGCCAGCAACACCGGAACGCCGATCATTGAAAATGCCCGGGCAAAATCCTCAAGATTAATGGACCGGAACACAAAAAAAAGGGCTGCAAGGCTGATGATGACGCCCGGCAGCCACTGCCAGCGTGGCGCGGATTTGTTGGGGACCAAACCCTGTTACTCCTCTTCCAGCCTCAGGATGGCCATGAAGGCATCCTGTGGAATTTCCACGGCGCCCACCATCTTCATGCGGCGTTTGCCGCGTTTCTGTTTTTCGAGCAGTTTGTGTTTACGGGTGATGTCGCCGCCGTAGCATTTGGCCAGAACATCCTTGCGCATGGCCTTCACATTGGCGCGCGAGATGATCCGCCCACCTGCCGAGGCCTGCACCGCCACATCAAACAGCTGCCGTGGAATAATTTCCTTCAGCTTGGATACCAGGCTCTGTCCCTTGTGATAGGCATCCCGGCGGTGGACAATGGCCGCCAGCGCATCTACCGGATCCCCATTCACCAGCACTTCCAGCTTCACCAGGTCTTCCCGGCGGTAATCGGCAAACTGGTAATCCATGGAAGCATAGCCCTTGGTGCGCGATTTCAACTGATCAAAGAAATCGATGATCAGTTCTGATAGAGGGATTTCGAAGGTCAACTGCACGCGGTTTTGCGCCGGATATTCCTGCTCTTTGAAAATCCCGCGCCGTTTCGTCACCAAGTCCATGATGGTGCCGTAATAATCGGTCGGGCTGAAAATTTGCAGCTTCATCCACGGCTCGCGGATTTCCGCAACCTTGGACTCGTCGGGGAGCTGCACTGGCGAATCAATTGTCATCATCTCGCCAGTGACCATCACCAGTTCATATTCCACTGACGGCGCAGTGAACACCATATCCAGGTCATATTCGCGCTCAAGGCGTTCCTGAATGATTTCCATGTGAAACAGGCCCAAAAAGCCGACACGGAAACCAAAATTCAAGGCCTGTGAGGTCTCAGGCTCATAGGTGAGCGACGCGTCGTTCAACTGCAATTTCTCCAGAGCTTCCTTCAAAGCCCCATAATCTTCGCCGTCCGTTGGATAGACGCCCGCAAAAACCATCGGTTTGGCGCGGCGGTAGCCCGGACAGGGTTCGCTGGCCGGGTTGCCGGCACGGGTGAAGGTATCGCCCACCCGGCACTCCGAAACGGTTTTCAGGCCGGTGGCCACATAGCCCACATCCCCGGCATGCAGTTCCGCGGCCGGCTGCATGGTCGGCGCAAAAAAGCCAATTTCCACCGGACGAATTTCCGCCCCGGTGGCCATCAGTTTCAAGATCTCGTTGGCGCGAATCTGGCCGTCCATGATACGGATATACGCAACCACGCCTTTATAGGAATCATAGTGTGAGTCAAAAATCAGGGCTTTTAAAGGCTGGTTGATCGATCCTTTAGGCGGTGGGATGTGCTGGACAATCTGTTCCAGCACCTTGTCCACGTTCAGGCCTTCCTTGGCCGAAATTTTGGCAATGCTGGCGGCCGGGGTCCCCAGCAGGTTTTCCAGTTCTTCAGCCACCAAATCGGGCTGAGCTGAAGGCAGATCAATCTTATTGATCACCGGAATGATGGTCAAATCTGAATCCAGGGCCAGGTACAGGTTGGCCAGGGTTTGCGCCTCAATGCCCTGCGTGGCGTCCACCACCAGCAAAGCCCCTTCGCAGGCGGCCAGAGCCCGGCTCACCTCGTAGTTGAAATCCACATGCCCGGGGGTATCAATCAGATTAAGTTCATAGGTGTTTCCATCGGCAGCCTTGTAGTTCATACGCACAGCCGAAGCCTTGATCGTCACGCCTTTTTCACGTTCCAGGTCCATGCTGTCAAGCACCTGCTCAGTCATATCTCGGTCCGAGATCGTGCCGGTCATTTGCAGCAGACGGTCAGCCAGGGTGGATTTTCCGTGGTCAACGTGTGCGATAATACAGAAGTTGCGAATCAAATCATTCATCGTAAATTAAGCCTATTCTCCATGATACAGGCAAAGTATAACCGATTTTAGCATTTCGGGTGAGAAATCATGTCGTTAAATTGGGTTCACCAAATGTATTGACACATTTCTGGGCGGTGCTATAATCGCCCGCATGATGTTCAGCCCCTCACTCACCCAATCTGATGCCCATTATTTTATTATTTGGCGCCATACCTCCCCCCAACCGGTGGAGAGATTGCCGCGTGCCTGAAGTGACGAGACATCTCCAAGAATGCAAGCAAAAAGCTCCCCGGCAACCACCAGGGAGCTTTTTTTTGAAATTTTTTAAATTTTCGGAGGATTTTGTTTGATGGATACACCTGTTGAAAGCTCAGCACCAGCCTTGCGGGATAGATTTTCATCCCGTCTGGGCGTCCTTGCAGCAACTCTGGGTTCGGCTGTCGGTCTTGGGAACATCTGGAAATTCCCTTCGGTCATTGGTTCAAATGGCGGCGCTGTCTTTATTCTGATTTATTTATGTATGGTCGTTCTGGTGGGCATTCCGGTCGCAGTGCTGGAAATTTCCCTGGGCCGCAAGGCCTGCTCCAATGCGGTAGGCACCATGCGCAAACTGGCCCCCAAAGGCTCTTTCTGGTGGATTGTTGGCGCCATGGGCATTCTGGCCGCCTTCCTGATCATGGCTTTTTACACCGAAGTGGCCGGCTGGGTTTTTGCTTATATCTTCCAATCTCTCACCGGCACCATCCTATCCAGCCAAAAAGAGGTCACCGGCACTGCCTTCACTGCCCTCATCACCGACCCAATCCAATCGCTGGTGTGGCAGTGGGTTAATCTGGCGGTCATTGGTGTGATCATTCTCTTTGGCGTCAGCAAAGGGATTGAAAACGCCACCAAACGCCTCATGCCCATCCTGCTGGGCCTGCTCGTCCTGGTTTCCATTCGCAGCCTCACCCTGCCGGGCGCGGCCGAAGGCCTCAACTTCCTTTTCATGCCCGATTTTTCCAAGGTTGGCCCCACCACCATTCTGGTCGCTCTCGGCCTGGCCTTTTTCAAACTTTCCATTGGCATGGGCTGCATGATCACCTACGGCTCCTACTTCCGCGATGACCAGGATATCCCTACCACCTCGGTTCGCGTGGCCCTGGGCGACCTCACCATTGCCCTGCTGGCAGGCATCGCTGTTTTCCCGGCGGTTTTCGCCTACGGGTTTGAACCCGGCGCCGGGCCCGCCCTTCTCTTCATCACCATTCCAGCGGTCTTTGCTTCCATGCCCCTCGGCAATATCTTCATGGTTCTGTTCTTCATCCTGGCCTACATCGCTTCGATTGGCGCGCAGCTTTCGCTGCTGGAAGTATCCGTATCGTTTATCAATGATCATTTCCACTTTTCACGCCGCAAGGGCTCTCTCATCACCATCGGCCTGATCGCTCTGCTCGGCTCCACAGCCGCCCTTTCCAACAGCCTGCTGGCTAATGTGAAGCTCTTTGGCCTCACCGCCTTCGACCTGTTTGATTTCGTTTCATCCAACGTGCTGCTGCCGCTGGGCGGCCTGCTGCTGTGCGTATTTGTCGGCTGGGTGTATGGTTACGAACGCTTCAAGGCAGATGTGACCAACAACGGCGAACTGAACAACGCCTGGGTTGCCAAAGGGCTTTTCTTCCTGATCCGCTTCGTGGCCCCGGTATTGATCCTGTTGATCTTCCTCAACAGCCTGAATATCATCAAGTTCTAAGTTTTCCCGGTTATAATCAGATGCAGGCTGGATTCAGCCTGCATCTCGATTGGAGGGATCCATTAGTTTATGGAAACAACTGTCCCGGTTGGAGCCGTTCCTGAAAACTATCAGGAAGTGTTGTATTGGAAAATTACGGATGATAAGCAAGCCCTGTGGCTGATTCAGGGCTTCGGTGTTCTTCTAATGATTCTTTTTGGCGGTTTGTTTGGGGCGTTTGCCCTGGCTGTGGGCGCCTTTCCAATGGAATTTGAAATGGACCTGGTGTTTTCATTAGGCCTGCTTTTCGGGCTGGTGGCCATGATCGTCCTGCATGAACTGGTTCACGGCCTGACCATGACCCTTTTCGGCGCACATCCTCAATATGGTTTCATGCCCGCCCAGCTGATGTTTTATGCCACCGCGCCCGGCCATGCCTTCACCCGCCGCAATTATTTATATGTGGCGCTGGCGCCGCTGGTGGTTCTCAGCCTGCTTTCCCTGGTTGCCATCCTGCTGGTTTCAGGCTCTGCCTGGGTGTTGTTCTTCATTACTTTTGCCACAGTCAATGCGGCCGGCGCTGTGGGTGACCTGTATATTACCCTTAAGGTTCTGCGTTATCCGGCTCATGCCTTTATTATGGATGAAAAGGACGGCGTGCGCGTATTTTTACCGGCCCAATAATCTCCTGGTTTTGCTGAATATCAAAACACAGCCCCCTCGTAAAGAGGGGGCTGTGTTTATGCTGTCCCTAGCCTTTCAGGCCCTTCAACAGCGCCTCCGGCCGGTGATCAAAAACTTCAACCTTCAATTTTCCACTGGTCAGCGCCAGCAGGGTTTCGTTGAGCAGTTGGTTAACCGGCGTTGCCACGCCGGTTTTCTGCCCAAAGCGCACCACCGCTCCATTCAAATAATCCACCTCGCTTTTGCCCCGTCGCCCGTGTAAATCAATGTGGAAGGAGGGCATTTTCCTGCCTCGCCCGCCGCCAACCGCCCGACCCAACAGCGGCCGGGCCAGCACCAGCGGCAAAAGCTGGACTCCCAGCGCCAGCAGGCGCACCGGCGTCTTGGGCAGGTCCACCACCCCCACTCCCAAAGCTTTCATCACCGCCAGCGTTTCGCGCAGCTGCCGCACTTCCAGCTCACACAGCCGCGGGTCGGCAAAAACCTCGGCCGGGGTCAAATTGAGGATGGCTGAAGTGGCGTTTGAAAGCAGGTTGGTCAGCATTTTCGACCATTTCAAATCCGCTTCCACCGGGTAAGCGCGCGGATTCAGTCCGGCGGTCTGTAATGCAGCCACCAGTTCAGGCACCAGCCGGTGCGCGCCGGCCACCCCCATGCCCCTGAAACGTTCCAGGCTGATATCGCCCGGGCCATTGCGCCCCACCGCGCTGGTCACCGTCCCGGCGATCACCCGTTCCTGGCCCAGCACCCCGGCCAGTTCCAATTCATTTTCCACCCCATTTTGCAGGCTCAGCACGGCAGGCATCCTGTCCTTCAACGGCTCGATATCCTTCAATACAGAGGCCGTGTCAAAGGATTTAACGGCCAGCACCGCCGCGTCAAAAGGCCCCTGATCCAGCGCCTCGGCCAGCGAGCCGGCAATGATCGGCGCGGGCAGGCGCTTTTCTTCGCCGTGCAGCACCAGGCGCAGCCCTTTTTGGCGCAGGGTCTGAGCCAGCTCAGGCCTTTCAACAAATACCACCGGATAACCGGCCAATGCCAGGCTGCCGCCAATATAGGTGCCAATGGCGCCAGCCCCAAAGATAAGGAACTTCATCTGTGTCATTTATTCGATCCAATCAAAGGTGCGGGTGACGGCTTTCTTCCACCCGGCATACAACCGGCCGCGTTCCGCCTCATCCATGCTGGGTGACCAGGTCTTATCCACACCCCAGTTGGCGCGCAATTCCGAAAAATCGCGCCAGAAGCCCACTGCCAGCCCCGCAGCATAAGCCGCCCCCAGAGCCGTCGTTTCAGAAACTTTCGGCCTGATCACCGGCACATTGAGAATGTTGGCCTGGAAGGTCATCAATAATTCGTTGTGCACCATGCCGCCGTCCACCTTAAGCGAGGTCAGTTTCACGCCTGAATCTTGCTCCATCGCATCCAGCACCTCACGGGTCTGGTAAGCGGTGGCTTCCAGGGCGGCCCGGGCAATGTGCCCGCGTTCAATGTACCGCGTCATGCCCACAATGGCGCCGCGTGCATCGCTGCGCCAGTATGGGGCATAAAGGCCAGAAAAGGCAGGCACGAAATAAATGCCGCCCGAATCTTCCACGCTTTTGGCCAGCGTTTCAACATCGACGGACTTTTCGATCAGCTTGATATTATCGCGCAGCCACTGCACCAGGGCGCCCGCAATGGCAATGGACCCTTCCAGGCAGTACACTGCCGGCTGATCGCCAATTTTATAGCCCACCGTGGTCAGCAAGCCCGACTTGCTTGTCACCGGTTTTTCGCCCGTGTTTAGGAGCATAAAACAGCCGGTGCCGTACGTGTTCTTGGCCTCGCCCGGCCGGTAGCAGGTTTGCCCAAACAGGGCTGCCTGCTGGTCGCCCAGGTCCCCCGCCACCGGCACCCCCGCCAGCATGCCCACCGCATCACCGTAAACCTGCGAGCTGGAGACAATTTTTGGCAGCATCTGCCGCGGCACATCCATCACGCGCAAAATATCATCGTCCCAATCCAGCTTTTCCAGGTTCATCAGCTGGGTGCGCGAGGCGTTGCTCACATCGGTGATGTGCACACCGCCGTTTTCACCCCCCGTCAGGTTCCAGATCACCCAGGTATCCATGTTGCCAAACAGCGCGTCGCCGCGCTCGGCAGCCTGGCGCAGACCGTGAACCTCATCCAGCATCCATTTGATTTTTGGCCCAGAAAAATAGGTCGCCAGAGGCAGGCCGGTTTGGGCTCTGAAGCGGTCCTGCCCGCCTTCCTGGGCAAAGGCGTTGCAAATGCCGTCCGTGCGCGTATCCTGCCAGACAATGGCCGGGCAGTAAGGCTGACCGGTGTGTCGGTCCCAGATCACGGTGGTCTCGCGCTGGTTGGTCACGCCAATGGCGGCAATATCGCTGACCGACAGATCTGCCTTGGCCAGGGCGCCCGCCACCACCTCGCGCGTTCGCTGCCAGATTTCCAGCGCGTCATGTTCCACCCACCCCGGTTTGGGGTAATATTGGCGGTGTTCTTCCTGGTCCACTGAAATAATCTGGCCGGAAGGGTCAAAAATGATACAGCGGGAGCTGGTTGTTCCCTGGTCAATTGCGGCAATATATCTGGCCATGCGTCATCTCCATAGAAAAGTTTATAACAGAGCGATGTGTGTTTTATTCCGTCCAACCGCGCGCGCCGCGCAGAAAGTCCTTGCCGGTCATCGGCCGTTTGCCCGCCGGCTGCACCTCATCCAGCACCAGCAGGCCGTCGCCGGTTCCCAACGCCGGCAGACCCTCCGCTTCCATGCGCAGGCCGGGCCGGGCGCTGCCCTGGGCCACGTGCGCCCGGTGGATCTTGAAAGGCTGATCCTGCCACAGAATATATGTTCCCGGCCAGGGTGCAAAGCCCCTCACCCGCCGTTCCAACGCGACCGCCGGCTGGGATAAATCCAGCAGGCCGTCCTCTTTTTTCAGCATCGCCGCACGGGTGGCCCGGGAATCATCCTGCGCCTGCGGCGTGAGCTTTCCCGCCAGCCAATCTGGCAGGGTATCCAGCAGCAAGCTGGCGCCCATTTCTGCCAGGCGGTCGCTCAGGCTGCCAGCCGTGTCATCCGCCTGGATAGGCGTGGCGCGCTGGCTCAACATGGCGCCTGTGTCCACCCCGGCGTCCATCTTCATGATGGTCACGCCCGTTTCTGCATCCCCGGCCACAATGCAGGCCTGAATCGGCGCCGCCCCGCGCCAGCGCGGCAGCAGGGAGGCATGCACGTTGATGCAGCCCCAGCGCGGCAGGTCCAGCACATTCTGGCGCAAAATCTGGCCGAAAGCCGCCACCACAATCATATCCGGCGCCCAGGCTTCCAGCCGGGAAAAAGATTCCGGCTCGCGCAGCTTCACCGGCTGCATCACCGGCAGGCCCAGTTCAAGGGCAAGCTGCTTCACCGGCGGCGGCGCCAGCACCTGCCCCCGCCCCGAAGGCTTGTCAGGCTGGGTCACCACGCCTACCACTTCATAATGATGGGCCAGAGCGCGCAGGGTAGGAAGCGCAAAATCTGGCGAACCCATGAATACAATCTTGATGGTCATACGGTCCATTTTAGCATAAATCCGTTTCACTCAAATGTTAACAGAATAAATTCACATCTTTAAGGTGAAATGACATAGTAAACCCTTGCATTATGATCATTTTCCTGTAAAATCAATCTGTAGAATTAATATATTTCTAATATTTCCAAGGAGAATGAAAATGAGCCAATACGTTGATCCAAATATCACCCCTGATGACAAGCTGTGGGCGCTGCTTTCCTACATTTTGACCCCGCTTGTTCCTCTGATTGTCATCCTCATGGAAGACAAGAAGAACCGCCCCTTCATCAAAGCCCATGCCTATCAGGCCCTTGTTCTGGGTGTTGCCAACCTGATCATTTCTACTGTGTTAAGCTTTGTTTTCATCGGCGTCTGCACCGCCATCGCTGTGTTCGGTCTGTGCATCTACTGGGGCATCAAAGCCTACCAGGGTGAATACATCACCATCCCCGTGATCACCGATTTCTGCAAGAAACAGGGCTGGGCCTAATTCCTGCCTTTCCCATGAGGATTGGTTATCAATATGGCTGAATACACGCCCCCTCCCACTTATACACCCGGCCCTGCCAAACCTGGCAAGGTGCAGGCTATTGCCATCATGGTCCTGATCAACGGGATCCTCAATATCCTCTGGGCTTTGGGAGCTTCCGCGGGCGCCCTCTTCAGCCTGATCGGCATTTTCTGCGTCCCCATCACCATCCTGCCCGGCGTTCTCGGCATTTTTGAAATCCTCTACGCCTCCAACCTGCTTTCAAGCGCTCCCAAACCCAACCAGAACGGCCAGACCATTGCCATTCTGGAAATTGCCTGCATTCTGGCTGGAAATGTGGTCTCGCTTGTGGTTGGCATCCTGGTGCTGGTCTTCGCCAGCGATCCCGAAGTGAAAGACTGGTTCGCCCGTCTCGGCCCAACCGTCTGATCCTCATAATTATCACCAAGAAAAGCCCGCGGCTTATCCCGCGGGCTTTTTGCTTCTTTTGGTATAATGAATTAAACCAGCTTAAAGTATAAGGAGTGAAAGATGACCACTGGCGCCCCGGAAATCATCATCTACGGAACCCCCTGGTGCGGCGACACCCGCCGCGCCCGCGCAATCTTTGATAATAACGCCGTTCCTTACAAATGGGTGGATATCACCCAAGATCCTCAGGCCGCCGCCCTGGTTGAAAAAATCAACCGCGGTTACCGCAGCGTACCGACCATTGTCTTTGCCGATGGTTCCACCCTCACGGAACCCTCGGAAATCACCCTTAAGAAAAAGCTCGGCCTGGCCTGATTTCCTCAGATGATGCCTTTTTAAACAGGCGGCTCACCCGCGGCAATTGAACCAGCACCAGCGCCGCACCAACCAACAGGCCAAAGGCCAGCAGCAGCAGCGCGCCAGCCTGCCGTCTTTGCTCGGGTGAACTGCGCGGCTTGACATATAACCGTTTCCGCAGGTTGCCGATGAACCCCGGATCCGGATTCACCGGCCGCAGTGTTCCGGCCAGGTGTTTCTCCAGCAACTCCAGTTCTTCATCTGAAACCGTCAACCGGCTCATATCTGTCCCTCTCTTTCAAGTTCATCTCTTAATGCCAACAGCGTGCGGTGATACAGACTTTTCACCGCGCCCTCGCTGCGTTCCATAATCTGGCCAATTTCCGCGTTGGACAGGCCTTCCACAAATTTTAAAATGACCAGCTGCTGCCGCTCTGGCGAAAATCGCTGTAAAACCCGGATCAGGCGTTCCACTTCCTGATTCTGCACCAGTTCTGCTTCCGGCAGGGGGTCCCCATTGCGAATCTCAGCTGCCTTGTCAATATCCACTTCCTCGCGCCGTGACGAATCGCGGTGCCAGTTGGCCACCAGGTTGTGGGCAATGCGGTAAAGCCAGGCCGAAAAGGGAAACCCTCTGTCCTCGTAATGCGGCAGGTGATTCATGGCGCGGGTGAAAACTCTGGCGGTCAGGTCCTCAGCTTCGTGACTGTTGCCGGTGCGGTAATAAATGTAGTTGTAAATCCGCCCCACGTACCGTTCATACAGCTGGCCAAAGGCCTCCTGATCGCCCTTGGAGGCCTGCTGGATCAGCTCGATTTCTGACGTCGGAGTGGTATTTGAATCTACAGCCATTTTGCCTGCACCTTCAGCCGCCCGCTTTCGCGCCGCGCTTCCATAATCAGAGGATAGCGGTTCGCCACGCAGCACCAGGCCAGGTCGGCCGGTGAATGCGCCTCAGTTTCTTCCCCTGAAAAGAGCTGCCCGGCGGATGAATCTACCACCCGCTGGAGATATGGCTCTGCGCTGGCCGCTGGATCTGAAATCAAGGCCGCAATATAATCCGCACAGGCCTCGTCCTCGTCGCCATCCCGGTCAGGGAAAACACCCGTCACCACAAAAGAAACCTGTTCGGGTGCGCTTCTGCGGATGATCTCCGCGGTGCTCGCGGCGCAGGCAAAGGAGGCCGCCAGAACCCGCTCTCCGCCCTGACTGAGCACCAATCCCTGGGTGCCGGCGCCGGTGCGCTGAATCATCGTGCGCCCGCTCAAATCCAGGTCGGCCAGAGCAAGGGGAGAATTGCCAAAGTCGAAGCCCTCGGGCGGCACGCCGCCCACCTCTCCCATGACATATGCGCCAGGGTGATTCTCCCTGAGCGCAAGAGCTTCTTCAACCGTGCTCACCGGCCAGATCTCTTTTGCGCCGCGAGCAAAAGCGCAGGCAGCTGTCGAAAAGGCGCGCAGCACATCAATCACCACAATCAGGCCGCGCGCCTCGTGACAGTCGCTCAAAGTATACTTTTTTATTTGCATCCTGCTACACATCTAACACAAATTTGCCGTTTTGATACAGCAGTTCGTCATCCACCCAGATCTCTCCGCCGTCGCGCAGATCGCAGATCATATCCCAGTGAATGGCCGATTCATTCACCCCGCCCGTCTCCGGATACGAGGTACCCAAAGCCACGTGGAAGCTGCCGCCAATCTTTTCGTCATACAGAATTTGCCCGGTAAAGCGGTTGATCCCTTCATTGGTACCGATGGCAAACTCGCCCAGGAAGCGTGAGCCCTCGTCGGTATCCAGAGTTTGAAGCAAGAAATCAGCATTCTTGGCCGCCTCAGCGCGCACCACCTTGCCTTTTTCAAACCACAGGTGCACGCCAGTCACTTCCCGTCCGGAATAAATGGTCGGATACGAAAAGAAAACATGCCCTTCAGCGCTGTTTTCCACCGGACCGGTGAAGATCTCCCCATCCGGGACGTTCTCATGGCAGGCACAATTAATGAAAGAGCGGCCTTCAATGCTCAGACGTAAATCTGTCTCCTTGCCAATCACATGCACATTCTTCTTCCCCTTCAGCCAATCCACAATGCGCTGCTGCTGGGCTGAAACCTTGCGCCAGTAACCGGCGGGGTCATTCAAATCGGGCATGCAGGCCGAATAAACAAAATCCTCATATTCGCTCAGGCTCATCTCCGCATCCTGCGCAAAAGCCTGGGTCGGGAAAAGGGTGCCGGTCCATTTCACCTCACCGCGGCCAGCCCGCTCCAGAAAAGTCTGCATCAAGGGACCTTGAGCGCGTTGGGCCATGATCAGTTTTTCCGGGTTTACCCGGCTGAGCGCCTTGGTGTTGCTGCTGGCATCAATGGCGATGATCACGTCATAATGCTCCATCACATATTTATAGGGCTCAGGAATGTGCATAATCTGTTCATCACTGCCAAATTTATACAGGATTTCATCCAACCCCGGAAGGCTGGTCATTGCCAGGGGAAAGCCGCCCGCCTCCAGCACTTTTTTATACACGGCCTTAATCAGCGGCTCAGCCGCCGTGCCGGCTCTGATCAGAACTGTCTGGCCTGGTTTCACCTCGACGGAATAATTCACCAGCATATCTGCCAATTTCTCGATGCGAACGTCGCCCATGGGATAACTCCTTTCAGGAATTAAAAATGCGGTTTCTGTGCCAGCACAAACCAGTGTGCGTTGGTGGTGCCGTCATTGGATTGTTCTTCATTAACAATTTCAAAGGTTTTGAAGCGCGTGATTTCAGCCGCCAGTTCTGCCAGATCAAAATAATGGTGCGGAATACCCGTATCAATGCCCATGTCGGGGACATAGGTGTGATATTCCAGTTCCCGTCCATTACCAAACCGGGTACTGTAAATGGATTGGGTGCTGAACAGCATCAGCCCTCCCGGCTTCAATACACGGAACATTTCTGACAGGGTCTGACGGATCTGGACAATGGGATTGTGAAATATCACATGGATGGAAATTAAGGCATCCACGCTCTCATCTGCCAGGGCCAGATGGGTCATATCTCCCAGGTAAAGTTCAGGCGTTAATTGGTCTTTTTCCAGCCAGGCCTGGGTGTGCAGAAGGCCATTTGGAGAAATATCCATACCAATCACCCGGAAGCCCTGTTTTTGTAAAAAAGATGTATGCCGCCCTGCCCCACAGCCCAGGTCAAAAACGAGCCCACTTCCGCCTTTTTGCTTTAACAACCTTGAAAACCGCACAACCTGCTGGTGCGGCACAATCAATCGATGTTCTTCTTCCTTAAACAATTCATTCCAGGCTGGCATGGGCCCTCTTTGAAGTGATTTTTATAATGATCAAAGTAACTTGTGCCATTTATATTATGGCGGTAAACTAAACGATAGAGGATATGTGTAATTATACATCAATCGTAACGTCTCAGCCAGTTGAGCAAAGATCGCTGACTGAGCTGTTGCCTGCTCTCGCCAGAGGGTCGCAGCCAGCACGAAGGGCTTTCCGATGGTCCACGCTCCCTCGCCCCGCTCAGCTGGGCAGGCAGGCTCACAAAGCAATTTTACCGACTTTTTGCCATATCCGAGCCGTTATCATCAATCTATAGAAAGGCCTTGTACTGGTTATGAAATACGACACTTTCACTCTCAAAGCCACCGACCAGATCACCCTTTTTGGCCAATGCTGGCAGCCTGAAAACGGCACAAAAGCTGTGGTTTGCCTGATCCACGGGCTGGGCGAGCACTGCAACCGATACCCTCATCTGGCAAAAGCCTTCAATAATGCCGGTTTTGCTGTTTTTACGGGCGATCTGCGCGGCCACGGACAATCGGAAGGCTCTCGCGGATACATCCCATCCTATGCCCAGGTGATGGACGATATCACCACCTTTATGGATGCCGCTCGTGCGCGTTTTCCTGGGTTGCCAGTTTTTCTTTACGGCCATTCTATGGGCGGAAACTTCGTCATCAACTACGGCCTGCAGCGTAAACCAGCCATCAAAGGCCTGATTGCCTCTGGCCCGGCTTTAAAAACCGCAGAGGTGCCTGCGCCCAAGAAATTGATTGCCGATTTGCTGAATGCCCTGGCTCCCTCCTTGTCCATGGATAATGGCCTGGAGCTTGACGCGCTTTCTCACGTACCCGAAGTGATTTCAAAATATCAGCAGGATCCTCTTGTGCATAAGAAAATATCCGCGCGTCTGGGCGTCAGCCTGCTCAAACAGGGTGAATGGGCCATTGAACATGCCGCGGAATTTCCTGCCGCCATTCCCCTGCTGGTGATGCACGGCGCCAGCGACCGGATTTGCCTGCCCGAAGGCAGCAAGCTTTTCACGGCCAAAGTGAAAGGCGATGTCACCTTAAAACTGTGGGAAGGTTCTTATCACGAAATCCACAACGAAGCCAACCAGGAAGAGGTCTTTGCCTACGCCATTGCCTGGATGGAACAACGCCTGAAATCAGCATAAATCAACATGAAACCTGCAAAATTTTTGTGCCTGCTCTGCCTGGCAGCCCTCCTTCTTTCAGCATGCCAATCCACCTCCCCCCACGCGGGACAGATCGCCTATATCGCCGGTTCCGATGATTCCCAAATTTACCTCACCATCCCCGGTGATCAAACCAAAATTTTCGACCTGAGCAATCTCCCTGGTAAGAAAAGCTTCTGGCCTTCCTGGTCGCCCGATGGCAGCCGGGTTGTTTTCACTTCTGACCGCAACGGCAGCCTGGATCTGTTCATCCTTGATCCTCAAAAAGAGCAGCTCACTTACCTGACCGAAGATGCCAGCACCAGCGAAGGATGGCCTGCCTGGTCGCCGGATGGCAAGAAAATCGCTTATGTCACCGATAAATTTGAAAAGAACTATGATATCTGCCTGATCGCGCTCGACGGCACTTTCCTCGGCAATCTCACCCGCAACACCGCCGAAGAAGGCCACCCCGCCTGGTCACCGGATGGCAAAATGATCGCTTTTCACAGCAACCGCGATGGCAACTGGGAAATTTACACCATGAACGCCGACGGCACTCACCAGGTCAACATTTCCCAATCACCCGGCAGCATGGATAGCATGCCTGCCTGGTCTCCCGATGGCAAACAGATTGCCTTTGTGTCTGACCGCGATGACGAAGGCGCTGAAATTTACGTCATGAATGTGGATGGCTCTGGCGTGACCCGCCTGACGGAATCGGCTTCCGCTGATACCTTTCCGGCGTGGTCGCCGGATGGACAGAAAATTGCCTTTACTTCCAACCGTGATGGCAAGAACGATATTTTTATCATGAACCGGGATGGTTCAAACGTGGTGAAATTCACCAATAACGACACAGACAACTGGAAACCCGCCTGGCGGCCCTAAATCTACGAAGCCAGGATAAATCATTAAAGGAGATTCTTATGACCGATTTTCTTTTCCGCGGAAAATTGTCTGACCTGGATCCGGACGTTTACGAATTGACTCAGCTCGAAGCTGAACGTCAGGTCCGTAAATTGATCATGATCCCCTCAGAAAGCACGGCCCCCGCTGCCGTTCGTGAAGCCCTGGGATCCGTTTTTCAAAACATCTACGCCGAAGGCTACCCGGATGAAGAAACGCGCTGGATGACAGAAGAAGAAATTCTGGATTATCCTGCCCGCCTCGGACAGTACCGCCGCTTTGGCGACCCCCGCTACTATAAGGGCGTGGAATATGCGGATGTGGTTGAATCTCTGGCGCGCCGCCGCTGTGCCGAAGCCTTTGCCGCCAACGGCATCACCGCCGATACGCTTTATGCCAACGTCCAGCCGCTCTCAGGAGCCCCCGCCAACAACGCCGTTTACACCGCCCTGCTGACCCCCGGCGATACCATCCTTGGCATGAACCTGCTCCACGGCGGTCACCTCTCACACGGTTCATCCGTCAACCGCTCCGGCAAATGGTTCAAAGCCGTCCACTATGCTGTAGACCCCGTGACCGAACAGATCAATTACGAATCAGTGGAAGCCCTGGCCAAAGAACACAAGCCCAAAATCATCATCGCCGGCTATTCCTCCTATCCCTATGTGCCCGACTGGGCCCGCTTCCGCGCCATTGCCGATTCCGTCGGCGCTTACCTGCTGGCCGATGTGTCTCACATAGCCGGCCTGATCGCCGCAGGCGTCATCCCCTCTCCCGTCGGCTACGCCCACATCATCACCTTCACCACCCATAAAACCCTCTGCGGCCCCCGCAGCGCCGTGGTGCTCACTCACGACCTGACCCTGGCTCGCAAGCTGGATAAGGGCGTCTTCCCCGGCGAACAGGGCGGCCCGCATGTGCATGCCTTTGCTGCCCTGGCCCTCACCTTCAAACTGGCTCAAACCCCCCAGTTTAAAGCCCTGCAGGCTCAAATCATCAAGAACTGCGCCGCCCTCAATGCCCGCCTCAAGGAACGCGGCCTGCGCATTCCCTTTGGCGGCTCCGATACCCACCTCACCAATGTGGATTGCAAAACCGTCGTCGGACCCGATGGCACCGCGCTCTCCGGCGATATTGCCGCTCGCATCCTCGATGTGGCTGGTCTGGTAGTCAACCGCAACACCATCCCCGGCGATAAAACCGCCCTCTTCGCTTCTGGCGTACGCCTCGGCACGCCCTGGGTCACCCAGCGCGGCCTCAAGGAAGCCGATATGGTGGAAATTGCCGATGTCATCGCCGATCTCTTCCAGTGTGCTGTGCCTTACACCGTTGAAACACGCAAAGGCCCTTCAGCCCGCGCCAAGGTTGATTTCAAAGTGCTGCAAAACTGCCGCGCCCGCCTGCGCGCTCTGGCCGATAAAGCCGGTACCGACCTCGAAACCAGCAAGCACGGTTACCCGCATTTCTACTATGCCGATGACAAACCCGCCCCCTGCTACGAATTGACCGGCGACGGCATCCGCCAGTTTGTGGCCTACGCTTTTGCCTCCGATACCGAAGCCCTCCAGCCCGGCATGAGCCAGGCCACTGAAATGCACACCACGGAAGGCATTATTGAAGGCACCCTGACCTGTGTCGATCAATACACTTACCGTGTCTCCTTCAAACCCGAAAAGGCCTCCCTCGGCGCCACCTGGCTGCGCGATCTTTCTGATGGCTATATAGCCCTTGGCGGCGACCCGCTGCGCCGTCTTCCCGGACCGATTGTGGTGGCTGAAAAGAACTATGCTCTGCCCGAAGCCCCCGCCATGCCCGCCCCCGCCAAGCCTTATTTCATCGGCATCTCGCCCAAAGAAAATGGCGCCCCCCTGCCCGAATTCAAGTGGACCGAAGTGGAACAGCCCCTGCGCCGCACCTCCCTCTATGACACCCACCGTGAGTTAGGCGCCAAGATGGTTCCCTTTGCCGGCTGGGAAATGCCCGTCTGGTATTCCTCGGTGGTCGAAGAACACCTCGCCTGCCGCCAGGTGGCCGGCCTGTTCGATGTCTCTCACATGGGCGTCTATCAGGCTGAAGGCCCCGATGCAGCCGCCTTCCTCGACAGCATTTGCGGCAACGACATCATCACCCTCGAAATTGGCGAATCTTGCTACACCCATTTCCTCGATCCCGATGGCCGTGTGATTGATGACACTCTCGTCTACCGCCGCGCCGCTGAAAAATACCTGGTGGTGGTCAACGCCTCCAATGACGACAAAGATGGCGCCTGGTTCAACGCCGTCAAGAACGGCACCGTGTTGATCGATCGCGATCACCCTGCCGCCAAAGCCTATGGCCGCGGCCTCACCCTGCGCAACCTGCGTGACCCCAAAGAAGGCGCCGATATGCGTGTGGATATCGCCTTGCAGGGGCCAAAATCACGGGATATACTCCTCTCGCTCGGCTGTGATGCCGCCACCCGCCGCCGCATTATGGGCCTCACCCGCACTCAGCTCTGCGAAGCCGTGGTGGGCGGTTTTGAACTGGTGGTTTCCCGCACCGGTTACACCGGCGAAAAGATGGCTTTTGAACTCTTTATCCATCCCGACCAGGCGCCCGCCTTCTGGAAAGCCCTCATGGAAAAAGGCACCCCTCTCGGCATGAAACCCTGCGGCCTTGGCGCGCGCGATTCCCTGCGCACCGAAGCCGGCCTGCCCCTCTATGGTCATGAGATGGGCGGCGGCGAAGGCGATTTGGGTGTAGCCGAAGCTGGCTTCGGTTCTTATGTCAAAACCTACAAACCCTGGTTCATCGGCCGCAGCGCCTTCCTGGCTCGCGAAGCCAAACGCTCAGGCGTGGTGGTCCGCTTCCGCTTCACCGAAAAAGGCGTGCGCATGGCACACAATGGCGACCCTGTCCTCGATAAGAAGGGACGTGTCATCGGTTATGTGACCTCCTGTGCCATTGATGCAGAAGGTTTCCTCACCGGCCAGGCTTATCTTGAGCTGGCCAGTGCAGTGGAAGGCACCCCCATTGCCATCTTCCAGGGCGCGCCCAAGGCTTCGGGCAAGGCCCCGGCTGAGCTGAAGGGCGGCGATCGCGTCACCCTGCCCACCCCGGCCACGGTGATCAGCCGCTTCCCCAAGCTCTAGGTGGTCTTTCCAGCCGCCAAACTGGTAACCCGGCCTGGCAGGTGAACTGCTTCAGATTGCCTGTCAGGCCTTTTGTTACAACATCTTTTTGAAGGAGAAAGAATGCAAACACCCTGGGATTATCGATACTCTTCTCGGTCACAGCGAATGGCCAGCTCTGCTATCCGCGAATTGTTAAAACTGGTGGAACAACCCGATATCATCTCTTTTGCGGGCGGTCTGCCGGCTCCGGATGTTTTTCCCATCAAGGAAATTGAAGAGGCCTGTTCCCGTGTTCTGCACACCAAAGGCCCCCAGGCCCTTCAATACGGCGCCACCGAGGGCTACACCCCCCTGCGCGAAATGATTGCCTCGCGTTCCGCCCGCTACGGTCTGAATATCAGCGCCGAAAACGTGATGATCACTTCCGGATCTCAGCAGGCTCTGGATCTGTTAGGCAAAATCTTCATTAACCGCGGCGACCGGATTCTGACCGAATCGCCCACCTATCTGGGCGCTTTGCAGGCCTGGAATGCTTATGGCGCGGAGTATGTCACCGTCCCCTCTGATGATGATGGGATGAACACAGATTACCTTGAGGAAGCCCTGCGGGCCGGACCTAAATTCATCTACGCGCTGCCCAATTTCCAGAACCCCATGGGCACCACCCTCACCCTCAAACGCCGCCAGCGCCTGGTCTATCTGGCCGATAAATACGGCGTGCCGATCATTGAAGATGACCCTTACGGCCAATTACGTTTTGAAGGCGAGCACCTTCCCTCTGTCTCTGTGATCGATTCCCAATACCGCTCATCTCCAAACGAAAAAGGTTACTCAGGCAATGTCATTTACCTGAGCACCTTCTCCAAAATTCTCTCACCAGGCCTGCGCCTGGCCTGGATCATCGCCCCGCCCGAAGTCATCCGTAAGCTGACGGTGGCCAAGCAGGGCACCGACCTGCATTCTCCCACCTTCAACCAGGTGGTGGCCCATGAAATTGACTCAGGCGGCTTCATTGACCAGCATGTCAAGCTGATTCGCAAGGTTTACAGCGAACGCCGCGACGCCATGCTTGATGCCCTCACCGAGCACATGCCTACAGGAGTCCACTGGACCCACCCCCAGGGCGGTCTCTTCCTGTGGATCACTCTGCCCGAGGGCATGAACACGGTCGAAATCTTCAAATACGCCATCGAAGAAAAAGTCGCCTTTGTTCCGGGTTTCTCCTTCCACCCGCGCGGCGGCGGAGAAAACACCATGCGCTTAAATTTCTCCTTCTGCAAACCTGAGATTATTAATGAAGGAATCTCTCGCCTCGGGCGTGTGTTGAAGACGCAAATGAAGTAGTTTTCCCCTGCCTGTAACAAAAAGCGAGCGGTGCTGATACGCCGCTCGCTTTCGTTATTAACCAGACAGGCCTGTTACTCCTGCCAGAGTTTGAAATCCTTAAGAATGGAGCCGCCAATAAATTCACGCAGCAGTGAATTGTCTGGAATGCTTTCTTCTGGCACCGGCAGGAACCATTCAAGGAAGGTCAACAGCCGTTTCGCCTCAATATATTCAGGCGTGCCAAAAGGCACCTGCCGCAGCAGCGGTTCCACACGGGGTTTCAGCGCCGCCAGCTCATACACCAGGGCCGAATTGAACATCACATCGGCATTTTCCTGGTAAGGGAAAATGTGATTCTTTTCGCCGCGCTGCACCGATTCCCATCGCGAAATGGTTTGCATGGCCGTGTACCCCCGCTCGCGCGCGTCGCGCACAATGCGCCGCAGCAGGCGGGTATCGGTGGTGGAAATGCGGTTGTGCCGGTCCAGATTCAACTGCGTCAGGCATGACACATAAATGCGGAAGGTCTGGTCCACCGGAAAATCCGGGATCAAATCAGGATTCAAACCATGAATACCTTCCAGAATAATCAGCTGGCCGGGTTTTAATTTCACAACATCGCCGGGCTCGCTGGAGCCCAGTTTGAAGTTGTATTTGGGCAGCTGCACCTCTTCCCCGGCGATCAGGCGCTGCAAATGTTCGCCCAGCAGGCTGCGGTTCAACGCGCCCAATGATTCAAAGTCATAATTTCCCGATTCATCCCGCGGCGTGTGTTCTCGGTTCACAAAATAATTATCCATTTCCAGAGGATAAGGGGTGATACCGTGCGTCATCAGCTGGACGGAAAGACGCCGCGAAAAGGTCGTTTTGCCCGAAGATGAAGGCCCTGAAATCAGCACCAGCTTCACCCGATCGCTTTCATGGTGAATTTGCGTGGCCACATTGGCAATTTTCTGCTCGTGCAGGGCCTCAGAAACCAGGATGATCTCGCGAATCCGCCCAGAGGTGATCGAATCATTCAACACCCCCACACCCTCGATGCCCAGGCGGTGCAGCCAGCGCCCATATTCCTGGAAGGCGGACAGCAGTTTGGGGTAATCGGGCATGGGCGAAAGCCGGGTTGGCACATGGCGCCGCGGGAAGCGCAGCACAAAACCTTCGCCCATGGGCAGCAGTCCAAACCATTTGATATACCCGGTCGAAGGAACCATGTAACCGTGATGGTAATCTTGATGCTCACCCAGGCGGTAAAGCACCAGGTGGCCTTTCTGACGGTGTGAAAGCAGGCTGACCTTGTCCATGTGGCCTTTGGCCTTAAAGTATTCAATGGCTTCGGCCAGCGGCACCTGACGCTTTTCAAAGGGCATATTGGCATCCACCAGAGCCTGCATTTTTTCTTCCAACTGCGTCAACTCGCTCAAGGAAAAATTGGGCCGTCCGACCACCTGGCAGAAATAAGCCCCCGCTGACACAGAATGATCAATGGACATGGTCTCGCCAGGGAAAATTTCCTCAAAGGCCACCTCCAGCAAAAAGGTGAGCGACCTGCGGTAGATCAAGGACCCATCCGGGTCAGACATGGTCAGCGGCTTCACCCGCGCATCCATCTCAACTTCGTAGGTGAGTTCACGCAGTTCGCCGTTCACCACAGCCCCCACAACCGGCGGGTTATCAAACTCAGGCAGAGCCTTCAGAAAAACCTCAAGGCTGGTCTTGCGCGGGCCCGAAAGCACCCTGCCGTCAGGCAAATGCAGTTCAATGGTTGCCCGTTCCTCGACGAATTGAATCGGTGCAGGTGTTTGATCCATAATAAAACCCTTTGACTGGTGAGATAAGGACGTCTATTTTATCACAATGGTCAGACAATACCAATACTTAGAAACTGATGTTCGGACATGAGTTCGGACAAGCAGAAGCAAAATGGCCTCGAAAAGGATAAACTTGGTTTTCCACGACCAGTGATATCCAAAACGAGGCTTAATGAACAAGTTTATCAACAATCAC